>Ga0302320_10008972_pt1 | contig 21602 bp, 17 predicted proteins | sample Bog_T0_3_FD_202130 | JGI IMG/M metagenome (GOLD analysis project Ga0302320, IMG submission 202130) | Peat permafrost microbial communities from Stordalen Mire near Abisko, Sweden - Bog_T0_3 | ecosystem: Environmental > Terrestrial > Soil > Wetlands > Peat | place: Sweden: Abisko, Stordalen Mire...
CGATTCCCACATTCCCTCCGCCCCGGAACCAACTGCTAAGCTGAGTTGAATTCAAAACCCGAAAGGAAACCCGCTTCGCCTACCCTTCGCTTCCTTCAGGCTCATCTTTCGATTGGAAAAGACTATTCGAACTATTCCACCCGCAGCGTGGTCGCCGGATCGATCCGCGCAATCCGCAAAACCGGCAAAGACGAGGCCAGCAGCGTCGTCGCCGCTAGCGCCAGCACCACAGCCCCGATCGTCGGCACGTCGTAGACCCCCACTCCGTAAAGAACGCTGCGCATCGCCCTCAGGGCTCCCATGGAAAGACCCAGGCCCAGCACCAACCCGATTGCCGAAGCCCGTACCCCCGCTCCGGCAACGTGCACCATGGCTTGTCGGGTACTCGAGCCCAGAGCAATGCGGATTCCAATCTCGCGCATCCTTTGCGCCACCATATTAGCCACCAGCGCAAAGATGCCGACCGCGCTCAACAGCAGCGCCAGGGCCGCCATCGCGCTCAACAACGCCACGTCGATCCGCTGTGTCGAGAGCGTCTCCGCCTGGAGTTCGTTCATGCTGTAAAACCCCGAAAACGGTGGCGCCGGATCGACGCTGGCCAGCGCGCGCTGCATCTCACCCTTCAACCCCGCCACCGGTCCAGCAGTGCGCACAATCCAACTGGGCTGAAACCAGACGTGCACGACGCTGAGCATTTGAGGATTCACCTGCGGCCGGCATATAGATCGTTTCCTCATTCTGCAGGGGGGCCACGGGGTTCAACCCCGACGAAAGCTGAATATCGCCCACCACACCCACAACCATCAAATTCTTGCTCAAGGTGCGGCCCACCGGGTTGGTCCCGGGAAGGAACTTCTCCGCAAATGTCCGGTTGACGAGCGCCACCGGCTGCGTCGAGGGCCCATCCGCGCCATTGAAATCCCGCCCCTGAAGCAGCGGAATCTGCAGCGTGTCGAAGTAGCCCGGCGTCACGTAGACCACATTGGTCTGGACGTCCTGCCCTGCCTGCGGGCCGTCGTGCATCGCTACCGAGTCGTTCAACGCGCGCTCGTACGGAAGTGTCAGCCCGACGGCGGCATTGCTCACGCCTGGGATCCGCTTCATGGCAAGAATGCTCGACGCCAGCAACCGATTGAAGACCGCCGGATCGTGGTACCTCGCATCGTCCAGCGAAGCCTTGGCCGTCATGACTCCGGCCGCATTGAACCCCGGCGGCAGCGTCTGTAAATGGACCAGGGTACGAATCAGCAGCCCGGCGCCCGCAAGCAACACGACCGTCAGCGCCACCTCGCCCGCAATCAGAGCCTGCAGCAGATGTAGCCGGTCTCCGCCCGAAACGGAGCGGCTGGCCATCGACGAGCGCAGGTCCACCTTGCGCGCCGCGTAGGCCGGCAGCATTCCGAACAGCACGCTGGTGAGCACCGCAACCAGCAGCGTGAACCCCAGCACCCGCCCTTCGAGAGGCACGCTGGCCACCGGCAAAAAGCCCACCGGCAGTAGAGAAAGCAAGCCCCGCAAAGCGGCATAGCCCACTCCCACGGCCGCCAACCCGCTCACCATGGCCAGCACCAGATTCTCCACCCAGAGCTGTCTCTCAATCTGCCAACGCGATGCGCCCAGCGCCAGCCGCGTCGCCATCTCCGGAGTGCGGCGCGCCATGCGCACCAGCGTCAGCCCCGCAAGGTTGGCGCAGGCGATGAACAGAATCAGGCCCGCCGCCAGCATCAGCGCCAGAGCCTTGGGGCGAAGTTGTGCCGCTTGCCCCTGCTTCAGTGGGACGGAGTAGTACGTCACGTGCGAGCCGGTATGCCTGTCATTGCGCCCCGCCGCCCACGTTGCCCAGGCCCGATTCAACTCGGCATCCGCCTGCTGCCAGTTGGCGCCATCCTTGAGCCGTGTGATCACCTCAAAGTTGGTGCCGCCTCCTTCGCCATCGCGGCTTGGCTGCAGTGCTGTGTAAATATCCGCGTTCAAAGGGGGCGTCGATCCCTCTGGCAGCACGCCCACTACCGTGTAGGGCTCGCCCTTCAACAGAATCGATTGGCCCACCAGGTCGCGGTCCGCGCCGAACGTCGTCCGCCACAGCCCATAGCTCACAATCGCACTCTTCGGCCCATGCGAACGGTCCTCGGTCTCGGTAAAGTTGCGCCCCGCCGCCGGGCGAATGCCCAGCACATCGAAATAGTGCGCCGAGATTCTCCCTGCATGGAGATACTGCACTCGTTGGCCGGCCTGGAGATTCACCCCGGCCGCCGTCCCGCCGGAAACCGCGGCAACCAGGCTGGGCACATTGTCGCGCAGCGCCTCCCACTGCGACCCATCGATCCACGTGCGCCCATTGAACGGGTCGCCGCCCGTGATGCGCGCAAAGATCGCGCCCATCCGCTCCGGGTGCGGATAAGGCAGGCTCTTCAGCATCAGCGCGTTCACGATGGAGAAGATCGCCGTATTCGCGCCAATCGCCAGCGCCAGGGTAATGATCACCGTCACCGTAAAGCCTGGGCTCCTCACCAACTGCCGCAAAGCGAAGCGAAGGTCCAGCCACAGGCTCTCCAGCGCCAGCGCCGCATCGATGCCAGCAACCTTTTCCTTGGTGGCCGAGCGGCTGCCGAAGCGCACCAGCGCATCCCGCCGCGCTTCCTCTTTGGTCATACCGGCGGCAAGGTTGTCCTCGATCCGCATCTCGATGTGCGCGCGAAGCTCCGCGTCAATCTCCCGGTCCACATCTTCTCGCGAGAACAGGTTCGCAATACGACGCACCCACGACATGGCACCCCTCCTCACGCGTAGCGCAGAATCGCGCGCACACCCTTGACCAGGTGCTCGAAGTTCTTCTCCGCTTCCAGCAACTGCTTTTTCCCGGCCGGGCAAAGACGGTAATACTTCGCCTTGCGGTTGGTTTCCGTCAGCGCCCATTCCGAAGCAATCAGCCCACTTTGCTCCATGCGGTGCAGCGCCGGATACAGCGAGCCCTCTTCCACGCTCAGCAAATCGTCCGACGCCCTTTGGATATGCACCACGATGCCGTATCCGTGCAGCTTTCCCGTCTGCGACAGAGTCTTGAGCACCAGCAGATCCAGCGTGCCCTGAAGGTCGTTCTTCGCCATGCGCCTCTACCCCTAAACAACTTAGTATGGACGATACTACCCATAGACGAATAGGGGTGTCAAGCCGCAGAGCGGTCTTCGGCAGGGCAATCCCATTTGTAAGCGTTGGAAGCACCCTGATCGATTTGTCCTCTTGAGGAGCGCAGCGACGAAGGATCTGCCCTGAAAACTGGGCCGCAAAAGCAATATCCGGCAATGTCATCCCGAGGCGCAGCCGAAGGATCCGCGGTTGCCCTTTCGTGGTTTCGGGTGGAACACCAGGCTCATGCAAGACGGCAGTGGCCCTGCGTCCTTCGCGGCATTGTGGGTGTTTGCCCGCGCCAGAGCCAGCGCATGATATTTGCGCTGACTCTCGACCAGGATGTAGATCTTTGGTGATTCCTACGGGAAGGGTGTTGAGGCCGGTTTATCGATCGCCGCTGATGAGCCGCAGAACCCAGGTGAAGATGACCGCGCCAGCCACAGCAATCAAGATGCTGACGATCAGCCCATGCTGACCGACCCCGCCAAAACCCAGATGGCTCGACAGGAAACCGCCCACCAGCGCGCCCACCAGTCCCACAATCATGTCCACGAAGAAACCGAAGCCCGATCCCTTCATGATCTTTCCCGTCAGCCATCCGGCAATCACGCCGATGATGATCCATGCAATCAGTCCGTGTCCCATAAGTTAACTCTCCTTTTCCGTGTTGGATGCGGCCGGAAGCCTGGCGGCTGGCCGGAAGTTGAATGTTTGTTTGAACCGGGGAAGTTCAACGTCGGTTTCTTGCCTTCGATCGCGTACCTGGGATTTCACGCTCCTTCCTCGATCAGAGTTGCCTTCACGCTTAACTCAGCTTGATCACCACAGCCTCGTCCGATGGCCGGCCCGGCGGCATATACAGAACCAGACCCTCCGCGCTCCACTCCCATCGCAGAGGCTCTTCAACGCCCAGCATCGCCGCCTTCTTCAGGGTGTCGAACCCAAGCGGCGTGTCGCGCTTCAGGGTCTTCACCCGCACCTCGCTGCCGGGCGCGCCCAACACGTGCACATAGAAAGCCCCTGGCCGCGTGGTGAAGCGAATATCCTGCGCGGTCAGATCAATCGCCCGATCCGACCCGAACGAGCCTGCCTTGATCTGCGTCGGTCCCTCGCCGTAGTGCTCGGCCGGCCGGGTTTCGTAGATCGCTTCACCATTCACCCGCAGCCACGCGCCGATCGTCCTCAACCGGCTGACCACCTCGTCGGGGATCGTTCCATCCGGCCGCGGCCCCACATCCAGCAGCATGTTGCCGTTCTTGCTCACCACGTCAATCAACTGGCGCAGGATCCGCCCCGCCGATTTGTAGTTGGGCTTGCTCAGGTAAGCCCACGAGTCCCAATCCATCACGTCGTCGGTCTGCCATACAAAGCTGGCTTTCTCGCCTAACTGGCCCGCCTCAATATCGATCTGCCCAGCACCCTCCGCAAAATCCTTCTCTTTATACGTTGCGACCACCTCGCGCCCCGCTGCATGGCTCGCGTTGTAGTAGTGCTCCAGCATCTCCATGCGATACCGTTCGGGAATGATGAAGCATCGACTATCGAAATACATCACGTCGGGATGGTAGCGATCCACGACCTCGTTGACCTTGTCGCGCCAGATCTCGCCGAAGCGCGCCGAAGGCGCCGGATCCGGATGCGCGTAGTTGAACGCTCCCGGCACGTCCGGCACCACATTCTTGGGCAGCGGCGTACCCAGCGTGTAGGGATGCGGCCAATAGAACTCGGCAAGCTTCGGGTCGTAAATATCCGCGTCCGCCACCGGGCTCGAATACCAGCCCCACAGCCATTGATGATGGAAGCTGGTGTAAAACTTCAGCCCCTGTTTGCGCACCGCGCGCTCCATCTCGCCCACCGTGTCGCGCTTGGGCCCCATGCGCGCGGCGTTCCACGTGTTCACCCGGCTATCCCAGATGGAAAACCCATCGGCGTGCTCCGCCACCGGCCCCATGTAGCGCGCCCCAGCATCTTTGAACAAGCTCACCCACGCATCCGCATCGAAATGCTCGGCGGTAAAAGCCCCCGCAAAATCCTTGTAGCCAAATTTGTTCAGCGGACCATACGTCGCCAGATGGTGGTCGTGCTCCGGCCGTCCCGGCAGATACATGAAACGCGAGTACCACTCGTTGCCAAACGCTGGAACCGAGTAAAGACCCCAGTGGTAGTAAATGCCAAACTTCGCGTCGCGATACCAATCCGGGCATCGGTGCTGCGCCAGCGAATCCCAGGTTGGCTGATAGGGCGATGGCAGGCTTCTTGCAGAAGCGGGCAGCAGAGTGGCCGCCGACCCGGCAGCAATCGTTCTCAACACCTCACGCCGTGTTTTCTGCATGGTCCGCGCCTCCCGCTTTCCAGAATTCATGGCCAACCAGCCTCCGCCAGCAAAATAGAAGCACTATAGCATTGCCCTCCCAACGTTGGCAGCAATCACTTGGAACGCCTTGCCATTCGAGAAGCACCGAAACTCGGACTCAGGCCGTTCCTACATGCAATCCACTCCGGCTACAAATTCAATTCTCCCGGCGGCCTCGTCTATGGGACACTGGTTCCCACGGCATTCCTACACTCCGCCCCACCCCAGAGGATCCATGCGTTCAATCAAGCTGCACGCTTTCTTTTCCTTTCTTGCCCTCCTCGCGCCGCTCACCACCTGTCCGAGCCTTCTCGGCCAGCAGTTGAATTCCAACTTCGATCGCGACCCCGCCCAGCCCATCGATCAGGCCTACACCGACCACATCCGCAAATACACCACCGACCCCTCATTCATCTCGCCGCTGGTCGACTATCTGCCCGCCTCGAAGACCGTCCCCACGCCTGCCAAGGTTCTGGGCGATGTCTCCGGCGCCCCGGACATGCTGCCCTACGCCGAAGATGTCTACAAATACTTCCGCATGCTGGAAGCCGCCAGCCCCTGCGTCAAAGTGGTCAGCATCGGCCACTCCGAGGAAGGCCGCGAGATGATCGCGGTGGCCGTGGCCGACCCCGCTTTGCTCGCGGGCGCCAAGGCCAACGACGCCCGCCTGGCCAAGCTTGCCGACCCGCGGACGATCAAGTTAGACGATGCCGCCGCACGCCAGCTTGTCGATCAGTCTTACCCCGTCTACTACATCACCGGCACCATCCACTCCACGGAGACCGGCGCCCCCACCGCGCTGATGGAACTTGCCTACCGGCTCGCCGTCGACAACGCTCCGTACATCAAATTCATCCGCTCGCACATGATCGTGCTCATCACGCCGGTGGTCGAAGTGGACGGCCGCGACCGCATGGTGGACCTCTACAAGTGGCACAAGGCCCATCCCAACGAGAAGTATCCCCACCTGCTCTACTGGGGCCACTACGTCGCCCACGACAACAACCGCGACGCCATGGGTATGACGCTCAACCTCACCCGCAACGTGCTCGACACCTATCTGGGCTGGCACGCGCAGGTGCTGCACGATCTGCACGAGTCGGTGCCCTTCCTCTACGACAACACCGTCGGCGACGGTCCCTACAACGCCTGGGTCGATCCCACCCTGGCCGACGAATGGGCCGAGTTGGGTTGGAACAACGTGGCCCAGATGCAGTCGCTTGGCATGCCCGGCGTCTTTACCCACGGCGACTTCGATACCTGGAGCCCCGGCTATCTGATGTTCCTCGCCGGCATGCACAACGGCATCAGCCGCCTCTACGAGACCTTCGGCAATGGCGGCGCCGATACCGAAAAGCGCATCCTCTCGCCGGAAGAGTACTCCCGCACCTGGTACCGCCAGAATCCGCCCCTGCCCATCGTCACCTGGTCGCAGCGCGATAACAATAACTACGAGCAATCGGCCCTGCTCACCACCATCTCCTACTTCGCCCAGCGCACCCATCATTTCTTGGAGAACTACTACCTCAAGAGCAAGCGCTCCATCGTCAAGCCCACGCTCGAAGGCCCTTCCGCTTACGTCCTCCCCGCCGACCCGGCGGAAGCCAATCGCCAGTCCGAGCTGCTCAAGGTGATGAAGCGCCAACACGTCGAAGTGCAGCAACTCTCCGAAGCGGCAACCTCCTCCATCCCCGCCGCCAAGCGCGGCGACAAGCCCACCCTGGAAACCTTCCCCGCCGGCAGCCTCATCATCCGCATGGACCAGCCCTACTCCCGCGTAGCCGATGCTCTTCTCGATCGCCAGTTCTGGGCGCCCGACGATCCGCAAAAGCATCCCTACGACGACACCGGCTGGTCCTTCGCGCACCTGTTCAATCTCAAGGTCGTCCGCATCGTCGATCCCGCCATCCTGCAATCGAAGATGACTCCGATCGACGATCCCGCCGCGCTCACCGGCAAAATCTCCGGCGCGGGCTCCGTCCTCGCCATCGCCAATAACGCGCAGGTCTCGCTGCTGCCTCTCGTCTACAAACTCAAGGCCGACGGTATTCAAATCGCCGACAAGCCCTTCGACGCCGACGGCAAGCACTATCCCGCCGGCTCGCTGCTCATCTCCGGCAAAGACGATGCGCAGATCGCGCCCATCTTGAAGGATCTCGCTCTCGATGCTGCGCACCTGGCCACAGCGCCCTCCGTGCCCACGCACGCCGCCGCCGCGCCGCGCATTGCCTTCATGCACACCTGGCTTGCTACACAGACCGAAGGCTGGTGGCGCTATGCCTTTGACACCGCCGGCGTGCCCTTCGACTACATCAGCACCCAAACCGTCGCCGCCGAAGCGGACTTGCGTTCCAAGTACGACGTCATCGTCTTCGCCCCTGTCGGCAGCGGCGGCACGCAGAACATCCTCAACGGCATTCCTGCGTGGAACAACGCCATGCCCTGGCAGAAATCCGATCTCACGCCCAACCTCGGCCGCATCGACTCCACCGCCGACATCCGTCCCGGCCTCGGCTACGAAGGCCTCGCCCACCTCAAGCACTTCGTCGAACAAGGCGGACTGCTCATCACCAGCGAAGACACCGCCCAGTTCGCCATCGAGACCGGACTCGCTCCCGGCGTCAGCGTCAATCCGCACGGAGACGCCCGCGTCGTCGGCACCATTCTCAACACGGTTTTCGTCGATCGCGAAAGCCCCATCGCTTTTGGATACGGCACCGGGGTGCCCGTCATCAGCGCCGAAGGCATGGTCTTCAATATCAGCAACACGCTCGGCGGCCGCCGCGGCAAGCTGCTGATGGACCCCTATACCGAGCGCCCCACCGGTCGCGGCAGCATCGAAGACAGCGACGAGCCCACCGGCCGCAAGATCGCCGAGGCCGAGCCACTGGTGAAGCAGCAACCGTGGGAAGCCAAGAAGCTCAACGAGGAAGAAGAACGCAACAACCTCAGCGTGATCCCTGCTGAGCTTCGTCCCGATGTCGTACTGCGCTTTGCTGAGAATAAGTCGCTACTGCTCGACGGCCTGCTCGACAAGGCCGGCTCCATCGCCGAACATGCGGTGGTCGTGGACGCCCATCTAGGCATGGGCAACGTGCTGCTCTTCGGCAACAACCCCGTCTATCGCGGCGAAACCGTCGGCGATTACGCCCTGGTATTCAACGCCATCCTCAACTACCAGCACCTTCAAAACAAGCCGGTGCCGCCTCCGGCGCCGACTGAAAAGCAGTAGCTTCACACCGTGCCGGGTGTCCGAGGCCCTTCTTCAGGGCGTGCGGGCATCCGGCTTCTTCCGGTCGATCTCGGCGTTGATGTCGATCGTCACTTCTTCGCCAACGATCGCGCCGCCGCCCTCAAACCTTTCGTTCCACCGCAACCCATAGTCCAGCCGATTCACCTTGCCGGTGATCTTGAAGCCGGCTTTTTCAATCCCCAGATTCCTGTCCTTGATGCGGCCTCCGTACGTCACGTCGAACACAACCGGTCTGGTCACGTCGCGGATGGTCAGGTTGCCCTTCAGCAGGTTCTTGCCGCCCACCTTCACCAGCGTCCCGGTAAATCGCATCTCCGGGTACTTTGCTGCGGCGAAGAATGAGTCCGTGCGCAGGTGCCCGTCCCGTTCCGCATTGTCCGTGAACACGGAAGCGGTCTTTGCCACAAACTCGACTGTTCCTCCGGTAAAGTCCTCCGCTGGGCAGGCGCAAAGAACATGCGCATCGAAATCCTGGAAGTATCCGGTCACTTGCGTAATGGTGAAATGTGAAACGCTGAATCCAATGCGCGAGTGAATTCTGTCGAGAGTCCATTCGCTCTCAACCCCAGACCCAGCGATTGCAGCGGCGGCTGCGGTCGATCTGCTTTCGGGAGCCTGTTGCGCCGCTATGCCGTGAGTAGTCAGCAGCAGAGCGAGCACAATCACAGTCGCGGCAACCGCGCGTAACCGCATTTTGGCCGGGTGCCCTATCCATTTCACAGCCCCATCGTGAAATGGATGGGAAACCTGAACCACCAACGCAACGCACTGCCGAACAATCGGTGTCCCAGGTCTCGCCCCTAACACCGCAGGGCCACGTTCCTCACTTCTTGTGTACATCGGCATCCGCCTCCACATCGATCTCGATCGCCACATCCGGTGTCGTCAGCATCCCCAGCTCATCCAGATTGTCTCGCGCCCCCATCGCAAACTCAGCGCGCTTCACCCCCGTCGACCCATGAAATGCGACCCTCACCGGCTCTCCCGGCTTAGTGTCGGCAAACGCGCCGTTGAAGTTGAACGTCAGCGGCACGGCCTTGGTCACGCCGTGCAAGGTCAGCGAGCCATCCATCACCCACGAGTTTCCCGACACCCGCCGAATTCCCTTCCCCCGATAGCTCATCGTTGGAAACTTCTTGACGTCGAAGTATTCCGGACTGCGCAAGTCTTCGTCGCGTTCCGCGTTTTGCGTGCTGATGCTGGAAACATCGATCGTCACGTCGACGCTGCAATCGGCCAACTCTTTCGCCACCGCGATCGTCCCCGTCACCTTGTCGAAACGGCCCCGCACCAGCCCCACCACATGGTGCCGCGCGCCAAAGTATGCAAAACTGTGCGCTGGATCAATCGTGTAGGTTCCGGCCGCCGGCAACCCCTTCGCCACCGGCCTGTCTGGATCGGTTTGTGAAGGGCCACCCACCGCTCCAGCACCCATCAGGAGGGTCACACCGACAACCAGGACCGCCGCCCCCGCCGCACTCCGCTGCATCCTCTTGCGAAAAATCAACTCGCCTTCCATTGCCATGGACACCTTTCTCCAGTCTGCTTTGTTTGTCTTCCTCGGGATGTCTCGATCGCAGGACGCGCCGGTCATCCCAGCCCGACCATATCGAACCCAAAGGGAAAAAGTCCTGAAGCCAGCCTGAATTTCTCTGAATCCTTCTAAAACGCGCAAAGCTCTCCTCTGAAGACCCGTCCCGGCCACCCATCGGGCTGCTGTAATCTGGTGCTGCATGGAGCGCCGCGAAACCACCGCCCTGCGCATCGGCGAATGGTGCGTTGAACCCACCGAGGGCCTGATCTCACGCAACCAATCCAGCATCCGCGTCGAAATGCGCGCCATGCGGCTGCTCGTCTATCTTGCCGGGCGCGCTGGGCAGGTGGTGAGCATCGACGAGTTGCTTGATCACGTTTGGGCCGGGGTTACGGTTTCTCCTGACTCGGTTTACCAGGCCGTCGCATCGCTTCGCCGTCTCCTCGGCGACGACTCCAAGCAGTCCCGCTACATTGCCACCGTACCTCGGCTCGGCTACCGAATGGTGGCCAAGGTGAGCCCGTGGAATGAGGCTCCGCCACCTCCTGATGCGCGGATGGAACCTGCGCCTGTCTCTGAACCCTCAACATCCCCAGCGCCGGTGCTCATCGCGTCTAACCCCATCCCGCGCAATCGAGTCTTCCTTGCCTCGGCAATCGGAATGGTCCTCTGCATCGCGCTTGCGACCGTGCTACTGTTCCGGACGGAATCGGGTGTCAGCCCCCACCCCGCCGCAGCATCGACCGCTGCGCCGCAAAAGTCCATCGCCGTGCTGCCCTTTCTCGATTTGACCGAAGGCATGAACGAAGAAGAGTTCGCCGACGGCATGACCGAGGAGTTGATCGACAAACTCAGCAAGATGCCCGACCTCCGCGTGCCTGCTCCAACCTCATCCTTCTTCTACAAAGGCAAGCAAACCCCGGTTGCTGACATCGCCCGGTCTCTCGGCGTGGCCTATGTCGTGGACGGCAGCGTCCGCAAATCGGGGAACATGCTGCGCGTTGCGGCGCGCCTGGTTCGCGCCGACAACGGCTATGTGGTCTGGTCGGAGACGTACGACCGGCCCTTCACCGACCGGCTCATGGTGCAGGACGAGATCGCCGGCAAAGTGGCCCAAGCGCTCCGCGCCTCTCCGGAGTTCAACGCTCCCTGACGGGTGCGGCGCTTCAAGACCATTGTTCAAAAGGACACCGAGGGCAGCCATGCTCCCGAAGGGTCGTTATACAGACCGATGCTCATCAGCGTCATGGGTTGTACGACGCGCAACCCCTCTGCGAGGCACCACCGCAACAGAGCGCAATTGCGCGAAGGCACCAGGATTCCTGGTCCGGCGAGTGACTCAGCCGATGCAATCAGCGCTTGCACGTCAATGTTTGTCTCCGCAGTTGTATGGCCGAAGAACCCCAGGTGCGAGCAATACCCCGAAATTCGCCCTTCCCTCTCCACCACCAGCGCCGCGCCGCCGCTCATTCCCTGCGCCAACTCGACCCCGCGCTCGAAACCATGCACCCGCCTTGAAAGCTCGTTGCACGCAGCTACGTCGTCGAGCTGTGCCGCCCGCACCGAACAGCCCGAGATGCGGCGGTCCCTCACTGCGCCTTGCACACAGCTCAGGGGTTCGCGGATATCGAAGCCGAGCGATGTGTAAAGGGAGAGCGAGCGATTGTGAAACGCGGCCTGCACCAGGCGTACGCCGGGGGAATTGGACTCCCGCGCGCGATTCATCACCGCCTCCATCAGCTTGCGGCCGACTCCCAAATTCTGAACGCTCGGGTCAATGGTGATCGGACCCACTCCGCGAATGACCGATCGCTCATCAAGCACGTTGCTGCCCACCACGCGTCCACCCACCTCGGCCACCACGCTGAAAAAATCGGGGCTCGAGAACATCATGGTAAGGAAACCAACCGCAGCTTCCGCCGAAGGCAGATCGCAGGGGAATCCGTGTTCCGTGCTGATGGTCGAGAAGGCGTTGTAACAGATCGATCCGCAGACAAGGCCGTCTTCGGGTTTCGCGCGTCGAACCACCACATCGCTCGGTGTCCGTGTCGTCATCGCTCTCGCCTCCGGGAATCGTGATCCGCAGTATAGCAGTCGGTGAATTGAGCGAGGGCATGCCTTTTTGGTAAACATCTTGGCCTTCCCCGCATTGCCCTTTTGTGTCACACTTCTATCCATGGGAAGCAAAGATAAAGGCAAGAAGGAAGTCAAAAAGGCGCCGAAGCCCAAACCCAAACCAGAGCCCGGCCGCAAACGCGAAGGGTTCACCCCCGCTCCACCCAAGTGAGCGCTGCACCGGCTGCCGCGCTCTCGGTCGAATTCAATTGCTGAAGGCCCTCCCTGTCCATGGAGGGCCTTTCTGCATCCTCATCTCTTCCCACCTTGAGCCTGCGTGCCTGATCTTTCTCAGACCGGATCTTGTTTTCAAGAGAAATCTTGCTTTTGAAGAGGTGTATTCGTGCATCTGAAGACTCGTGCTGGCCTGCTCGTGTTCGCGATCTTCACGGCCGCCATACTTGCGCCCTTCACGCCTGCACAGCAGCCCACCCACCCGCAGGACCACATGGTTGCACAGCCCGCTCCCCCGAGCTCCCCTCTGCCGGCCGTGGTTCCCGCCCATCGCGCCGCCATCGGCCTTGCCCTGGAAGGTGGCGGCGCCCTCGGTCTGGCTCACATCGGCGTCATTCAATGGTTTGAGGATCATCACATCCCGGTCGATCGCCTGGCCGGGACCAGCATGGGTGCCCTCGTGGGCGCCACCTATGCCACTGCCCACACGCCCGCCGAGATGCGCGCCCTCGCCACCGGCGGCGACCTCCAGACGGTCTTTACCCTGCAAACGCCCTACGTCGACTTGAGCTACCGCCGCCGCCAGGATCGCCGCCAGAATCCTGCCACCCTGGTGGTCGGCCTTGCCCACGGGCGGCCCACCCTCTCCAATGCCCTGCTCACCGACCACGGTGTAAATCTCTTCCTCACCAAGAACCTGGAGGGCTATAACCGCACCGAGCTGGATTTCAACCGCCTTCCGATTCCCTTTCGCTGTGTTGCTGCCGACCTCGACACCTTCCAGCCCGTCACCTTCGTCAATGGGCCGCTCCCTCAGGCTGTCCGCGCCTCCATCTCCCTCCCCGGCGTCTTTCCGCCGGTCGAAGATGCCCGGGGCCACTACCTCGTCGACGGGGGCATTGTCGATAACCTACCCACCGCCGTCCTGCGCAACGATCTCCACGCCGACGTGGTCATCGCCGTCCGCCTCGCCGACGCTCCCCTCGCATCCACCGACGTCTCCTCGATCGTCGGCATTCTTAATCGCGCCTTCTCCGCCGGCATCGTGCACAACGTCGAGAACTCCCTGAAGCTCGCCGATCTCGTTCTGAATGTTCCCGTGTCTGCGTATGCGCCCACTGATTATTCCAAAGGCGGCCAGCTCATCCGCGAAGGCTACCTTGCTGCGGAAGCCAATCGCGAGACCCTCCTCCGCTATGCACTCAATGACCAGAATTGGAGCGCCTACCTCGCGGACCGCGAGAGCCGGCGCTTCGAACGACCCGGCATCTTGCGTGAAGTGAAGGTGGAAGGCGGCGAACCCGCCGCGCAGCAGCAGGTTCTCGCCGACACAAAGCCGCTGATCGGCAGGCCGATCTCACCACCCCCCACCATCGACGCCCTCAAGCCGGTCGAATCGAACGGCGTCTACAACGCCTCTTACCAGACCTTCGCCGCGCTACTCCCCCCCGGCCAGGCCGACGTGACCCGCCCGCTTCCCAGCATCCCGGCCAACAAGAGCGAAGCCGACACCGGGATGCTCATCCATCTCAGCAAGGATCCATCCGGCCCTCCTCACCTGCTCATCGGTCCCGACCTGGCCGCGCAAACGTCCAACACCACGCACCTCGAGCTCAACCTCCGCTTTGTCGACCAGGACCTGGGCGGCTACGGATCCGAACTCCGCGCCAACGCCCAGCTCGGCTTCCTAACCAATCTCAATGCGCAGTACTATCGCTTGCTTACGCCCGGCGGCTACTTCCTCCAGCCCAGCGCTGGCCTTCTCCGCGAGCCCGTCTACATCTGGGAGAACCAGAAGCGCATCGCCGAACGCTTGCAGCAGAATCTCGATGCCGGTCTCGAAGTAGGCCGCACCTTCAACAACACCACGCAGCTCTCCGCCGAGTGGCGCGCCATCGATACCCATTGGAGCCTCACCACCGGGTCCGGAGGCGGTCCCTCTTTCTCCGGCACGGCGCAGCGAGGCCTCCTGCACCTCAACATCGACAAGGAAACCTCGGGCTCTGTCTCCCCCTCGGGTTTTCGACTCAACCTTGCCGCGGGCGCTCTTTACCACGCAGCCAATAGCGCCAATGCGCCTCTGGTTGAGGTCTCTGCCGCGCATACCTGGCTATGGAAGGACAACAACATCTTCGGCCTTACCGCAGATATCGATTCCTACCTCCGCGCCAATGTCGCCCAGCCGTTCCGCTTTACCCTCGGCGGTCCGCGCCGCCTGGCTGCCTCTTCCTTTGACGAGTATCGCGGCACCGACACTGGGCTGGCCCGAGCCGCGTATCTGCGCCGCCTGGTCAGCTTGCCCCTCGGCCTCGGCCAGGGCCTTTACGGCATGGTGGGCTACGAAGCCGGCGAGATCTGGTCGCCGGAAGCAAGCGCCATCCTGCGCCAGGATGTCACCACCGGCGTCGTCGCCGCCACGCCTCTCGGCTCCATCGTCGTCGGCGGCTCCGTCGGCGACGCCGGCCACCGCAAATTCTTCATCACCGTCGGAAGGCTGTTTTGAAGAACCACAATCGACCTCGGAATTTGCCTGGCTCCGCGACACAACGGCGTTTCGGTACGAATGAATGGATGAACCGACTATTCGGAATGCAGAATCCTTGCGATATCAATCTGAAAGGCCCGCCGAATGGGCAGCGATGCAGCCCCAGCCAGAATCGCGATCAGGAGGGACATGGCGCCCACGTAGCTGATCGGATCCAGGCCGCCGATGCCGTAAAGAATACGGTGCAGCGCCTGCGAGAGACCTGCGGTGATGGCCACTCCCGCAAATAGACCAAGCAAGACGGGCCATGCGAATTGGCGCAGCACGGCGGCAAGTATCCCGGCTCGATTGGCTCCAAGCGCCAGTCGGATAGCAATCTCTTTGGTCCGCTGCGATACGGCATAGCTGACCAGGCCGAGAAGCCCCACGACGGCGAGGAAGACGGCCACGCCGCCGAGCAAGCTGACGATCGTCGCGATCTCTTCTGCCTGCGCTACGTTCTTGCGGAACCCGGTGGTGAGCGGGGTAATCGCTGGATAAAGCCGGGTGTCGATGCTGCCTGCAATGGCCTTGATCGCCGGAGTAACCGTGTTGGGGTCGCCAGCCGCTCTCACCAGGACCGATATTCCCGGGAAATCGTCCGCCTTAGGTGGAAAGTAAGCCTCCGTTGCATCCGTGTTGTTGAGCTCCATGGCGCGCGTGTTGCCCACAACGCCCACCACCACGTCGTTGGTCTCCTTCCATGGCTTTCCGATGGGATCTTCTCCAGGCCACGCCTTGCGCGCCAGCGATTCGCTGACGATGACCTCGTTCTTATCGCCCTTCTGGAAGAAGTGGCCGCGCAGCAAAGGGATCCGCATCGTCTGAAAGAAATCCGGACCCACCCAATTGGGATAGATCATGACTCGCTTGCCGGCCACGTCGATGCTGGTCATCATCACCATGGTGTTCACCAGCGGTGGAACTCTCGCTGTGGAGACGAACGTCACTCCGGGAACGGCCCGCAGCCTGGTCTGCAACCGATCGAGGTAATCCTGGGCCTGGGCAGAGGAGAACCCGTGCTCGCTCATTCCTGGATCGATGGCCAACACCTGCTCATACCCAAATCCAATGTCGGAATACAGTGTGTGCAGGGTCGCACGCACCAGCAATCCGGCAAGGATGAGCAGCACGCAACTGGCGCCTACCTGTGCGCAAACCACGAACCGATGCCACAGCGATCGGCCTTTCTTCCGCCGGATCATCTGTACCGTGGGCAGCAAGCCAAACAGGAGTGCTGCTACAAACCCCATCGCAGTCGCGAAAAAGAAAACGCGCCAGTCGGGCAGCGCGCTCATCCACGCCGGGGCATTTGAATACACCAGCACCCCGCGTAGAACGCCGTAGGTGAGCGGCAGCGCCGCCATGGAGCCAAGCAAGCCCAGCAGCAGGTTTTCCGTAAGCAGTTGGCGGAAGACGCGCAGCTTGCGGGCGCCCAGGTCGAATCGTAGTTGGATCTCCCGCTGCCTGCCGGCTCCGCGCGCCATCAGCAGCCCGCCAAGGTTGGCACACGCAACGGCCAGAATCAGAAACACGAGCAGCCCAATGATCGGGAGCACCGGTGGCGCACCCGGTCCACCTTCGAATGAGAAAAAGCGGGCACCGGGACTGACGACGATATATTCGTGGTCCCAAATTACGGTTGGGTAAATCTTCCGCAACTGGTCGGTGAGGGCAAGCAGCTCCTGTTCCGCACTGGACCTGGTAACCCCAGGAGCCAGACGACCCCACATCTTGATCAAGCCCTCAAACTTGGGGTCGGCGAGAGGCTTGCTGCCTTCCGCAAAATACGAATGCTGCAAAAGAGGGAGCCAAAGATCTGGATTGTCTGTGCCAAGGCTGGCGAATGCTTCAGAGGCAACGCCGATGACGGTGGCCGGCTTTCCACCCAGCCGGATAGCCTTGCCGACGATCGCCGGATCGCCATCGAACTTCCTTTGCCAAAGCCGGAAACTCAACACGCAGACTGGCGCGGAAGATGCATCGTCCCACGCCGCATCGAGGAGGCGGCCAGTCGCGGCAGAGCCGCCGAGTTCACTGAAGTAATTCGAGCTGACAAACGTCGCCGTAACGCGTTGTTCCTCCTGGTTGAGCACCAGGGGCGCCGGATCCATAGTCGCCATCACCGCCGACAGCGTTTTCGCGTGATCTCGATAGTAGGCGATCGACGCATAAGGCAAGCCGGGCGTGATGTTCTCCGGAGATCGCCGCTCGATGCGAACTACGGTCGCGGGTTCGCGCACGGGAATGGTTTGTAACGCCATGATGTTGTACAGACTGAACGCCAGGGTGCTGACACCGATGCCCAGCGCCAGCACCACGATGGCCGTAACCGAGAACCCCGGGGACTTAGCCAAAATGCGTGCGCCGAACCGCAAGTCTTGCGCGAGGGACACAAGCCAGAGCGTTCCGCGGCTTTCGCGGCACTGTTCTTTCACCTGGTCGAGTCCGCCGAACTCAAGACGGGTTGCCCGACGCGCTTCGGCTTCCACCATGCCTGCTTGAATCTTGTCTGCGACCTGCGCTTCGAAATGAAAACGAAGCTCCGCGTCAAGCTCCTTTTCCATCCGGCCGGTCTTCGAAATCCGCTGAAACCAGTTCATGAGGCTTCTCCCAGTGGGTGTTGCAGGATCAGGTCCACAACTTCAGTCAGCCGCGCCCAACTCTCGGTTTCGGTCTTCAGTTGAGTGCGGCCTTTTGCCGTGAGCCGATAGAACTTCGCCTCCCGGCCGGTGTCGGTCGCCCCCCATTCGGCGGCGAGAAAACGCTTGTTTTCCAGGCGGTGGAGAGCCGGATATAACGAGCCCTGTTGGACCTGCAGCGCTTCCTTCGAGATCATCTGAATGCGCTGCGCGATCGCATAACCGTGCACCGGCCCGAGCGCAACAACCCGAAGAATGAGGAGGTCCAGCGTGCCTTGAGGAAGATCGAATTTGGTTGAAGATGTCATACCTATGTCTTCTACATATACACAATGACATGTAGAAGCGCAAGGGGTCGATTTGGAATAAGTCCCACAAAGTTGGCATGCCTCCGCAATTCATCAGAGTGGCCAAGGATTGAGCCCGGGATGAGATCGCGGCGAATCTGGAGCGCGGCCAAGAGAAGCCCGCTGTGCGCGATCGGAAAGTGTGGGATACGTTCCAACGCAAAAAAGCCTCACCCACGAGGGTGAAGCTTCTTCACATGCATTCGAGAATCGGCGAACTGCGTTTACGCCACCACTTCAATCCCCATCGACCGCGCCGTGCCCTTGATGCTCTTGATGGCCGTCTCCACAGACGATGCGTTCAGATCCGGCATCTTCTGTGTGGCAATCTCGCGCACCTGCTTCTCGGTCACCTTGCCGATCTTTTCCTTGTTCGGCGTGCCCGAGCCCTTGGCGATACCCGCCGCCTTCAGCAGCAGCACCGGCGCCGGCGGCGTCTTGGTGATGAAACTGAAACTGCGATCGGCGTAGACGGAGATCACGACCGGAATCGTCAGACCTTCCATCTCTTTGTTGGATGTGCGCGCGTTGAACTGCTTGCAAAACTCCATGATATTGACCTGCGCCTGACCGAGCGCCGGACCGACTGGAGGCGCCGGCGTCGCTTTGCCAGCCGTGATCTGCAGCTTCACATATCCCGTGATTTTCTTTGGAGGTGCCATGTCTATTCCTTTGGAACCAGCCTTCAGCTCCTAGCCTTCGGCTTCAAACTGGTCTATTTCTGTTCAAATTTTGGCGTTGCGCTCTTGCGTTTGCCTGCAACCGGACCTTGCTAGGGATAAGCCCGGTTAGAAGCTGGAAGCTACTAGCTAGAGGCTGCAACTACTCAATCTTTTCAACCTTGCTGAACTCCAGCTCAACCGGTGTGGAGCGTCCGAAGATGGTGACCATGACCTTCATCGTCTCGCGATCTTCGTTGATCTCATCCACCATGCCGTTGAAGTTCGCAAACGGGCCGTCGGTAATCCGGACCTGCTCGTTCTTTTCAAACTTGATCTTCATCCGCGGCTTGTCTTTGGCCGTCTCGCTGCGGAACAGGATCGAACTCACTTCTTCTTCGCTCAGCGCCACCGGCTTGTCGCCCGTGCCCAGGAACCCGGTCACCTTCGGCGTGTCCTTCAACACGTGCCACAGGTGATTGTCCAGTTCCATCTCCACCAGCACATAGCCGGGCAGGAAGACCCGCTCCACGGTGCGCTTCTTGCCGTTCACAATCTCCGTCACCGGTTCGGTCGGAATCATCACCCGGCCCACGCGGTCCTTCAAGCCAAAGGCCTGCACCCGGCTCTCGATGGACTCGCGCACCTTGCGCTCAAAGCCCGAGTAAGCGTGCAGGATATACCACTTGAAGCGCTCGTTCTTTTCCGGAGCCGCTTCGGCTTCGGGGGCTTGCGCCTCGACGGGTTGCTCTACTTCATCTGCCATCATGTTCTCGATTCGCGCCCAACAATGGTTACTGCAAGCCACCCAGTTGCTTCAACAGCCGATCCAGCCCGAACGACAAAATACTATCCACGACAAAGAAGAACAGGCCAAAGATGAAGACCGCCACGATTACCACGGTCGTCGTGGCTTCCACCTCTTTGCGCGAGGGCGTCACGACCTTTCGCATCTCGCCGCGGACATCGGTGAGAAAGTGCGTGAACTCTTTCCACGAGTCGGTCACCCGCTCCAATGCATTCGGCCCCGCCGAGTGCTTTGCCGGCACCTTGCCCGATCCCGGACGCTCATCGCCATTCACGAGTGCTGCTTTGGTCGCCATACTTCCTTTTCCTTCGCATCCGGCGGTCTTGCCGGTCGCATATCTTCAAATACAGCTTTCAGCTTCTAGCTGTTAGCTTCCAGCCTATCTCCGATGGACCCCAAAGTCCGCCGGTTCTTGAAACAGCTGAAAGCTAGAGGCTAGCAGCTAGTGGCTGACTTCCATATCTGGCAGGGGCGGAGGGATTCGAACCCCCAAGTTCGGTTTTGGAGACCGACAGTTTAACCGTTGAGCTTACGCCCCTAAGCAGGTGTGGGAGGGCAGATGTCAGGGGTCGGTATTGCTCTTCCGTCGTCCATCAACTCTCGTTGTGGCAAGCACCCAACCTGATCCCTGAAACCTGATCTCTGATCCCTGTCTTACTTCGTTTCCTTGTGTGGCTGGTGCTTGCGGCAGCGGTTACAGAACTTCTTGAACTCCAGACGACCGGTAGTCGTCTTTTTGTTCTTCGTCGTCGAGTAGTTCCGCTCCTTGCACTCAGTGCACTGCAATGTCACAATTTCCCGCATCTCAAAATCCTTCCGGAGTTTCAGGGACCGTTTTACCGATCCCTGATCTCTGACCCCTGATCCCTCGTCCTGTTACTTCGTAATCTCCGCCACCGTGCCTGCGCCCACCGTGCGTCCACCCTCGCGGATCGCGAAGCGGAGGCCCTTCTCAAGCGCCACCGGCGTGATCAGCTCAACCGACAATTCCACGTTGTCGCCCGGCATCACCATCTCCACACCTGCCGGAAGCTCGGCTACGCCGGTCACGTCCGTGGTGCGGAAGTAGAACTGCGGACGATAGCCCTTGAAGAACGGCGTATGACGGCCGCCCTCTTCCTTCGAGAGAACATAGACGGTGCCCTTGAAGTTGGTGTGCGGCGTAATGGAACCGGTCTTCGCCAGCACCATGCCGCGCTCCACGTCTTCCTTGGGAATGCCGCGCAGCAGAAGTCCGGCGTTGTCGCCCGCCAGGCCTTCATCCAACTGCTTCTTGAACATTTCAACGCCCGTCACCACCGTCTTGCGGGTCTCGCGGAAGCCGACAATCTCGGTCTCCTCGCCCACCTTCACCTTGCCGCGCTCGATGCGGCCCGTGACCACCGTGCCACGGCCCGAGATCGAGAAAATATCTTCGATCGGCATCAGGAAGGGCAGGTCGATCGCGCGTGCCGGCAGCGGAACATACGCATCCACCGCATCCATCAGCGCGTCAATTTGCGCTTCCCACTTGGGCTCGCCATTCAGCGCGCCTAAAGCCGAACCGCGAATGACCGGCGCGTCGTCGCCCGGGAACTGGTACTTCGAAAGCAGCTCGCGCACTTCCATCTCGACCAGGTCCGTCAACTCTTCGTCTTCCACCGCGTCGCACTTGTTCAGGAAGACCACGATGCAGGGCACGCCCACCTGGCGAGCCAGCAACACGTGTTCCTTGGTTTGCGGCATCGGACCGTCGGTGGCCGCAACCACCAGGATGGCGCCGTCCATCTGCGCCGCGCCGGTGATCATGTTCTTGATGTAGTCGGCGTGACCGGGGCAGTCGACGTGCGCATAGTGCCGCTTCGCCGTCTCGTACTCCACGTGTGCCGTGGCGATCGTGATACCGCGCTCGCGCTCTTCAGGTGCGTTGTCGATCGAGTCGAACGAGCGGTACGTGTTCTTCGGGTTGTGCTTCTGCAGCACCTTGGTGATGGCCGCCGTCAACGTCGTCTTGCCGTGATCGATGTGTCCAATCGTGCCCACGTTCACGTGCGGCTTCGAACGATCAAATTTTTCCTTCGCCAT
>Ga0302320_10008976_pt1 | contig 21592 bp, 16 predicted proteins | sample Bog_T0_3_FD_202130 | JGI IMG/M metagenome (GOLD analysis project Ga0302320, IMG submission 202130) | Peat permafrost microbial communities from Stordalen Mire near Abisko, Sweden - Bog_T0_3 | ecosystem: Environmental > Terrestrial > Soil > Wetlands > Peat | place: Sweden: Abisko, Stordalen Mire...
ACCCGCCAAAGATCATCGCTGGAAGCGGGATCCCGCCTCCTGATAAAAATCCAACTGAAAGAAATATAACTTCTTACCTACAGGGCGTAGGGTGTGATCCGGGATATTGGCCGGTTATCTCCCTGTTGGCGTCAACTGAAAGTCAACTTCCGCATGGCCATAGAATACGGCTGTTGAATGGTTTCCGCCTTCCGATCATTTCTCGGAAATTGAGCAAAGCAGTGCAGTCTTTGCATTCGCTCTGCATTTCCAAAAAGTTCTTGCCTTATGCTGCAAATGTCCGTGCTTCGGTGTTTGGCATGTGAAGGCGGCATTGCTGCTTTCCAAAAGGGCAGCTACTACTGCGGCTTAATCCGCGTTTCCCTGCTTTTCGGGAGAAGACGCCGGATTGGCAAGAAGGGCTTGCTTTGGGATACGGGTCGATGCAGCAATCCATCGCATCGCATTCGGGAAGAGCGAAAGGCCGAAGGGCGCCAGCCTGCGGCCTGCACCCGTGACCACGGCGCGCGAGAGCCATGTTGCCAGCCGCATGCCCCGGCCTAGTTGAGCATGCAGCCTGCGATCGTACTGGTCCGCGCTTTCGCCAGACAAATACATTTCTGTAGCAAGGGCAGCGCTGTGCAAGGCGATCGACATGCCATCTCCCGTGAACGATGGGATCACCGCTGCCTGATCGCCTACACACCAGAGGCCGCCGGGGCGTCCGGCCAGATATCCATACGGAATGGAAGAGATGGCCAACGGCCGGTCCCACAAGGCTTTTGCGCCTTGCAGCCGCTGCTGCATATGCTGGTTGTCATCGAGTATCGATGCGAGCAACTCAGGCCAGCCGCCTGTCCTGCGCAACCGGGCGCGCCGCACGACAAGGCATAAATTGGCCACATCTGTTTCGACCAGAGACAGGCCTCCATATCCACCGGAGAAGAGAAATATCTCAATGCACTCTCGCAGCGCTGCGGTCTGATCCGGCGCGAGCCGCCAATGCAATTTGAAGCCGACAAGGTCGCTTTGCCCGGTACGCGTACGATCCCATCCGCGGATATCGTGTTTACCGTTGGCGAGAAAAACCGTATGAGCGCTCAAGATTTCGCCGCCGCGCAGATGCGCACACCACAGATTGTCGTGAGCTGTCAGTTGTTCCACGAACACGCCGCGCTGTACTTTGCATCCTCTCTGTTCGGCAACGGAGAGCAATGCCGCGTCCAGGGCGAACCGAGAAAGGGAGAGCGCCGTGAAGGGCAGAGCCGTTTCCACCACTCTCCGCTTTGAAGACAGACGCACCAGGCGGATCGTCGCCGCGCCCAGATGCAATGGATCGATTCCAACCTGGCGCAGATACTCCACGGCCTCGGGGCTCAGGAATTCGCCGCACACCTTTTGATGCGCGAAGCTCTCTTTCTCAAGCAGAGTAACCTGGCGTCCAGCGGTTCCAAGGCGGATGGCAACCATGGAGCCCGCAAGGCCGCCTCCAATGACAAGATTGTCGATGGTTGCGCTCGATGTGCTCACTGGGACTCACTCCTCAACGATGGCTTTCGCCTTGCTACACACAGGCGTGCGGGCCTGAAACTCTCGATAAGGATGTCATCGCCGCCGAGGCCTGCGGAAGTGCACATCCTTCGCCAGTCTTCCTCGACGAAAGACCGCGCAATGGAGACGGGGCCGTCGTGCTGAACAAAGCGATGGAGCCTTGCCAACTTTGAGAACGCACGGAAAAAATAGTAGGGTGCCGCAGATCGCGAAAGATCGTTGATAAACCATCCGAGCCCGGCATGCCGCTCCATCCATTGCAGGAACCGGACAATGTCGTCTTCGGCCAGATGATGCGTGAAGAGCGAACTGACCACGAGGTGAACCGGCCTGGCTGGCGCGTAGGCAAAGACATCGGCGTTGACCCAGCGGATTCTGCTGGAGGCAGGGCTGGCCTCGGCTGCGATGGCCGTAGCGTGGGGATTCAGGTCGAGTCCGGTCAGTTCCACGGAAATGCGGTGCGTTCGTGCCCATTGATCGATTCTGCGCAGCCCGTCCCCATAGCCACAGGCAACGTCGAGGATGCGCAGCGGCTCCGGGCGCGCCCGCAATGCAGCCGCATAACTGTCAAGCCAACGCAACACCGGCCGATAGGCCAACGTCCAGCGGTTTGTCCTGGCAAGGTCAATCAGGCAGGCGCGCAACTCATCGCGGCTGCATGGCCCGTCCATCAGTTCATCAAGCTGCGCGCGTTGGCGGAAATCCGGGGCGCTATGCGGCATGGAAGAGCATGGTCTCCGCTGTCAGTCCCGGCCCGAATGACATGGCGCAGCCTTGTTGCCCAGCCAGCGCCCGCTCCATGATCTGCTGCAACACGAACATCACGGTCGCCGACGACATGTTGCCGTATCGCAAAAGAACATCGCGGGAACAAGCCAGTGCGTCGGCGCGCAGCCCGAGACCCTTTTCTACCGCGTCCAGAATCGAGCGGCCTCCGGGATGTACTGCCCACAAGTCGATGGAAAACAGATCTTGCCCTCGCGTGATTTCAGTTCCGGATTCTTTCAGTGCACGGCCAATCTCGCCTGGAACCTCGCCGGATAGATGCATGTCGAATCCAAGTTCACCAATCCGCCACGTAATCAGTTGGCTCGTCTGGGGGATGCTGACGGCCAGAAAGCTGTCCATGGCCAACCCTGTCGGTTGCGCGCTTACCAGCGAGGCTGAGGCGCCATCGGCAAAGACCAGGAAAGAAAGCACCTGCTCCAACTCATGGATCTCCTGAAAGTGCAGCGTACAGAGTTCAAGATTCAATACCAGGACCTTGGCATCCGGCTCGGAACGAACAATATGATGTGCCGACTTCAGCGCGTTAATGGCGGCGTAGCATCCCATAAAGCCGATCATCGTTCGTTCCACCGACGTGGCAAGTCCAAGATGATGGACTACCTCGAAATCCAGCCCAGGGGCATAGAGTCCTGTGCACGAGGTCACGATCACGTGCGTAATGCCCCGGCGCTCCTCTTGTGTTAGAGAAAGGTTGTCCAATGCGGTGTGTGCCAATTGCGGGGCAAAGCGTTCGAACAACTGCATGCGGCGCGCTGTTGAGGGAAAGTCTCCCGGCACATAGATTCGCTCCGCATCGCTCCACAATCCGTTTTCAGTGGGGATGGGATTCACGAATGAGTGACGGCGCTCGATTGCCGACAACCGCGCCATGCGGCGAAATATATTGCGGGCCGTGCCCTCTGCGAGTAAATTCGCGGCGAAATCGATGAAGGCCTTGTGGACGTCGTGTTGAGGGACCGCTGTTGCGACGCGGTTGATGTGTGCAATCGTCACTCCATCTCCTTCTGCGGCGATGCGCTTTTCCCCGCAGACATCTTCAAACAATGCCGTCCGAGCCTGTCTCTTTGGTGCTTGGAGCAATATTGGGAGAGTTTTCTCTTTCGCCCGATATCGAATTATGCATAATCCTTCCCTAGTTTCACCTCAATCCGCACCGATTGACTGTCCAGTTTTGCACAGTTTTTAAAAAGGAGCCGGGCGCGAACCCTCGACCAGCCCACACTCTGAGGGTGCCCCATCCATTCCACAGTTTCATCGTGGAAGGGGCGGCCCCCCCGGCTTCGCCACCCCGTCCCGCAGTCTTTCTGTTCCCTGTTCTCTAGTCCCTGATCTCTGTTCCCTGCCATTTGCAGATAATTACCTTCTGATGACGCATACTGGAGAGGCAATGGAGATGGAGTGTGTTGCAGGAGCCGGAAACGGGCTAATAAACAGGTTCCACCCCCCATTTTCACATTTTCACCCACTTTTTCACCCTGGCATTTCAAATAACAACCTTGGAATGAACAACTTAAAATTTCATCCTATTAACCAACCAGTAACGCCAAAGCCTCATTTTTGGCCCATTTTTAGCCAAAAAATGCCCTTTTTTGCCTAAAAAGACGCCCTTTTTGAGCAAAAAATCGCAGTTTTTTCGCGCCTCGCCGGCTGCGGAGCGGGCACAAAAAATGCCCCGCCGGCAATCACCGGCGAGGCATTCTGTTCCCTGTCTTATCCCCGGACGGAAACGCCGGAGAATGACAGCACCGCAAGGCCGCGAACCGGCTGGCCAAAGAAGCGGGCCGGCGCAAAGACGCTGGTCAGCAGCATATTCTCCACCTGCGAACGGGTTGCCGCGTCGGTCGGGCCGCTCACAATGCGATAGTCGTACATCTGGCCCGCGTCGCTGATATAAACCTCAACCACAACCGGGCCGGAAAGCGCGCCGATGTCATTGTCCCCTGCACCGGTTGAGAGGCTCAGCAGCCGGGGCGCCGTGGGATTCCCCAGAGGCTCGTCCTTGCTGGCCTGCGCCACCTCCGGCTGGGCAAACATGGTCACCAGCACAATCACCGTGCCCAACAGCAGCACCGCGCTGGCAAAGCCGGCAGAGGCCTGCAGCAGGAAAGGACCTATCGTGTTTCTCCAGGCAAGATTCCAGGCTTCAAATGGATTCCGCCGGCTCCGCGCCCGCTCCTGGCTCACCGCCACGCGAATCCGCAGCAAAAGGTCGGCCGGCTCCGGCGCCGGGCCCAGTCCGGCAAGCAACGCCTGCACCTGGCGCAACGAGGCCCACTCCTGGGCACACTCCCGGCAATGCTCCAGGTGAGCGGCGACTTTCTGCATTTCACGTCCGCTCAACTCGCCGTCCAGGTATTCCGTAAACCTTGCCTGCACTGCTTTACAGCTCTTCATCGCGCCTCCTCTCCCAGGGGCATTTCGAATCCCGTTTGCTCCGAACTGCGTGCTTCCTGCACAGGAGCCATGAGAATCGCCTTCAAACAAGACCGCCCGCGCACCAGCCGGGACTTGACCGTTCCCAGATTCACGCCCTGCATCGCCGCCACTTCCTCGTACACAAACCCCTCGATTTCTCTCAGGATCAGCGTGGTGCGAAATGGCTCCGGTACCTGGCTCAACGCTGCCTCTACCCGCGCCCGCGTCTCGGAGTGCACCGCGTTCTCAAATGGCGTTTCAGCCGGGTCCACCAGCAGCTCTTTCAACAGCACCGGCGTACCGCTTTCCCCCTCCGTCATCTCCTGCTCGATGGGGACTTCCTGCTGCTTGTGCCGCATCCACCAGCGCCGCTGGTTTGAGGCCTCGCGCAGGGCGATGCGGTAAATCCACGTCCGCAGCGACGACTCCCCGTGAAAGCTGCCAACCCCCCGGAACACCTTCACAAACACATCCTGGGTCAGGTCGGCGGCAGCTTCGCGGTCCTGCACGGTGCGCGCCAGCAACGAGTAAATCGGCTGGTGGTAATGCGCAATCAGCCACGCATATGCTTCCTCTGAGCCGGCTCGCAGTTCATCAACCAGAGCCGCTTCTTCGGATTGGAGCGTTAGTACGTTGGCAAGATTGCCCATGGTGAGGTCCGCCTGCATTTCAGTGTCCTCCCACATTACCGCAACATCTGCACGGTTGGCAGCCACTACAGCCACGGAGTACGCGGGAAACGAAACACCGGCAAAATACCGGATGTCCGCGCACCTATTATCTTAGACACCGGAACACCCCCAAAGTGTTCCCGGTCACGCACGTTTTATGCTCCAAATTGCGCCGGATGAAGGCAATACCCGTACCCCATCCCCCGCCCCATGGGCTTCCGCCCGGTCCGTTCTTCCGCTCCAGGCCCCGATTCCATCCAAGCTTCATTCCCTGGGGCAGGCCCATGTTTGACGAATCCCGCTCCACCGGAGACAATAGAAAAGTTGCATCCCTAACAGTGGGCCTGTGGCGCAGCTGGGAGCGCGCTTCCATGGCATGGAAGAGGTCATCGGTTCGATCCCGATCAGGTCCACCAAAATTCTCCGCAATTTACTGAAATTACTCTCCTCCTCCAGGACTTCCTCTGCCTGCCGGCCATGCCGGACACAAAAAATATTCCGCCCGGTTGTAACAAAACACCGCCCGCGTGTATTTATTCCACTGAGAGGCAATAACCATTATGGAAGTTAAGATTAAGCATCTCGATCATGTAAAGTTTTCCATTCAAGCGCGATCGAACACCGTTCTCTGCGATCAACCTGCCGAAAATGGCGGCGAAGACTCCGGCATGACGCCTCCCGAACTGATGCTCGCTTCGCTCGGTTCCTGCGCAGCTTTTTATGCCGTGCAATACCTCAAGGCGCGCAATCTCGCTGACACCGGCGTCGAGGTTTCGGTGACCGCCGAGAAACTGCTGCAACCGGCCCGCCTCGGCAACTTCCGCGTGCATGTTGTGTGCCCCGTTGCACTCTCAGAGGCGCACACCGAGGGACTCATGCGCTCCGTGCATCATTGCCTGATCCACAATACGCTGCTGGCGCCGCCTGAGATCGCGATCGAGTTGGAGACGCCCGTAACTGCATCCTGACCAGCATCACGGCGTCGCTTCTACCTTGCTGGCAGTTCCGTTCGCGACGGAAGAGAATTGGCCGCGCACAACTCTGCGGGTAAGGTCCGGTCTCGTCTCTCAAGGGTGCTGCAGAAGCGTCTGCAACTGCTTTTCCATCACGTTCATATCCGCTTCTCCTTGAAACTCCGCGCGGACTACCCCCTTGCTGTCGATCAGGTACGTGAGCGGTAGCCCGAGCACGCCACCATACAGCTCTCCGAGTTTCTCATCGCCCATGGCCACAGGGTAGTTCAGCCCTAACTTTCGGACCACGAGCAGTGCATCAGCAGGGTCATCGTCCATGGAGACGCCGATGACCTGCAGGCCGCGCGGGCCGTACTGCGATTGCCATGCGGCAAAGCGCGGCATTTCCACCTGGCATGGCGCACACCATGTTGCCCAGAAGTCCAGCAGCACGACCTTGCCGCGATATGCCTTCAGATCCACTCGCTGGTGATTCAATCCAGTGCGTACAAACTCCGGCGCCGTCTTGTGCAGAAGTGAGCTGGCCGCAAAGGCCCCCTGTGTCGCGGCAGCTGTTAAGCAAACTCCCAGCAGCAGATCAGCCAACGCGCAACGGCACAACGCAGCCAGCCGTTTTCTCATGGCCGGCCTGCTCGCCGCCTGTTGCAGGCGGACTTTGTCAGCGTCCCTGCTCAACCGGATAGCCCTTGGCCGCCCAATCTGCGCCGAAGTTGTCGGCCAGATAGAGCACCTTTACGTTGCTGAACCCCATCTCCCGCAACTTCGCGAACGCAGGCCCGACATTGGGGCAGCGCTGCCACGGGCAGCACCCGCAATACAGCACGATAAGCTTCGTCCGCGCCAGCGAAGCCACTCTGCCTTGCAGCAGTTGCAAGCCTGCCGGTTGAGAACCAGGTCCTATGTATTCCGCGCCGGGGATATGAGCCTCGGCAAACAGAACATGGGAGCCAACCTGCAACACCAGCGGTTTGTCAGGTCTGGCCGATTGCTGCAAATGGTTGAGAGCCTCAGGCTGAAGCAACTGCGCCTGGGGAATCGAAAAAGCGCTCTCCGGCGTTGCGGCTGGTCCCGAGAACTGTGCGTTTACAAAGGAAGAAGTGAGAGTTACCAGCAAAGCAATCATTGCCGGTCGAAGCATCGGCCCACATTTCATCGCATCGTCTCCACGTCCAGTATAATTCCACCGGGTAGCTTCTCCATGCACTTCGCTCAAAGCCGCGGAAACGCGATGCACTGAGGTCCCGCGACGCATCGGGCCCGGACGCGGCAGTACCCGGCAGCATTGATCCGTCATGCCCTTGAGCCAGGGTCAGAGTGCACCGGCTCCTTGACGCTCCCGTTGTCAGATCGTACGATATCGTACGATCAGGGAAGGACATTTTATGCAACGCAGAGAGTTTCTCGGCGCCGCCACCGCGGCCATTCTTGCCCAGGGATTGCCTTCATCCGCAGCCGCGGTTCAAGCCGCTACGGCTCCGTCGCCGTCCGCGCTCAAGCCCATGGAAGTCGGCCTGAAGATCTCGCCCGGCGACGATCCTGAAATCGCCATTCGCCGCGTGCGCGAGATGGGCTTCAACAACACCTTCTTCTCCGTGGATCATTACCTGAACCGCTTCACGCCGGACTTGGCCAAGCGCATCGGCGATTGCCTCGACAAGTACAACCTGGTCCTCACCTGCCTCGAGATCATCTCCCCCGGCCGCACGGTATGGGATTTTCAGAGCGGCCCGTCCACCATCGGACTGGTTCCACCGTCGATGCGCGCCGCGCGTATTGACGGCCTGCGCCAGGCCTCGGACTTCGCCAAGATTCTCGGCGTGAATCAGATACAGGCCCACTGCGGCTTTATCCCGGAGTTCCCCGGCGATCCGCTCTATGAAGGCACGGTCGAAGCCATCCGTACTGTCACTGCCCACTGCCAGGGCAACGGCCAATACTTTCTGATGGAGACCGGCCAGGAGACGCCCACCACCATGGCGCGCATGATCCGCGACGTGGGGCTGCCCAACATCGGCGTCGGCCTGGACACGGCCAACCTGATCCTTTACGGCAAGGCCAATCCCTCCGACGCGGTCGATATCCTCGGACCGCATATCCGCAGCATCCACGCCAAGGACGGCCTCTGGCCCACCGATCCCGACAAGCTCGGCAAGGAAGTGCTCATCGGCACCGGCCGCGTCAACTTCCACGAAGTCTTTTCCAAGCTCCATCGCATCGGCTACACAGGTGCGGTCAGCATCGAACGCGAGACCTCCGGCCCGCAGCAGATCGCCGATGTCGCCAAGGAAAAAATCTTCCTGGAGATCGTGCTCGAGCAGGTCTTCTCTCAGGGCTGACGCTTCGCCGCGCCCGCCCGCCATCCCATCGCTATGAAAGGCCGTTCATGAACCGCAGGGAATTTATTCAGACCACCGCCGGAATCGCTTCCGGAATGATGCTGCTGAAGCCAGCAGGGGCTTTCGGCTACCAGGCCAACTCCGCTGTGCGCATGGCGCTGCTTGGCTGCGGCAACCGCGGCACCCACGTCGCCACATCTTTCTCGCGCAACACCGTCGCCCAAGTCGTTGCCCTCGCTGACCTCTTCGATAACCAACTCCAGGCCGGCCTCGCCCACTTCAATCAAGTGAACACAAGCCTCGGCCGCGCCGCCATCGACGAGAAAATGCTCTTCCTCGGGCCTCATGCCTATCAGAAGGTCGCCGAGTCCGACGTGGACATGATCCAGATCTCCACGCCGCCCTTCTTCCACGTCCAGCACCTCGCCGCGGCCGTCGACGCCGGCAAGAACGTCTACTGCGAGAAGCCCGTCGGCATCGATATTCATCAGGCTCACCAGGCTCTCGAAATCGCCAAGCGCGTCAAGCCCACGCAGAGCGTCGACGTCGGCTTCCAGTGCCGCATGGCCCCGCCCATCGCCGCCATCGCCGAGAAGATTCACGCTGGCGCCCTCGGCAAGATCGCCTCCGTCAACGGCTACTACTGGGCGCCCGCGTCGAAAGAGAAACTCGCAGTCGGCCCTAGCCATGACGAGTACCGCCTCCGCAACTGGCTCTGGGATCGAGCGCTCTCCGGCGACATCCTCGTCGAGCAGAACATCCACATCATCGACCTCTGCAACTGGCTCCTCGGCGCGCACCCCGTCAAGGCCATCGCCACTGGCGGCCGCAACATACTCACCCACGCCGGCAACTGCTGGGATAACTACCAGGTCGATTACATTTATCCCAACGATGTCCGCTTCTCCTTCGCCTCCAAGCAGTTCGGCGACTACAGCATGTTTGAAGCCGGCCTGCGTCTCTTTGGCGCGGATGGCGCAGCCAATGTTCCCTACTCCGGCCCCATGAGCATCGTCGGCTCGCAGGCCTGGAGCTGGCAGGATTCCCTCAAGACGTCCGCCGCGCAAGGCCAGTTCTCCGCCAGCGGCGACTTCAACGATAACCTCGCCTTCGCCGATCGCGACAAGGACCGCGGCTTCATCGACAGCATCGTCAACGGCCCGGTCCACAACCAGATCGCCGCCGGCGTCGAAACCGCGCTCAGCTGCATGCTCGGCCGCATGGCCGGTCTCCAGCATCGCGAAGTCTCCTGGGCCGATCTGCTCGCCCACGGCGACACCTATCAGCTCGGCATGAACCTGGAGCAGTTCGCCTGAGCGCCAGGCCCGGCAAAACAGTAGTCAAGGCCCGCGGCAGAAAACCATCAATGGAGGCTGGCAGATCATCGCCAGCCTTCGTACCATGCAGGCTCTGCCTGATTGGCAATCAACATATAACCCCGCACAAAAATCTCCCGCTGTATTCCAGCGGCGCAACACAAGAGAGAAAAATGATGAAGCGCATCGCCACATTCGTCTTGTTTGTTTGTTTCAGCGTCCTTGCCCTGGCCGCACCCGCGCCGCAACCCAAGCAGCCCGTTGATTACGTCTCGCCAAACATCGGCGGCATCGGGCAATTGCTCACCGCAACCATTCCCTATGTGCAGTACCCCTACGGCATGGCGCGCCTGGCGCCCATCACCACGCCGGACATCAAGGACCGTTATCTTGCCGACAAGATCTACGGCTTCCCTGCCGGTCCCGCCACGCTCATGGTCTCCACCGGCGCAGTCGCCGCGCATCCCGCCGCCTACGCATCCGACTACGATCACGACTTCGAGACCACCACGCCTTACTACTACGCGGCCGACCTGCTCACCTGGAACATCAAGTCCGAGTTCACCGCCACCCAGCACTGCGCCTACTATCGCTTCACCTTCCCCGCCGGCTCCAGCGCGCACTTCGTCATCAGTGAAATGCGCCGCGCCGAGCTGGCCGTCGTCAACGACCACACGGTCCAGGGCAGCGAGGGCATCCGCGGCCCAATCGGCGAAATCGGCGCCACCGAGAAGGAAACCCGCGAGTACTTCTACGCCGAGTTCTCCCGCCCCTTCGCCAGCACGCAGACCTGGCAACAGGGCAATCTCTCCACGGCCGCCACGCAATCCGGCAACAACGTCGGCTTCGTCTCCACCAGTTCCATCACCGCAGGCCAGCAGATCGAAGTCCGCGTCGGCATCTCCTACATCAGCGCCGACCAGGCCCGCCAGAATCTCCAGCATGAGATCCCCGCCTGGAACTTCGATCGCGTCAAGGCCGCCACGCGCGCGGTCTGGAACCAGGCTCTCGGCGCAGTCGCAACCGCCGGCGGCAGTGAGAATCAGCGCACCATCTTCTACACCGCGCTCTATCGCTCCCTCGGCCGCATGACAGACATCACCGAATACGGCCGCTACTTCAGCGGCTACGATCACGCCGTCCACAACTCCGACGGCCACGACTTCTACTCCGACGACGGCCTCTGGGACACCTTTCGCTGCCTCCATCCGCTGCAGACCCTCCTCGACGCGCGCCGCCAGGAAGACATGGCCACCTCTTACATCCGCATGTATGAGCAAAGCAGCTGGATGCCCGCCTTCCCCGCCGTTGCCGGCGATCAAGCCGTCATGATCGGCCACCACGCCGACGAGTTCATCCTCGACCTCTACGAGAAAGGCTACCGCGACTTCGACGTCGAGAAGGCCTACGAGGGCATGCGCAAGAACTCGTCAGAAGCGACCCTGCTTCCATGGCGTCGCGGTCCGCTCACCTCGCTCGACAAGGTCTACTACGACAAGGGCTTCTTCCCCGCGCTCGCGTACGGCGAGCAGGAGACCGTCCCTGAAGTCACCGGCGAGCGCCGCCAGGCCGTCTCCGTCACCCTTGAAACCACCTACGACGACTGGGCCGTCGCCCAGTTCGCCCGCGCACTCGGCAAGCAGGACGATGCGGAGCACTTCACCAAACTCGCCTACAACTATCGCAATGTCTGGAACCCGGCCATCGGCTTCATGGCGCCCAAGAGCGCCGACGGCAACTGGGTCGCCAACTTCGATCCCAAGCTGGGCGGCGGACAGGGCGGCCGCGACTATACCACCGAAGTCGACTCCTGGCAGTACACCTTCAACCTCCAGTTCGATCCCGCCGGCCTCATCCAGTTGATGGGCGGCCGCGACGGCTTCAACGCCAAGCTCGACCAGCTCTTCGTCGAGCAGTACGGCGGCTCCAAATTCAAATTCCTCGGCCAGTACCCTGACGCCACCGGCCTCGTCGGCCTCTACTCGCAGGGCAACGAGCCCGACTTCCACATACCCTACCTCTACGACTTCTCCGGCCAGCCCTGGAAGACCCAGCGCCGCGTCCGCCAGCTCATGGACGTCTGGTACACCGCCGACACGCACGGCATCCCCGGCGACGACGACGGCGGCGCAACCTCATCGTGGTATGTCTTCTCCGCGATGGGATTCTTTCCCGAGTGCCCCGGCAGCCCCATCTATGAGCTAGGCAGCCCCATCTTTGAGCGCACTACCCTGCGTATGGGCAACGGCAAGCTCTTCACCATCACTGCCCATCACGTCTCCGCGCAGAACAAGTACATCCAGTCGGCGGTGTTGAACGGCAAGCCGCTCAACACGGCGTGGTTCCATCACGCCGACATCGCCAACGGTGGCTCTTTGATTCTTGAGATGGGCCCCAAGCCGAACTACAAGTGGGGCAGCGCCCCCTCCGATGCGCCACCGTCCCTCTCCAACCCCAACCCCGGCCAGTAGCACTACAACCGTCATCCTGAGCGAAGTCCGGTGCGCGAAAGCGCACCGGACGCAGTCGAAGGACCTGCGGTTGTTTTTGTTGTTGTAGTTACAATCGTGAGCCTCACCATGCCCAACGCCCTCTTCGTCGGCATTTCCACCATCGATGTTGTCTACCGCGTGGATGAATTCCCCGCCGCCAACACCAAGGTCGCCGCGTACAGTCAGAATCTCTACGCAGGCGGCCCCGCCACCAACGCTGCCATTGCTTTCCGGCATCTTGGCGGCAGCATCACGCTGATAAGCGCCATCGGCCGCCATATTCTGGCCTCCGCCATCAACAGCGAACTGGAACGCTACGGCATCGCACACCTCGATCTTTCGCCGGCCTTCGAAGGTGTACCGCCCATTGCATCGATCACCGTCAACCCGGCCGGCGAGCGCAACGTCGTCTCCGCCCGGCGCGCGCGCATTGCGCCCCCGCCCGCCAAGGTCGATGAATCGCTGCTGGCACAAGCCTCGATCGTGCTCGTGGATGGCCATCCGATGCAGGCCTGCCAGGTCTGGGCGCAAGCAGCACACGCGCAGGAAATTCCGGTTGTTCTCGACGGGGGAAGCTGGAAAGAAGGAACCCGTGAACTGCTCGCGAACATCGACTACGCCATCTGCTCGGCCGATTTCAGGCCGCCCGGATGCTTCACTGAAGACGATGTGCTCCGCTATCTCGAAGACTGCGGCGTTACCAGCATCGCCATCACGCACGGAGACAAAGCAATCCGCTTTGTTTCAAACGCAACCGCGGGCATGCTGCCGGTTCCGCAGGTGCAGGCGATGGACACCATGGGAGCGGGCGACATTTTTCACGGCGCTTTCTGTTATTACGCCGCGAGCGGGCTAAACTTTGAGCGGTCGTTGAGTGCGGCGGCAAAAGTCGCAACAGACTCTTGCCGCTTCAACGGAACCAGGGAATGGATGCAGCACGGCACCCTCACGCAAACCGCACGCGGTAACTCCGCTTGGCCTGCAGGGTAACGCCCACACTGCCGTCGTCGTGTGCGCGCAATGGCACTTCGCTGCCACTTGTGACGCTGTGAATTTTCTGCCCGGCGGGCACGCGCAGGCGATATTCGCCGGAGAAATCCGGACGAATCGTAGCCAGTTCCGCCTTCCCACTTTCCCAGCGCAGATCCACTTCCACTGAACCGCGCGCCCTCAGCCCCTTGACCTCTCCTGCAGGCCAAGCCGTGGGCAGCGCCGGCAGCAGTTCGATGACGCCGGTATGGCTTTGCAGCAGCAACTCCGCAATCGCCGCCGTCGCGCCAAAGTTTCCGTCAATCTGAAAAATCGAAGTCTTGCCAGACGGGTGCGTGTCAAACAGGTTCAGATTCGTGCTGTGCTGCATCAGCATGGAAAGCGACTCCCACGCCTTGTCGCCATCGGCCAACCGCGACCAGAAAGCGATAGCCCAGGCGCGGCTCCAGCCCGTGTACGCGCCGCCGTTGGCCAGCCGCCGCTCCAGCGAAGTCCGCGCTGCCTTCGCCAACTCCGGCGTGCCGCGCGGCGTGATTTCACCGCCAGGATAAAGCGGATACAGGTGCGACATGTGCCGCTGGCCTGGCGTGCTCTCTACAAAATCGACTGACCACTCCTGCAACTGGCCGTACTTGCCAATCTGATAAGGAACCAGCCGGTCGCGCGCCGCTGCGAGCTTTGCCGCAAACTCCGCATCGATGCCCAACTCCTTCGCGGATGCAATGCAGTTGGCGAACAGTTCGCGAATCAGCGCCATGTCCATCGTGCATCCCGCGCTTGTCATGGCCGTCTTGCCGTCTGGAGCCATGAAGTCGTTCTCCGTCGACTCGGATGGGCACGTCGTCAGATGTCCGTTGCCATCCTCAATCAGCCACGCCAGGCAGAACTCCGCCGAGCCCTTCATCAGCGGATAGGCGCGCGTGCGCAGAAATTCGCGGTTGTGCGTGAAGCGATAATGATCGTACAGATGCGCGCAGAGCCACGGTCCGCTCATGCACCAGTTGGCCCACGTCGGCTGGCCTACGCCAGTACCCACGGGGTTTGCAGTGCGCCAGATATCGATATTGTGGTGCGACACCCAGCCGGGCAGCCCATACGTCTCCCGCGCAGCTCTCGCGCCGGTATGGCTGAGATCTTCAATCAGAGTCAGCAGCGGCTCGGTGCAGTCGCTCAGGTTGCACGTCTCCGACGGCCAGTAATTCATCTGGATATTGATATTCGACGTCCAGTTGCAGCTCCACGGCGGTTGCACCTGGTAGTTCCATAGGCCCTGCAGATTCGCCGGCTGTGTGCCCGGCCGCGAGCAACTGATGAGCAAGTAGCGCCCGTACTGAAAGTACAACGCCAGCAGCGCCGGATCGGGCGCGGCAGCAAAATTACTGAGCCTCTGGTCGGTTGGCTGCGCGGCCGCCGCGCTCGGTCCCAGGTTCAGCGACACGCGCTCAAACAGTCTCTTGTGATCCGCAACGTGCCGCTCCCGCAGGCTCTGGTAGCTCTGTTTCAGCGCCGCATCCAGTTGCCGCGTGGCGCGCTGGTTCACTTCCGCCTGCGGCGTATCGGGCTTCTGCGCATAGCCGCGGTAGCCGGTGGCCGCGGTCAGCACGATGGTGCACTCCGTCGCCCCGTGAATGCGCAACTTGTTGCCTTCGGCCGCAATCCTGCCGTCTTCCACGTTTGCCTCAAGCACGGCGGCATAGAACATGCCTTCGCCCGGCACGTCGGAAAATACCAGGGGATTCTCGCTGCCGGGATGGCCGGCTCCGGCAACATGCTTTGCCGCTTTTCCAGTCAGCAGCAGGCGTTTGCTGCCTACGGCCTCAACCGACTTCACCAGCGCGCCGTCCATCCAGATGGTCGCGTTCAACTCACCCGGCTTGCTTGCGGAGAGGCGCAGCACAATCGCCTGATCGGGCGCGGAGGCAAAAGCCGTACGTTCAAACCGAACATCGCCCACCTTGTAGCGCGACGCCGCCACGGCAGTTGCCAGGTCCAGTTCGCGGCGATAATCCGCCGCCTCGCCGCCGTGCGTGCAATCCACATGCAGGCTTCCCATCAGTTGATAGGCCTCGGCAAACAAGCCCTGCAGCTTCTGGCAAAGCTTGTCGGCCTTGTGGTAGTCCTTCTCTTCCAGCACCGCCCGGCGCACAGCGGGCAGATAATTCTTCGCGTCCAGATTGTTGCCGTCCACCGGCAGGCCTGACCACAGCGTGTCCTCATTCAGTTGCAGCGTTTCGCGCGCCGGATCGGTGGGTACCGGGCCGGGGCTGTGATCGGCCTTCGGGTCTTTGGCATCCATCGGATTGACAGCGCCTCCTCCAAAGACCATCGCGCCCAGGCGTCCGTTGCCGATGGGCAGAGCGTCCACCCACTGCGATGCGGGCGCGGTGTACCACAGTTTCAGTTCGTTGGCTTCGTTGGCCGCTGTTCGCGCCCATCCCAGGCGGTTGGCCAGCGAGAATGTTCCGGCGAAGGTGGAGGCTGTGGCGATGAAGCGGCGGCGCGTAAATCGGCTCATGGGGTATCAACTTTCCTGAAACGTGAGAACCAGATTGTCAAAAAATGGAGCAAGAAATATGCGTACAATCTGTGCGCATCAAGGGTATTGCGGACAGCCTTGAAAGATCAAATCCGCGCAGGCAAAGCCGTCTTCAGCGCACGATCAAACGCTCGAATACTTCCTGCACAGCTCCCGGGTTTTCGCCATCAGCTTGGGCGCGCCGGTAATGGCCGCCTCGCCGCCAATCGAATCAGCGGAATATTCCACGGACATATAGCCTCTGAAGCCGGCCTGCGCAAAGAGCCGCCATACGTGCTCCATGTCGACGGGCGTCCGGTCGTCGAAATAGTCGCGGATGTGCGCCACGTTCGTATACGGAATGCATGCGGCAATCTGCGCATAGGCGTCCTCGGTGGGCGTGGGAATGAAATGCGTAATGTCCAGATTGATGCGCGCGTACGGCGAATTCACGCGCTGCATGATCTCCAGGCAAACATCGGCGCTTTGCGATACCCCGGCGTGATCCTCCAGCCCCAGCGCAATGCCCTTTGCCGCTGCGTAATCGCTCGCCGCTTTCATCGCCTCCACCACCCAGTCAACGGCCTGCTGCATGGGAACGCCGGCAGGCAGCTGTCCAGCAAACACGCGCAGATGCGAAGCCCCGAGCCGGTCCGTCACATCCACCCACTTCTTGATTTGATCCAGAACATCCGCGCGTTTTGCTCGATCCGCCTGCACCATGCTCGCTCCGCAGGCCGCGCCGGAAAATGTCACCGCATTCTGATAGGCCAGGTGACGCATGCTCTCCAGATACTCCGCGTCGGTCGACTTCAGGTAGTACACCGTCATGTCCACGGCGTCCAGCCGCAGTTCCACCGCTTTGCGGATAAAATCCTCCAGCGTCATCTGCCCATGAGTCAGCATTTCGCGGTACGAGTACGCGCAACAGCCCGCCAGCAACCGCGGCATTTTGGATGCCTCCACAGGTTGGCCCTCGGCAAGCGAAGAGGACAGCGTTCCCATCCCGGCGCCGGCCAGCGCGCCTGCGCCAACGGACTTGAGAAACGTGCGGCGCTCCATTGTGCTTTTCATAAGGTCTCCTGCTGCATTAGTTTGTTGAGAAAATCCCGGAATTCCAAACAGTCGATCATCGTCCCGGGAATGCGCATTGTCAATCCATGCCGCACCTCTTGACAACCCTCCGTCGAGGAATTGCAATGGACTGTCCCACCAGAGGAGCAGCCGGCCCATGAACCGTCGCGAGTTTGTCGTTCAGTCAGGATGCGCACTATCCGCCATCGCAGCGCCTGCCATCGTTCCGGCCAGCGTCTTCGGCGCGGGCGCGCCCAGCAACCGCATCAACGTCGGCTTTATCGGCACGGGCCGCCAGGCCTTCGGCTCAAACCTGCAGCAGATGATGGCTGTTCCCGGCGTTCAGGCTGTGGCCGTTTGCGACGTGGATAGCTGGCGCATGGACCAGGCCCAGGCATTTGTGAATGCGTTCTGTGCCACGCGCGATGGGCTCGCCGCCTACAACGGATGCGCAAAGAAGCCTGACTTCCGGGACCTGATCGCCGACAGGAACATCGATGCGCTGATGATCTCCACGCCCGATCACTGGCATGTTCCCATGGGCATCCTGGCGGCAAAGGCCAAGAAGCATTTCGCTCTGGAAAAGCCGGTCAGCCTTAGCGTGCAACAGGGCCGCATGCTGTCCGATGCCGTGGCGCGCTCCGGCGTTACCGCCCGCACAGACAGCGAGTTCCGTTCCATTCGCGTGCAGAATCATCCGATCGAACTGGTTCGCAACGGACACATCGGCAAGCTGGAACGCGTCGAGATCGTCTTCCCGTCCGACCCTCCGCCGGTGGGCTCGCAGCCCGATATGCCGGTCCCTCCGGAGCTGAATTACGACATGTGGACCGGACCCACCGCCATGGTTCCCTACACCGCGAAGCGCGTGCACGAACGGCAGCAGCATGGCGTGCGTCCGGGCTGGATGCGCATTAGCACTTACGCCCAAGGCATGATCTCCAATTGGGGCGCGCACTACTTCGACTGCGCCCAGTGGGCCATCAATACAGAGCACTCCGGACCGGTCGCGGTCGAGGGCCACGGCGAGTTTCCCGCAAGCCTCTGGAACACGATGATCAACTTCAAGGTCCAATATACCTACGCGAACGGCGTTGCCCTGACCTGCGAGCAGACCCCGTCCAGCACGCCGAGCATCACTTACTTCGGAAGCGATGCCTGGATCAAGATCGATAACTATCCCGGCACCATGACCAGCAGCAAGCCGGAGTTGCTGACGCGCGAGCCCGAGCCCGGCGAGTTGGACTTCTCCAAATCGCTTTGGGATAAGAACGATTTCATTGCCGCGCTGCGCGAAGGCAGGCAGACCCTGGAGCCCATCGAAGTCGGCCATCGCGCCATCTCTGTCGCACAGATCGGCCTCATCGCCTGCCAGGTGCAGGACAAGCTGCGCTGGAATCCGGAGAAGGAAATCTTCGAAGGAAATAATTACGCCAACGCTTTGTTGGCTGCGCCGCTGGCCAGGCCGCAGTGGGCCATCTCCTGAGCGCGCAATCCACGGATCAAACTGCGCGCACAAACTGAAAAATGGAAATGCAGATGAAAGCTCCCATGACAAACAACAGCAAGAAAACGGTTCCGGCAGTCGCCCGGCCTTCAGCGCTGCGCATCTTTCTGGCGCTGCCGCTTCTATTTACTCTCCCCACCATCCTGTTCGCGCAGAATCAACTCTGGGATTTGCACCGGCAATTCGACAATCCGCCCGCCGATGCAAAGCCCATGATGCGCTGGTGGTGGTTCGGACCTGCCGTCACCAAACCCGAGCTACAAAAAGAGCTTGAAACCATGCGCGGCGCAGGCATCGGCGGCATAGAAATCCAACCCATCTATCCACTGATGCTCGACGACAAAGCCAAAGGCATCAAGAACCTGCCGTACCTATCCTCGGAGTTTCTTGACGATATAAATTTCGCCAACCAGACTGCTCACGCGCTCGGCCTGCGCGTCGATATCACACTGGGCAGCGGCTGGCCCTATGGCGGTCCCAAGACCACCCTCGCCCTGTCCGCGGGCCGCCTCAAAGTTCTCTTCATCCCCATTACTGCAACCACAATTACTCCGCCGCCGCTTGCCGAAGGAGACAGCCTGATTGCCGCATTCGCAATTACCGGCACGGATAAGTCCTTCAACCCGGCTTCCGCTGTTCGCATCGATCCAGCCGCGCCCATTCCTCCGTCCGCGGCAGCTCGAACCGCTCTCTTCTTCATCGCCAGCCACACGCTGCAAACGGTCAAGCGCCCGGCAGCGGGAGCCGAGGGCTATGTGCTCGACCACTTCTCCCGCGCCGCCATAGACGAACACCTGAACGACGTGGCCACTCCGCTGCTCAACGCCTTCGGCAATCAGCCGCCGTATTCCGTCTTCTCCGATTCGCTTGAAGTCTACGGCTCCGATTGGACTTCAAACCTGCCCACCGAATTTCTCAAGCGCCGCGGCTATGACCTGATCCCTCACCTGCCAGAACTGCTCGCCGGAGGCACGCCACAAGCCGAATCCGTCCGCCACGACTGGGGCCGGACGCTCTCTGAACTCATCCGCGAAAACTACCTCGTGCCCCTCACCGCTTTTGCCGAAGCCCATCACACCCGGTTCCGTTCGCAGACTTACGGCGAGCCCGCAGTCACTCTCGCCGATGAGGCCACAGCCCCTCTGCCTGAAGGCGAAGGACCGCAGTGGCGCGCGTTTTCTTTCACGCGCTGGGCAAGCTCGGCCAGTCATCTCTATGGCCACAACATCACCTCGGCTGAAACCTGGACCTGGCTGCACTCGCCCGCATTCCGCGCCACGCCGCTGGACATGAAGGCCGAGGCCGACCGCATGTTTCTTCTCGGTGTCAATCAGATCGTCGGCCACGGCTACCCCTATTCCCCGCCCGCCGCCGGCGAACCCGGCTGGTCGCTCTACGCTGCCGCGGTCTTCAACTCCCACAACCCGTGGTTCCCGGTCATGCCCGACATCGCGCGCTATCTGCAGCGCGTCAGTTGGCTGTTGCGCCGGGGCCAACCCGCCAACGACATCGCCATTCTGCTGCCTGAGGACGATGCCCAGGCCGCCTTCACTCCCGGCCACGTCTCCGTCACCGACGAGATGAACAAGCGCATCACGCCCGAGCTCATGGCCGCCATTCTCGATGCCGGTTACAACGTCGATTACATCGACGCCGCCAGCATCGACAAGCTCGGCGCCATTCCTTACCCTGTCCTCATCCTTCCACCCACAGATCGCATTCCCCTTAAAACCTATCGCAGGATAACCGCCTACGCCGCCACAACCGGCAAAGTCATAGCCATCGGAAAGCTCCCATCTCTTGCGCCTGGCCTGCTCGAACAGAACACTTCGCCGCAGATCGCCACGCTTTCAAGGAAGCTCTTCCAAGGCAGCAACCACGCGGGCATTCGGGTCGCTTCTGTAAACGATCTTGGCCGTGCATTGCACCGCGCATTGCCGCCCGACGTGGATGCAACCGGCCAGACCGAAGGCCTCGGCTTCATTCACCGCAAGCTCGCCGGCGTCGACATCTATTTTGTAGCCAACACCGGCAATCGCCCCATCGATGGCGTCATCCGGTTCCGCCCCACGCACACGGCCATCGAAGCCTGGGACCCGGACCGCAGTCAAATTCTTCAGAACGCTGAAGGCAACCGGCTGCCCCTCGTGCTCGCGCCCTATGAATCCAGAATCTATTTTCTGCATGACTACAACACAGGATATGCGGATCAGAACGTGGAAGTCCTGCCGCCCGCATCGAACATCGTCGAAGAACAACTCGCGGACCTCAGCACCGGCTGGCAGATTCGATTTGCCGATGACGAGCAAACTCGACCTCTCGCCAATCTGACTTCATGGACCGAACTTCCCGGCAGGCAATACGTCTCCGGCGAAGTCGTATACACGCGAACCTTCATGATCGACCCCAGCCGCTTCTCGTCTTCCGCTTCGACTCTCTTCCTCGACTTCGGAACCGGAACGCCGATCACCGACAACCGTCCGCACGACGCCAACGGCATCCATGCCCTGCTCGATCCGCCCATCCGGGAAGCGGCCTTCGTTCTTGTCAATGGAAAGGGCGTCGGCTCGCTCTGGCATCCGCCTTACCGCATCGGCATCTCCAGGTTCATTCACCCCGGTGAAAACCTGCTTGAAGTCCGCGTCTACAACACCGCCATCAACGAACTTGCCGGCCAACCGCCGCGCGACTACACAGCCCTGCGCGCAAAATACGGCAGGCGCTTCGACCCCCAGGACATGGACAATCTGCAGCCCATTCCTTCCGGCCTCTTCGGCCCAGTCCACCTTATGGAACAAACCCAAACGAGACCGGGAGTTTGGTAATCCGCCGCAAGACGCTTTGGTTTTTGAGAAATTAGAGCATTTCTCCTGAAGGTGTATAGTATGGATGGCGATGCTCCGCGCACATGCTATGGCGCGACCTTATTCGGATGATTTGCGGCGCAAGCTGCTTGAGGCCTTCGACCAGGGCAAGGGAAGCC
>Ga0302320_10008977_pt1 | contig 21589 bp, 18 predicted proteins | sample Bog_T0_3_FD_202130 | JGI IMG/M metagenome (GOLD analysis project Ga0302320, IMG submission 202130) | Peat permafrost microbial communities from Stordalen Mire near Abisko, Sweden - Bog_T0_3 | ecosystem: Environmental > Terrestrial > Soil > Wetlands > Peat | place: Sweden: Abisko, Stordalen Mire...
TCCGGTTTCACTTCCAGCGGCCCCACGGCGCGGCGCATGAACTCGGGCAGCGCTGCCTGGTCTGGCGCAGTGGAAAGCTTGGCTGAACCGAAGTGTTCTGTGCAGTAGCCCTTGGAGCCGAAGATGCCTTGCTCCTCGCCGGTCCACAGGGCGATGCGAATGGTGCGGCGCGGCTTGACGTCGAGCGCTTTGAGAATGCGGACGGCCTCCATGGCGACAATGGTGCCGGCGCCATTGTCGGTTGCGCCCGTGCCGGCAATCCAGCTGTCCAGGTGGCCGCCCAGCATGACGACCTGTTCTTTCAATTTGGGATCGGTGCCCGGAATCTCGGCCACGGTGTTGAAGCCGTGCTCGTGCTCGCCGGTGACCTTGGTTTCGACATTGAGTTCTACGCTGACCGGCACGTGCGCCTGGGTGAGGCGATAGAGGCGGCCATAGCTCTCAATAGCGGCAACGATCACGGGAATCTTGACCGCCTTGTCCGCTTTGTAGGGGGTGCGGCCGAGCGTGGCGCCGTTGTCGTCAAAGAATGTGCCGCCGGAACCGCCGCCGTTTTTGCCGTCGCGGCTGGGCTCGATGACTGCTGCCACTTTTTCGTCGTAAAAGAACTGGGCAACCTTGTCGATCAGCTTCTGCCGCTCCATATAAGTCTTCAGGCGAGCCTGCATCTCCGGGCTCATTCCTGCGCCTGCGCCGGCGTTCACTGGAAACTCGGCAATGTCGTCCAGGTCCTTGTCGGTATAGCGATCAAAGAGCGCCTTGTCTACCGGAGGAACATCGCGCATGGCGCCGTAGAGAACGACTTTGCCGGCCAGCTTGCCCTTGTACTGATCGAAATCTTTTTCATCGTGGATGTTGACCCACACCACATCGCCGGTGACGGGGCCGGGTGTGGAAGGCGACCAGGGCGTGGCTTGCACAATCAGGATCGCGGTGTCGGGCGTAACCATGCGCGCCCAGGTGTTGAGCTGCTGCCAGCCGAGGCCGAACTCGCCCCAGTCTTCAAGGTGCGCATTCTCGAGGCCGATTTTTGTCAGCGTGTCGCGTGTCCAGGCGTTCGCTTTGGCCAGGTTCGGCGAGCCGGTTAGCCGCGGGCCAATGCCATCGGCCAGGGCGCTGGCAAACTCCATCACATGGGAGTGGTTGAGCCCTTCGTCGCGAATGCGCTGGTACATGGCCAGGTCAAGCTTCTCGGTGGCGGGCTGCACCTCCGTATAAGGGTCAACGGGCGCGATCGCGGGAGCGGGAGCAGACTTGGACTTGTCGGCTGCGTGGATTTGGATCGCGACGGTCAGCAAGGCCGCAGCAAAAACACGGGTCAGCTTTGATTGCATGGGAAGGCACTCCAAATAGAAACGGTAGACTTTCGGTTGAAGGAATTGTACGGCATTCGCGCCTCTGCTGCCGTTCGATCAGGCGGGCGTGATAGATTCGACCTATCTCACACAGGGGAGAGATAGCTCTTGATTTTCAATACATTTAGCTATTATTTTCTCTTCCTCATCCCCTCCGCCGCGCTTTACCGAATCGTTCCGGCACGGTTCCGCCCCTGGATCATTGTCTTTTTTGGCAGCAGCTTCTTCCTCTACTTTGCGTACGGGATGGCGGGCTTCTGGGGCGCTATGTGCCTGTTCATCTTCCTCTGGGAGTCGATCGTAAGCCGCCTTTACTCACCTTCTTCGCGCTGGTGCTTCCTGGGCCTTGTGCAGTCGGTGGTGCTGCTGGGCATCTTCAAGTATTGGAATTTCTTTACCGGCCTCATCTTCTGGCACGGCGTGAATCCGGTGCGATGGCAGGGCGAATTCCTGCCCCTTGGTATTTCATTTTTCACTTTCGAGTTTTACCACTATGCCTGGGACCGTCGCGCCGGCAAAGCGGAAAAAGGCGCGCTGGGCGAGTATCTGGCTTTCATTCTCTTCTTCCCCACCATGGTTGCCGGGCCCATCAAGCGCTTCCAGGATTTCATTCCCAAGCTGCGCGCCGAGCCTGTCAATTGGAGCAGGGATTGGGAACGCGGCTTTACGCGCATTCTGACCGGACTAGCGAAAAAATTTGCGATTGCCGATCTGCTGACCGCCTGGACCGATCATCTCAAAACGCACGACATCCTGCTGGCCGATCGACGCATGCTGGCGATATGGCTACTGGCCTTTGGCATCAAGATATATGCTGACTTTTCCGGCTATTCTGACATCGCCATCGGTTCAGCGCGGCTGTTCGGCATCCGTGTGCCGGAAAACTTTGACTGGCCCTATGGCCGGCGCAATATCCAGCGCTTCTGGCAGTGCTGGCACATCTCGCTTACGCGTTGGCTTACCGACTATGTCTACATCCCTCTGGGCGGTTCACGCGTCTCCACGCCTCATATCTATGCCAACATTATTGCCGTGATGCTCGTCAGTGGCCTCTGGCACGGAGCAGGCCTGAACTTCATCGTGTGGGGCCTATGGCACGGACTTCTGCTGGCCGGGCATCGGTTCTGGCGCCAATGGCGCGGCGAGCCAAGTGTTCACCCTGTGCCGGTTTTCTTGAGCCGCGTCGCCACGTTCGTGCTGGTCAACGCCGGCTGGGCATTCTTCTGCATGGATCTGCACACTGCTATCTTTTTCTATAGGAGGCTGCTGATCGGATGACGTTTACTCGATTGCGTGCGACTCTGGAATTTCTTGGCGGCGAGCGCGATGATGCTCCTCTGCTGCTTAGCGGCAAGTATGCGTGGGTGGCGCGGTGTGCGGTCTGGATGCTTGCTATCGTACTGATCTACTTCTTCTCCGGCCAATCCTCAAAATTCATTTACATCGATTTCTAACTATGAGCAAACGTCCATTACTCCCCCTCCTGATTGCTGCCGGCCTTTTGCTGGTGGCCATCAATGCGGCGATGGGTATCTGGAGCCACAGGCTGCCCTTTCGCATAAAGCTTGAGCAGATTCGCGCCTCTCACGACGCCAATATTGTTTTTGTGGGCAACTCACTTCTTGATGGTCGAATCGATCACGACATCCTCGCGCGCACGGCGAAGAGCCGATGCGCCTCGTTGAACTCTGTAAACGCGGCACTCGGAGCAGTCGATCCGCCTGAGCAGCGGCTACTCTTCAACTACGCTCGCCGGCTGAATCCGGGCATCCGTACCGTGGTGGTCGGGTTCTTTGATTTCCAACTCACAGCCTCCGACAACTCCCGAGCTGTCGACTTGATTGGCAATCGGCTCGTTGGTGTCGATCGCCGCTTTTCTGCTCGTGAAGTGGCGTCCGCTTACAACTTCGGCCTCGTCGACCGCGCGACGATGGAGATCCTGCGTTGGTCGCCGATGGCTGCCTATCGCGGAAGCGCATGGAAAGAGGTTGAATTGTTGCGCCGCTCCATGGGCACCATGGGCATGCCTGCCGTGGCGACCAACAGCATGGGGCGCGTGAGTGACTTCGCTGGTCTTGAAGCCGCAGACACCCAGGCGTTCGACAAACACGCCGCCGATTTCCTTGACAACCTCAATCAGTTTAATCGCAGCTACGAGTGGATCTTTGACCAGGCGGCACGGTCGCACACGCGCGTCGTGCTCTTGCTTATGCCGATGTCGCCCTACCATCGTTCCGCATTCTATTCCCGGCCGGCATGGCCAAAGTACCTTGCCGCCATCGAGAGCCTTGCGGCCCAGCGGGGTTACGGCGTGATCGATGCCAGCGAATGGATCCCCAACGACGATGACTTCGCAGATCACCTGCATATGACGATCAATGCATCCAAGGGATTCACCGCTCGCGTGGGTTCCGCGCTGACGGCGATGCCCGACCGCTGAGCATCGCCTCGCGCCAGAACACTATTTTGCCGCTTCAGCCGGAAGTGCCTCGTAGACCGACCACACAAACTTCTTCGAGTCCGGCGCCCATCCGCTCGTGTTGCTTGAGCCCTGGCCGCCAAAGAAGGTGGCCACCGTTTGAAGCTCCGCGCCCTTGGCGGCAACGCCATTCTCAAGACGCAGCACCTTGATTTTCATACCGGGGCCAACGTAGCCGTGGTCAGGGTGGTCAATCGGGTAGGCGATGACATAGAGCCATTTGCCGTCCAGAGAGATGTGCGGGAACCACTCCTGCGCATCGCCGTGGGTGATGCGCTCGGCCAGTTTGTCGTCCGGTCCCGCGCCGTCGGCAGGCATGCGCCACGTGTCCCACTTGCTTGACCGGAACGAGCAGAAGTAGATCCACTTGCCGTCAGCCGAGTACTCCGGCCCGTCGTCCGCCGCCTTGTTGGTCGTCAGTTGCAACTCCCCGCTTCCGTCCAGGTTGATCCGGTAGATGTCGAAGTTGTCCTTGTTGTACTGCGTGTACACGACGTGTTGGTTATCCGGCGCCCAGCCATGCAGCCAGCCCAGGTGGACCTCGTGCGTGTTGCTGCCGTCGATGTTCGCGATAAAGAGGCTATTGTGAATATTCGCGGCGCTGCGGACACCCGTCGGCGGCGGTCCCGTAATCCCCGTGATCGCCAACTGTTTGCCATCCCACGAAAGCGCATGATCGTTCGTGCCCATCATCTTCACGCCGAGTTCGATCTTCTCCGGCGCGCCGGCCTTGTTGCCGCTCACCGGAATACGGTAAAGAGCGCCGCCCGAATCGGAGTAGATGTACTTCCCGTCCGCGGTCCAGTTGGGAGCATGGAACTCTCCCTCGCCCGTAAAGATGGTCTTCGTTGTTCCCGTCCGCACCTCGTAGACCATGATGTGTGTCCGGTACTTCGGCCGCTGCGCGGCAGCGGCAGGCTGTGCCGCGCTTTGCGCGTTCAGCAGGTTAGCGGAAATCAGAATCCCCAGGCACACGCCCGGAACAATCGCGGAAAGGCAGCGCAGCGGTTTCACGGTGAATCCTCCTCGAATCAGGCGAGTCTTCCGCCTGTCCTTTTAACCCCAGGCAGCGTCTCGCCCGCTCTCCATCACCTGCGGTCGCATTCTATCTGAATGCGCGATTTTCCGCCCAGGGCTTCCGGCTCTCCATCTTACACCCGCTCGCGCCCGCGACCGGCCAACCGCTTTGCTCGCCGCCCCATCGCCCAAATGTAAAAGGCGGCAATCCCCATGCCGGGAATTGCCGCCGAACGCCATCCGCCCTTCGAGCAGAAAAATCGCCCTAGTCGCTCTTGTCCGAGTCGCCGCCGGTCACTCCAGCCGGCAGATCCAGCGCCACCAGCGCGAACCGTGTCTGGCCGTTCTTGGGCTCCTCAAAACCCACAATGTGCTGGTGCCGCTTCGAGCCCGCCTTCAACTCCACACCATTCTTGTTGGCGCCATAATCGCCGCTGTCAATCTTCACATTGTTGCCCCTCTCGGCGCAGGTCAGTCCTTCTGAAGTCTGCGTCGGCGCTCCAATTGGCGAATTCCCCTGGCAGGTAATCACATCGCCGTAGCGCCCCAAAGCCTTCTTGTAAAACGCCGTCACCTGCTCCTTCGAGTCCGGCGTGGCATAGCTGACCGCGCGTACCCGCAACTGCCACTCGCCAAAGCCCAGGTGCACGTCCGCCGACTTGTGCTTGTCGTCGTCGGCCACCATCTTCGCCCCCGGATACAACGGCAACCCCAGGTCCGACGCCGTGGTCTGGTTGGTATTCACATGCACGCCGCCAAACGGCGTATCCACCTGCACGCTCTTGTCCTCGCCGTTGGCGCCTTTTTCCGTGCGCACGCTGAGGCAACCCGTCAATCCGGCCGTCACCACCAGGCCGGCGGCCAGAATCATCGCTTTGAGCATCATGGCATTCACCCTCTTGCCCTCTTAATACGTCCGCCCTGCAGGAAAGGTTCCGGGAATCGCCCCCATCTCAATGCGGCGTGGGTCCGTCTTCCTTGCTCGAAGTCGCATAGAAAATCACTACAAAGAAGATCACCACAATCAGCGCTACAACAAAGAACGGGGAAGAAATGTGCATGGGGAAAGCTCCTTGAAGTCAGATTACCAAAAAAGGGGAACCGTCTCCGGAACCCCTTTCTTAGGCTGTCAACTGTCAACTGTTCGCTGTCGGCTGTAAGCTGTTAGCTGTCAGCTGTAAGCTGTTAGCTGTCAGCTGTAAGCTGTTAGCTGTCAACGCCTACTCCTTCGGACCGCCGTTCGGATAATCCACCCGTATCGTCAGAATCTCATACGGATGAATCGGCGCCTTCACCACATCGCCCGTCACCGCCAGCGCCGCGCCCTCTACAGTCTCTGCCGTCTCCATCATATTGGTGACCGTAGCCCCGCTCGCCCCCGCCGGCACATGGAACTCGGCGACGGATTCTTTGCCGGCCCACTCATACACGCGGAAGATCAAGCCCTTCGCGTCTTCCGCCTTCTTCACCGCGGTCAACACCACGTTCTCCGGCGCAACGGAAGCAAACGAGTGCTCCGCCGGCAGCGCGCCCGCATGAGCCGTGGTCACCACCGCCGTCAGCGGATAGTCGTACTCCCACCCATGCCTTACCGTCAGCGCATCCTTCCACGTCCCCGCATGAGGATACAGCGCGTAGTGGAAGTGATGATGCCCCTGGTCCGCCTCCGCGTCCGGCCACGTCGGCCCACGCAGCAGCGAAATCCGCAGCACATTCCCCGCCGCGTCGTACCCATACTTGGTCTGGTTCAGAATGCTGAGCCCATGCTTCCCATCGCCCAGGTCCGCCCAGCGCATCGCCGGAACCTCAAACTGAGCTTTTTCCCAGCTATTGTCCCGCGTAGTCGCCCGCTCAATCGACCCATAAGGAATCTCATACGTAGCAAACGGCCCCGAAGCCGCCACCGGAAACGCCGCCTTCAACAAAACATGCCGCTCGTGCCAGTCGATATCGTTCTCGATGTCGATCTGATCGCCTTGGAGACGAATGGTCTGCACAAACTTCGAGTTCAGCCAATGCCGCGTAACCCGGATGCTCGGCTCGTCTGTTTTCACCATCTCCACTGAATCGGCCCGGTCGATGACTGAAGGAGCCGCATCGAGCGTACCGGGGTCAACGTTCCATGCGTCGTAATCCTTTGGTGTGTCCTTGAAGAACTGAAGTTGGTTGCCGCAGCCGCCTGAACCCAGCGTTTCGAATTTGGACCTCTTGTCAAGGAGACTCGTAATGCAGCCAGACTTCTTGTCAACGCTGACGAGCAAAGTCCCGTTTTCCAGTGTAATTGCGCTTCCGGATCCATCCGACTCGGTGCCGTTCTCCGCCGACTGCTTTGCCCCGTTCTTTCCGCCAACCCACACTACCTTGTACCCAAGCGCGGGCACCTTGAGGACGCGGAGCTTCACATCGGAGACACCGGTCTTCTCGTCCGTCCTGGATTCAACAATCTGGGCGCCCGAAGCTATCCCCGGCTCCCCACCCTGTACATGAACGTCGACCTCTCCCGACCGCTCCCACCCCAGCGGGTTATAAACAACGACCGGGATACCGCTGCCGGCCGTGTTCACGCGCTCGTCCACCGTCCCCAGCGCCCCAGCCGAAATCTCATTCGTCGACCAGCGCACCACATCGTAATCCTTCTGCGCGTCCTGATAGATCACCCCAATCCCCGACCCCGCCCCCAGATCGTGGAACTGGTTAAACAGCACCTTCTTCCAATCCTCCGTCAACTCACTTCCCGGATACGCGCGGCCATCCAACCAGGCCAGGGAAGACCACTTCTCCGCGTTCAGCACCTGCTCTTCGCTCTCGCGCATATTCCGCTTGTGATTCGCCTGCGTGGTAAACACCCCGCGGTGATACTCAAAGTAAAGCTCGCTCTTCCAGGTTGGGATGCTCACCTGCCCCGCAGCATCCGGCGGCGCCGTATACCCCTTCGCAATCGACTGGTAATTCCACTCCGGGCTCGCCGGCGCAATCTGCTTCTCCACCGATGTAAAGAAACTCTGCGCCGTCCCAAACTCATACTTCGGCGTAATATGCCCAGCTCCAGCCCAATGGAACCCCTCGTCCAGAATCGCCCGCGTCGGTCCGCCGCCGTGGTCGCCGATGCCGTAGAGGTCCATCATCTCGGTCATCCCCGGCGACTTCGTCCGCGCAACCTTCAAATCCTCCGCCAGCCGCACCGGATTCAGCGTCGTGTTCACGTAGTCGTGCGGAAAATACGCCAGAACCTTCGACCCATCCGGCGACTCCCACCAGAACAGCTTGAACGGCAGTTGATTCGTGTCGTTCCACGTCATCTTCTGCGTAACAAAATAATCCACGCCGCTCTTCTTGTAGATCTGCGGCAACTGCCACGTATATCCAAAGCTATCCGGATTCCACCCGATCCGCACATCCACGCCATACGCCTGCTTGAACCACCGCTTGCCCACCAGCAGTTGCCTGACCAGCGATTCGCCGTCCGGCATATTCAAATCCGGCTCAACCCACATCCCGCCCACAATCTCCCAGCGGTTTTCCTTGATCCGCTGCCCAATCTCGGCGTTCATGTCGGGATACTTCTCCGCCATCCACTCGTTGTATGCCGCGGCACTCTGCGTATAGGTGTACTGCGGATACTCATACATCAGTTGCAGCGCGGTGCCGAACGTCCGCTTCACCACGTCCACGGTTTCCGTCCACGGCCACAGCCACGCCGCGTCAATATGCGCGTTACCGGTCAGATGAAACGTCGCCTGCTCCAGCAGCGGCTTCAGCGCCTCCAGCTTGCCATGCGCCGCCTTCAAACTCGCATCGAACTTGGCTTGATCGTGCGCGTCCAGCGCCTTCAAATCCACCGCGCCAATCGCCCCGTTCAGCGTCGCCATCTGGCTTGCATCGCCGGCCGCGAGCGAGGGAACCAGCTCCGCCGCCGCCAAAAACTCCTCGCACAAATCCTCGGGATTTGGCCGGCTCTCCGGGAAATCGATCCGCAACGTCGCGCCCTCAAACGTCTTCACGTCCACCGTGTGCAGCACCTTCACGGCAACCTCAACCTTGTCGCCCGCCTTTGCATTGTCAAACAGCACAATCGGCTCCAGGTCGTCGCCCATCGCCACGCGGCGCCCGTTGAAGTAGAGAATCTCCGGCCGCGGCCCGTTCACCGAAACATGAACGTCAAACCATATCCGCGCCCCGGTCAAGTCGTAGCCGTTCAGCGTGTCGGGAACTGTGTACGTCTGGCGAAACCAAACCGCCTCGTTGGGCGCCTTGCCGCCCCGCGCAATCGGCTCCCAGCCGCTCACGTCCAGCCCCGCCGCCTCGCCGTGCGCCAGATCGCCGGCATGGCTCTTCCACGCCCCATCCGGCAGCTCGTGCAGCGCGCTCAGCCGCGTCAGCACGGCCCGCGACTCGGCCGGCAGCGTTGCCGCAATCCGCGCCGTTTCCCCGGCGTTTTGCGCCGCAGCGCGCCCCGCAAACACCACCAAACCCGCACCAATCAGCACCAAGGCAGAAAGACGGCAAACCAGTTTCAAAACGGAATTCATGGTCGAGAAACCCCCCGCAGCATGGTAAGACATCCGCGCCCCTTCTGGCATGTGCGGAATCGAATCCAGTGCCAAACAAGGCTGGCCCGGAATCTCCCCCCGGGCCGAGTCCCGGCTCCCGCCCCGCTGCCGAAGCCCGCCTTTCACCCGCCCCGCAGTTTGTCGGAGAGCGGTTCCCGCAGGTTGATTTTCCCCCGGCTACCCCCCGGGGGGCACTGTAAGGAAACTTCAAGAATGTGAGCAAAAAAGAACAGACGGGATTCTGAACCCGAGCGATTATAAAAAGGTCTTGAGTGTAGAAATGCTCAAGCATGGGAATTCGCTCCCGAAGCTTGCCACCGTTTTCCGGGAAGCAATTCGGGCCTGCGTTGCCGTTTGGCTACGCGGAATGCGATTTCCTTTCTCTCTCAAGCACTCGCCCTGTGGCCACTGAACACTCTACTCGACCGATGGGGCGAACCGAATCCGTCTCGAAGGAGGTTCCATGGTACCGCCGGAAAAGAACACCGCAAACTTCGATCCCGCCGAGTTTCTTACCCACGCCGGTCTGGGCCGCAGAATCGTCGAGATGGGACCCAAGGAGACCTTCTTTTGCCAGGGAGACCAGGCAGACTCCGTCTTTTATCTGCAAAAGGGCCGGGCAAAGCTGACCGTGGTTTCGCACGAGGGCAAAGAAGCCACCATCACCATCCTCTCCCCCGGCGACTTCGTTGGAGAGGAGTCTCTCGCCGGTGTGCCTGGCCTGCGCCTGGCCACCGCAACTGCCATCGTCCCTTGCACCGCGCTCATGATCGCCAGAGACGAGATGATCCGCGTCATGCACCAGGAGCATACCTTCTCCGACCTGTTCCTCAAGTTTCTGCTCAGCCGCAGCATGCGCACCCAGGCCGACCTGGTCGATCAGCTCTTCAACTCCAGCGAAAAGCGCCTGGCGCGCATTCTGCTGCTGATGGCCGAATTCGGCAAGCCGGGAGAACGGGACGCCTTCATTCCACCCATTACCCAGGAGACCCTGGCGGAGATGATCGGCACCACGCGCTCCCGTGTCAGCTTCTTCATGAATCGCTTTCGCAAGCTCGGCTTCATCGACTACGACGGCCGCATCCAGGTCCACAAGTCGCTGCTCAACGTGGTCCTGCTCGACCAGTTGCCCGAGCAGAACTCGCACAAGCCCGGGCTGATCGACGCCACTTAATCTGCCCGGACGCGGCCGGAAAACCTGTGCTGCGCCCGAATTGCGCGCCATTTCAATCCCCACCCAGGCGCAGTGTGCATTATTGAGCATCCCCCGCCCCGCCAACCGCGTCACCCTGATCTTAGTTCGCTGAAGAGATAAGTCGGGCCGAAAATCCCGGTTTGGAAGCGTGCCCATGCACGCGCGTTACGGAATCTCTTCAAGACGAAGCAGCGTTATCCAAGCACCATAGCCTTGGGGTTGCAACCCGGATTGAAGGAGAATCGAAGATGCTCATGATCGTACTCATTGTTGTTCTGGTGCTCGTCCTCGGCGGAGGCGGAGGATACTACGGCTACGGCCGCTGGGGCAGGGGCGGAGGCGCAGGCATCGGGCTTGGCACCATTCTGGTGATTCTGCTGCTGTTCTATCTATTCGGGGCCTTCAGATAAAAGGCCTTGCTTCAAGTTATGGCCGGCGCCGCGCCGCTCTTGGAGCTTTTCTCCATTTCACATGGCGTCACCGGCAGTGTGCGAGGTGGCTTTTTCCTGATGAAAAAGCCACTCAGCGGCGGTGATCTCCCTCTGAAGCAACTGGAGAACCGCTGGAACGGCGCCGACCCTGCCCGTGAAGGCGCGTCCTGCGCGCAATGAAACCGAGCCACGGAGACAAGAAATGCCGATTCCCATGGGCGATGCGCCGGCAATGATGCGCTGGCACGATTCACGCTTCTTGCAAGACTTCAGCTCCCGCGACTTTGAATGGTTGGTGATCGGGGCGTTGCTGGCCATGGCCGTCATGTGGATAGTCTCGCGCCAGCGTCGGCGCTGGTTTTAGAAACCACATTCATCGTTGCAGCCCGCTCAGGCGCTTAACTGCCGGGCTAGAGGATGACTCTCGACTGCCTGAACCGAAGGCCTCAATTGAGCCGGCTGCACGCAACTGGCATGAGCTCGCCCGAAGCTGCGCATATAAGACTGCGCCACCCGGCTCCAGACCATCTGCCTCCCATGCAGGTAGGCGCGCCGGCGCATGGCCAGCCGCGCCGCATCGTTGTCCAGCAGCGCAATCGCCGCCGCTGCAATCGCATCCGGGTCCTCGAACGGAACCAGCGTTCCGCGCCCCTCGTCCAATAGTTCTGCCGCGTGCCAGTACGGCGTGGAAATGATCGCCTTCCCCGCGCCCAGCGCATAGGCCAGTGTTCCCGATACAGCCTGCGCCTCGTGGCAATAAGGCGTGACATAGATGTCGGCCGAACCCACCAGCGCGCGCATCTCCTTGGGGCTCACAAACCGGTTGTGGAAGATCACTTCCTTTTCCACTCCAAGCTCCCTGGCCAGGGCCTGTAGCTGGCCACGGTATCGATCGCCCTCCCGCGCCCTCACGTGCGGATGGGTGGCGCCCGCAATCACATATACCGCATTGCTGTGCCGCGAGAGAATGCGCGGCAGCGCGCGAATCGCGCTCTCGAATCCCTTGTTGGGAGAGAGCAGCCCGAACGTAAGCAAAACAGCCTTCCCCGCCACCGAAAGCGCTTCCTTGTAAACATCCGGCTCCACAAACGGCAAGTCGGGGATGCCATGGGGAATCAGGTCGATCTTATCTGCCGGAACTCCAAAAACCTGCCGCAGCACGCAGGCGGAGTACGCGCTCATCACCACCAGGCGGTCGGATCGTTCCGCAATCTGCTCCATCACCCTGCGCTGGTGCTCGTCCGGCTGGCGAAGAACCGTATGCAGCGTTGTCACCACCGGCAGGTTGAGCCGGCGCAGCAACTCAAGCACGTGGCTGCCAGCAAATCCCCCAAAGATCCCATATTCGTGCTGCAAGCACACCAGATCCACATTGCCGGCATTGAGAAAGCTCGCGGCTTCGCGATACGACGATATCCCGTCTTCCGCAATCTCGAACCGCACCCGGCTCGGGTAAGTGTAGGACGATTGCGGATCGTTGACGGCCACCACCGATAATCCGCCCGGACCGTACTCGGCGGTGATTGCATCGCACAGATCGGTCGTAAACGTCGCAATGCCGCACTGCCGCGGAAGATGGTTCCCCACCACGGCGACGCGCAGCGGGTGGGTCCGCCTTTGAAGCCGTTGCAGGCAGGGCACTGGCTCACTTCCGAATGCCGCGGGCTGCTGCTCGCGCCGCAGAAGGGTGATCGGCCGCGCATTCACAGAGGTATTCGGCGACGACATAGCGGGCTCCTCACTGCAAACATGCGAGCTTCAGCGGCTCGGCGGCAATCGCGCAAATGGGTTTCAGCGGGCAAATGCCCGAATCGCTGCCAGTCCTTCCATCACCGCAACCCCCAGCAGGAAGAGTGCGGCGCTCATGCCGGGTAATCGTCTCCGGCCTGTGGGTTCAACGCGGTCCGAGGCCGCTGCCTCCGTTCCTTCGCGCTCCGCGGCTCCAACGGGCAAGCCGGGCTTCCAGACGAAATAGCCGGCAACGGATGCAGCAAGGTCCCTCATAAGCAGTCCGAGTGTAAGAATGCGGCGAACAAATGGATTGAACATGGCGTGACTCTACTCCAGCCAATTCCGCATGGATGTGCACTCTTGAACGGTGAGCAGGTTTGCCTGGATCGCGCACTGAAGGGAGTTATGATGCGGCGGCAGCGTCGAAGCGGTGCTGCCTCCTGGGGGAAGAAGCCGCTCATTTGGCATCGCCGCCGCCGCTTGGGTGGGTACACCTGCCAAAAGGATGCGGCCAGGAAACGAGGATTGCTGTGCAATTCTGCTCGCTCAGCCGATGCCACAGGCATGTGATTCGGATCGAATAACGATTTGGCGCCGGCAGCAAACGCTCGGAAGGCTCTCCTTGTCCCTCACCGCTGCCGGGTTTCGATCAAAGCCATAACGCGGTGTCCCGTATTGAGCAGATCGCTTCCCGCCAAGCGCGTCCACTTGATTTCAGGCCGCTGCTGAAGCGGCCGCACGCTGAAGCGTTCCGATAGAAGGGTTGATTTCAATGGAAGAGCATCGTTGCAAAATGGTGGCGGCCGGGATGGAAGACTCCCGGTGCAATAATCCGCTCATTGCCGGGCTGAATCAGCTCGAAGACCCACGCTACTCCGGCCTGCCGGATCGCTTGACGATTGACGTGGAAGACTGCCGCTGCAATAGCGTAGCAATTCAAATGGAAGATCCGCGCTGCATGGGCCTGCAGTCGAAGTGGTAATAGAAACTCATTCATCCAGATCACAAACACCCCACCTCCGCCCGCTAATTCTCGTGTCATCCTGACCGGAGGTCACCGCGGCGCCCGGAGTGGAAGGACCCGTGGTTGGGGTTTTTCGTTGCGTGGTCGAGAGATTGCTCACCCCCAACCCACCCGCCTCCGCCTCACCGTGCCTGACCCCCATCCCACCCCGTGGTACAACTCCCGCCCTCCCAAATGCGCTCCACTCCCCCGGAGTGCATACTGGAAATAGGCTGTTTTCGAGGGCAATCCTCCCCTTGGGTTCCCTCACCGGCGCTGCGGCCTTTACACTTCAAAAGGGCATTTGTCCGGCGGATCGCTCCTGTACCGCGGTTCGCGCATCAAACCCAGTGAAGCGGATCGCGGATTCCCCATTTCGCTTCTTCCCGCATCCACACGCCGCGGCAACGACATTGGAATCAACACTTGGGCTCACACAGAGAGGGACCTATGAAGACTGCTCGCTATCCTGGCATTCGCGTCACCGCCAACGGAAATCAACTTGTCTCCTACCACACCGAGACACGCATCGCCGACGCCGGCGTCTTCTATCCCATCACGCCCTCCACCGAGGGCGGCGAACTTTTCCAGCAGGCCTATGCCGAAGGCCACATGAACGTCTTTGGCCACAACACCATCGCCATTGAGACCGAAGGCGAGCACGCGGCCCAGGGCGGCGCCATTGCCCACTCCGTCTGCGGCAAGCGCGTGGTTAACTTCACCTCCGGCCAGGGCGTGGTCTACGGCGTGGAACAGTATTACCACGCCCCCGGCAAGGCCTCGACCATGGTGCTCGAAGTCGGCGCCCGCGCCCTCACCAAGCATGCCCTCAACGTCCATTGCGGCCACGACGACATCTACGGCGCGCTCGACACCGGCTGGATCATGCTCTTCGGCAAAGACGCGCAGCAGGCCGCCGACCAGGCCCTCATCCTCCGCCGCGTCACTGAGCTCTCGCTCACCCCCGGCATGAACATCATGGACGGCTTCCTCACCTCGCACCTCGAGCGCACCTTCTACAAACACGAGTCCGACCTGATTCGCGAGTATCTCGGCGCCCCCGAAGACATCATTGACTGCCCCACCCCGGCGCAGCGCACCCTCTTTGGCCCCACCCGCCGCCGCGTCCCCAAGATGATGGACCTCGCCAACCCCATCCTCCTCGGCCCCGTCCAGAACCAGGAACATTACATGAACGGCATCGTGGCCCGCCGCAACAACTTTGCCGAACCGATTCTGGAATTCCTCGAAGCCGCCTACAAGGATTTTGCCGCGCTCACCGGCCGCAACTACGGCCTCATCGGCCAGTACAGGTGCGACGACGCCGAAACCGTCTTCGTCTCCCTCGGCTCCGCCGCTGAAAACATCGAGGCCGCCGTCGACTACCTGCGCGAAACGCGCGGGTCGAGCGTCGGCTCCATCCACGTCAACGTGATTCGCCCCTTCCCCGAGGCCGCCATCGTCGCCGCCCTCAAGGGCAAGAAGAACGTCATCATCCTCGAACGCACCGACGAAGCCCTCGCCGGCGACAATCCCCTCTCCCGCGACATCCGCACCGCCGTCTCCAAAGCTCTGCAAGCCACCGCCGGCCTGCCCGCCATCACCCTGGCCGAAGTGCCCCGGATCTTCGGCGGAACCTACGGCCTGGGCTCGCGCGACTTCCGCCCCGAACACATCTTCGGAGCCTTCGAGTTCGCCACCGCCGGCCGCGCCCGCAAAGACGGCAAGACCGCCGCCGACAATGTCAGCTTCTTCGTCCTCGGCATCGACCATCCCTACTCCGTCGTCGGCGACGAAACCCCCTCCCTGCTCCCTGAAGGCGCAGAGGCCGTCCGCTTCCACTCCATCGGCGGGTGGGGCGCCATCACCACCGGCAAAAATCTCGGCGCCATCATCGGCGACCTCAACGACCTGCTCTTCGAGCGCGACGGATTGAAAGACGAGTTTGGCAATCCCAAAGAAGTCATCCACGTCAGCGCCAATCCCAAATACGGCTCTGAGAAAAAGGGCTCGCCCACCAGCTACTTCATGGTTGCTGCCGCAGATCGCATCCGCGTCAACTGCGATCTGCGCCACGTCACCGTCGTTCTCTGTTGCGACCCCAAGGCCTTCACCCATTGCAACCCCCTCGATGGCATGGCCGAAGGGGGGTCTCTGATTTGGGAGTCCGACGAAGAAGGAGAGCAGGCCTGGGAGCGGCTGCCCCTCTGGGCCCGCAAGCAGATCATCGATAAAAACATCCGCGTCTTCACCCTCCCCGGTTTCGCCATCGCCAAAAAGGCCACCGACCGCGGTGACCTCCAGCTCCGCATGCAGGGCAACGCCTTCCTCGGCGGCTTCTTCGCCGTCAGCAGCCTGCTCACCAAGTTCGGCATCACCCAGGATCAGTACCGCGACGTCGTCCACAAGCAGTACGTCAAGAAGTTCGGCAAGCTCGGCCACGCCGTCGTCCAGTCCAACATGGAAGTCATGATGCAGGGCTTCGACCAGGTCAAGGAGATCAAAATCGGCGCACTCACTGCGGCCGATCACTCCACCCTCCGCGGCAAGGCTCTGCTGCCGGTCCTTGAGCTCGCCACCGCCGGCGGATGCAGCACCGGTTGCCGTTCCCATGCCGTGCCCGACGGCCAGGCCGCCCGCACGCCGGTCTCCCGCGTCGCCAACTTCGACGCCGAGTTCCGTTCCTCCTTCGGTTACAACCAGCCCTCCACCCCGCTCTCGGCCATGGGCGTCATCGCCGCCGCCACCGGAGACACGGCTTCCAAGTACGTCGCCCGTCGCGAAACCCCGCTCTACATTCCCGAGAACTGCACCCAGTGCATGGAGTGCATCTCCGTCTGCCCTGACACCGCCCTGCCCAACACCTCGCAGGACCTCACCACGCTGCTCACCACCGCCATCAAGTACTACGTCGCCGACGCCGATGGCCGCGTCAAGCTCCTCGGCGCCCTGCCCGAAATCGAAAAGCAAACCCGCCAGCGCATGTTGGCAGAAATCAAAACCGGCACGCCGCTCCAGACCATCCTGAAAGATGTGACGGATTCCATCGAAGGCCTCACGGCGACCGCCAGGCAGCAGTTCTTCGATATCATCGCCAAGGTCCCCATGGCCTACCAGAAGGTGAACGCCATCTTCTCCTCACCGGAGCGCAAGCAGGCCGGCTCCGGCGGCATCTTCTCGATTTTCGTTTCGGATCTCTGCAAAGGCTGCGCCGCCTGCGTCACCGCCTGCGGCGATCACGACGCCCTCCGCATGGTCGCCGAAACCGAAGAAGTCAACGCCGAGCACGAAAGCGGCACCGGCTTCCTCGACCTGCTGCCCGATACCTCGCAGAAGTATCTCGGCCTCTACAACAACGCCAACCCCGCCGACTCCAAGACCGCGACGCTGAGAAATATGTTGATGGTCCGCTCCAACTACGACGCCCTCGTCGCCGGCGACGGCGCCTGCGCCGGCTGCGGTGAAAAGTCCGTCCTCCGCTCCATCGCCGCGGTCACTGAGGCATACATGCGCCCCGTCTTCCACGCCAAGAGCGACCGCTTCGTGTTGAAGGCCGGCCAGCTTGAGAAAACCGGCGTCGCCCGCCTCGCCGCCCTCAAGGCGACCAGCCCCAAGGACTACGCCCTCCTCCGCCAGGCCATTGCCCATCTCGTTCTCTCGCTCGGCGGCGAAGACGACGCAGACACCCTCGCCCGCATCGCCGCCTATGAAAAGGCCAACGGCCCCATCACCGACGCGCAGCTCGTTGAAGCCATCGCCGCCGTCCTGCTCACCGAGGCCTTCAACCACAAGAGCCTGCAAGCCATCGACGGCCGCCTGGCCAATGGTATGAGTGTCATGGCCATGGCCGCCCACACCGGCTGCAACACCGTCTACGGTTCCACCGCGCCCAACAACCCCCACCCCTACCCCTGGATGAACTCGCTCTTCCAGGACGGCGTCACCGTCGGCTGGCTCATGGGCGAGAGCTTCATCGTCGACCACGCCCGCCGCTCCGTCCTCCCTGAGCGCCTCGCCAACATCGTCCTAGCCGACAACACCAATGCGATCACAGAAGAGCAGTACTACCACCTCACCCACTTCACTGACGCGTTGATGACCGACCAGGAGATCGTCGAGCTGCCCAAGGTCTGGGTCGTCGGCGGCGACGGCGGCATGGGCGACATCGGCTACCAGAACATGTCGAAGGTGATCCTCCAGAACCGCCCCAACGTCAAGGTCCTCATGCTTGACACCCAGGTCTACTCCAACACCGGCGGACAGAACTCTGACTCAACCCCCATGCTCGGCGGCAACGATATGAACGTCTTCGGCTCCGCCACCCAGGGCAAGAACACTGAGAAGAAGACCGTCGCCGAAACCTTCCTCGCCGGCCACGGTTCGCCCTTTGTCGCGCAAGTCTCCATGGCCAACGCTCCCAAGCTTTACCGCGCCATTCTCGACGGCCTCGAGTATCGCGGCACCCTCTTCATCCAGGCCTTCACCACCTGCCAGCCCGAGCACGGCGTCGCCGACGACATGGCCCTCCACCAGGCCCAGAGAGTCCGCGACTCCCGCGGCGCGCCCGAATTCGTCTTCAACCCCCGCCTCGGCGAAACCTACCAGGAAGCTCTCGACCTCAAGGGCAACCCCAGCATCGATCTAGACTGGTACGAAACCAAGGACAAGGCAACGGGCGAAACCTCCCGCTACACCGTAGCCCACTGGTGCACCACCGAAGCCCGCTTCCGCAACCATCTCAAGAAGATCAAGCCCGAAGCGGCCGCGAAACTCATTCCGTTAGATAACATGCTGGTCCGCATCACCCAGCAGGATGTCGTCTACCGCCGCTATGTAACTTCCGGCCACCGCGCCTTCATCCCCGACTTCGGCGTCTACATCACCGTCGTCGACGAAGCCGGCAAGACCACCTATTACTCCATCAGCCGCCAGCTAGTCATGTTCTGCGTAGAACGCCGCAAAGCCTGGCGCATGTTGCAATCCAAGGCAGGAATCGTCAACAAGGAATACGCCGCCCAGCGCGCCATCTTAGCCGAAGTAGACGCCGGCAAACTCCCGCTCGACGAGTTCTTCGCCCACGCCCACGAAATCCTGAAAGAGCGCCTAACCGGCGGCGTGCTAGCCAAAGCGTGAATCAAAACCCAGCTCTAAACACTTTGGAACGCGGATCATCGGGTCCGCGTTCCAAAGTGAGAAGGCATCCGACGGCGGGACGCCCAGTGCCACAGCTTTCGACGGCGGGCCGCTTGGCAAGGGGCCGCGCAACGGGTTTTTCCTTCTGATTCAATTGGCCTTCGACCCATACTAAGCTCGCCGGGTACAATTTGCACAAGCACCGCAGACCAACTCTGAGAAAATGATTTGACAATGAATCGAGTCATTGAGATCGCCGACAAACGTGGGCCTGTCAGCAAACCCGTCTCTGACGTCTATTTCTCCGCAGACGTGGAGACAGATGGGCCGATCCCTGGCCCGTTTTCAATGCTTTCATTCGCGCTTGTGTACGCAGGGACATTCGACGGTAAGGTATTTGAGCGCCCAAGGCCAAACGTCACGATAGGTTTCTACCGGGAGCTAAGGCCGATTTCCAAAGAGTTTCAGCGCGAAGCTCTCGAAGTAAACGGGCTTGACCGAGACCGCCTCAAGACTCAAGGGGAGACCCCCGAGTTGGCTATGAACGAAGCCTCTGCGTGGATCAAGAACTTCGCTGGAGGAGAGCGGCCCGTTCTGGTCGCGTACCCACTGAGCTTTGACTGGTCGTGGCTGTACTGGTACTTCGTCAGGTTCGCAAAAGGCGGATCGCCGTTCTCTCATTCGCAGTGCTTTGACCTGAAGACAGCGTTCGCTGTGAAGGCGAAACGCCCCATCGCGCAATCCGGGCGTTCCGAGCTCTTCCCCACACTTCGCTCAGCGAAGGCGCATAATCATCATGCTCTCGATGACGCGCTTGAGCAGGCTGAGATATTTGGAAATCTTTTCGAATGGGGTGGAGCGGATGGGCACGGTACTTGACACAAGGCGAGCGGAGACGCAGCGCAGGACAGAAGATCTCAAGGCCCACTTAGGGGACGCCGAGGCGCTTTGCCGCGGAAAAGCCTGCGTTTACATAACAGGCTCGTTTGCCCGCGGGGAAGCCCATAACTTTAGTGACCTTGACCTGTTCATCGTCGGCCAAGACGTTAGCGGGAAGCGGGAGCTGAAACGGCTCGATGAAATTCGCATCAAAGCGGATCTCATCGAAGCAACCCAGGAACTCGGCATTCCCGAGTTCTCAGGCGATGGACGGTATCTTGAGCACTACACCGTACATGAACTAACGGGCACGCTAGGAAAGCCGGAGGATGACGTAACCAACACGTTCACGGCCCGACTCCTTCTGCTTCTTGAGAGCCGGCCGTTGTTGGAGTCGGAGGTTTATGACAAGGTAATAGAGGACGTGATCGGCGCTTATTGGCAAGATTATGTAGACCACAAGAACGATTTCACACCCGCCTTCCTTGCGAACGACATTCTTCGGCTATGGAGAACGTTCTGTGTGAATTACGAGGCGAGAACATCGAGACAGCCTGAAGAAGAGAGAGCAAAGCGTAAACTCAAGAACTACAAACTGAAATACAGCAGGTTATTGACCTGCTACTCGGCGTTGCTTTATCTCCTTGCAGTTCACACGGAAAAGCAGACCGTGAGCCCAGAAGATGCCGTCGGGATGATTGGAATGACTCCAACGCAGCGCCTGGAATGGCTCGCTGTACATCCAAGTTTCCAAGGCGCCGGGGAAAACATCGCCGGTCTCATTGCCGACTACGAGGAATTTCTCGTGAATACGGCAGAACCCGAGGCAGTCCTCGTACAGCGCTTTTTGAATCGGGATACAAGCCGAGGCTATTTCGAAGGGGCGACAAGATTCGGCGACCGCATCTTTGACCTAATAGAGACCCTGGGCAAGCGTAAGCAACTGCACCGGCTGCTCGTTGTATGAGCTTGGGGATGGGCAGGCGGCCCATTTCCGAGCAAGCTCAATTCACCACAACTCATGGGTGCCCCAGGTCCGGATTTTCAGACCTGGGATCGCACACAATCGAAAAAAGGGCCTTACAGCAAGTACTGCACTCTGGCCGCGCCCAGTGTATTCAGCCTGCGGTCAAGGGTAACGAGAGTCGCGTTGGAGATGGCCGCAAAGGCGGCCAGATAAGCATCCGTCCAGGCATTCGGCCCTCCGGCGATTTTCTCGCCGAGTTCTCTCCAGCGCTCACTCAAGCCGGGCGGTTCGGCAACAAAATCGACGCGCGGGTCCATGCGCCACGCATCGTAGACGAGCCATGCCGGTCGCGGCGCAAGCACATCTTCGCCCATCACATGCCGATTCGTGAGCAAAAGCAGTAAACCCAACTCGGTGATGCGGCAAAAGGCGATCCGCATTTCTTCGACGCCCTCCAGCCAAGCCTTCGCGCGCGCATGGTGAATATGCCGGTTGGATGTAAGCCCGATCCAGAGGTTGACGTCAGGCAAGCAGATCATCGAAGTCGTAGTCCTTCAAATCCAAGACGCCCGGGCTTTTCGAGGGAACCAGAGGAAGATGAACCGGCGTTTGACCGGTGCGGCTGCCCGGAGCAGCGCTCAATTCACGCTCTACGGCGCGAATCACGAATTCCTCGATCGTAACTCCTTGCAAGCGCGCGATTTGCTCACCTTGGCGGTACAAAGATTCTGGGAACTCGATGGCGGTGCGCATAGCATTTCCTCAAGATGAATATCAAGCTAGCTCCGGCATGGCGACAAGCTCTTTGTAAGTGATGGTTTGTGTGCAGATGCAAGCGCGCAGCAGTCG
>Ga0302320_10008978_pt1 | contig 21586 bp, 18 predicted proteins | sample Bog_T0_3_FD_202130 | JGI IMG/M metagenome (GOLD analysis project Ga0302320, IMG submission 202130) | Peat permafrost microbial communities from Stordalen Mire near Abisko, Sweden - Bog_T0_3 | ecosystem: Environmental > Terrestrial > Soil > Wetlands > Peat | place: Sweden: Abisko, Stordalen Mire...
TGCCGCCCTCAAACTCGACCAATCGCTGCCGGGTACCCGCAAGCGGGTGGCGAAACCTGGCCGAAACGTCTTCCGCTCCACCCTGGGCAAGGCCGCGCTCAATGGCCGCATCCATGCCGCGGGCAGTGGCCGGGTCGGGGAAGGCCGCAAGCAGGGCCGCGGGGTCGTCGCGCGGGCGCGGCCGGATCACCGCCAGCCGCTCGGCCAGCGCAAGGGCCAATTCGCGGCCGTGGGCGGGCGTCCGCACGCTCGACGCATTGATGCACGACCGGCCGCCGTTGGATGAAACCGAGGTGACCATCAGATCGAGGTAGTCCCGCCAGGCGTCGGCCTTGTCCGGTCCGAGGACCACCTTGCTGTAGCCAGGCCCGTGGATTTCGATCCGCGGGTCGCCCAGCCAGGGCCGCACCGATTCACCCGAGCCGAACATCATCGAAGCCCCGCATTTGCGCAAGATCACTCCGGCGCCATCGTGCCCCGAGGGATAGAAACCCAGCATCGCCGCGGGCAAACCGGCTGCGCGGAGCGATTCGAGAATGCGGACCGGCGTCCAGGGTTCGCGCTGGCCGGGCTTGAGGGCCAGCGGCATTTTCAAGGCCACTGCCGGCAGCCACAAGGCATGCACGCCCGGCGAATTGGCCGGCAGCACCGCGCCGAACCGCCGGGCCTTGGGCACGTAACTCACCACGTGGCCGTCGCGCAGGCCATAGCCCTCATCAAGCACGTCGAGATCGAGCCCGCCGGTAAGCCCGTCGAGGATGTCCGCCATGTTGCGCATGGCCGCTTCGATCTTCGCCATGTTCTGGCGGCAGAGCGAATGCGGCAGACCGGTCGTCGCGGATTGCGCGGCGACGAATTCCTCGGGCGATTGCGAGCGGCCGTCTATGGGCAGCGCAGCCGACATGAAATGTTCGGCCGCCGCACGAAACATGGCCAGGATATCGCTGATTCGCAGGTCCTGAAGCGGCGTCCAAGCGTCCTGAAGCAGATCGCGCGAAATCAGTCCCGGGTTGGCAAGGCTCAATCGAGCGACGGCCTCGCCCGTGGCGTAGTCGCCCAGAGCGAACGTCTCCTTGCTCAGGTAGGAATGGCCGTTGCGGAGAATGGGAATATCGAGCATCAATAAACTCCCTCCACCACATTGACATCCAACTTGCGGAAGGGACGAACATCGGCCACGCCGTCCCAAGGATAGGGCGGCACGGGCGGGGTGCGGATCGCTTCATCGCGCTCGAGAAAACCGGGCACGAAGAACTCCTTGGTGAGCGTGGTCAATTTGACTCGGCCCCACTGACCGTATTCCACCAGCCGCTCGGGATCGTCGGGCTGCACAACCTGGAGCACCGCACGGGGCTGCGGGGCATGGTAGATGATCGAGTAGTCGTCATCCGGATCGAACGGCTTGTTGCAGGCCAGGCCCATGAGCGTGTTGCCGTAGGTTGGCAGGAAGTCGGCCCCTTCCAGCAGTTCCTCGCGGGCGAAACGGTGGAACTGGCGGGTCATCTCGGTGCCGCCGCAGAAGACGCCGGTGATGCCTACCTTCTTCAGCGAGACCTTCTCGCAGAGCGCCTCCAGCAGTTTGGGCGTGGTGAACATGCACTTGATTTCGTGATTCGCCCGCAGGATCGTCAGGGCCTGCTGGATGCAGTGGTCCTTGTAATCTTCCAAAACGGCGAACTGACTCTGCTTGATCAGGCGGATGACCCAGCGCGGATCGAGGTCGATGCAGAAGCAGATGCCGCCGCGGACCTGAGCCAGGTGCTCGACCGCCAGCCGCAGCCGCCGCGGCCCCGAGGGGCCCAGCATGAGCCAATTGGCGCCGCGGGGAAAATACCTGTCGTCGAGCGTCTCGCTGAACATCGAATAATCGATGCGGAAGTCCTCGATGTTGATGCGGCTTTTGGGAATGCCCGTGCTGCCGCCCGTTTCGAAGACGTAGATCGGCCGATCGGCATAGGCCCTGGGCACCCAGCGCCGCACGGGGCCGCCGCGGAGCCATTCGTCCTGAAAGAGACCCAACTTTGCCAGGTCGTCGAAGCCTTGGATTTCGCGGCGCGGGTCCCAACGGAGTTTTGCCGCGCGATCGAGCCAAAATGGCGTGCCCGTCGCTGGGTTGAAATGCCAGGCGACGCACTCGCGGACCCAGGCATCGAGACACTCGCGCGCCCGCGCGATGCGAAGTGAAAGGTCTGCGGGAGAGGTTGAGCTTGTCGCCACGGGAGAATTAAAGCACGTAAATCGAACTACCCTCGAAAGCGGCCAAAGGCCGCAAACAAAGCGGCGATGAATCGCCGCACTCCAAAGTCAATTCACCTTCTTCACGTCGCAAGACGCGCCTTGCTGGATGGCGTAGAGCTTCTCGCGCGTCGTGATGTACAGCACGCCATTGGCGGCCACGGGCGTGGTGTAGACCGATCCGCCCATATCCATCGTGTGGAGGACCTTCTTTTCCCGGCCGGCGGCGAAGACCACGACGTGGCCGTCTTCGTCGCCCATGAACACCTTTCCGTCGACGTAGTAAGGCGAGCTCCAGACGGCCGAGCCCATGTCATGCCTCCAGAACACCTTGCCGGTCTCGGGATCGATCGCCCGGAAAGTGCCCGAGAGATCGCAGTGATAGAGGACATTGTCGTAGATCGAGACCGTAGCCAGGCCGCGGTTCACCGTGTCGTTTCGCCAGACGATGCCGGTCTTGCTGATGTCGCCGCGCTTCGTGCCGTCGACGGCGTACATGTGTCCCGGACCTTCGCCGTGTTCCGGGTCCTGGCCCATGGCTATGTAGACCCGGTCTTTGTAGATTACCGGCGTGGCGATCAGTTCGTTCCGCGTTCCGCGTCCGCCGAGCTTGTAAACAGTGCCATCCGGATTGCATTGGAAAGTCCAAAGTTCCTTGCCCGTTTCCGGCTCGAAGGCATAGAGCCGGCCGTCACCGCCCGGAAAGACGATCTGCTTGACACCGCCGATGACGCCGATGGCGGGGCTGGACCACTGGCCGTGCAGTATCTTTTCGCCCGGCCCCACGTTCCACCACCTCAGTTCGCCCGAGGTCTTGTCCACGGCGATGAAGCTGGGCGCATCGGGAGACGGGATGACGATGTGGCTCTCGTCGACGCCGTTGCTGGTAACGACAAAGACGAGATTGCCGTCGATGTTGGGCGAGCTGGCCGACATGTTGTGCGGAAAAACGCCCAGTTCCTTCATCATGTCGAGCTTCCAGAGGATCTTGCCATTGTTGCTGCCGTCGTTGGCGCCGTTGACGTCGGCGCAGACCAGTTCGCAGCGATTGCTCACGTAATAGACGCGGTCGCCGTCAACGTTGCACGACGAGCAGATGCCCTGCCGGGGCCAGTCGTTCACGCGGCCCGAGGCCAGTTTGTCGTGAGCGTTCTGCCAGAGGAACCGGCCGTCGGCCTCGCGAAAGCACATCACGACGCCCTTGTCGCCCTTGACCTTGGGCTGGCGCTGGGCCTGGTTGTTGGTGCCCAGGAAGATTCGTCCGCCGGCAACCACGGGATTGCCGAACGACTGCGAGCCGAGTTGGGCAACCCACTTGATGTTCCTGCCCGTGGTAACGTCCCAGGAGTCCGGGATGTTCTTCTCCACGGTGTTGACCATGTTGCGTTGCGGGGAACCACCCCACATGTGCCAGTCGGCGGCGTGAGATCGCGAAGCCGCGAGCGAAAGAAGGGCGAGCGTGAAAAAAGTCGCGAGTTTCATGGGAGTGTCGGTTGACGGTAGATTTTTACGTTATCGAAATAAACGGGCGCCATCGTGCTGTTGGCGTAGATTCCGGCAGCGCCTTCGTAGTTGGGCTGCGGATCGGTCGCCTCGATGGTCCATTCCTTGGGTTCCGCTTGTGCGCGCGGCCAGACCTTGGCGAAGATTTTGCCCTGGTTGCCAACCACCTCGACCTTCAGCTTCAAGCGGTACCAGGTGTCGGGGGCCCAGGGGAAATCGATCTTCTTCTCGAATCGCGGGCCGGGAGCCCACGACATGACCCGTGCCCGTTTGCCGCTGATAAGCTCCAGCACGTAGCGGGAATTGACGACGCCCGCGTCGCCACGGCGGATGCCCTGTTTGGCTCCCCGCACGTCGGCCTCGACCGTGTAACCGACCGGGATCGGCGGGGTGATGAAGACCAGCGAGCGATTGAGGATCGGGCCCATGTCATTGGAGATCTTCTTGAGGACCTTCGAGCCGTCGAGCGTTTCCACCACATATTTCAGCTTGGATGCGCCCTCCCACCAACCGATCGTGTCACCATCCTTGAACGACTCGAAGTCTTCGCTGATGGGCAGCGCGGGCACGACGCGCACGCGGGCCGTGCCGACGAGTTTACCGCCCGGCTTGTCGATTTCAGCCTGCACCTCGCCGATGCCGCCTTGCTTGCCGGCCGTAAATTGGCCCAGCGCGTCGAGCGTGCCGAGTTTGACCGGCAAGTAGCGGGGCGAATCGGCCGGGCCGATCCGCCGGCCGTGCTTGTCATAGGCGATGGCCTCGAACGTGACCTTCTCGCCCGGCCGGAGCAACACTTCGGCGGGCCGGAGCATCAGCGTGGCGGGCTCCTTTTCCGGAGCGGCTTCGGCGTAGTCCCCCTCTCCCGCCTCTCGCTGGCGAGAGGATGGGAGAGGGCCGGGGTGAGGGGAAATCGGACCGAGGCTTTTCGCCGCCACTGACCGCACGACGCCCTCACCCCCTGCCCCTCTCCCGGAGGGAGAGGGGAGTTTGACGCCGAAACAGATCATTTCAGTCGTGGTGAGAAAGGCGATCCGGCCGTCGGAGACCGCGGGCGAACTGAAGATTTCAATGCCCGCCTCGTCGCCCGCATTGAAGTCGAGCGAATCGATCAGCTTGCAGGAATCGCCGCAGTCTTCCAGGATGACGAACGTGCCGTTGGCGGTAGTGAGATAGATGCGGCCGTCGGCCCAGACCGGCGAGCCTTTGCCGATGCGGCCGGCGACGAACTGCCAATACTTTTTCCCGCTGACGGCATCGAAGCAATGCAGCACGCCGCTGTTGCTCATCACGTAGAGCCGGCCGCCGTGCAGCAGCGGCGACGCGAACCCGGCGTCAACGCCGTCGCAGCGCCACAGTTCGTTCGTCTTGGTAATATCGCCGTGTCCGCGGCCGTCGATGCACACCACGCGGCCCATGGCCGTGCTGTCGTAATTCTCTTCGCTGTGCGTAATATAGACCCGGTAGCCATCGACCACTGGCGAGGAGTTCAGCCCCCGCTGACTGGCCGCAAAGCCCCAGACTTTCTCCCCGGTGCGGGCCTTGACGGCGTACAGGAAGCCGTCGGCGTTGCCGGCAATGACCAGCCGCTGACCGTCGATCACGGCCACCACCGGGTTGGAATAGGTGGGGTCTTCCGGTTTGCCGCCCGGCGTGGCCCACCAGAGGATGTCGCCCGTGTTTTTGTCTAGGGCGAGGAAGCGGTGCGCGCCGGGGGCCTGTGCGCCGAAGCTGGAATTGTTGAACGCGACGATGACGCGATCTTCGTCGATGATCGGCGTGTAGGTCCGCCCGCCGTAACCGCTGACGCGGCCATAGAGTTCCATCGACGATTTCGACCAGAGAAGCTTGCCGTCACGGCTGAGACAGAGGATCAGCCCCTGCACGCCGTTGGCGTAGACGTTGCCCGTCTCCGGATCGACCGCTACGCTGGCCCAACCGACGCGGCTATTGGGCACGTCGGTATGGAAGCAGTTGAACTTGTAATGCCAAATGTCTTTTCCCGTCGCGGCATCGACGGCGAAGACCTGTTCCTGCTCGGTGACGCCGTGGCCGGTGAGGTTGATGGCATACGCGCGGCCGTTGACGATGACCGGCGTCGAATGGCCCCCTTGGGGAATTCGCCAGAGAATATCCTTGGTGGAAGCGGTCAATCCCGTTTCCTGCGAGACGCCGTTCTGGTACGGACCGCGCCAAGCGGCCCAATCGCCGCTAAGCACTGCGGGGACCCAAAATAAACTTGGCAGCCAAGATACACTCAGGAGGGCGAGAAGGCGTTTCATACCGAATACACTAATCGGGACCTGGCATGATTTTTGACAGCTAATACTAACAATATTCGCACCGTCCCGCCGAGAGTCAAGGCCAGGGCGAAAAAACCGCCCAGTCGCTCGTAGTACCGGCTTCAGCCGGAATCGCTCGTAGTACCGCGTTCGGGCGAAATATTGCTTGGAATTCCGGCTAAAGCCGGCACTACAAGCGCGATTTTGCGCGGCTCGACCATGACTTGACGCTCCGGGGGGCACTGGGCCATAATCTAACGGGGCCTGTAATACAGGAATTCCTACCCCAGGAGTCTGCCATGAGCACCGTCTTGCCCGATCTGCCGCCGACAAACTGGACGACCGCCGACGTCCATGCTTGGCTGCCCGGTTTCCCGGCCGAGCGGATTTGCGTTCATCCAACTCCGGGCACCGCCACCGAAACGGACGTGCTGGAGGCCGAGGCGCGAACCAACCGGATTTGCGAACTGATCGATGGAACGCTGGTGGAGAAAGTCATGGCGAGCCTGGAATCGATGCTGGCTGCGGAATTGATTTATCGTATCCGTCGGTACCTCGAAGGAAACGATCTTGGCATCCTGATGGCGGGAGACGGGTTGCTGAAGATCCTTCCGGAACAAATTCGCGCGCCCGATGTTTCTTTCATCCGCTGGGACCGTTTTGCCGACCACAAGCTCCCGCAAGCGGCTATTTATGCCGTGGCCCCCGACCTGGCGGTCGAAATCCTTTCCGAAGGCAACACGGTGGCCGAGATGAATCGCAAGCTGCGCGACTATTTTCATGCCGGTGTGCGGTTGGTTTGGTACATCGAGCCCAAGACCCGCACGGCGAGGGCCTACACGGCCGTCAGGGATTGGACGGAGATCGGCCATGACGGCGTGCTCGTAGGCGGCCAAGTATTGCCCGGCTTTCAACTGCCGCTTGCTCAGTTATTTGAACGCGTGCCGGCGGAGGGGTGAGGCTGGCCGTCTACCGCCGAACCCACCTCCGCGATTTCATCTCCCCCCGCGGCAGTGTCCCGGCGGGGCAAACGGTCACGGGCACGCGGAGATTGAACGCGGCGCGGAACTGCGATTGCACGCGGCTGGCAAGCTCCGCGGCGTTGCCGGCCGCGGCAGGTTCGATGCGAAGGTGCAGTTCCACCATCGGCCCGCGGGAATCGACCTCGACCTGGTAAGCGGCCACTTCGGCCAGCGAAAGCATCAGGTTTTCCACCGCCGCCGGATAGAGGTTCACGCCGCGGACGAGCACCATGTCGTCCACGCGGCCCAGAATGCCGCCGCGCAGGGCCATCTCGTGGCGGCCTTCGCTCGGGGCGATGTCGAGGTTCTCCCGCACCAGATCGCCCGTGCGATAGCGGACCAGCGGCGAGCCGAGGCGACCGAGCGTCGTGAGCACCAATTCGCCCACCTCCCCGCGCGGAACCGGCCGCTCGCCGCGCGGATCGATGATCTCGGCGATGTACGACGACTCGATGACCATCAACGTGCAAGGCCGTCCGGGACACTGGTACGTAACCGGCCCGACCTCCGTCATACCGTGGTGATCGAAGACCGCGGCCCGCGGCCAGGTCGTTTCGATCTGCTCGCGTGTTGCCGGCACGCTGCCTCCCGGCTCGCCCGCGACGATGATCGTCCGCACGGAAAGCCCGGCGAGATCGATTCCTTGTTCCGCCGCGACCTGGCCTAGATGCAAGGCGTAGGTCGGCGTGCAGCAGAGCACGTCCACCCGATTGTCGCGGATCGTCTGCAGGCGCGCGAGGCTGCTCAGCCCGCCGCCGGGCAACGAGCGGCAACCCATCTGGCAAGCCGCTTCGTAGGCCGTCCAGAAGCCCAAGAACGGCCCGAAGGAGAAGGCGAAGTAGACCGCGTCGCGCGGCTCAACCTCGGCGGCGGCGAAGACCTGCTTCCAGTTGTCCAGCATCCACTGCCAGCTCTCCGGCGTATCGAGCCAGCGCAGGGGTTGCCCGCTGGTGGCGCTGGTTTGGGTGAAACGGTTATAGGCGGTCAGCGGATAGGTGAGGTTGGTGCCGTAGGGCGGATGCTCGGCCTGGTCGGCGGCGATCTCCTCCTTGCGCGTGAAAGGCATGCGCAGAAAAAAGTCGTCCAGGTCTTTCAATTCGGCCGGCAGGCACGCCCGCCGCAATCGCGAAGCATAGAACGGGTTCGTCGCCGCCAGCGTGTGCAGGAGCCGGCGCAGCCGCGGCAACTGCTGGGCGACAATCGCTTCACGACTGGGGAAACTCTCGGGGGTCATGCGTGCGATTCGGCCGGCTGGGCCGGCGCCACGACCGCGCTGGGCGCGTTGTGCGGCGGCGGCGCGGGTTTGAACCTGGTTACCAACCCCGCGCCGACAATCGCCAGCGCGAGGCCCAAATAGAACTGCCAGGGAATCGAGCCCCAGCCGTCCCGCGGCGGACTTCTCCACAAAGCAACGAGCGCGTTGACGATCGGTGCGCCGGCGAAAACGATGGTCATGACGACCGGCGGCGTTCCGCCCTTGCCGAAGGCCAACAAGACGCAGAAGGCGCCGATCGAGCCGACCACTCCGGCCAGGAGCGACCATGTCCATCCGCTGGCCGGAAAACTCCACTGCGTGCTCTTGTTGATCCACAGCATGACAAAGGGGGCCACGACGGCCGTAAGGAAGTACGCCACGCCGACGAAGAGAAACGCCTTGAGACGCGCCGACGTGGCAATCGCCGGGTCGCGCATATTGCCGCCCGCGGCCATGCCATCGCCGCCGATTTGCAGGAAGATCCCATAAACGCCCCACGCGGCGACGGTCATCAGGGCATAGGCGATCCAGGCAACGCTGGATTGATCGGATTGATTGGGCATGGTGATATTTACTCCTTGTTTTCCAATAATTCGGCCGGCGCGACTTCGATCAGCCGATCGATCGATTCCGGTATCGCGATGGCTGTCATCCGCCCGGTGGCGCGGTCGATAGCGACACAGACGACCGTAATCGAGCCGACGGCCACAATTCCCGAACTGCCCTGCTTGATAAAACGGAACTCGTAGGTGACCGACTTCGATCGTTTCTCGCGGACCAACAGATGCACTTCGAATTCGTCCTCAAAACTCAGCGGGGCGCGAAACTCGCACGTGGCGCCGACCCGCGGCCATGAGACCAGAGTTTCGCCGCTGGTGTCATGCACCGAAAGGCCGAGCGAACGCAGGAACTCGTGTTCGGCCCTTTCCATGTAGCGGAAGAAATTGGAAAAATGCGCGATCCCCGCCATATCGGTGTCGGCGAACTCGACGCGCTGGCGGGAACAGTATTCGTAATGCACTTCGAACCTCAACCATTGAAGAAACCACGAATGACACGAATAACACGAATGAAAATCCCCGTAGAGATTTCATGTCCATTGCTTCGCATCTATGCGCAGTCGCCAGGGGTTGTCATAAGTTCTTGAAATTCGTGTAATTCGTGTGATTCGTGGTTTCCAGAAACCTTCGGTTTTCCATGTGCCAGTGGCTCCGGGATCGCCGCCTGCTCCTCCACGGCCTGAAACAGCCGCTGAAAGTCCTTTTCCAGGTTGCCGATCAGGCAGTCGGTCAGGTCGCCGCGGATATCGGGATTGGCGCGGACCAGTTTTCCGAAACTGAAACTTCGATGGTAGAAGACGTAGACCAGCTTGCGCATGGCTTCGATCTCGCGGCACATCCGCTCGGCATAGGGTCCGAACCGCCGCGCCGAAACGTCGCCGGCCAGCAGGCCCTCGTGGACCGCGTCGGCGGCCGTCTCGCCGCTCTTCAGCGCCAAATAGACGCCCGAGGAGAACACGGGATCCAGAAAGGCGAAGGCGTCGCCCACGAGCACCAGGCCGTCTTCGGCGCTGTACTCGCCGCGATAGGAGTATTCCCGCGTGCTGTGGTACTTGCCGAACTGTTGACCGGGGGCCAGGTGCTGCTTGATCCAGAGGTTCTTCTCCACTTCGCCATGAAAGATTTCGGACAACTCGCGCGGCTGGCCGAAAAGATAGTCCTTTTCGGCCACCACGCCCACGCTCACCACGTCGTTGGGCAACGGGATATACCAGAACCATCCCCGTTCGGGCACGAAAGCCACGGTGGTCGAGCCCCCGTCGATGCCCGGATCTCGCAGCGCGCCGCGGTAATAGGTCCAGACGGCCATCTTGTTGAGCACGGGGTCCCACTTGCGGCCATTGGACTTGCCGAGGGTGAAGATATCGCGTCCGCTGGCGTCGATGGTCATCTGGGCGCGGACTTGAAATTCGCGGCCATCTTTGCCGACGGCCGTCACGCCCACGACCCGCCCACCCTCGCGGAGGATGGCAGTGGCCTTGGTCTCCTCGCGGACTTCGACGCCTTTTTCGCGGGCGTTCTCCAGGAGCATCTGGTCAAACTCGCTCCGCAGGACCTGCCAGGTCACGGCCGCTTCGTGCTGCAAGTGCTGGTGGAAGTAGAACGGCGCCGACACCCGCCCGTCCTGGCCGGCGAATTGCACGGCATATTTCCGCGGGAAATGCGACTTCTTCAGCTTCTCGATCATGCCGATCCGTTGCAGGGGAAAGAACCCGAAGGGCAAGAGCGACTCGCCGATGTGATAGCGGGGAAACTTCTCCTTCTCCAACAACAGCACGTGATGGCCGTGCATGGCCAGCACGGCCGAGGCGGTCGAGCCGGCCGGGCCGCCACCGACCACGACGACATCGTAACGAGTTTCATGTCCATTGGTTGAGTTCATAATTTACGTCCTCATATGGAGTGCGGCGATTTATCGCCGCTTTTTCGGCGGTATCCCGCCTTTATTTCGGTAAGACCTGCTCATAGGAAAAGGCCGCAAAGCGGCCATAAAGCGGCGATAAATCGCCGCACTCCAAATTATGGCGGCAATATCTCGATGACCTCCGCGATCACGTGCCCCGCGTTGTCGCTCATGCAATTGCAACGGCCGTAGAGCCACGGGGAACCGGCGAGTCCGAACGCCTGCTCGATCACGCGGTTCGCGCGAATCTTGAAGAACCCGCCGGGGCAATGACGGTAGGCCAGGCCGTGGCGGGCCAGCACGCCGCCCAGCGGAGTTTGGGCGGCCAGCACCTCCTGCCGGGCCGCTTCGCTCAACCGCGGCAACAAGATCCGCATCGCCCCATATTCCACCGGCCGCCGCGACCCGCCACCGGGTATCCCGACGGTTTCCAGTACGATGTGCCGGCGATACCACTGCGGCCCCTCGTGGCGGTCGAGCACCTTGAGCGCAATCGGCTCGCCGTAATGGCGGGCGAGCGTCGATGTCATGTCGTTAACGTGGACCAGCAGCCCCCGTTGCGGCTGCGGCAGCGACTCGGCCGGGACAAACGCAACGTCAATCGTCGGCGGCTCGGGCAGCGATTCGTAAAACTCGGCCAACAAGGCGAGAAAACGGCTGCAACTTGCCTCACCATCCGTCGCGGGAACGGGGCCGCGGCTGAGTCGCAAAAAGCTCCCCTCTCCCTCTGGGAGAGGGGCAGGGGGTGAGGGCGTTTGCGGTGATGACGCGGAAACGCTATCCCCAGCGGCCCTCACTCTAACCCTCTCCCAGAGGGAGAGGGGACTTGCGTTCGCCTCGTCCATTGTCGTCTCCATCACGTATAGCGCGTACCGCGGTGTTCGGGGCGAAAGAACTCATGCAATAATTCGTCGACGCGCAGTAGGCCCTGCCGGGTGAGCGTCACGCGGCCGTTGTCCATCACAAGCTGCCCGGCCATGGCATGCCGCGCCAGTGGCCGCGCGAAACGCATGAAAATGTCCACGCCGAACTTGTCTTGAAAATAGGCCGCCTCGACCTGCCCCAGCTTCAGCAGCAGGATAAACTCGCGGATCAACCGGTCATCGTCGCTGAGGGCCATGCCGCGGGCGATGGGCAGTTCGCCGCGGGCAAGCCGTTCAACGTAGGGCCCGAAGTCCTTTTCGTTCTGGTAATGCGTGTCGCGGAAGTAGCCAAACGAGGCCACGCCCAGGGCCATCATGTCCGCGCCGCGCCAGAGATACTCGCGATACATGAAGCGATTGACGCTCGGATTGCGAATCGCCGTGTAGCCGCTGGTGATCGTGTAGCCGGCCCTTTCCAACTCGGAAAAGGCATAATCGACCCACGCCCGCTTGGTCGGCCAATCGGCCACAGGGGCCACGATCTGGCCCTTCTCGTGCATCTCCTGGTAGAGCGTCGTGTTGTACGGGACTTCCAGTTGATAGATGGTGACGCACTCCGGTCCCATGTCGATGACCTTGCGCACGCACTCCCGCCAGTTGGCCTCGGTCTCGTTGAGCATGCCGGCGATCAGATCGACGTTGATCTGCTGGAACCCGGCCGCGCGGGCAACCTCGTAGGCGCGGTAGATCTCCTTGGAGAGATGGGCCCGACCGTTGCTGCGAAGGATCTCGTCGTCGAAATTCTCGACGCCCAGGCTCAGCCGCGTAACGCCCAGGTCGTGCAAGGCATGCAGTTTTTCGTCGGTGAGCGTGCCGGGCTCCGACTCGAAGGCGATTTCATCGCACTCGCTCCAGGGAAAGTGCCTCTGCAGCCCGGTAAAGAGCCGCGTAAGTTGCTCGATCGAGAGGAACGAAGGCGTGCCGCCGCCGAAATAGACGTAACGCGGCCGCCGTCCAGCCAACAGCGGCGTCTGATGGTAGAGGTCTGCTTCCTGAAATACGGCATCCAGGTACTGCGTGACGCGATCCTGCCGGGCGTCGCGGCCAGTGTAGACGCGAAAGTAGCAAAAATGGCAGCGGCGGCGACAGAAAGGCAGATGCACGTAGATTCCCATCGGCGTGCCCGCGACCGGTGGCTGGGCCACCGCCGCCCGCGCAATTTCGGCCCCCGCGGCGTTCCAATACGCGAACGGCGGGTAATTGCCTACGAAGTAATTGCCCGCGGTCGTCTTGGTATGTTCTTCCGCAGGAAGGGGAAGTTCGTCAACGAGAGTCATGTGCAAGCTCCGTGAAGAGGCGAGGTGGGGCAGAAAGCGGGGGACTTTCGGCAGAATAGGGCGTGTGCGGTTAAGCGATCACGCAAAAGCGCAAAGGCGCAAAGGCGCAAAACAGTTACAAATTGTCGTACCACGACGGCAATCGAAGCAACCCAATCCCTTCTTCCTCTTCGCGCCTCTGCGCCTTTGCGCCTTTGCGAGAAGAACCCAAACCGGTTGACTTTCATCTGCTATTGTCCCCTTCCAGATCAAGCAAGACCTCTCGATAAAGCCCCGCGAATTCCCTCGGCCCGACCGGCCGTGGGTTGAATGTTCCCGTCCATTGTTCTGCGGCCTCCGCGGCCAAGGTTTCGATATCGCGTTGCGAACAATCCACGTCGCGGAGCGATCGCGGCAGGCCGGTCCGGCACTGGAAGTCGCGGAGAAAGCCGGCGATCCGCTCGCCGGCCGGTGTGCCGTTGACGGGCGCCCCCTCGATCAGCCCACCTTGCACGGCCAACTCGTGATAGAGCGGCGCCACGTCCGCATCTTGCGAGTTGAATCGCACTACCGCCGGCAACATCAGCCCGACAGCATGCCCGTGAATCAGGCCATAATGTGCAGAAAGCGGGTTGGCGGCGGCGTGCGCGGCGCCCAGCATGCTGTTCTCGATTGCCATGCCGGCCAAAGCCGATCCTAACAGCACGTCGGCCCGCGCGTCGAGATCGTGGGGGCGGTCGAAGACCCTTCGCAATCCTCGCACACAAAGTCGAAACGCCTCGCGGGAGAGCATCTGCGAGATCGGATTCCTGCGCCGCGTGACGGCCGTTTCCAGGGCGTGCGAGAGGGCGTCCATGCCGGTCGCCGCGGCCACCGCCGCCGGCATGGTGACGGTCAGTTGCGGATCGAGAATCGCCACCCGCGGCAGGGCCTTCGGATCGCCGCAAGCCATCTTCACGTGCGTTTGGGGATCTGTGATCAAGGCGAACGACTGGCACTCGCTGCCGGTGCCGGCGGTGGTGGGAACGGCGATCATGGGCAACATCGGAGCAGGGGGCAGGGAGCAGGGAGCGGGGAGAGCGATGTCTTGCTTCCTGCTCCCTGCTCCCCGCCCCCTGCTCCAATAGTCTTCCATCCGGCCGCCGCCGGTGAGCAGGAAGTTGCAACCCTTGGCCGTATCCATGCTGCTGCCGCCACCCAGGCCAACGAGGAAATCGACTTGCTGCCCGCGCGCCACGGCCGTGCAGGCCTCGACCACATCCGTCGTCGGGTTCTCGCGGACCTGATCGAAACATGTGGTGCAGACGCCGGCCGCCGCCAGTGCGGCCTCAGCCCGCTGGGCATGACCCGCGGCGACAATTCCCGGATCGGTCACCAGCAAGACGCGCTTCCCGCCATATTCCCGCACGAGTTCTCCCAGCCGATCGACAGCGCCGACGCCGAACACGATCCGCGCCGGTGGCTGGAAGTCGAAACTCGCTGGGATCGCGGGCGTCACAAAGGTATTTCCTTAATTGCCCGACGTCTGGCCGGGGCATGGGCGGGAAGACTCAGCGGCGGTCTAACGGCGGAACTTGGCGATTCCCGTCTCCCTCGGGAGGCGGAGTAACTGGTGGCGGGACTTTTGTCTGCTTTCCCTGTCGATAATATGCGAGTAACCACCGCCGGTCAAGTCGATATTTCCTGCCAAGAGGCGCCGAAATATACCCAGTGAATCGCCCGAGAGTAACTGGAAACCGCACCGGCATATAGAAACATAACCCACACATAGAGGGGGTGGATTCTGTTCACCTGACCTGCCAAACTTCTTTTGGGGGCCACTTGCAAATTGTTCGCGAAAGCATCAAACTGACAGCAACCATGCCGTGGGACCAGCCGGAGCTGGACGCGGCAGCGCGATACCTGCCCCCCAACTAACGCGTTTTTTTCCGCTGACAACGATACAAGAACTTGGTTGTCGGCGGCCTCTGGAATGTTTTGTCCATTTTAGCGAGAACCTGTTTGCCGGCCCCGCAATGCTTCCGTTTGGAGCGAGAAGCGCCCGCGAGCCTCGTAAACGGTTCCAAGTAGGGAGTTGGAAGTATGAGAATGGTGTTCGGAGTGTTGACGATGGGGTTGGCCCTGGTCCTGGTCGGTTGCGACAATGGAACCGAAACTGCCCCGACGGCAGACTCGGCCAAGACGGCGGCCGACAAGATCAAGGCGGATGCCGACAAGGTCAAGGCTGCCGCCGACAAGGCGGCCAAGGAAGCGGCCGAGAAGACCAAGGCCGAAGCCGAGAAGCTGAAGGCCGAAACGGAGAAGGCTGCCAAGGAAGCGGCCGACAAGACCGCGGCCGAAGCCGAGAAGCTGAAGGCTGACGCGGAGAAAGCTGCCAAGGAAATGGCCGACAAGACCAAGGCCAAAGCTGATGCTGACAAGGCCAAGGCGGACGCCGACAAGGCGGACGCTGACAAGGCCAAGGCGGACGCCGAAAAGGCGGATGCCGAAAAGGCCAAGGCCGACGCCGACGCCAAGGCCAAGGCCGATGCCGACGCTAAGGCCAAAGCTGACGCTGAAAAGGCCAAGACCAGCGATAAGCCCAAGTCGGACAAGGCCCCGTCGGACACCGACAAGCCCAACGACAAATAGTCCGGCCGACTCGAAGGTCGATTCGCACAACACGCGGGGCGTGCCGCTTTCAGGCCGCCCCGTGTCTTTTTGCGCTCGTGGCAAGATCGGCGTCGATCACCGCCGCGGATAGTGTGCGGGGCGAACTACTCGTAGGATTTGGTCGGAAATAACTTCTACAGTGAGGCGAGCCCGAGGCGTAAGCCTCCGGGCCCGGAAGCTTACACTCCCGGCTCGCCTGTCCCGTCAAATGCGGAAGTTATTCGGAACCAAGTCCGTAGGCCGGAATTCTCTCGCCCCGGACCAGATCATCGAACGTCTGCCGCTGGCGGATCAGATGTGCTTTGCCGTCGCAAATAAGCACTTCCGCCGCCAAAGGCCGCGAGTTGTAGTTCGAGCCCATCACGAAACCGTAGGCCCCGGCACACTCGATCACCAGCAACTGGCCCACCTCGGCCTCGGGCAGCGTGCGGGGAGCCACAAAACCGCCTTCGGACTGCGTGAAGATATCCCCCGACTCGCATAGCGGTCCGCCCACGATGACTTCCCGCTGGGCAACCGGGGCGTTGCCGCGCGGCACGATCGACATGGGATGATACGAACCGTACAGGATCGGCCGGGCCAGATTGTTGAACCCCGCGTCCAACAGATAGAACCAGTGCTCGCCTTGCCGCTTGACGGAGCGGATTTCGCTTACCAGGTAGCCGCTCTCGGCCACCAGATACCGCCCCGGCTCGATCTCCAGCGAGATGGCGTGGCCGAATCGCTCCTCCAGCCGCTTGCGGGCGGCCTGCCAGAGCGCGTAGTAGGCGGCCAGATCGACATACGCGTCGTCCGTGCGGTAGATCGTCGGCAGGCCGCCGCCGGCGCTGATCGACGTGATCGTGGGGCCGATCGCCGCCGCGGCCGTCTCCATTGCCGCGCAGACCTGCGAGAGGTGTTCCATATCCGTGCCGGAACCAATATGCATGTGCAGGCCGGCGATGGTCATCCGATAGCGCGCGGCTATTTCCCTGCAAGACGCTAGCTGCTCGTGCCAGATGCCGTGCTTCGACTGGTCGCCGCCGGTGTTCGTCTTGCGGCTGTGGCCGTGGCCGAAGCCCGGATTGACGCGAAGCGTGATCGCGCGGCCGGGGGCACGGCGGCCGAAGTGTTCGATCATATCCGGCGAGCCGCAGTTGACGTGGATCTCGTGCTCCGCGCAGAGGTCGAGGGCCTCCGCGTCGAAGATGTCGGCCGTGTAGACGATCGGCGGCGGCGTGCCCTGAGTGTCGTAGCCGGCCGCCAACGCGCGGCGGATTTCGCCCGCGCTCACGGCATCGACCAGCGCGCCGTGCCGCCGCAGCAGATCGAGCACGGCCAGGTTCGAGCAGGCCTTTTGCGCGTAGCGCACGTGGTCGAATGCCGCCAGATCGGCCAGACGCTTGAGAATCATCGCCGCGTCATAAACGTAGGTCGGCGTGCCAAACTGCCGGGCAAGCGCGGCAACGGGGATGCCGGCGATATCGGTTCGCGTGATGGAGAAAGCTGGGGAAGCAAGCGACATGGAGTGAATTTTACCAGAATTGCGGGCAGACAGAAAGGGAGGTATATTATGGAACGTATGGGACCTATGGGACTGATGGGACCTATGGAGTTCGACCATGAATGACGACCGTTTTTTGCCGAAGCGGGGGCATTATGCGAACTTACTTTCGTACCAGCGCGCGGAGATTGTTTACGATCTGACTTACCGATTCTGTCAGCGGTTTCTCTCCAGGAGCGACCGCACGGTCGACCAGATGGTGCAGGGTGCGCGATCCGGCAAGCAGAACATCGCGGAAGGCAGCAAAGCCTCCATGACCTCGACGGAAACCGAGACCAAACTTACGAACGTTGCGCGCTCCAGTCTTGAAGAACTGCTTCGCGACTATTGCGACTTTCTGCGAGTACGTGATCTGCGGCTTTGGCCGAAGGATTCGAAGGAAGCAGAGTATGTCCGGCGGCTTGGCAGCAAGCAAGGCGTCACTTTCGAGGCGTTTCGCGAATTCTGCGAGACGCGCCCGGCGGAGGTCGTTGCCAACATTGCGATCTGCTTGATCCACCAGGCAAACTTCCTGCTGGACCGGCAGATACGCCGCCTGGAGGCGGATTTCCTCAAGGAAGGCGGCGTGCGCGAGCGCATGACGCGGGCACGCCAGCAATATCGCAAACAGCACGGCGATACCAAATAGCTCCCATAAGTCCCATAGGTCTCATAGGTCCCATAGGTTCTTTGCACAACCGCTATCCCGCATGCGACTCGGCCAACTTCTCGGCTAGTTTCTCGGCCACGGCCTCGGCGTGCCCGGCGGCCTTGACCTTGGGCCAGTAGTGCGCGATCGTGCCCTCGGGATCAATCAAAACCGTGGTCCGCAGAACGCCCTCGCTGATCTTGCCGTAGGAGTTCTTCTCGCCCCAGGCGCCATACTTCGCCAGCACGGCATGGTCGGGATCGCTCAAGAGTTCGATCTTCAGCTTGTGCTTGGCAATGAACTTCTGATGACTCTCCGGCGAGTCGGGACTGACGCCGACCACCCGTGCCGACAGCTTCTGGAACTTGTCCCAGTTAGTGGTGAACTCGCAGGCTTCCGTGGTACAACCGGGCGTGTCGTCCCTGGGATAGAAATAGAGCACGACCCATTGGCCCAAAAGGTCCTTGAGCGCCACCTGGTTGCCATCCTGGTTCAGAAGCGAAAAGGCCGGGGCCTTCCCGGTCATGGTCGTCGTCTCGCTGGCCATCGGAATCTCCTGTGGGAAGAAAATCGGTAAAGGTTAGTGATTCTTCGCGGCCACGGCTTGCCAGTCAAGGGTCAGGCCCCCCCATTGCTTTTGCGCAAAACTCAAGTATGATCAAGTGTGAAAATAGCTTATGCGGAGGTTTGTATGCCTGAAAAAGCCGTGCTCAGTTTTGGCGATCAACAGATCGAATTGCCCGTCCTGGTGGGGACCGAGGGTGAGAAGTCGGTGGACATTTCGCGGTTACGCGATGCCACCGGATGGACCACTTACGATCCGTCGTTGTCGAATACCGCGGTTTGCAAGAGCACGATCACGTTCATTGACGGCGATCAGGGCATTCTCCGTTACCGCGGCATTCCCATCGAGCAGTTCACCGAGAATCCTAATTTCGTCGAGGTGGCCTGGTTGCTGATCTTCGGCCGGCTGCCCAAGCGGGACGAATTGGACCGTTTCAGCCGCCGGCTCACGCAGAACGAGTTGCTGCACGAGGGGATGAAGCACCAGTTCCAGCATATTCCGGCCGATGCGCCGCCGATGGCGTTACTCTCGGCCACGCTGAGCAATCTGGCCTGCTATCATCCGCAGTTCCTTTCCTTGGGCGACGACGAGTTGTTCGAGGAGATGGCCGCCCGCTTGATCAGCAAGGTGCGCACGATCGCCGCGTTCTCCTATCGCCGCTCGCTGGGGTTGCCGTTCAACTATCCCGATCCCAAGATGCGGTACTGCGCGAACTTCCTGCACATGATGTTCTCGATCCCGTACCAGCAGTACCACATCACGCCCGACGTCGAGGACGCCCTGAACCTGATCTTCATCCTGCACGCCGACCACGAGCAGAATTGCAGCACGTCGACGGCGCGGGTCGTGGGGTCGTCGCGGGCGAACCTCTTCGCGTCGTGCGCCGCGGCCGTGTGCGCCTTGTGGGGGCCGCTGCACGGCGGGGCCAACGTGGAGGTCGTCGAAATGCTCGAACGCATCCACCACGGCGGCATGTCGCCCGAAGACTGCGTCAAGGCCGCCAAAGACAAGGCCAACCCCTTCAAGCTCTTCGGCTTCGGCCACCGCGTCTACAAGAACTACGATCCGCGGGCCAAGATTCTCAAAGCGGCCTGCGACAAGGTCTTGCGGCAGATGAAGGTGGCGGACCCGTTGCTGGACATCGCGCGCAAGCTGGAGGAACTGGCCCTCTCCGATCCCTACTTCGTCGATCGCAAACTTTACCCGAACGTCGACTTCTACAGCGGCCTCATCCTCCGCACGCTGGGTTTGCCGACGAACATGTTCACCGTCTGCTTCGCCATCGGCCGTTTGCCCGGCTGGATCGCCCAGTGGAAGGAGCAGCACGACGATCCGACGAGCAAGATCCTTCGCCCGCGGCAGGTCTACATCGGCAACACGCTGCGGGACTACGTGCCGATCGAGAAGCGGTAGCTCGTAACGTCGATGCGTCATATTCTCGATGAATCGCCCCAGCAGCTAGAGACCTGGATGGTCGAGCACGGCCAGCGGCCGTATCGTGCCGGACAGGTCCGCAAGTGGCTCTTCCAGAAGCGTGTCCGCGACTGGGAGGCCATGACCGATGTGCCGCGCACTTTGCGGGAGCAGCTTGCCGCCGAATTCTGCCTCTGGTCATGCGAGGTGGCCGTACACGCCCGGGACAGCGACGGCACCGAGAAACTGCTGCTCACGCTGGCCGATGAAAGTAGCAGGCACCCTCCGGGTGCCGTCCGCCCCGAAAGCGGCAGGGAACCCGACCCTCCGGAAGAGAACATTGGAAGCTTGGCACTTCCTGCGGACGGCACCCGGAGGGTGCCTGCTACTATCGAATGCGTGCTCTTGCGCGACGACAAGGGCCATTGCGGCATGTGCATCAGCACGCAAGTGGGTTGCGCGATGAAATGCGCCTTCTGCGCCACGGGGCTGGGCGGCATGACCCGCAATCTGACCACCGGCGAAATCGTCGAGCAGATGCTGCAACTCCAACTCCTGCTGAAGCCCGAAGAGCGGCTCAGCCATATCGTCTGCATGGGCATGGGCGAGCCGCTGGCCAATCTCGATCGGCTCATGCCGGCGCTGGCGGCCGCCTCGGCCAAGGACGGGCTGGGGATCGGCGTCCGCAAGATCACGATCTCGACGGTCGGGTTGCCGCTGGGCATCCGCCGCCTGGCCGAGCAGAATTGCCAGTATCACCTGGCCGTTTCGCTGCACGCGCCCAACGACGAGTTGCGGACGCAACTCATGCCCACCAATCGCGGCATCGGCATCGACGCCATCATGGCTGCGGCCGACGAATATTTCGAGAAAACGGGCCGGCGAGTGACCTACGAGTACATTCTGCTGGCCGGCGTGAACGATCGCCCCGTCGAGGCCGAGCAACTGGTCGCATTGCTCCGCGGGCGGCCGTCGTTGGTGAACCTGATTCCCTACAACCCGGTCTCCGGATTGCGGTTTCGCACGCCGCGGCCGGAGGCCGTGAAACGCTTCGTCGAAATCCTCGAACACGGAGGTCTGAACGTGGCCATTCGGCATCGCAAGGGCGCGAAGATCAACGCCGCATGCGGGCAGTTGCGGCGGTCGGAATCGCTGCGGACGGCGCGGTGAGCCCAATCCTCAGGATCGACAAATCAATAACTGTCGCCTTTCGCTCCGCGAAAGTGAGTGTTCTTTCGCAGAGCGAAAGACGACAATTATTCCCTTGCCCAATTCTCAGCTCTCACTACTCCGCCGGCGGGCAGATCCGTTCCACGAACTCGCAGCCGACAAGATACCCGTTCGCGTCAACGTTGACTTGGCGGCGGTAGACGACGCGCACCACGAAATACTGTCGCTGCGCGGCCGGACCCAAACCGATCACGCCGATCTCGAACTTCGGCGTGCCCCTCATCGTGAAGGAAATGCCGCCCGTGGAAAGGTCGTGGCACCGCACGGCCTTGAACATTTCGGCCTTGGGAAATCCCCAATAACCGTAGGGCGCCAGCGGTTGGATCACCGGATAGGCCCAGCGGTTCGACGTGCGGCGCTCGTGGAAGTCCTTCGCCTCTTCGCGCGTGCATGCGGCGAATGCATCGCTCAGTTCATTATCGGAGAGCTGCAGTGTGGCGGACATACGCCTTCAACCAATACATGGGTGGACTTCTCCAACTTATTAAATATAGAATCGTAACGGGCAAGTGCAAATCGACGGCGCGTGGAATGGGCAGGTTCTTCTGAATGCATCGTGGTCCGGTGGTAGCGGTTATTACGCCGGTTCCTGTTCCCTTTTCCGCGACGGTTAAGAGCT
>Ga0302320_10008982_pt1 | contig 21579 bp, 16 predicted proteins | sample Bog_T0_3_FD_202130 | JGI IMG/M metagenome (GOLD analysis project Ga0302320, IMG submission 202130) | Peat permafrost microbial communities from Stordalen Mire near Abisko, Sweden - Bog_T0_3 | ecosystem: Environmental > Terrestrial > Soil > Wetlands > Peat | place: Sweden: Abisko, Stordalen Mire...
GCGGCCTCCGCGAATGGAGCCTCCACTACGAACTCTCCAAAAACGCCAGCCGCATGTCCGAGTATTGCGAACAGGTGGAGAACTCGGCGGACGTCCCCCTGCTGGCGGGCAAGATGGCAACCCTTCTTGCCGCCCGCTACGCCGCCCTCCTCAACACCTGGGACGGCACGCCGACCCCCGAATTTGAGGGCAAACTGCGCCTGCTGCGCGGCCTCAATCGCGACCTGGCCCTTCTGCAAAAGACCCTCGAACGGTCCGCCCGGCAAAAGATCGAAGATGTCCGCCAAAACGAGGAAGAGGACGAGCGCAACGACGAAAAGAGAAGGAAGATGTTGTTGAGGCCGCTTCAAGCCCGGATGGAACAAGCGGGCTTGGAACCCATATTTGAGATATTGGCCGACAAAGCCAACGCCAAGCGTCTGGCCGAGTATGTGGCCAAAGTGAAATACGACCTACCCCTGCACAAAAAGCCGGGCGCATCCCGCAATCCCCGCCGCGCGGCCTGCCAATCCCCCCGCCCCGCGCAGCGGGCAGAGGGACGAGGAGAGGGGTTGAAAGGGCGCCCCAACAAGCCCTGCCGGAGCGTTTCCAGCCACCGGGGGTCAAAGCCGGTCAAAGCCCGTCAAAGTGAAACCAAGGGTTGGACCGCCCAAACCCCAAGCCTCAAAACCCCAAGCGCCAAAACCCCGGCTTCGCCGGAAGAGGCCCCATCAAACGCGCCGGTCGAGATGGACCCGCACCAATCCGCAATCTGCAATCCGCAATCCGCAATGCCCCCATCCATCCAACCGGAGTCAAACCCCGTCGCACCTGGTCAAAGTGAAACCAGCGATGCGACCAACATCCCCGGCAGTGCCGAACAACCGTTGGAAACCGCCCCTCAAAACACAGAAGTTAATGTTGTAAATTAGAGTTATTAATCATATTGGTATCCATCCGGCTCAGGCCTGAAATCTTCGCCGTTCCCAGGGTCCGTGGTGGGGTTTTACCCCATATGCGGGCGTTGGTCCGGCACTTAGCTTGTCCTTAATGAAAAATACAAATGAGACAAGGAATGGTGGGGGTCTGAAGGCGGAAGCGGGAGTTTGGATTGACCATCGAGAGGCTGTTATCGTCGTTCTGTTGAAGGCTGGGGAAGAAATAAGGAGGGTGCAATCAACCGGGGAAACGCAACCGCGGCGTGCCGGCGATCCCTCGACAGGGCGATTCGAATATCAGTCGGTACCCGCGGATGATTCGCGCCAGAGGGAGTACAATGGGCAGCTTGCGCGCTATTACGATGAGGTCGTCTGCCATCTGGGTAACGCCGGGGCGGTCGTAATTTTTGGTCCCGGCGAGGCCAAGGGGGAACTGAAGAAGCGATTTGAGAAGGATCAACCCGGGGCGCATGCCGTCATGGTGGAAACGACGGACAAGATGACCGAGCCACAGATTGTGGCATACGTCCGCCATCACTTTGATCACGAAGTTGCAAGCCAGGCGGGTTGATTCGGACCATGCCAGCTCCGGCAAGTGAAAGGACGATCTTCTTTTAATGCCTCCGACGTCCGCTCCCCAAGCGCTCAGGGCGTCAGCAGAAAAACACCGCTCTGGTTGGTTCCCGGGAAATAGCCCTGGGCGTTAGTTTGACTTTGCATAAGGACGCCGTTGACTGGAATTGTCTGCTTCGGATTGAGCGGGTTGGCAACAGACCCGCTGATGACTCCGTTCGCCGTGTTGATCTTCAATGTCAGCTTGTTGGTCTTCTCCGTTGCGTTCGTCACCGTGATTGCCCCGCTGGGCGAAATCAGGACGTGATTGAGGATCGTAAACGGAGAGGCGCCGCGTTGATCGAGCACCACTTGGCCGTTGGTGATCCCAAACAGCGGGCGGTTGGTCGAGGCATACCACGACCCGGTCACCGTCGCATGCTGGTTGGTAAACCCGCCGCTATATGCGCCCGATTTGGGCGAGGCACCCAGCCAGCTAGCCGACGCCGTAATTTGATGATTGCTGATGGTATTCCACGCCCAGAGCGAACCCTTTCCCCCGTAGAGTGGCACGTAGAACGGCCAGTCCCCATCCTTGGACACCGCGCTCACTTGGCTGACGGATGTGCCATCGGCCAAGTATCCGGCGAAGGTGATGCCTCCCGATGACGCCACTTTGACCGTCCCGTAACCTGTGCCGGCCGGCCCGACGAATGGGTCGTTGGTTCCGGGAATGACCAGCGTGTAAATGCCCACGTATTTGGTCGCCGGTTGGTGCGTGCTGAAGACATTCTGGAACCCCGCCAATTGCGCGGTGAACAAGCCGTTGCTGACCGTTCCGCCGACAGCCTGATTCTCAAAATCCAGTTGCAAACTGACCATTAATTGACCCTTGACGAGATTGGTCTGATAATATCCCGACACGTCAAACTTACCGCTGAGGTTATTCGTGTTCGTTCCCACGATCAATTGCCCCGAAAATGAACCTGAACCGGCAAGGGTGAAGCTGAAACCACCGGACGCGGCCTGCTCTCGAACCTCGTTCGTGACCGCAACCAAGCCATAGTACGCGCCCTGCGCCAGAAGGTAGCGATTATATATAAATGCCACGGTATTGGTCTTGGAGATATTCCCACTGGTATCGGTGGAGTAAGCGGCGACGGAATTCGTGCCGGGCATCAGAGTTACATGCGCCGTCCAGTTGGACCAGGAGCCGGCCGTCTGGGATGGAATCACGTTCGTCCCGTTGACCAGGCAGACCACACTCTGCATGGCGACGTTATCGCGCGCCGTTCCCACAACGATTAAGGCCGCGTTGCTGACGTTTAAGCCGGCAGTCGGAGAAACAAGGGCCACCGTGGGTTTGTTCGTATCCGAATACATGCTGACGACAGTGCTGATCAGACCATTGGAAATGCTGACGGACTGGTTGGCGGGCGTGGCAAAGCCTGTAACGGCTCTGAACGAAACCACGTGATTGCTCCCCACAACCACATTGCTCACCGTCGCGCCTGAGTGATGATATGCCCCGCCGTCCACCCGCCACTCCGCCCCGGCGCTGACGGCCGCCGGCGGCGTCAATGTCGCCTGCAACGCTCCCGTGATCGGCGGCGGGATCGGGAGGGAGTCCACGCGGGTCAAAATCAACGGGGTTGCGCTGGCACTGCCGCTGTCCGTCATGCTGATGGTGGCGTCCGAATTCAAGATGTAGTTATTCACCTTATGGCCCAGGCTCGTCCCGGTGACCTGGCGCCCATAGGCGGTGAATTGGCACCTGCCCCCGCCGCCGTGATTGGGCGAACTGGAATAAAACCAACCATTGGGAGCCAATACTCCTTGAATCGTCTGGCCGCTCAACGTGCCACTATAAGATCCGGAGACAGCTTGGAATGGGCCGCTGGACACCCGGTAGCCGATAGCATCCCACTGCCATGGGTAATTCCCCGATCCGGGCGCTGCGAGGACGCTCACCTCAGCGGACGCATTGGTGAAAACCTTCAAGGATACCGACTCGTCGCTGATAACGGAGTTTCCATTGCCATTGGTGTCAACGGTGCAGGAACCGTACAGGGCATTGCCGCCGTCGTCATTGTACGGATCTCCCCCGATCACCAGTGCTTTTCGATTCGCATCCACAAACAACGCAAACCCGCCCGGACCCGTTGGATCATCGTTCGTTTGTCCCAAGTAAACACCAGTGAACAGGCTCGTGCCGGACGACGCGGCGGCCACTTCCCGTCCTGCCTGCAAGAACTGGCCTTGGGCCGAGGCAGCCGAGATAGCGACACAAACAGCCGCCGTGGACAACCATTGCGCAAAACTCGGTTTCGATTGCGGATTCTTTGTCATGTTTTTCATGGGCCGGTCCATTGGTTTTTAGGTGCTTGTGGCTTTCGTCCGTTGGGCCGGTTCATATATGCGAACTTGTTTCACATTGAAGCGCACCGTCGGGACAGAAATTGTGTTGATGTTAGGGCGTCTGGATTAGGCCCGTCAAGCGGCTTTCCCGACTCCCAAATCCTCGAATGAATCTCAATCGCACATAGGTCTGGACATCGCTGGAAGGGCGTTTCATTTTAGAAAGATGAAAACTTCCCGTCGTGAATTCGTGGCTGCAGGACTCGCAGGCGTCGCGGGTCTCTGGGCCGGGGATTGCCTGGGTGCCAGCGATGATGCAGCGTCAACTTCGCAGTTGCCGGATGAGGACGGCTATAAGCTGTGGCTTCGATATGCGCCACCGGGCGAGGCGGCTGCGGGTTATCGCCGCGTCGTGCGGGGCATTCGTGTGGATGGCGGTTCCACCACGTCCAGATTCATCGAGACCGAACTGCGTTCAGCCACCAGCTCCATGCTGGGCAACCAACTTCCTCAGAATGATAATGGATTGATACCCGGCACACTCATTGCCGGCACGCCGGCTAGTTCGCTGCGTGTCCGCAATTTGAATTGGGCTGCCGATTTGCTCGCGGCCGGTGACGAAGGCTACATCATCCGCTCAACCCGTCTCGATGGCCAGCCGGTGACGGTGATTGCCTCGAACGGAGAAATCGGGGCGCTGTATGGCGCGTTTCATTTTCTGCGGCTCATGCAAACGGGCCAGCCGATTGACCGGCTGGACATCACCGAAAAGCCCGCGCTTCAACTTCGCCTGCTCAATCACTGGGACAATCCAAATGGAACGATCGAGCGTGGATATGGCGGGCGCTCGTTGTGGCAGTGGAATGATTTGCCGGATAAGCTCGTGCAGCGCTACGCGGATTACGCGCGGGCCAATGCCTCCCTCGGCATCAACGGTGCGGTGATCAACAACGTCAACGCGGATGTGCGCATGCTTTCGCCGGAATACCTGAAAAAGGTGGCCGCCCTCGCAGGCGTATGGCGCCCTTACGGGGTGCGAATGTATATGAGCGCCAACTTCGCCGCGCCGCAGCGGCTGGGCGGCCTGGCAACTTCCGATCCGCTTAATAAGGGCGTCGCGGACTGGTGGAAGGCCAAGGCGGATGAGATTTACGGCCTCATCCCGGACTTCGGCGGTTTCCTGGTCAAGGCCAACTCCGAAGGGCAGCCCGGACCAAAAACCTATGGCCGCACTCACGCGGAGGGAGCTAACATGCTCGCCGACGCCCTCGCCGCGCACAAAGGCAACATCATCTGGCGCGCGTTTGTTTATGACCAGGACATTGACCCCGACCGGGCCAAACGCGCCTACATCGAGTTTATGCGGCTGGACGGACAATTCCGGCCGAACGTGGCGATTCAGGTGAAGAACGGGCCCGTGGATTTTCAGCCGCGCGAGCCGTTTCATCCGCTGTTCGGCGGGATGAAGCAGACGCCGGTGATTGCGGAAATTCAGGCATCGCAGGAATATCTTGGGCAAGCCAAGCATCTGGTTTTCCTGGGCACGATGTGGCAGGAGTTTCTAGGCTCGGATACGTTTGCGAAGGGGAGCGGCTCAACTGTCGCCAAGGTGCTGTCGGGGAAGATTTACCCGGGCCGCGTTACGGGCATGGTTTCGGTGACGAATCCCGGCTCGGATGCCAATTGGTGCGGACATCATTTCTCGCAGTCGAATTGGTACGCGTTCGGGCGGCTGGCGTGGAATCCGGAGTTGCCCGCCGAAAAGATCGCGGACGAATGGACGCGGATGACGTTCACCAACGAGGACAAGGCCGCGGGTGTGATTGGCGCCATGATGATGTCGTCGCGCGAGACTTACTTGAAATACACGATGCCGCTGGGGCTGCATCACATGATAGGCGGGGATCATTACGCGCCGCAGCCCGAGAACAATCGCGCGTCGGAAGCCGACTGGACGGCGACTTATTATCATCAGGCGTCGGTGGAGGGGATCGGCTTTGAACGAACCAAGCGCGGGGACCATTATGTGGAACAGTACTTCCCGCCGGTGTGCGACATGTTCGACGACCTCGCGAGCTGCCCGGAGAAGTTTCTGCTTTTCTTCCATCGGTGCGCGTGGGATTACAAGATGAAATCGGGAAAGACGCTCTGGGACGAGATGTGCGGGAAGTACCAGGACGGAGCGCGGGAAGCGGCGGAGATGCAGAAGACCTGGCAATCGCTCGCCGGCAAGATTGACGCGCGGCGGCATAAGGAGGTGGCTGACCGGCTCGCCATTCAAGTTGCGGACGCGGCGAAGTGGCGGGATCACATCTTGCAGTATTTCGCGGGATTCAGCAAAAGGGCGATTCCGGCATCGAGCTGATGCAGGCAAAAAAAGGCTCATTTAGGGCTGGACTCGATGGGGCTGGTTATGCAGACTCGTGGCTTGCAAAAAATCAGGTCATGCCGTCGGCTTGAGAGCCGGCTTCTGCATCAACCCGATAGAAAGTCCATCGCCTTATGAAGATGAAACGAGGTTTTCGCCCGCGTCTGACAATCCTTTCCGCGCTGCTTATCGCATCTGCCGGCGCTTCGGTGATACTCATGACCGCATTCCAATCCCAACCATCCGGTACGTCCGTGGACGCGCGCATCCAGAATCTGCTGTCGCAGCTCACTTTGGAGGAGAAGGTTTCCATGGTCCATGCCAAGTCCACTTTCGCCGCGGCCGGCGTGCCGCGGCTGGGCATCCCAGATTTGTGGATGGACGACGGCCCGTTGGGCGTCCGGGCGGAGGTGGGGGAGGGTTTTCGCAACCTGAACGTGACGAACGATTTTGCAACGGCCATGCCCGCCACACTCGGCCTGGCGGCTACGTTCAACACGAATCTGGCCGTTGAATACGGCTCGGTCATCGGCCAGGAAGCGCGGCAGCGGGGCAAGAACATCATGCTCGGCCCCAGCCTGTGCATCATGCGCACGCCGTTGTGCGGGCGGAATTTCGAGTATATGGGCGAAGACCCCTTTTTGACGGGGCGCATGGCTGTTAATTATATCCAAGGCGAGCAGGCGCAGGGCGTTTCGTCGTGCGCCAAACATTTCGCGGCCAACAACCAGGAGAATCAGCGCATGACCATCAATGTTCAGATGGACGAGCGGGCGCTGCGTGAGATCTATCTGCCGGCTTTCCGGGCGGCGGTGCAGGATGGCGGGGCGTTGAGCATCATGGGGGCGTACAATCAATTCCGCGGCCAGCATTGCTGCGAGAATGATTATCTGCTTAACCAGGTGCTCAAGAAAGAATGGGGCTTCAAGGGTCTGGTGATGTCGGACTGGAGCGGCGTCCACAACACGGATCTGGCCGCGACCAACGGGATGGACCTGGAAATGGGTTCGCGCGCGCCTTACGACACGGCCAATTATCTGTCGCTTCCCTACCTGACAAAGATCAAGTCCGGCGCGCTGCCGATCTCCTCGCTGGATGACAAGGTGCGCCGCCGTCTTTACGTGATGTTCCAGCTCAACATGATTTACGATCCCGCCGCGCCGCCGCCTGCGCCGGTCGCGTCCAACAACCCCCTGAGCACGCCGGCCCACCAGGCAATCTCCCGGCGCGTTGCTGAGGAGTCCATTGTGTTGCTCAAAAACGACGGGCTGCTTCCGCTGAATCCTTCCCAATACAAGTCCGTCGCGGTCATTGGGGCCAATGCCAATACCACCTTCGCTTTTGGCGGCGGTTCGGCGCAAATCAAGGCGCCTTATGAAATCACGGCTTTGCAGGGAATCAGCAACCGGTTCGGCGCGGGGGTGCAGATTACTTACTCACCGGGATTCAGTACCGGCGGCGGACGGCGCGGAAGGCGCGGCGGCCCGGCTGGCGCTGAAGGTGCGGCGCCCGCGGCCAATTCGGCGGCGGATGCGGCGGTTGCAGCCGCGAAGTCGGCAGATTTGGTCATCTTTGTTGGCGGCTTGAACCACGATTTGGACCAGGAAGGGGGCGATCGGCCGGACATGAAACTTCCCGGCGGACAGGATGAATTGCTGTCGCGCATTGTCGAGGCGAATCCCAAGACGGTGGTGGTGTTCAACGGCGGCGGCCCTGTGGAAATGGGGCCGTGGCTCGGGAAGGCGCCCGCGCTGCTCTACACTTGGTACGGCGGTTTGGAGGCCGGCAATGCCCTGGCGCGCGTTTTGTTTGGCGACGTGGATGCTTCGGGCCGCCTGCCCTGCACATTTCCGAAGCGGCTGCTGGATTCGCCCGCGCATTTCCTGAACGCCGCCGATGCGCCGCCTCACGCGCCAAACGCCTTTTACCCGGGCAACGGCGGCACGGAGACTTACGCGGAGGGCATCCTGGTCGGCTACCGGTGGTTTGACGCCAAGCAGATCGAGCCGCTGTTCCCGTTTGGGTACGGGCTGTCCTACACCAAGTTCGACTATTCGGGCCTGCAACTGGTCCAGGGCGGCGACCCCGCGAACCCGTCGGTGACGGTGGAGTTCGATGTCACCAATGCCGGGGCGCGCGCGGGAGCCGCGGTACCGCAGGTATATGTCCAGCAGGAAAATCCGAGCCTGGAACGGCCGCCCAAGGAACTGAAAGGGTTCGCCAAGATCACCCTGCAGCCGGGGCAGAAGCAGAGAATGTCCATCCGCCTCGGGCGCGAGGCCTTTTCTTTTTATGATCCGGCCAAAAAAGGCTGGGTTGCGGAAAAAGGCAGTTTCAAAATCCTGGTCGGCAGTTCCTCGCACGACATTCTGTTGAATGGAGCCTGTGAACTGACACAGACTGCTTTTGAACCTGACGGCGCGCCTGCGGCCAAACAATAGCCGGGTTAAACACGAACCGAGACGGGGCTGCGGCGGCCCGTGAAGATGGCTATGCCGGCAGCCCGCGCAACCACGCGCCTGGGTTGGACGGCTCCCCCATTGAGCGAGACGCTCAGGCCGAGAAGTCCGGTGAAGAGATAAAGCTGGCCGTTGAACGCGCCAAAAATCGTGAGGAAGTCTATGCTCTGCATTAAGAAGAAGGCGAGCAAGAAGGCATTGATGTTATGGAGGGCAGGATCGCCATAGCGAAAATTCCGATAGAGCACGCTGACGCCCGCACCCAGAAGCCAAAGAAAACCGAACGCTCCCCAAATGCCCATAGGAACGATGACCGAGAGCGGGCCGTTGTGGTAATCGCCCGCCACGAGCGATTCTTGCGCCGGAATGGCATCCGATCCGCCGGTGCCCGTCATCGCCAAATAAAGTTCCTCCGGATCAATGCGGTAACCCTTCCCCAGAAACAAATACTGCGGAATTTGTTTTACCACGACCTTCCACATCTCGACCCGCCATTCTAGCGACGCCGCCGCGTCATACGCAACACCGGGATCCACCTTGACCGGCAGAAAGCTCACGGCGCGTTGCACCGGCAATGGCAGACGGTCGGACAACAGAAACAACATCCCGGCGGCACACACAGAAACCGCCAGGAGGATCGGCAGAAACCGGGTCAACCACAACCCTTCAATGCAGAATTGGCAGGCCAGGAGGATCCCAATCATCAACACCACCGATCGGTAGCCGCCCAGCAACCCCAACAAAATGGTCGCAATGAAAAGAACGCCCCGCCACGGATGCCCGTACGAAAAGGTCCCGCGAAGGCCCCAACGAATCAAAAAAAAGCACACGAGAGCCGAAGAAGTGATGGTGAGGGTGATAAAGCGCTCCATGCCCGGCAACGCCAAAGCCCCGGTGGTCAATTCACCGCTGAGGTAATCCGTGGAAACCGTCGCAAACAAGATATAGAATGCCGGCCCCAGCATAAGAATGATGTTGCCCAGCAGGCACGACGTTCCCGAAAGAAAGAAAGTTGTCGCGACGCGCTTTGTGTCCGCCAGCGGAATCCGCACCGCCGTCAGCGCAAAATAACCGATAATGGCGCCCAGAATGTAAAAGTAATTCCTCCCGCCGTAACTGGCGCTCCCCAGCACGTTAAGCCCTATTCCGCCGCGAAGCACCCCCGTGACCAGGACGACGACAGCCAGGAACAGGAGCGGCCGGGTCAGTTCGGGCACCTTCAGGAATTTGGAGCCTCCCAACAAGCCATTGAGCCACGAAATCCCAAAGCTCAACATGGCGAGCAGCAGCCAAACGGAAGGCCGCCCCGGCACGAAAGGAACAACGACGACCGCATTCCAGAAGAAGATCAACAAAATATGATGCCACTTCAAAAGGATGGGCAGCGCCAAGAACAAAACCGCCAAAATGACAACCAAGAGGCTGCTCTGATCACCCGAGGGGTCAAGGCCTGTGGATAGGGCATATCCCAGAACCAGCGCCACAGGGATGGCGATGGCATAGACCATTAGGATTCGAGGCAGTCCAAACATGTTCGATTCTGGGCCAGTTTAGCCGATGCAAACGCGCTTTCGCAATGACGAAGATGATGGAACTGCAAGATGCCTCCATGCGGCCTGTTCGGACCGCAATCCCGGTTGGCGGTTCACCGGCTTGCTCCCTCCGGGGCCACTTTTTTGAGCCGGTCCGCCAGTCCTTGCGGAACTTTGTATAGAGCAAAACGTTTCGTTTCCGCGACCAATTCCAAATTCATGGAGTCCCACTCCGCTCCATAAGCATCATGGGGATTTGGATCCGCGCGTCTGACAAGAATGTGCGTGGCGTTTCCCACGACCCGGTCGAGCGAGGGGTGTGAACCTCTTGACATGCCGTTGCCGGCGACGCACAACATGCCGCCATTTGCGGGAGAAAGCCCCAAGGCAATATGAAATGGGTTGGCAAAAAGAAGCGCATTGAGCCGCATGTCCGGCTGGAGTTGGTCGCGGAGCAATTGCATCCCTTCATCCAATTCCGCCCGATATTCTGCAATCTCCTCTTGTCGCGACCCATCGGGTGCCAGTCGGAAATCACGCAAAGGGGTGGACTCCAAAGTCCGCGCCACAACCCAATGGTGCTGGATTGTCGCAAATGTCACATGGCGCATGGTCTTCAAATCGGTAACAAGGGTCGGAAGCAAAAAGAACAAAACCAGCAAGAGCGCGCTGACGTTTCGGGCCAGACCGAACATGGGGCTTGCGTCCGGCGGCGGCGTTTGCCTGCGGATGATTTCGGCAATGTAGAGCGCGGCCGAGGCGAGCAAGCAAATCTCCCCCGCCTGGGCGTTGGAAGAGAGAAGCAGGACGCCGCCGGCAAAAATCGTCGTCACCACAAAAGGGTGAACCCAGAGGCGCGGACGTCCCTTCTGCAAGCGTTCGCCTTGCGCGGCTTCCCAAGCGAACAGCAGCAAGAGCGGCAGAAGCGGCAGGGACTTCATTCCTTGAATCGCAAAGACGCGCATCTTCTCTGCCGGACTTTGACAGGCGCCCACGATTCGAAAATCGCCGCACAGGCTGGAAAGAGGGATGCCAGTGAGGAGCAGGGCGGTCGCCAATATCGCGCCACCGCCGGCCACGCACGCGAAGGCCCGGACCGGGCTGATCCGGCGAAGAAAAATGGCGGCGCCAAAAAAAAGGACTCCCACGATGAAATAGTTGACCTTGCAGCCGAGGAGGGCCACCAACAGGAAACCCGTCAAGGCGCCCTCCGCCCAGTCGGACCGGCGATTGTCGAAAGCCTGCCTCGGCGGCAAAAAAACAAGGGCCGCCAGCACTAGGATGAATGCTTCACCGAACCGGTTGTAGAGCATTGCATGATCCGTAAAGTCGTAAGGACTTCCAAGAGGTCTGGGCGTTACCACGAGGAGGGCAGTGAACAGACTGAACAGAAAAGCCAGCAAAGCGCTGGTTCGCCGCCTCAACACCCATAAGGCGGCGAGACTTGGCACCGCCATCAACACTGCATTGCCGTAGTCAATCGCCGATAAACAAGGCCCTCCCAGCCTCATCCCCAACAGGGTCGTGTAGAATGGCAAGTCACCGGTAAAATTGTAAAAGTCGCGATGGGGTACCTGTCCGTTACGGATTCTCCAGGCGCCGTCCACAAGGAAGGGCGAATCCCATGGGCAACCGTTCATCGGCGGGGATCCCAACTTCACCACCAGCAGTCCGATGGCGGCGAGGCACCCAAGCAGCAGCCCGGCAGCCAGTAAGAAGGCCCGGGGGTCGTCCGAACAAATGAGTTGGGAGAGCTGCCGGTGATATTTTCGTGCGAGGTACATCTAAGCCGCCGCGTCCACCATGTCTTGGATTGTGCCATCTGCGTTTGCCAGAGGCATGGTTTCAGAGAGTTTGGGTCTTGGCCTGGGACCAATTCCAAGGTTCATCCCTCGGATATTGCAGAAACATGGCGGCCTTTGCAAGAAATACCGGATCCGATGCCGGCGAACGACGGCGGATTGTTTGGAATTCGTTGGCGTTTGGAATTCGTTTGCCGTTTTCGGGATGTCTGATACGCTGTTCCGACGATACATAAGATGCCAGCCATTCCAATAAAATGAGCCCCGTGCGCAAATGGGTAAGCGGCGGGTGGAGAACCTCGTGGGTGGGCAGGCGCTTGAACCGGGCGTCGGGTTTATTTGAGCTGCTGGTGATGAGGCTCTACCGCAGCGACGAGGACTTCCAAATGCTCAAGAATCTCCTCTTGCATGAGAAGGACTTCTGCTTCAAACCAAGCGAACTCTTCACGATTTACTCGATGGCAAAGGCCAAATCTATTTCCAAAGGGGATTTTGCCGAGGTGGGGGTTTTCCGCGGCATGTCGGCGGAAATTATTTGCCGCGTAAAAGGAGACAAAAAGAATTTGTGGCTTTTTGACACGTTTGAAGGCATGCCGCAGGCAGGACGGGAAAGCATCATGTACGCAGAGGGAACATTCCGTTGCAGCATGGATGTTGTGCAGGCTCGCTTGAGCAAGTGGGCTGGCGTCCATTTAGTCAAAGGCATATTTCCGCAAACGGCAGACCCAATTAAGGACAGGACATTTGCTTTCATTCACTTGGACGCCGACCTCTACGAGAGCATGATCTCATCGCTGAAGTTTTTCTGGCCGAGATTGGAGCCGGGAGGCATCATCCTTGCGCACGACTACGGTCGCGGCACAGAAGTCAAGCAAGCCTATGACGAGTTCTTTAAGGATGCTCCCGAGCGAGTCGTGCAACTCCCTATGAGCCAGTGCATGGTTATCAAAGAAAGTTGAACAATATGGCAAATCGAATCAACAGCCTCGCGCCTATCTGTTAGCCGCCGACGAGGCCAAAAGCAAGCTGCCGCAGGACGAGGCCTCCATTTTCCACTCCGCCCATTCTTTAATATCGCCAGGGAAAAGCCGGTTGCAGCTAAAGAGCTTCTTTTATGAGCGCAAAAGTGTATTGGAGAGGATTTTGGGCCATCGTGCTGGGCGGCGTGATTATGCGGCTGATTTCGCTGTGTCCGTTCGGATTTTATGGGGACGTTCCGCTGCAACTGGGCGCCATGCGCACGAACACCGTGGAACTCAACTTTCCGGGGTACATGCCGATTCAGCTCCTTTTTTCCGTACTTGCTCGCTGCGGCCTCACTCCGTTTGGGGCAATGTGGCTGGTCAGTTTAACCTTCGGCATGGGATCGGTCATTTACGTCGCACTCGCGGCGAGAAGGGAGGCAGGGCCGGCTTTTTCCCTGATGGCGGCTGTGGTGATGTCTTTCGGGATATTGCCTCTTTATTTTTCGGTGGTCGGGGCTACCTATGCCGCCGATATGTTGTGCGCTTCCGCGATGGTTTTCCATGGATCGATTTTCCTGGAAAACAGGAAGACGCGCGTTACCTTGCCGTGGCCTGGGTCTGTTTTGGAATCATGATGCGGCCGCTTTCTTCCGGATTTTGCTGTTTCGGCCTGGCCTATTTATTATGGCAATCCCGGGACTGGCGGGCCTGGGTCATCACGGGGATTGCGGTGGCACTGACATTGGGCTTGTACGCCGCGATTTCCCTGCCCTACTACGGATCGCTTGCCGCCATGTACCGCTCCACGTCAGCCCTCTCCGTGGGCGACGGCGGCTGGACCGGCAGGCTCACCAACCTGGCCCGTGTCGGGATATATCCCATATATGGATTTCATGTCTGGCTCGTATTCATCTTGTGGGCCGCGCTGGCCCACTGGCGCTCAAGAAAGCGGCCCCAATTGCTTTTCCTGGCCTCCTTCGCAGTGCCTTACTTCATGCTCCTGGTTCATTACATCCCCCAGGCCGGCTATTATTGTCTGTTAATCCCCGCCCTGGTCATGCTGCCCGCTTGCTTTCCGCCTCCTGCTCCAGGCGGCGGATTGCGCCTTTTCACGGGGATTTCCGCCTTGTTTGCGGCCATCGCGCTGTGCCAGTGGCTGCTGGTTCGACCGCAGCCGACGACAAGTCTGGCCACGGGAGCCGCCAACGCCTATATCCTTGATTACTCGCGGAGCGGCATCAAACAAGGCAAATTCGAGACGCTGGCGTCTATCATGATGAAGAACAATCTGGACACGAATATGATTCCGCCCAGCCGGGTCCTCAATTTGCAGCGAGGCGGTTCTTGATCCGGGGGATATGGCCGTTCGACGGGGGCGGCTTTGGAATTCGGACCCAACGGCGCTTGCAAGCTCCAGCGGGAGCCGGCGCATCAAGCCGTTCCTTTTTTGCCGGCACGGCCTCGCTTCAATAGCGGCAGGGAAAAGCAGCGGTATGTGAACGCGGACAAACTCAGACTCGCAAGCAATGGGATTCCTACAATCGCCGCATAAAGGGCGACATTTCCGCCCGCAGCGCCAAAAATCTGACGTGTCCAGTCGAAAAAGGGTTGATGGAAAAGATACCACTCATAACTAAAAAGGCCGCACCAACGCAAGGCCGGCGCACAAAGGAACCGAGCCACCGGGTGCTGGGGATTGGCCACGAAGAAAAGCAGAAAGCCGGTGCCAATTTTTTCCATCCAGCCCACGCATATCTCCTGCGACCCGCCCGCCCATGCATGCAGCAGCACAGCCGCCAGCCACAGGAGAACGCCGGCGATTCCCAGAGCAGCCCATTTCTTTCCCACGGCCCCCTGGTTGTCCAATCCGGCCACGAAAATGCCGAAACAAAAGGCGTCCAGGGCCGAAGGGTAGTGCGAGTTGATATCGGGCTGAAAACCGGCGGTTAAACCCGTCAAAGCGCGAAACGCCAGCGGAACCAAAAGAAAAACCAGCGGGATGATCCATAAGCAAGTTCTTGCCGGAACCCTCTTCAACACAAGGAAGACGAACGGCAGGGTCATATAGAACTGGGCCTCGATGACAAGAGTCCACATGACCGGATTTAATTTGCCGCTGACGGGCCAGATGAAAGGGATTCCGGCCAGCCATTTGGCGGCGATTGGAATGAACGAGTGATCGTGGGTCAGGCATAAATAGACCGGCGTGAGAAGAAGAATTGAAAGGGCTAAAGGCGGGTAGATTTTCCAGAACCTGCGCCTGGCGTAGCCCGGAGGGATCACTTCCCGCCCCATCGCGAATTTCCGCTTCCAAAACGGCCATGAAATCAAGAAACCGGAAAGGCCGTAAAATAAAATCACGCCGCCCGACCCCGCGGCGGCAAGCGCGCCAAAGAACTGAGTGGTTGGGCCGGAGTTCGGATTGACGTACAGCCCGTGGCAGCAGACCACCATCAGAATGGCAATGCCGCGCAACCCATCAATGAAATCATAATCGCGATTGGCGCTCGGATTGACATGCCAGGCATCCAGCCAGGAAGGCATCGGGCGCGGAGTCGCAATTTCGGACATGGCGTGTTACACCGGCCGGGCGGCGGAGGCCGGAACGGAATTACCCGCCGGTTTTTTGAAAAATATCATCGGACGCGCCAGGTAGCAGATGACATCGCGCTTGCCAAATGTCTCGCGCGCCGAAGCAGTGCCCGCATGGTCCAGTTGAAACCCGTGTTGGCGCATCAATTCGATCCAATACTCATTGGGCTGTTCGTTAAAGTGCTGAAGGCCCGGATACCCGCCGGGTTTGGGTTCGGCGGCTGTCAGGTACACGCGCGGCGCCGCTTGAGTGAGCTTGCGGACGAATTGATCCGCGTACACCGGCTCCAGATGCTCGGCAACCTCACACGAAATGGCCAGATCATAAGGGACGCCCGGAAGCGGTCCCGGCTCGGTGACCAGGTTGAACTGCTGAAAGGGCAAGCCCTTGGCTTTGACGATGGCCGCCGCCGCATCGCTCACGTCCACTCCAAAAACGGCCACTTTGCGTTTGAGCAGAGCCTCAAGGAGCAGTCCGCCCCCGCACCCCACATCAATGATCCGGGCTGGTTTGAGGTTTTTGACAACCCAGTCCGCCATCACCTCCGTGCTCGCCGTTTCGAGCCTTGCAATTTCCGTGTAATAACTGGCGGAGTAAACTGTATTGCCGAAAAGAGCCTTGGCGACGGGTTTGAACCACGACCGCTCCTTGAGCCAGCGTTTCGTTCCATGACCGGAGTGCCTGCGGCAAAAATCCCAAATAACGTGCCTGATCATATTAAATTCGGCTTGGATGGGACTGGCGCGAACTCAAACGTGTGCCTCCCGGTTCCGGCATCCCGCAAGGAGGCAGGCGGCGGCGTGAGGTTTCCTAGTAGAATAAGGCTCATTTGAGTATTTTGACCGGCCAGCCGCTGAACGCAACAGGAAAGTTATTGGCAGGGGCCGAAGTGCAGGGCCGCTCTAAAGTATGGAGTGCGGCGGCTTGCCGCCGCTTTTCCAAAAGGAGCTTGCTCCGCTTGAGGAGGCGTCCCGCATCCAAAAGCGGGAGCAAGCTCCCGCACTCCATACTTTAGAGCACCCTTGGGCCGAAGTGCTTCCGGATAATTGAGTTGATTTTTGGCGGGTTGGGCCACAAGCTCGCGGCAGTAATGAACAGAGTCTTTTTTGCCGGCGGTCCCACGCGACATGGCTCGAAGCCGTGAAAAGTCCCGCCCATTGCCCATTCAATCCCCATGTCCCGGCTCAAGAGATTCGCCCATTCCTTTCTGTCCGGCTTTGTGCAGTTGGGGGCGAACACAGTTTTCACGCTCGCCTCAGTGCCCCTGGCGCTGCACTACCTTGAGAGGGAGGAGTTTGGCCTCTGGCTTACCGCGGCCAGTATAGCAGGCTACGTTGCCCTGATAGACTGGGGTTTGAACGCCGCGGCGGCACGAATTCTAATTGACTACAAGGATGAACCGGAGCGGGGAGGGTACGGCGGCATCATCCAGACGGCGGCGTGGGTTGGATTGGCGCAGGCGGGAATCATCTTCCTGATTGGAACGCTCATGGCGTTTGCGGCGGCCTGGTTCCTGAAGCTGTCGCCGGCGCTGGAACGGGAATGCATCTGGCTGTTGATTGGCCTGTCCGCCATTACCGCGGGAATGTTTGCCACTCGAATCCTCGCCAACCTTCTGACCGCCAACCAGCGGTTTGATGTGGGCAACTACGCCAGCGCGCTTGGACTGGCAGCCAACCTGGTGGTTTTATGGTGGAGCTTTGCCCGCGGTCAGGGGATATTCAGCATGTTATGGGGACAGGCCGCCAACGTGGTAGCAATTGTGGCCGTGAACTGGACCGGCTGTTGGCGGCTGTCGCTATTTCCGCGGCGCGGGCACTGGGGCCGGGCGAGTTGGAAGGCATTCCGGGAACTGTTTGATTTTGGGCGGGACGTCTTTCTGATTGCGTTGGGAAACCAGCTTATCAATACCAGCCAGTACTTGATCGTGACCCGGTTGCTCGGCCTGAACGCTGCCGCAGTGTGGGGCGTCTGCACGAAGACCTACCCTCTTTTCGTCCAAGTGATCACGCGGATTTTCGATTACGCCACTTCCGCCCTCGCCGAGATGATGGTCCGAGGCGAGCGCGAGCTTTTGTTGCGCCGCTTCCGGCAAATAGCCGTGGTGTCGGTCAACTTGGCGGTGGCCGCGGGGACGCTTATCGCGGTTGGCAACGGCCCGTTTGTAAAGATCTGGACGCACGGTCAAGTCGGTTGGCCGGTCCGCAATGACGTGCTCCTGGGTGTCTGGCTGGTGACTCTCATCGTGGTTCGGACCCATTGCGGCCTGGTTGGACAAAGCAAGGCGTTTCGCTTCATGCGTTTTATCTATTTCATTGAAGGCTTTGCGTTTGTCGGCCTGACTGTTCTTTTCCACCGCTTTGGAGGCGGTATCACCATGATGTTGATCGTCTCGATTGCATGCAGCCTTTGTTTCACCTTTTCTTATGGGCTGTGGCGCACGCGGGAGTATTTTCATTTGACGTGGGGCGATCTGGCGCACTGGCACCGGAGCACGCTGGTGCTGGCGGTCACCGTGGTGCCGGCCGCGGTTCCAGTCTGGTGGCTGACCCGGAATCTGCCGGCAATGCAACAGATCATGGCGGACTCAGTGCTGGCAATCTGGATTGCCTTCATGTTCCTGCGGCATGGGTTGGGGGATTCCTTGCGCGAGGATGCCCTGCGCTTCGCGCCAAGCCGCACGAGACCAATTCTCGCCTGGATGTGCGCCGACCATTCAGGCGCGCGGGACAGTTCCGGCTAAACCAAGTAAAGCGAATTGAAAATTCTCGTCTCCAGTTTCACGTTTCCTCCGCATGCCAACGGCGTTTCAGAGATCGCCAGAACTCAATCCGCCGAATTGGCAAAACGCGGTCATGAAGTCACCGTTGTCACGGGCTTCGATGCCGCCCGCACCCCGGCGGATTCCCCGCCTGGAGTGGCGGTCCGGCAGTTCAAGGTCTCCGGCGCCGGGAATATCCGGGGGGGATGCCAGGGCGACACTGTTGGTTACGGCCAGTTCATTGCCTCGTATGACGGAGACATCATTCTCTGTAACTGCTGGCAAATTTGGGCTACCGACGTGGCGATGGAGTTCTTCGGCAGGACAAAGGCCCGCAAGGTGATAGTCTCGCAAGGCTTTTCCGCTCAGATTTGGCATCCCAATCCGCGGTTCGCCTGGGGCCTGGGCCAGTGGCTGGTCGCCCAGCCTTATGTTTTGCGGCTGCCAAGAATGATGAAGGCGTTTGACCGCCTGGTTTTCCTGAGTCCACTCTGCGATGCCGGGCGCTTTTTCGATCATTGGGTTGCCAGGCGCCTTGTTCCCGATCGAATTTCCATCATCCCCAACGGGGTCCACCTTTTGGAATTGGAGAAAGCGGGCGCGGATTTCCGGCAGCTCTGGAACATCGCCACAAAGTATCTGTTGCTGAATGTCGCGAATTATTGCGACCGCAAGAACCAGATCGCCACGCTCCGCGATTTTATCCAGGCCAACCGTTCGGACGCCACGCTCGTCTTTATCGGGAGCGAATTCAATGATTACTCGGCCAGCATGAAGACTCTCTATGAGTCAAGCCGCGCCAAGTTTCCGCGCGCGCAAGTCCTCTTCCTGGAAAAAATCCCCCGGCAAACGATCAATGCGGCCTACCGCGCTGCCGACCTCTTTGTGCTGTCCGCAAAAGAGGAGGCCCAGCCGCTCGCCATTCTTGACGCCATGGCTTGCGGCGTTCCGTTTATTTCGACAAAAGTCGGGTGTGTCACCGACTTTCCCGGCGGATGGGTGGTTTCTTCCGGAGGAAAAACCACCCAAGCCATCCACCGGCTGCTGGACGATCCCGACCTGCGGCGGCAACTGGGAAAAGAAGGAAAGGCGGCCTGCCTGGCAAGATACGACTGGAAACAGGTCGTTAATGCCTATGAAGACCTGTTTGCCTCCCTGTTGCGAACGTAAAAAGCCAGGCCGCATCACCACTTCAACCGCGCCCAGAGGTTCGGACTCCAAAATGTGACGTTCTCCCTCGCGATCATGCGGACCGCCGCTCGCAGGACGAACCCGGCGGACTTCGCCAGCGGCACTTTCAACCAGCGATGATCGCGGATGGCGGCGGCCCCTTCATCCGCAAACTCCGTCCCGGAATAACCGTGCATTTGCGACAGTGAATTGAGCGCATTGGGCGTGTAAGTCCAGACGTGCGTGATGTCATTGAACAAGTTCATTCCCACAAACGGCGAATCGCCGTTGGGCAGCCGCAAAATCAGGCTGCCATCCTGGGACAGGGCGGCCTTCGCCAGGTGCAGCAACTCCATGAAATCGTCCTTGGCAAGATGTTCTACAAGGTCAATGGCGATGATCGCCGCAAAATGGCCGCCCGGCTGTCGCGCCAGCCAGCGATTCGCCTCATCCTTCTCAACCGGCACGCCGGCCTGACGCGCCAGTTCAATTTGTTCCGCGCTGGAATCCACGCCCGTGACGCTGGCAAAGCCGCGGCTCTTCAGCCAGTGGAGAAAACTGCCGTGGCCGCAGGCGATCTCCGCGACCGGGCGCGCCGTGTTTGCCGGAAGCCACGGGCGCACAATGCGGTCGTAGATGTAGGACTTTTCCCCGGACATGCGCCGCACATCGTCGAAGGAACGCGCGCCGCGCGCCTGGGCCTGGAATTTGTAATAATCGAGATGGTTCATTTTGTGTTCATGGCCGGCGCCGGTGGCTGGCACTTGAAACCGGATTGTTCGAAAATCTTGCGGAAGCGGCGTTCCCACGTGTGCTCCGCCACGGCCCGGCGCCAGGCGGCTTGGGCGATCTTGAGGCAGACTTCCGGCCGCTTGCCATACCAGGAATACATCTCAATCAACTCCTCGATGTTCCGGTAACAGAGGATTTCCGCGCCCAGTTCCCAATGCAACGGCAATTCCCAATGATACGTTGTCAAATAGCAGGCGCCCACTCCGGGACACTCAAAATCCCGGCCCTTCACGTTCGTCACCTTCAGCGAAGGCGATGCGAACCCGATGCCCAGGTTGATTTGCGTGGCGCGGAAGACCGTGTTCGGATTCTCCACCCACTGGCTGTTGGGCCATCCGGCCCCAAACAGACTCACAACAATCCCCGCCTTTCGCAACCCCTCGATCACCCCGGCCCGCTCGACTTTCCTCGAACCCAGAAAGCTGATTTTGTATTTGAAATCGGATGAGGACGGCATGGTCAGGTCCGGCGTCAGATGCACCCCCTGCGGCGAATAAATGGAGGGCGCGCCCCGTTGGTGATACCATTCCGTGGCGTGCAGGCAATTGGTGATGTTCAAATCGAACTTCTTCACCCAGCGCCCGTAATCATCATTCCCCGACGACAAAGTGCCATAGGGAAAAAACTCCATGCGATCATCCAGGTTCATCCCGAACAGGGGGCATTTCCACCGCTGCCGCAACACTTCAAAAACCCCGTCCGACAGGAACTCCGGGCGGAGATAAAAAAGGATGACATCCGGCGAGAGCGCGCGATTCTCCTCGGCGAATCGTCGCACGGCCTCCGTGACCGCCTGCCGCGGGTTCAGGCCGCCAGCCGCGCCCTTTAGCGCCCGGCCCAAATCCAGCAGGCGCGTGTCCGCAATCCGCGCCAGTTCCGGCAAAAGATCGTTCTGCTCCCACTGGCAATTGGCGATGAGGAGAATTTGACGCAGCTTGTCCGACGCGGCGAATTCGGGGTGGCGAATCGGAGCGGGAACGGCGTCCAGGGTTTTTGTCAATTCCGCGCGATAGGCGGCATCCAACTGCCGTCCCCGCCGCAGCACCCACCAATCCAGCATCCGCCCGCGCAGCAGCACGCCGGCCAGATTCCTTCGGCCACGGGAAATCAGGTTCATCGCCGCCGCGAACGGTACCCATTTGAATGCGAAAGTAAAGCTCAATGGCCCGGGCGACTACGCCGAGGGCGCATCTTGCAACCACCACCACGCGCTTTGCGCCCCCGCGCGGCATCTCCTCCCTCTCCTCCACATACTTGTGGAGGAGAGGGCCGGGGAGAGGAGGCTCTTATGGTGGTTGTGTCAAGATGCG
>Ga0302320_10008984_pt1 | contig 21573 bp, 22 predicted proteins | sample Bog_T0_3_FD_202130 | JGI IMG/M metagenome (GOLD analysis project Ga0302320, IMG submission 202130) | Peat permafrost microbial communities from Stordalen Mire near Abisko, Sweden - Bog_T0_3 | ecosystem: Environmental > Terrestrial > Soil > Wetlands > Peat | place: Sweden: Abisko, Stordalen Mire...
GAAACTCGTGCGCACGGCCTTCAGAATTTCCGCGGCGAGCGTCATGAAGGCGCGCGCCGACTCGAAATCCAAAGTCTCCGCGGGGGTGGGCAAAATCAGCCCATCGGCGGCGAAGATCGCGCCGGTCGTGGATAAGGACAGGGCAGGGGGGTTGTCGATAATAATGACGTCGTAGTCGGCCCGGATGTCCTCCAGCGCATCATGCAGGGGTCGGTGGAACTCGAACGGCTGATCGGAATTCTTCGCGATCTCACGGCGCAAGCCCAGGACGAATTCGCCCGTGTAGAGCGTTAGGTTCGCGGCGACGATGTCGAGGCCCGACCAATAGGTCGGCTGGATGGTGGACCTGAACGAATCAGGCCACTCGTCGCCCATTCTTTCCACCTCGGCTTTGCCATAGAGGTACGGAAGGATGGTATTCCAGTCACTCACCTCGGAGGAATTGATCCCGAAAGACGAGGTCATCGAGGCCTGCGGATCCGTATCGATCACGAGGGTTCGGTAGCCCCGCATGGCCATGTATTGAGCGAGGGTCACGGCCGTGAAGGTCTTCGCCACGCCGCCTTTGAAATTGGCCACCGAGATCGCGATCGCCCGCTCGATCCCAAAGCGCTGGCGCGGCAGCAGGTTCAGATGCGCTTGCAAGCGGTGAATATCCGATAAGCTAAACAGGCGTTGACGGTCGACCTTGCTGCCCTCGAATTCGGGATTCGTGCGGATGAGTTCGTAGTAGGCGGTGGGGTGCAAATCCAAGAGCTTACAGACGTCGCTCATGGTGAACGTCCGCAGGGTTTTCTTGTTGTCCGGCCTCAAGGAAATGCGGCGCGCTTCTTCGATCACTTCTGTCGCGCGACGGCCGAGCTCCTCGAGGTCTTCAATCGAAGCCTTGCGTTTTGGCCTCATGGGAGAGGTAGCCTGGTCCATATGAACGGGCATAATACGGCGCGATGAAGACGAACGCAACCTAGAAGCTATTTTGTCTTCGGAACCCATCGAGGATTCCGAGAGCCTTATCCCTGTCTTCGGCCCTATCTCGACAAGTACACTGCGCGAACGCCCCCTCGGGTGTCGTCCCCAGTCTCCGGGTTGCCCCTGACGGCGGCTCGAAACTTCCGACGGCTGGAGGGTGGTCACTGGAGTTTCGCCTTGTTCTCGAAGGTGTTTAGTTATTTATCATAAGTTCTGTATAAAAAATAGTACAGATTGGGAGGGAGTCGCGCTTGCAGAACGCCAAAATCCGCACGTCGGCAATTCCGGGGTGCTGCACGCAATCGAGATCCGCGCGCACCCACGATCACTTTGTCACGGGGGCTGGCCGTCGCCGTGGAGGAGGGGCGGGCGTCCTTTCGGGCATCGGCCATTCTCCATCCCTGCGAGCGGCCCGGCGCATCCAAACGTGGGCATCCATCATCGTATCGATGCGGTGCCGCGGCTTTTTCTTAGGTTTCATGCCCGAATGTTGCCAGCAGCGGTGACAAACGAGATATTGCATTTCTGCCCGATACATCGAGAATTTCGAACGATCACCTTGTCACGCAGGGGTGAGGCTCGCTTCACGGCTCGTCGCAGTCGGTGGTGTCCAGCGAGGCATCCGTGGTAACGAGTGAGCATTGTTGGCTGGTTGGATCCGCAGGCGCTCTCGCGCACATTAACCTCGAAATCGTGCAACAGGTTGCTGCACAATTGGGAAATCGGACTCGATAGGATGCGGAACGGGGCAGGGTGGCTCTCCGGGCGGTGGAGCGCAGTGAGACGGGGTCTGCTTGCGATCGTCCGAGTTCACTCATGGGTAAGAGGCAGTCGTGAAGCAAGAACCGACGACAGATGAGCGCGCCGGCATGAATTGGTGGAACTCCTTGTCGGAGCTGGAGCGCAGCCAGGCCTTAGTGGCGGCCGGCTGGAGATCGGGAGCTACGTGGACGCCGAGCGCCGCCGATGCGTGGTCTTACCACAGGAAATCTAGAGGGCAAGAGGATTCAACGATGATTGAGCCGCCGGTACATGTGGATTTGGATTTACCGTCATCGGCGGCATTGGCACTTGCACAATTTGCGAAGCGCGTTACCTGGAAGGAGATGCGCGAGTGCGCCGTGGACGACGCGGAAGCCTACGAGATTCGCGCGGCGGTCGACACGCTCCAAAAAGCCCTGGCGGAAGCGGGCTATGAACCACGGTAGGTTTGCCGGTCCTCGCCCAATTTTCAGGCGGCATTCGCGGAACGGTGCGCTGGTGTGAGTACCGCTCCCCGCAAAAAGTCTTCTGGCGCCCCCCAGCCCATCGAAGCCCTGATCCACGTGATTCGGGGGCAAAAAGTCATGGTGGATTCCGACCTGGCCCGTTTGTATGAAATACCGACGAAGGCCTTTAACCAGGCGGTCAGACGCAACATGGAACGCTTTCCCGAGGATTTCGCCTTCCAGCTCTCCAGAGCGGAACTGGAAAATTGGAGGTCACATATCGTGACCTCCAATCCGTCCGCGAAAATGGGGCTGCGCCGCCCGCCGTTCGTATTCACCCAGGAAGGGGTTGCCATGCTCTCCGCGGTACTGCGCAGTGATCGGGCCGTGCAGATGAGCATCGCCATCGTGAGGACCTTTGTCCGCATGCGCGAGCTGATGGAATCAAACCGGGACATTGCGGCGCGGGTCGAAAAGCTGGAGCGCGGCCACGACCGCACGGCATCGGTCATCGAGGTGTTGGTGGATGATATTGACCGGCTTGCCCGCGAGGTCAAAGACATGAAGTCGCTGCCGCCGGCGAAGAAACGCCGCATCGGTTTCGTCATCGACGACAATTGAACCCACTTGGAATTGGAGGTCACAATCTGTGACCGGGACTTTCGCGCTAGACGGCACTTTGCTGTGAGTCAGAGCCGCGCAGCGCATCCACACGCGCGCGTCAATCATCGTGTCGCTTCGCTGCCGCCGGGGCTTCTTCGTTGTCATGTGCCGATTTTGGCGACGGCGGAGGTGGGAGGGCACCTGCTGGGTTTCTGCGCACGCCGTGCGGCCTGAGCGGTGTTCCCCGCTTGATCTATCGAATGGTGCAATGCCGCTAACGTACGGCCGTTACTTGAGACTATACCTGCGCGGCTCGAAACTGTCGGTTTCCGTGCTCGGTGGATATCTGTGCGCGAGCGGTACGCCATGCCACATCGGCTACATGTCTGGAAGATGCAGTGCCGCGCGCGGCCCAGAAAACCTGGCGTTGGTCGCTTTCATGCGAGGCGAGGAATGCGCATCGATCCAGATTGGCACGCTCTGAGAACGCGCTCCAGGTCTCTCCAGCATCGACTAATTTGGCAGAGATTGACGGTAGAGACTCGAGCACTGTCGCTCGAGCTCGCAGCGCTCTCAGCGATGTTTCCCGCAATACGTTGCGGTCAGCCCAGACCTCTTTCACTGATCGAGCGCCTTCCATGAGCGTTCGCAAATCTTTGAGATTCAGGGCATTCAGGCCGCGAACTGCCCCGATCGAACGCGGTTGCCAGACAATTTTGGGCTTTTGCGGATTTTCCGTCCGTTCTTCGTATCGGACCTCGATCATCACATCTGAACGTCCGACCTTCGCCATGTCACGGATGCGCCGGACCGCATCTGCCGGCAATCCGCCAATCAAACTGGTAACCGAGTCGTACAAGCGGCGCAGATTTGCAAGCACCTGGTCGATGAACAGTGGAGTTTCGGTGTTCGAATATGCAGCGTGAATGCGTTGGAGTAGGGCATCCGTCTCAACCTCGCGGTTGGCGCGCGCGCGATCCTTAGAGAATTCGCTCTTTGCCCCGAAATATCTCGCGGCACAATCTCCGCCGATACAGGCCTCGCGCTGATCGGTTGTGCGGGCGAGCCAACCGATACCGTGTGATTGATTGCAGCGCTTGTGCTTGCGCTGCAATTGGCAAGGGACACGTTCGGCTTCCGGAACGTCGTAGGGGCCAATAAGCCCGGCGTAGGTCTCTTTGGTCACGAGGCATGAAGCGTCGAAGGCAGGGCGGCTCTCGATCTCCCGCCGCGATCTGAAATGCTGCGCGCGGCTAGGCGTGGATACTTGGATGCTGATGGTTTTGTTCTCCCAGGTTTGTCCGCCAGGGCAAGGTCTAGCCGAATGATGAGCACATTCGTCTCATCGTCGCATTGGCGTCTCCGAGTGGACACTATGCTTGGCGCCCCTGGGATATGCAAGCATTTGTATTTCTCTGCTTGCATTTTCGCCAATTCTGCCGGATAGTGCAAGCACGAGATGCAAGCATGAATGATACTGATAATTCTGGTAAGGCCCGCGGTGGACTTGCGCGAGCGCAGTCATTGACCGCCGATCGGCGTCAGGAAATCGCCAAGGAAGCTGCCATGGCGAGGTGGTCGGAGCCATTGAAACTCGCGACCCACGGCTCCACCGATCACCCACTAAAAATCGGGATTATCGAAATCCCTTGTTATGTGCTGGACGACGGCACCCGAGTTTTGTCGCAGCGCGGTCTGACGGGCGGAATAGGAATGTCCGCAAGCGGCGGCTCAAAGGCTGGTGAGCAGCGACTTGCGGTTTTCTTCGATACTTTGGCATCGAAGGGTACTGATATCAAAGATTTATCGACGCGCATCAGAAACCCAATTGGGTTCAAGCCCCCGGGTGGCGGACGCGCTTATGGATTCGAGGCAACTATTCTGGCGGACATTTGCGATGTGATTCTCGCCGCTCGCCAGGCGGGTCACCTACATGAGCAACAGCGGCACCTGGCCGAGCGCGCAGAAATACTGGTCCGTGGATTTGCGCGCGTCGGGATTATTGCGCTCATCGACGAGGCGACGGGTTACGAGCGTGATCGAGTCGCAGGCTCACTGGCTAAAATTCTAGAGGCATTTATAGCCAAAGAATTGCAACCGTGGGTGAGAACGTTTCCGGCCGCTTACTACGAAGAGTTATTTCGTCTCCGCGGATTACCTTACGCGAGTGACTCGGTTCGGCGCCCGCAATACTTTGGGCTACTCACCAACGACATAGTCTATAAGCGCTTGGCTCCCGGCGTGCTGGACGAACTCAAGAATGTTGTCGTGCGGGGCGACGATGGCCGTCCGAAACATAAATATTTTCAGAAGCTCACTACGAATGTTGGTTATCCAAAACTCCGAGAGCATCTCGGTTCCGTGGTCACGCTCATGAAATTGAGCGATGACTATGAAGACTTCAAAACCAAGCTAGATCGAATCCATCCTGCTTATGGGCGCACCATATCTTTGCCTTTAGAATATGAGCCGGAAGCGGATGACGGGACCGGCCTCTAGGTAGTGCCTCAACTTGAAGGTATATGGTGCCGGAATGCGTAAGTCTGTCCGGATCGGTTTGGAAGCAGCGACAGTTATCGGTCTTTGGTTTCTCAGTAACTTTTTCTATTCGTTGCTGTGGCGATTTATTGAAACAAGGTACGGGGTTGGGGAGTCATCTTTGACAGACTTCCTACTTCAGCATGGGCCGCCAATTATCCCGCCGTTAATTCTATTATCGGCGTTATGGTACATCCACTATGGGCGACCAATGGTTTCGCGTACCCCAAATGACGACGGTAAATTTGTGCCGATGCCAAAAGCTGCTGCTATGGCTTATGGAGAACTACGGGCAATTGGTTCCACTTGGGCGGCCGCGGCCGACGATTTGTCCGCTCAGACAGGGGTAAGCGAGAAAATATATTTTGCTGGCGCATTGAGTGGCGAAGTTCCTATTTACGGTAAGCATCCGCCATCAGACATCTATGAAGTGATCAACTCGAACGCATTTCCGCGGGGAGGGTTCGAAGATGACGGTGCGATCTTCCGTTATTACGGAGAGAAAAATCCGCTGTACGTCGAGATTGCCGTAGAAGCCAGCGATTTAAGGAAGGCAATTGATTTAATGAAAAATCCCAAATACGCCGAGGGGTAAATGTTACCGCGGTGACTTCTTCATCGTGTAAGGGCGTGCGGTACAGAAGGGCGGTGGTTATCTTGATAGAAATCGCTCTCTCGGAAGCTAATTCGAGCCAGGAACGCCCTCGAAGGCGAGTCCGGTGGCTTGGATTCGAAATCGTCAATCGCGGACTGACGGGCTATCGTGAATGTTTGGTCCAACCGAGACTATCCCTCGTCGCCCGCGTGCGCGAAAATCTTCGGGAGATGCGGTACAGCGTGGTGGCCGGACGACAATTAAATTGCGAGGTGGGTCCTGGAGCTTGAAGTACCGGATGGAGTCAAGGCGTTCAACCTTTGGACGATCTGGATTATGGCTCGACTCTGGGAGGAGTTTCCGCGGCAGCAGTTTTTCAGCTGTGTCCCCGGTGGTGTCTACGTGACTAATGATTCAACCGCCGCCGGGGCGTCGTTCGGACCGAGCGAACCGGGATTGACCCCGCTATTCAGTCCGACGATGGAGTGGCTGCTCGCCGAGCGGTATGTCACTGGAAAATCCAACGGAGCCGGACATTTCGCGCTCGTCGTCCTGACGCAAAAGGGTTGCTCCGTGCTCAAACAGATTCCACGTTCCGTGGCATCCGAGGCACCTGTTTCGCCAAATAAGCCGCTGGGCGCACTCATGCGCGAGGCGACGATTGCTCAGGGGGTCGGGACGGCAGTGGCCCTAGTCAAGGCGATGGTGGGCGCCGGCAAGTAGGAGGGCGCGTACTTTGGTACTCATTGCCAAACGGACCGTTGAAAAAAAGCTGACGGCCGTACGCAACGGACGGATAGCGTTTAGCCGCCACTCAGACTCAACTCTCGAGTGCTTCGATCAGCTTACGTCCGAGGGGGCTCGGCTTGATATCTGGCTGGCAGATCGTCATGCCGACGAGCGAGGTGTGGGTTCGCGTCGGAGAGGCCTTCAGATAGACCTTTTTATCAGGGCGCTTTTGCGGCCGAGACATGGCATGGCTCTGGCGATTTCTCGATGAAGAATCTCCGCTAAAGCTGCTGCGCCTTTGGCAAGCCTACTCCTGCCACCAGGTTGGCCGTTCGATCCAGGTATAGGCGAACGTCCCCGGACTCGTGAGCTCCTGAACTTGCGCGGGTTCCCCGCGGTAGGAGATGGCAGCCATCGCAATCAGCTTCTTGGCACCTGGGGGCTGATGATACGGGGGGAGACCCGGCAAGGCGCCATTCGTCAATCCGCCCACAGAAATCACCCGCGCCGCCGCGTGCGGATGCGACCAGCTATTGCGCTTCACAAAAAAGCCAACGCCACCCAACCGCGTGAACATCTGGTAGATGTTTTCGGTGCCCATAATTCAAGCCGGGTTCGTGCGAGCCCAGGATTCCACATCTTCAGCCGTGACTTCCGCGATCGGACGGCGTAGGGCATGCGCCGCCTGGACGACTGCCTGCATCGCTTGGGGGTAGCTCGCCAGGCGCCGCCGCAGGACCAGGAGCTCCTGTTCCTCCGTGATCCGGATGCCGCCCGGTTGCTTCATCGCCATTTCCAGCTCCACTTGTCGTCGCAAGAGTCCCAGCGCTTCGTTGACCGTTTCCATGTTTCAAGCTCCTGTCGTTGTCGTGTGAAGAATCAATTCGTCAATTCATAGCCGCGCTGGCGCCGGCGTTTCGTGATGGCGGCGAGCTCCGTCAACACCGTCTCCAGGGAGCGCGATGACGATGCTCGAGCGCGGCCCAACCGCGTGCCAATGCGACCGTGGACCAGCGTCAGCGACCAGTCATGCCACAAGTCCTGTTCCAAATGCGCGCGGTAGTAGCGCGTGCCCCGAGTCCAGCGCCGCGTAATCCAACTCGCGATGTCGACCGTGTGATGAGACGACTGCGGACTCATCGGCGGCTCCTTGGCTTAATCCGTGTTGCTCGGCGGACCTTCTTGGCGCGCGCCGCCGATCGCGAGGTCGTCCGGCGCTTCTGCCCGCGTGAAGTTGCGGTGCCTTTCGATGCTCTGGCCCGAGGCGACCGTCCGGATGGCGTCGCGACTGCCTTGCGTCGCGGGCGTTTTGGTGAACTCGCCTTTTGTGCCGACGGGTAGGCGTGCACAGCGGCCGCGGTTCGTTCGCGCCGCTGCGTGAGCGTCGCTTCGAGTTCCGCCACCCGTTGCCGCATGCTCCCGATCTCGCGCAGGTGCTTTCGTACCCGCGCTTCGGATTCGTCGAGGCGGGCGAGGGCATCGCGCGCGATCGCCTCATGGCGCGCGGCCTGCGCACGCAACTCTCCATACATCAGCGACTCGCGCTCTAGCTGATCGCGAAGGTTCTTCACTTGTTGACGCAACGCCTCCGCCTCTTCGGTGCGCGTGGTGAGTGCACGGGCGGTAGGACCGCCTTTGAGGTCGACCGCGGCAGCAACGGTCGCTCGTTGCCACAACTCCTGCGCGAGATCGCTGATCTGGACGGGGATCGCCGGGGTTTCGGTGCGAGTGCCCGAGGTTGGCGCGGGCGCGAAGGATTCCTTCCACTGTTTCAACGCCGGCGCGAGGTCGTTGGGCGAGCCGCCGCCCAGCGCTGCGCGGACCCGCGCAACGGTGGGGGCGATCCCTCGGTCGGTCAGCGCTCGGGCAGCTTGGGCCACGCGTTGCCGCAGGGCCTCGCGACGCGAGAAGTAGTCGCTTTCGCTGTTTGGCATTGGATCAGCCGGGCTTTCCATCTGATAATAATACTCGCTTTATTATTATTATGCGCTTAATATAACGTGCGATAATAGACGTTATCGCAGGTATATTGCGGCGCGTGTTACGATGAACTATGAAATCGCCCAACCGTCGCCCTGAATCTTTTGCGGTTACAACGCCTGCGCAACCGGCGACAAAGCCGTTGGAGCGCCTGCGGGAATGGCAGCGGATGGCCGAGGGGGCGTACTCAGCCAACACCCTGCGGGCGCAGAAAGCGGACGGGGCGATATTCCAAGTGTTCTGCGAGGGGCGCGGCGAGTCGTTTCTGCCGGCGGACCCGATCACCATCCGCGCTTTCATCGAGCACGAAGTGACGGCGGGCAAGAAGCCGGCGACCGTGAGGCGATACATCGCCACCATCGGGCGAGCGCACGTTGGCGCTGGGTTACTCAATCCCTGTTCCGGCGAGGCGGTGAGGTTGGCACTAAAGAAAATGGGCCGGGAGACATCCGCCCGGCAGGCGCAAGCGCGCGCGTTGGGCTGGAAGGAGATCAAGGAATTTATTGGGAGCGCAGGCAAGGGGCTCCGAGCGGATCGCGAGCGCGCTATGCTCTGCGTCGCTTATGAAACGCTCGCCCGGCGCGGCGAGCTTGTGGCACTGGATCTGCGAGACATTGAATTCTGGCCGAACGGCACCGGCCAGGCGCTGATCCGACGCGGCAAGACCGACGCGGAAGGGCAGGGGAGAGTTACCTATCTTTCTCGCGCGACCGTGAAGTGGCTAAAGATCTGGCTCGACCATGCGAAAATCAATGACGGGCCGATATTCCGCCGGTTGATTGGACGAGATGATATTGGCGATGCGCTACATCCCGGCAGCATCGCGCCGATCTTCAAACGGGTAGCGCAGTGGATCGGCATGCCGGCGAGGTTCGTCGCGGAGGTGAGTGGGCACTCAACGCGCGTTGGCGCCGCGCAGGATCTTGCGGAGCTCGATATAGACTTAGCGGCAATCACTCAGGCCGGCGGATGGAAGTCGCCGCGGATGCCGCTTCAGTATGCCGAGAGGATCAATGCGGCTAGGTCTGGGATGGCGAGGGCGGCGGCGGCCGCCGGCCGCGACGAAGGGGTCTCAGAATAAGGATAGGCCACTGTGGCAGGTTTACGCTCGAATCTTTCCGACTGGCGGGGCGCGGATGGCGGCGATAGACAACGCTATTACAGACGATGACAGGGCGAAAACTGAAGATCGCAATCTCACGTTGTGGGCGAGCTGAGCGATCGTCCTGTCCAGAAAACGGGGCCGCCGTATGATTTTGATTACATCGCACATCCGAAGAATTGGCGGCAAGTGGACGTTTCTATTTCGGAATTTAGTCTGGATAGGCCAAGGAGTGCGGCATGACCACCTACTCGCAGCGAGTTCTCGATAACATTCTGCCGCTGTCCGTCGGCGATACGCTCCCGTCGGCTTTCGAGGAATGGTCATTCACGGAACGTACTGAAGATCATGAGCAACCAATCGAGACATGCCAACTGTGTGAGCAGGAGGATCTTCGCTACCACTTCGAGATAAAAAACGCGCTGACTGGGCATACACTTTGGGTTGGCTCCCAGTGCATCCTCAAATTCGGGCTTTCTGTCTTCGAAAACGGCAACCGCCTCTCGGAGGGGGATGCGAAGAAGAAGCTCGAGCGTCTCGTCCAAAAAATGCGCCTGGAATCGTGCGTCCGTGCGCTTGAGAACCTTGCATCGGCGGAAAGCAACGCAATTCTTGCTAATGCTCTCGATTATTACAAGAAGAAAAAAGCGCTTTCACCGAAGTATGCGTTCGTTGTTCTGTGGCGTCTTCAAAGCAACAGAATTGATCACAGTCCATCTTTTTTTAAGATAAATCTTAAGCGCTCAAAGTACCAACAGGATTTGAGGACAATGAAACTCAGCCACGTTCATGCAATTTGGCCAGCCCTCTCTTTGTCACAGCGTCAGATGGCGTTGCGCTTCGGGCACAGTCCTCCAAATGGCGGCTAGTGGGCTTTAAAGAACGCATTGTGCCACTAGCCTTAGTTCCCAACATCCGCCGTTGGCGTTAATCCCTGCAATGCCGTGAGTTTGGCAATGTCACGTGCGAGGATCTTCTCGGCGCAGTCACGGCAATAGTGATCCCAGCTTCTGCCTTTGCGTACCTTGAGACGCGCATCTCCCTTCTCGATCCGATGTTTGGCGCTAGCCTGGCAATTGTGCGCTCTCACGGCGATGTCTACGCGGACTTGAATGACGAGAGACTTAGTTGTCATTGAAAACCTCCTGGACAGCCGCTGTGAGGATGTCGGCGAAAGCCGCGTCAATCCTGTCCAGATCTTCGCGAGAGAACTCGTGCCGCTGCCCGGTGCCGCGCCCAATCGCGCCGTTGACTTGCCGATCAATCGCGGCTTTCAACACGATGAGATTGCTCCGCCCTAGTCGTTGCCGGTCGAGGTCGCGTCCTTCGGGATTTATCCCGCGTTGATTCAGAATGCGCGCCGCCTCGGTGCGCACGCGCATGTCGAGGCCGCCACGCCGCGCCCGCCGTTGTGCCACGCGTGTCGTGGGGACCGGCTGCAGTGCCTGCTTGGTCGGGTCGAAGTCTCCGGCGATGATCCCCCGATCTTGAAGGAGCCTGATTGCCGCCGCCTCGTCCTCTTCGAGCAGCTGAATTTCTTCGAGTTGGACTTCCGATTGCGCCCTTACCTCCATTTCCGCTTCAGGGCGCGGCACTGGGATAATCTCGCGGTCCGCCTCTGGATCGCCGGGATCGAAGCCTTCCAATGGCAACAGCTGATCAAAATAGGCCTGATCCGCTTCGCTGTACTGTTGGAAATCGCCCCACCGCTGCGCGATGTTTGCGCCGGCGTGGAACACGACGACGCCCTGATTGAGGACGTGTCCCGGCGCGTTCTGCACGATGACCCGCATAATGCGGCCGACAAACTGCACGAACGGCGACAGGTTACTGAAGATGCTGAAGACGGCCGCGACTGCCAGGTATGGGTGATCGAACCCCTCACCCAGCTTGCGTACTTGCACGATCACGTCGATCTGGTGGTTTTCCAGCTGTTGCATGACTCGCTGGTTTGCCGCGCCGTCCTCACGCGAGTGAACGTAGCCGGCGCGCCGGCCGCGCGCTGTATAGGCTTCGACAACCTGGCGACAGTGCTCGAAATTGAGCGCCGAGGCGATGATCTTGAGACGCGCATCGCCGGTCTCCGCGCGTAGGCGGTCGAGTTCACGGATCGACGCGTCGGCGATGGTGTTTAGCGTTTCGGTCGACGTGACGATGCTGCGCCGAAAGTCGGCATCGGTTTCGCCCAGCCGCCGTACCTCAGTTAGGCTGACTTCGATTTCCTGGCTGCCATCACGCCGCACATAGCGCAGCGTGCGCGGATTGAGCTGCACCGCTTTCAGGCGCTTGACGTAGCCCTCCTGGATCGCACGGAAAATCGGGTAAGAGTAGAGAACACGACCGGCCATGACCTGGCCGTCGGCGCGCAAGGGCGTCGCGCTGAAATTGACGATCCGCGCGTTAGGGAAACGCGTCCTGAGTGTTTCCCAGCTGTCGGCAACGCTGTGGTGTCCTTCGTCGAAGAGAATTAAATCGAAATAATCGGCCGGCAACGCTTGTAGCCATCGGTTGGCCTCGCCCTGGAGCTGGTGAATGTTCGTGACGACCACGTGTGCATCGTCCAGATCTGCGCGGTTCGTCGTCGTGCCACGAATCTCGACGGGCTCGGGGTAGGGTGCGCCGGCAAGCACCTGACATTTCTGGTAAAACATGTTGGGGTTGCTGGGATTGAAATCGGCGGTCAATTGGCCTGCGATTGGTACGCTGGGAGCCACGACGAGCGTTCGGTTTGACCGGAAGGCAAAGGGCGCAAGTGTGATCGTGCCTGACTTTCCACAGCCGACGGGCAACACGATTCCGACCTCCCGCTCGGTTTCCTCGGGGTTGCTGGCGTAGTCAACGAGAGCCTGATAGGCCTCCCGCTGTGGGGTACGAATTTGGCGATTGCTGCCGACGTTGGCCTGTCGAGTCTGGAATGGGTTTGTCATCGATCACCTAGGGTCGGGGGGTCAAACTGAGGATCTCTTCGGCTCATCGCTGATTTTTCCCTCTTGGCAGACATTTCAGGCGCCCTGGCCGAGCTTCTGCATAACAAGATGCAAAATTCACGTTGATTTTGCAAAACTATCGGATTACAGTCACTCGGTCAAGGTTGAGACGGGGTGATGATGACTTTAGCCAGTGAAGAGGTCGTGCAGACGGCCCTCGCCAAGTATGAAACGCACATCTTTCGTGCGGTCCACGGCGGGTGGGACGACTGGCGCGCGCTGCAGCTTGGTGGGCGGCTAATGTTTCCAGCCCGGAGCCGGGCCTGTCTGGTTTATGACTTTATCGTGCAACGGGCTGAGGCCGCTTTTGCCGAGGACAGTAATGTCCGCACATTGAGGCGCGACGAAACGATCAAATTCGTGTTTGGAGATTCCGTCCTGCTTCGCTTCAAAAAGGCGACCGACAACGGCTTGGGATCAAATATCCAAACGCAGGCAACGCTGGGCTTTGTTGATCAACAACAAGATCTGCCGGGCTTGCCGCATGTTCACAAGGTTGAAGTCGTCTACGTGCTCAATCAGCTGCAGACTCAGATCGAGCAAGTCTTGGTTGCAGCCCGGGACAAAAATGTCTGTTTGTGGAACTATGTTGTCAAGCCTGCAACAACATCTCAAATTATTCCACTACCACTTTCTTCGCCGAACGATTCGGAGCGCGGGCCCATCATCAAGGTGCGTGACAAGGACGAGAGGCAGAAGAAAGACACCGGCGAGAAATAGCGCATGTCTGACTCAGGGAATGCCGATCTGCTGCGTGTAGCGCGGCAACTAAGAGGATTCCAGCAAGGGGATGCCGCCGAGCGTTTGGGCATTAGTCAGGCCATGCTTTCGCGCATCGAAAACAAGCTCGCGGGATTTGCCGAAGAACTTATTGATCGAGCGGCAGCCGTGTACGCGCTGCCCCGCGCGTTTTTCACGCAAACAGATCCGGTCTTCGGCGCGCCCGTCAGCGTTCATCCGATGTGGCGAAAAAAGGCGGCTGTTAACGCCCGTGAAATGGAACAGATTGTCGCCGAACTCAATGTTCGGCTCATGCATCTGCGACGCTTGCTGCAAGCTATTGAAGTGGCTCCGACCTATCCGTTGCCCAATCTTCCTGTCGATGAATTTGAGAGCGTTGAGCGCATCGCGGCACTGGCGCGTGCGCAATGGAAAATGCCTACGGGGCCGGTTCAAGACCTCACGCGCGCCCTTGAAGCTGCAGGGGTCGTGGTTGTGCACTCCGATATGGCAGGGTCTGTCGTCGACGGCGTGACTTTTTCCGCGCCGGGGTTGCCGCCGCTCATCGTGCTGAATGCCAAACAACCAGCGGATAGGATGCGCTTCACGCTTGCGCACGAATTGGGACACCTGGTTATGCACCGGACCCAACCTACACAGGAAATGGAGCAGCAAGCGAATGAATTCGCCAGCCATTTTCTTATGCCCACGAAGGACATCAGGCCGAACTTTGAGCGTCGAATCGACCTGCGTCTGCTTGCTGAATTGAAGCCGCTGTGGCGCGTCTCGATGGCGTCGCTCCTTATGCGAGCGCGCTCTCTCAATCTGCTCGCCTACAATCAGGAACGCTATCTCTGGCAACAGTTTAGCGTTGCAAAGATCCGTCAAAGTGAACCCCCAGAGCTCGACTTCCTGCCGGAGAAAGCCACGGTACTCCCAGATCTGCTCGACGCGCATATCTCGCAGTTGGGATACTCGATTTCAGATCTTGCGGGAATGCTGCACTTGCAACCGGACGAACTCAGATCGATGTATGGGTTAAGTATTGCCCCGAAGACCCCGACTGCGCATCTTCGGATCGTTAAGTAGATGGCTCCAAGGGGAAATTGAGCAACTTTTAAGACTTTCGCGCAGCACTCTGACCCCAAGTGATCGATTTCGTAGGATCCCGGTGCGTAATTTCCTGCGCGGGACGGACGGCTTGCCGAACGCACGCAAGACATTGTTTCACTTGGTGATATTCGATTCGATGACCTATCTTCCGGCGAATCTCCCCGGTGATCCTCGAACCCTTTACTTGACAGTAGGACAAAATAGGACATAAATAGGTCCCACTAGATACTAAACCCCAAGGGAGAAGAAAGTGTCGTCGCAAGAACCGTTTTCCGCTGCTGCTGTTCCTCAGGCGATACCTAATCTTGCTGTGATGGGCGATCGGTGCCCGACGTGCGATCAACACATACCTCACGACCGTTTCGAGGAGATTCAACGGCGCATCGAAACTCGACAGAGCGCGCGCGCCGCCGAAATCGCGGACCGCCTCAAAGCCCAGTTTGCGCGGGAGAAAGCCGACGCATTGAGCCGCGCGCGCTTAGAAGCTGCTGCTGCCATCGATAAAGAAAAAAGCGACTCGCTCGTTTTGATAGCCAACGCAAGGTCCGAGGAACGATTGGCGGTCGAAGCCGCCTCGCGGGAAGCGCTTATTGAGCTCGAACGGACAAACGAGGCCTCACTTGCGGCTCTCCAGATCCGAATTTCTGAAGCGGAAGCTGCCACGGCGGCCTCTGATAAAACTACCGAGCATTTGTCAGCCCAGATCGATCAACTACGTCGCGAGAACGAGGCGGACAGGCAACGCTTGGCGGAAGAAGCGAAAGCTAATGAAGTCGCTATACGGGCGGAAGCAGAAAACCTCGCCAAAGAGTCGATTCAGGAACAACTCTCGGATCTGGAACGGATAGGGCAGGACAAAGAAGCATCATTGCGGGCCCAGATTCGAGAAGCGGAAGTTGCCCACGAGCTCGCGCTTCAACACAACAGTAGTTTACATGCAAGCCTTGAAGCAACGCGTACTGAGAATGAGGCTGCGGCACTACGAGCGCAACAGGAGGCCGACGCGAGAGTAGAAACGGCGCGGCGCGAAACAACCGATTCGGTCAAATCTGATCTGCAGGAATCCCTCTCGATTGCGGCGCAAGCTAAAGTCGCGGCCGAATTCAAAACTGCCGAAGCCCTCGGCCAGCTTCACGCTCTGGAACAGTCTCACGCTTCTGACCTTGTACAGCAATTAACGGAACAACGAGATATCTTGGAACGCGCTCAGGCAGATGCCGTTAACGCGGAAAAGTCTTCGGCATACGAGGAGAAGCAGAAACTCGCGGGAAAAGTCGAAGAGTTGCAGCGCGCATTGGAGAATAAAACAGCCGAGGAGCTCGGCGAGGGTGCCGAAATTGACCTTTACGAAGTGCTGAGAGCGGAATTTGATGGAGACAGAATTGAGCGAATAAACAAAGGCCAACCGGGCGCCGATATCCTTCACGTTGTCATCCACAACGGGAAGCCGTGCGGAACAATTATCTATGACTCCAAGAATCACAATGCTTGGCGAAATGAATTTATAGCAAAGTTGGCATCCGACCAGATGGCGGTGAAAGCGGAACATGCTGTCCTTTCTACCCGAAAATTTCCGGCTGGAACACGTCACCTTCACGTCCAAGACGGCGTGATCGTGGCGGCACCTTCACGAGTGCTTGCGCTCATCCAAATCATTCGACAACACATTCTGCAAACCCATACCCTGCGACTCAGTGGTGACGCCCGAGCACAGAAGACGACGGAACTGTATAGGTTTGTAACATCGCAACGTTGCACTGATCTTTTTCTGCGAATTGACACGCATACTGACGATCTTCTTGAAATCCAAGTGAAAGAAAAACGAGCGCATGAGAATATGTGGAAGCGCCAAGGCGAATTGATACGATCGGTGCAAAAGGTAAGGGCGGAGATTTCAACAGAAATCGAAGCCATAATTGGCACTGCTGCGGCCCCCGAATCTGCCTTCTATGAGTAGCGCGCCGGCGGCCCGAGATCGCGGGACAGTTGTGAGTTTGCAGGAGCGCAGACTCGACCGAACAGTGCTGCGCACTTATAGAACCACTGCCGATATCGACGATCTTGTTCCGAATAATCAACAACCTCGTATGGGCCCTAAAGTCGATGAGGAACTTCAACGCCAGATTGAGGCCAACGGCGGCCTGTTTGAACCGCTGTTAGTTGAACCGCATCCAGAACTAAGCAAAAAATTTCGCATAATTGATGGAGACCGACGGTGGACGAACTCGCGCGTACTTGTTGAACAAGGAAAGGAGGAATATCGACAGATCCCAATCGAGGTAACGGATCGCACCCTCTCGGATGAGGATCGCCTTCGAGTCTGGATTTACATTCATCGTCAACGCAAAGAATGGGATGCCAAAGAGAAGGAGATGGTCGCTTACAAACTGGTGGATCTGATGGGTCGCGCCAGCGCCGCCAATATTTTGGGAGTTTCGATTCGCGAGCTCGATAAGTTGGTTGAAATCTTTGAACTTTCGCAGAAGTTCACCAGCTTGCGCGATCCGAGCGCGGCGATTACCTGGTCACGCGAATTGATGGGTGTGAGCAAGAAGCTCCTGACGCCAAGTGTCGTCGAAGCGGTAGTTAAGAAAATCAACCAAAAACGAATTACAAACTCAAAAGATCTGCGAAAATTGCGCAAGGTCCTTCCAGATCCTGTTGCGAAAGCGCAGTTCCTGAGCGATCAAGGTGATATTGAATCAGCCATGCTGCGCACATCTGCGATAAAAAAGCCGTCGAAACGCGGTTTCCCCGGTGAACTGGAGTTGGCCGTAGAAGCCATGAAGAGCGTCCCGTGGACGGCACTTCAAGAACTCAAAGGGGATACCGCGATCATGAAGCAAATTGACGAGGCGCAGGCACTGTTGCAATCGCTACGGAAGGCGTTGGCATAAGCCATATTTCCACAAGAATGGCGATGTCCGAAATATTTATGACCATCGGCGACGTGGCGAAGCAGCTAGGATTGCCCGAAGAGAGGCTCTTGGCCATGGCGGAGTCCGGGAACCTTCCAGCGACAAGAACGGGAGAGCAGTGGCGGATTCGACGCGTTGACTTCGAAAAATGGGTGGCCGGGCATGCGACGACATCTCCGGTGTCGGGTCAGCGCTTTGTTATTGTGAATTCATTCGTCGCGAGCACGAAGAAGTTAGGTAACAAAGCACTCGATGAGCTAACAGAGCGTGTACCTCAGGCGGAACTTCATCATCGCCTCGTTCGTGCGTTGGGACCGAGTATCGTGCTGACACACTCCGCGGCCGGTACCAAACCTTTCGAACTCGACCTTATGGCACCTCTTCCGCAGAAAGTAAGGGTTTACATGTACAACGTAACTCGCCCGCCGGGAGGCCGACCGCTCGGTGAGCATAAGGTGCAACTAATCGTTCCTGGACAACGCCGCGGTGACCGGGCGTCTTTTGATAATAGCGATGGCAGAATTGCAATACTCATTGGCTATGCAGCCGAAGAGGACGTCTTTGTATTGTGGGATGCCGGTTTGTACTCCGACTTCGCCTGGTCCAGGAACGTTCAGGTCAAGTCGGAAACCATCATTGCGGCCACCGCAGGCCAATTGGCTACGCAGGAACGTCAATTAAGACCATCCAATGGACTTGTAGCGGTCGAGACTGTGTTGGCGGTAAAGCCCAGGCTGCTGCGTGATGCATTGCTGCGGCGTATGCAGTTGACGCGTGAACGCCTTCTTCGGGATTGACAGGTGACAGATCTAACTTCACTGCCATTAAAACAGGCTTATCACAAACCCGAGGATGACATTGCGCGGCTGTTCTACTTGCCGGCCATGGCGGCTGCGTTTTCCTATGATCGCGCGGTGGGATATTTTGGTAGCGCGATTTATGTTCTCGCGTGGCCCAGCTTGCGGGCGTTCGTCGACCGCGGCGGTAAAATAAGAATGATCTGTTCGCCCTCTCTTTCAGCCGAGGACGTAAATGCTATGGCGGATGGCTACCAATCGAGGAGCGAAGCACAAGGCGTTTACATTCGAGAGGAATTCCGTCGCCTTGTAGCGACGCCGGGGACTCTAAAAGCCGCCAAAGTACTTGCGTCACTCATTGCGCTGAATGTGTTGGACATACGCATTGCATGGGTCGGCGAAAGTGCAACGGGCCGTTCTAAGCGGCTATTCCACGACAAAGTGGGCATATTTACTGACATGGAAAACAATTCCGTTGCTTTCAAAGGGTCTATGAATGAGACCTGGCCAGGTCTTGCGCTCGATGGCAATCTCGAATCGGTGGATGTTTTCACGACGTGGGGAGGCGCAAGCGATCAAACCCGGGTCGCCGATGAAAAGGACTACTTCGATCGACTCTGGCAAAACAAGTTTCCGGGTGTAATCACCATTCCGCTGCCGGAAGTTGCTCGAGACGATCTGATCCTTTCTTCGGATCCCGAGCACTGGCCCGAGTTAGTCGACGACATTTGTATTGAGATAGAACAAGCGAGCGGCTGGAGGCCGGAGGCGAAGCCGAATGCGAGGAGCCCGAGGCCCCACCAGGTTGCGGCGCTCGACGCCTGGACAAAATTAGGCCGCCGCGGGATTTTCGAGCATGCTACCGGTTCCGGTAAGACGTTTACGGCGCTGTGCGCCATTCGCGATTCCTTTTCGCGTAACGAAGTTGTGTTGGTAGTGGTGCCAAGTGACCTGCTATTGAAGCAATGGGCAATTGAGCTCCGGTCGACCTTCGCAATTCAAGGGCTACGGCTGCTCGTCTGTGGAGGCGGACATTCTGAGTGGCGTGAGGAAGGACGGCTACGCGTATGGTTACGAAGTTCCGGTGGCGCTCCCCGCGCCGTCCTCACCACGCTGCAAACCGCTTCGAGTCCCGAATTCGTGCAATCCTGTCGAGGAGGCCCCCATTTATTCATCGTGGCCGACGAGGTGCATCGCTTGGGCGCGTTAAATGCCCAGCATGTCATGGATATCGATACCGGCCCGAGACTTGGGCTGAGCGCGACCCCCGTACGCGCAGGCGACCCGGCGGGAACGGATGCAGTATTTGCGTATTTTGGCGCCATCGTCCCTCCGCCGTTCACTCTTTTCGACGCGATCAAAGCGGGAACACTGACGCCGTACGCGTACCATGTACACAGGGTAGTGTTGGAAGCAGATGAACAAGACCAATGGAATAAACTTACTCGGGATATCCGCAAGCAGTACGCTCAATCTAAGTCTGCCAAGTCGCCGTCACCTGATGCAGAAATGTGGCTTAAACGGCTGCTAATTCAGCGCGCTCGGATCGTCAAAAGTGCACGGCAGAAGATCGCGGCAGCCATATCCATGGTGATGTCGTCCTTTCAAAAAGGCGAACACTGGATTGTGTACTGTGACGATCAAACGCAACTCGGACAAGTTCGCGATGGATTGCGCCGTGCGGGATGCCCAGATGTGCTTGAATACCATAGCGCAATGGCGGGCGATGCTCAGAAAACCCTCACACTATTCGAATCCTCAGGGGGCGTGATCGTGTCCATTCGCTGCCTTGATGAGGGAGTCGATATCCCGGCGGTATCACATGCTTTAATCCTGGCGTCCTCGAAGAACCCTCGCGAATACGTTCAACGCCGAGGCCGAGTACTAAGAAAATCCAACGCCAAATGGATATCCCATATTCACGACGTTTTAGTGACGCCTCTGTTCGATCCGGAAGAGCCGCCGGCGCTCTCGATCCTTGAAGGCGAGCTGGCTAGAGCGATCGAATTCGGTTCGCATGCGTTGAATCCCGGATGCGTAACTGATCTCGAACGCTTGGCAATTGAGCACGGAATCGATTGGACCGGTTTGACCGGTGCTGGGGTTGAAGACGACGATGACCAAGATCTCGAAACTAGGACTACGGGTGGTTTATGAGCAGTAATATAACATCGGGCGGCAACGATCAATTGCAGTCCTTACTGGATACCGTAGAACGCCTTCGGCTGGAGAAGTTTCCGCACCTCGATCCGGCGATGGTGCGTGATCTGCTGCGGCTGCATGCTGACGGTCGAACAGCGGACTCCGATATCTCGCGTAACGCCGAGCAGTTAGTCGAAAAGCAATTGCGGCAAGAGGCCTGAGCATGCTTCATCTTACGGCATTACATCTCGAGAATTTTGGGCCCTTCAAGGGCAAACAAAAGGTCGACATTTCGACGAAAGACGGCGTGACCGTGGTTTACGGCGAAAACATGCGCGGCAAGACATCTCTCTTGAACGCCATTCGTTTTGCATTTTTTGGCAAAGTCCTTGGCCGAGGAGCGAAAGCACTGGCTCTGCAGAAAGTGGGTAACTGGGAGGAGGCGGCACTCGGTAGGTTTGGGTTTCAGGTGCAATTAGAGTTTCGCGATGAGAACCACGTATACAAGCTGACGCGTTCGTGTCACCCGCGTCGTGGCGTAACAGTGCCAAGATCAGACGACGATTATGAAATTGAGTATTTTTTGGACCGAGACGGCAGCGTCTTGGGTCCAAAGCAAGCGGAGCTTGAGATAAACAGGCTGCTTCCGGAACAGATTTCGCGATTTTTTCTATTTGATGGTGAACTACTTCAGGAGTACGAAGATCTCCTCAGTAGTGAGCCGGACATGGGGCGCAAGATAAGCGAGGCCATTGAGAGAATTCTGGGGGTACCCGTACTGACGTCCGCACGCTCCACGCTGCTGCAGCTTAAGGAACGTTCAGACAATCGCGAAGCGATCGCGGCTCAAGGGGATCAGAAAACCCTCGAATTCGGAAACCACTTGGCCAGTTTGTACGCGAACCGCCTTGTCTTGAATGAAGATCTGCAGAGACACATGAGTGATCTCGAGGCCATGCGCGCGCAAAAGGCGTTGCTGGAAGAAGCAATGAAGAAGAAAGAACGGGTGGCGGTGTTGCTGGAGAAGAAAGACACGCTCGTCCTACTGGTCAAAGAGATAGAGACCAAGCGAGTGGCAAAGTACGGCGAGTTGCAATTGGCAATGAGCGAGGCCTGGAGCTCCGTCCTCGCCCACCCAATCAGTCAGGCTATGGCAACCCTGCGCTCGCTTG
>Ga0302320_10008988_pt1 | contig 21567 bp, 10 predicted proteins | sample Bog_T0_3_FD_202130 | JGI IMG/M metagenome (GOLD analysis project Ga0302320, IMG submission 202130) | Peat permafrost microbial communities from Stordalen Mire near Abisko, Sweden - Bog_T0_3 | ecosystem: Environmental > Terrestrial > Soil > Wetlands > Peat | place: Sweden: Abisko, Stordalen Mire...
CTGTCATCAATCAAACTGAAACATTACGCCGTTTTATTCCTGACATTGCCAACGTCAGGCAGGGCCTAGCTACTGCGGATGACCCTCGATTCGCTCGTGGAATATGGGAGGTCCCGGCTCGTTTACTATGGCAAGCGGAAGCCAAAGAAAAAACTTGGGTGCCGTACGTTAGCTCCGGCAGTTCGCAGCCTTATATTTCGCCGATTACACTTGTTGTTAACTGGCGTGACGACGCATGGGACATCCGCCACAATCTCAATGAAAAAGGGAATATTCGCTCGAACATTTGGATGTTAAAGGACAGCATTAAAACATACTTTTTCCGGCCGGGATTCAGTTGGACACGTCGAGCAGTTCGATTCATTCCGTATGCAGTTCCAGCCGGCTGCATTCCATCCGCTAGCCGTTACATGGCATTCCCAAATCCCGGTTGCGAATTCACTGCTCTAGGTGTCACTGCATCGAATGTCGCCTCAGCCTTATTGCGATTTTATGGCGAGAAATTTTCCTTCCCAAACTTCCTCGTCGACACCATGAAAACGCTGCCTTGGCCCGAGTTGCCCATCGCTCTCACCGCTAAACTGGAAACTGTCGCGCGTGGACAGGTAGCTCGTCGCCGACGGGCGTATCAAAACCACGAGCCTTTTCACGACTTCGCCGCGCCGAGTTGGGTGTACGCCAATCCCGATCCCAACGCACTGGCCTTCGATTGGTCAAGCATTTTGGGCAACGATCTCGATTTGGAGGTCGCCAAAGCTTACGGCTTCACCCCAGATGAGTACGCCGCATTAACCCGCGATCTGCGCGAAGCCATCGCGGCCAATGTCGGCGGTAGCCAGGGTGACGACGCTGGTGGCGCAGACACTGAAGGAAAAACCGAAGGTGATGAAGGTGATGCGGAGGATGGCGATGATGCCGTTCTTCACGAAACGCCCGCTACGCGAGCCGCAGCACTCGTCTCCTACGTCGTCGGCGTAATTTTTGGTCGCTGGGACGTGCGTATGGCGACAAACCACAGCCTGATTCCCACCATGGCTGGCCCCTTTGACCACTTGCCGGTCTGTCCACCTGGCGCACTGGTCGGCATCGACGGGCTACCGGCAGTCAGCGGCGGCATCGTCTCCACCGCATGGCTCAAGGCCCGGCCCAATGCCATCACGCTTCCACCCACCAAGCTCGTTGCCTCGCCAACCATTCCCGACGCCGAATATCCAGTGCGCCTCGCTTGGACCGGAATTGTCGTCGATGATTACGACGACCAGCGCCAGGCAGCACATCCCGATGATCTGACCCACCGCGTCGAGCAGGTCTTTAGTGTGATCTTTGGTGCCAGCGCTTCCGCCCAAGAGGCCGCCGTATGCGCTGCCCTCGACGTTTCGTCCCTGCGTGAATACCTGCACAAATCCAACGGCTTCTGGAAGGCCCATCTCGATCGCTATTCCAAAAGTCGCCGCAAGGCACCGCTCTACTGGTTCCTCCAGTCCGAGAAGAAGACCTACGGCCTGTGGCTCTATTTCCACCGCCTGGATGGCGACCTGATCAAGAAAGCCATCGTGCAGTACGTCGAGCCAAAACTGAAGCTCGAAGAAGCGACCTTCACTGATGTACGCCTCCGGTATGAAGATGTCCGGGAGGTCGGTGGTCGCCAGGCCCGCCAGGCTGAAACAGCCATGAACGACCAAAAGATCCGTGTCGACGACCTCGCCAACTTCCTTGATCACCTGCGTCAGATCGCCGCTTTGAACCTGACCCCAGACCTCAACGACGGGGTGCTGTTCAATATCGCGGCCTTCCACTCCGTCGTCCCCTGGAAAGATGCGACCACCGCCTGGAACGATCTGATCAAGGGCAAGTACCCTTGGTCGGCGATCGGTAAACAACTTGTTGCCAAGCCCACGTCGACCCTTACCAGCGCTGCCCCAACCAAGTCTCGTGTTAGCCGGAAAGCGAAGAGCTAAACATGCCCATCCCCAGCCTCACGACAGACGGCGTCTTGCCACCGGGAGTGCATACCTGCACCCTGGAGGAGATCGGAGCCGCATTTGGTACCAGGGCCCATTCAAACCAGCGAATGACTCTGTTTACCAAGCTCACCGAGCTGTTCGCCCTGGTGAGACGAAGCGACTTGGCCACTGCGTTCTATGTCGATGGTAGTTTCATCACTGACAAATTAGACCCTGGAGATATCGACATTCTGATCGCCCTAAAACAGGATCATGACTGGACGCGTGACATTCGCCCGCAGATCGAGTACGCCGTTGTCGATCGCAAATCGTTAGAGAAGCGATTCGGTTTCGATATTAGAGTATTTTCCGATGCCAGCGATCCTCTTAATGAATATATTCAGTTCTTCTGCAAGCCGAACCCGAAGTACCACCAACACCTCGTCGAGCGCGGCGTGGTGAAGGGCATTCTACAGGTGGCCGCATGATTACGAATGACGTCCAATACAAAGCCACTCTTGGGGCGATGGAACATGTACGTTCCTCCATTGCCAGCTTGAAGCGAGAAATGCGCCCCAAGAGCGTGCAGTGGTTTGCCATCATGGCAGGCGGACCGCTCGATGATCTAGCTCGACTCCAGGCCGAGGTCGATGAATACCTTGGCGTCTCTACGGCAGAAGAAGCTCAGGCCGAGGTGTGGATGCATATCGAAGGCCGCAACATCACCTGGCCCCAGGCCGCCACCAGCGTCTTGACTCAGTTCTTGGAAGATCTGCGGACCGGAGTTCAGCAGATCACTGAATTCCTGAGTCATGGAGGGCAGCTTAGCTCTCGTCCGACCAATGAGGTTCGGTCAGCCTGTGATTTCCAGGTGATGGGATTGAAGCCTGGCAGTTTACGTGTTGGCGTTCGCCTGCCTGCGGTCGCCGTTGTTGGATCGGACGTGCCCGAGCGCGACGTGCATGCGGTTAGGGCGCTTGAAGATTTCCTGAAGATGGCCCGTTTGATCAATCAGCCGGGAGATGACGTTGACCAATCCTTTACCGAGGTCACGTACCGGCGCGTGGTGCTCAATGCCGTGAAGTCGCTTGCGCCACGCCCGCGCGGGTCTGTGGAAAGCGTCGGTTTCTCTGGCTGGCGCATTGGTGCCGCAGGCGACATTGTGTTAACCCGCGAATCACGCATCAACATTGACTCTGCCATCAAGCGGACCAGTAGCACGCCAGCGATTGAAGTGACTGGCCAGATCCGCGAGATCGACCTCGACACGCCGGGGTTCACGCTACGCCACCCAAAAAAACCAGACTGCAAATGCACCCTGCCAGATGAACTCTTGGAGACTGCCAAGACGGCCCTTGATCGCTGGGTGACCGTGACTGGAACCCAAACCCGGCGTAGCGCGCGGCAGGACGGACCAATCACCATCGAGGTGGTGACGATCGATGTTTTGGAGGATGCGCCCGAAGACATCCATCCGCGCCAAGAACCATCCTGACATGGGCGCCGTCATCTCTCATCTCAGCGGTATGCTGGCACGCCAGATCACCGACCACGGGGTCGTGGTTTGGTATGACACCGAGGGTCACTACCGCCAAGTCACCGAGCACATGGCGGCACAACCGGGATCGCTTCCCCTTCACACCACGGTGGCCGTGGACGATGGCAGCCTGTTTGCCCTGCGGAAACAGGTGGATCACCTGATCAACGGCACAGAGCCGCCGCACATCCTTGTCTATGTGCCAAGGTCGAAGGCCGAGACGGGTGATGCTCTGGTCGAACTGGAATCCATGGGCGTCGTCATGGCCCCAGGCGCCCAATCCCGCAATCGAAACACCAGACTATCACTGGTCGTCCGGGAGGCTCTCAAGCCCATCCTTGGCGAAGGCGGCATCGCCGACATTGAGAAGCAGGTTGAACTTGGTCGGCTCTCGCTCGCCGACTGTGAGCGCCTTGCTGAACAGGGAGGATCCCTTGGTGCTGGGGTGATTTCCCTGGTGTTCGGCACCGCCAACGCCGCTGAAGTCGCACTGACGCTGCTGACGACGGAACAGCATGACCAGGCGTTGGTCGAGAAGAATGGTATAGTCGAAGTCATCCGCCTGCTCAATGAAGGCTTGGATGCCCAGATCCCGAATGACCTGATGCTGATTGACGTTCGCAAACGGCTGGGGCGCCATGTCCTCGTCAGCGAGATTGCTCATGTCCTGGGTGCGTTACCTGGATCGTTGGCATCAGTGCCGGCAGCGGTCACCCCAGCTGGCCGAACGGCTTGTGCTCAAGTAGCCAGCCGCTGGCGTGGCACGACGACGGCGGGCGATGCTTATGCCGCAGAAGCCGTGGCCATTGATGACCAACTGTCACTCACCGCGCAGTCGTGGTCGGCGGCTCACGCCCGCCAAGTGCAGGGCCTGAAATCTGCCGCCATCGCCTTCATCGAGCAGGTGGAGCGAGGACTGGTCAGCGAGCCTAGCGAGAGCCTTCTGCAGGCGGCTGTTGCCAATCGAGAGGGTTTCTGGGCGGAGCAGGATCCTGTCCTTAGCCAACGCTGGGCCTTGGTGCATGCGGCTGGACAGGTCATTTCACGGACGCTGCAACAAGAATTGGCGCTAACCGCCGGAGTCATTGATGCTGCCGGCTTCGTGGCCAAGTATACGACCGGCGAACAGCCGTGGTGCCTAACCGATACCCATCAGCGCATCATGGAGCAGCTCTGGCATGACTTCGATTTCGATCATGCCGGCCAGCACCAGACCCTGGATCTGTTGATCAATCATGCTCGTCACCGCTTTGCGACCGTCGGTAGCATGGGCGCGGAGCGGTTCACTAGGGCATGGCAGGCCATCGGCTTTGCCATTCCCCATCTGCCCCGCCAATTGGGCATTTTTGATGATTGGATAAAGCCCCGTCTTGGCGAAGAGAAGATTGCCTACGTTTGGGTTGACGCCCTGCGATTTGAGATGGCCCGGCAACTCGTCACGGAAGTGCTCGACCGTGACTTCACCTGTGATCTCGGGGCAGCCACCGCCACCCCGCCGACGATTACCGAGATCGGGATGGCAGCCCTGCTGCCGGGAGCAGGAAACTCTCCCGCCGTGGTGCCGGTCGACAAAGGGAAGCTCGGTCTGTCTATCAACGGCACCGTGATCGCAACTCGGGCTGATCGCATCCAGTGGATGCGCGACCATGTCGCCGTACCGATGGCAGACATCCGCCTAGAATCTCTGCTGCCGAAACCCAGCAAGAAGGACCTGGAGCAGATCAAGCAGGCGCAGCTTGTACTCGTCACTTCGCAGGAAATCGACGAGTTGTGTGAGAAGGGTAATGTCCTGTTAGCTCGCAAGGCCATGGATGGCGTGATGGAGATGCTGACCCGCGCCTGTCGTCTGTTGGCTTCTCAGGGAGTCACTCGGATCTTTCTGACCTCTGATCATGGCTACCTCTTTGGCGAAGAGGTCGGCGAGGAGCAGAAGGTTGAAGCCCCCGGCGGAAAGACCGCTGATCTGCACCGCCGGGTATGGGTTGGAACTGGCGGCAATGCGGACCCCGCTATCGTTCGGACACCGCTCTCGTCCTTTGGCCTGGGTGGCGATCTGGAAGTTGCCGCGCCGCTTGGCTTCGCCGCCTTCAAGGCGAAGGGTGGCGGCCTGGCATATTTCCACGGCGGATTGTCTCCTCAAGAGGTCCTGATTCCGTTGGTTGAACTCGTTCCCAAGCGCAGCTTTGGGAAAGGCACTAGTCAAGCCATCACTTGGAGCCTCATCTCAGCCAGCAAGGTCATCACTACTCGGGTCGCCCGTGTGCGGATCACCGGGGAATGCGCTTTTCAAATTGATGGCCCCACTGTCCAGATCGAGGTCCTCAATGGCCAAGAGATCATCGGCGAGGTGATTGGAGCTGAGCACGGATGGAACGCTGGCAGTCGCTTGATCCAGATGAAAGCCACGACCGATGCCGGCGGGACTGAGCCCAATGCCGTAACCATCCGCCTGACCAAGAAGGCCGGCAAGCAGACCACGATACGACTATTGGATGAAACCGGACGCCTGCTGGCCTCGGTTGATATCACCACCGCCATCAGCATGTAGGATTCACATGGACGATCTCGACTCCAAGACAAACGAACACTTCGCCGGCAAGGTGGTCCGTAAAGACCTGGTTCGGAAGGTGAAGTTCGGTGCTAACGTGCCGGTATTCGTATTGGAGTATTTGTTGGGGAAATACTGCGCGACTGAAGACCATGTTGCCATTGAGGAAGGTCTGAAGCTGGTAAATCGGACCCTGGCCGAAAACGTGGTCAGGCCCGAGGAGGCCAATAAGGTTCAGTCCCAGGTTAAAGAGGCCGGAACATTCACGATCATCGACAAGGTCAAGGTCCGCTTCAGCGCCGAGGACGATAAGTACTGGGCTGAACCCGTCCATTTTGGCCACAAGTTTGTCCATGTGCCCGATCGCTTCGTGCGCGAATTCGACCGCTTGCTCATGGGCGGCGTATGGGCCGAGGTGATCATTCGATACCAGTTCGACGAGTCGGCCACCGGGAAACGCAGCCCATTCTGGATCGATGAACTGACCCCCATCCAGATCGCAAGCTTCGACTTGTCCGAATATCAGGTTGCCCGTCGTCGGTTCAGTTCCGACGAGTGGGTCGATCTCCTGATTCGCTCCATCGGCATGGAGCCGTCCAAGTTCAGCCGGCGTCTCAAACTTCTATTCCTGGCCCGATTGATCCCGCTGTGCGAGCAGAACTTCAACCTAATTGAGCTGGGTCCGCGCGGCACCGGTAAATCCTACGCAGTTCAGCAGCTCTCTCCCTACAGCATCCTGCTCACCGGACCGACCACCGTCGCCAACCTATTCTACAACATGAGTTCCGGCAAGATCGGCTTGGTGGGCCTCTGGGATGCTGTCGCCTTCGACGAGGTGGCCGACCTGGAAAGCATGCCCAAGGAAGTAGTCACCACTCTTAAGACCTATTGCGAGTCCGGTACTTTTGCCCGTGGCAAGGAGTCCATGTCAGGCACCGCATCCTTGGCGATGTTCGGAAACACCAACCAACCCGTCGATGTGATGGTGAAGTCGAGTCACCTCTTCACCCCGCTGCCCGAGATCATCCGCGAAGACAAGGCCTTCCTCGACCGCATCCACTTCTACCTACCTGGGTGGGAAGTGCCGAAAATGCACAATGACTTCTTTAGCAGCGACTACGGTTTCGTGGTCGACTACTTGGCAGAAGCTCTGCGCGAGCTGCGCCGACACAACTTCTCGGAAATGGTCGACAAGCACTTCCTATTCGGGAAGCACCTGAACACCCGCGATGTCAAGGCGGTTAAGAAGACCCTCGCCGGCCTCCTGAAGTTGATCTATCCACACGGCGAGTTGAGCCGCCCAGAGATGGCCGAACTCTTGGAGTTGGCCATGGAAGGCCGCCGACGGGTAAAGGAACAGCTCAAAAAGATGGGTTCAGCAGAATACTACCACACCGCCTTCACTTATATTGACATCGACACCCGCGAAGAGCGGCCTGTCGGTGTCCCAGAGGGCGGCGGCAGCGCGCTGATCTCAACAGACGCCCTGGCAGCAGGCATGGTGTATGCCGTCTCGGTCGACGATCAGGGCCAGGTTGGTCTCTACCGCCTGGAAGTCGGCGTGTCCGCCGGCACCGGGAAACTCAAGGTGGCCGGCGGAATTGAAGGCTCCATGAAGGAATCCATGCAGCGAGCCTTTGCCTACCTCCAGGGTAACAAGGCCGCAACCGGCAACGCTCAATTGATCGACACCAACGACTTTCACGTCGAGGCCATCGATCTGCTCGGCAATCATGTGCCCTGCGATGCAGGCATCGCCCTGATCGTGGCCATACTTTCGGCCCTGCGCCATCAGCCTGTAGTCGCCGGCTTGGTCGTCATGGGGGATCTGAGTATCAAGGGCAACTTGAAGGGTCTCGCCTCGTTGGTGGAGCCGCTTCAGGTCGCCAAGGACAATGGAGCGAAGCGTGCACTTATTCCAATTGAGAACAAGCGGTTATTTCTTGAGGTTTCTGCTGATATTGTGGAAAAGGTCGACCCAATTTTTTATAGCGATCCCATGACCGCAGCCAACAAAGCTCTTTCATTATGAACAGCAATCACCAAGGCGGCATTGCGGGCGAGGCAGTCGCGCAGCTGGAAGACCATCTTGCGGATAATGGTGTGTCATTTATGTCATTGACACTATTACACTGCAATGGTGCCTCCGGTCCACTCGGCTATGCTCTCCGTGTGAATAAAGTAACGTTCGGTTTATCTTCCTGCCCTTCCTCGTTGGATTGCTTGCCTAGGATTGGCGCCTGATCCCTATGCCCGCATTTCGCCTCTTGCATACGTCCGATTGGCACTTGGGTGCGCTTTTCCACGATCAGCCCAGAGATCAGGAGGAGCAGCAGGCATTGGATAGAGTCATCGCGATCGCCCAGCAGGAAGCGGTCGACGTGGTAGTCGTCGCCGGCGACATTTTCGAATCCGTGAACCCCTCCGCCGCGGCGCAGGCGCGCTACTACGACACCATGATCCGTCTGGTCAGGGACGCCGGCGTCGGCTGTGTCCTGGTCATCGGCGGGAACCACGACCAAGGGCTGCGCTTGGACGGTCCCCGTGCCGTCTTGAAGACCTTGCGGGTCCATGTCCGCGGCCTGTTGCCCCGCAACGGGGATCCTGCCGACGTGGTGGTCCCCATCCATGGACGCCAGGGGGACATCGTCGGCTGGGCGGCCCTGGTGCCCTATTTGCGGGATTCCGATGTCGCCACGATCCCCATGGGCGTTTCGGCGCAGGTCCTCGCTGAGCGGCAAGCGGCGGCCTTGGCTGAGAGGCTCGCTGCGGTGAAAATGGCTCTGGCCTCCCAGGCACAAGGGCTACCGATGATTGCCGTCACCCATACTTTTGCTGCCGGAGGAACGATTGGCAGCACTGAACGTCCGGTCTATGGAGAAGATGTGGTCGGACGCATCAGCCGTGCGGACATTTCACCCCTGGCCATGGGGTGCGCCTATGTCGCCCTCGGGCATCTTCATCGACCGCAACGGGTGGCAGGGAACGATCACTGGCGCTATTGCGGTAGCCTGCTGCCCATGGCCATGGACGAAACTACGACCGAACGCCAAGTCCTCATAGCGGATATCCCTGCCGATGGGAGCCCAGCCGCGGTGAAGGCTCAGCCGTTAGAGGGAGGCCGCCGTTATGCCCGGATCGAAGGCGATGTGCCGACGATCCATACGAGCATCGTTGGGCTCGGTGAGGCGATTCCTCCTGAGCTGGAACCCTGGTGCGACGTGACGATGAGCATTGCCACCCCCGACCCAGGCTTGGTACGGGACATTGAAACTCGCATTTCCGCTCGTGGATGGCGCGCCTTAGCCGTCCGGCGTCAGGCATCGGCGGTCACCGGAAGGCTCTGGGCCCCTGGAGAGACAACTGATCACCTCGATCTCCAGCAGCTTACTCCCCCGGAGGTGTTCCAGGAGGTGGCCAGGGCTCAAGGCATCGACCTGACACCCGAGCTCATCGAGGATTTCGCGCAGCTCCTCGCCGGCGTCACCGCCCAGGATGGGACCTGAATGCGCATCGATGCCTTGGCTATTGAGAATATCGCCAGCCTGGTGGGGCAGCAGCAGATCATCGATTTGCGACTGGGGCGGCCTCCCGTGGGTGGCGCTGGCCTCATCGCCATCACCGGTCCCACGGGAGCTGGGAAATCCACCATCCTCGATTGCGTCTGTTTGGCTTTATTCGGCCAAACTCCCCGGCAGCTGATCCGCCAAGGCGAGCCGGGAGCGCTCTTGAGCCGTTCTGCGAGTGCCGGACAGGTCGTTCTGGATCTGACGCTGGATGATGGCACCCCCTGGCGGGTGACCTGGTCGATCCGTCGCGCCCGCGATCGGCTGGATCAGAAGCTGCAACCCGCCGTCAGGTCCATCATCGACCCGCGAACCGATGCGGTGTTGGCTTCCGGTTCTTCTGAGGTGTCCCGTCTGGTCTCGGAAGGGCTGAGGCTCACACTCGAGCAGTTCAGTTCGGTCATCCTCCTCGCTCAAGGAGATTTCGCGCGCTTCCTGCGTGCCAACGATACCGAACGAGCGGGCCTGCTCGAATTGCTCACCGGAACGGCTCTCTATAGCCGTCTTGGCCAGGCTGCCTATGAGCGTTGGAAGGAGCTGGACCTTCAATGCCATGGCCAGGATGCCCTTCTTGCCCAGGTCCCGGTTCTCGCCGAGGAGGCCCGTGCAGCACTGGCTGCTGAGCAGGCTGAGCTCCAGGGCAGACGAGCGGCGGCGACCGCGGAAATCAATCGGCGAATAGCCGATCGGGATGCCGTGGCCCTGTGGATGCGTCTCCAGCACGAACTCAGCCAGGCTGAGGCGGCATGCGACGAAAGCGCCCGGGATGCGACCGTGGCTGTCGGTGATCGCGAGCGGCTGCGTTTGGCGGAGGCGGTGGTGCCTGTGCTGATCCCCCTCGCTGGGGTCGATGCGGCAGCCGCGCACGTACAGACGTGCCGCACCCGTGCTCAGGATGCAGCGGCCAAGGCAACTGCCGCAGAGAAGGAATTCCATACTTCCGCCCATCAGGCAGGCGTGGCCATTGCCCAGGCAGCTGGCAGGGCCTCAAGGCGCGCCGCAGAGGCCGAGACCCGGGCTGCTTGGGCAGCGATCCCTTCTCAGGTGGTCGATCAGCTCCGCGAAGCCCATGCCGTGGCTATAACGGTCGCCCGACAGGGCGCCGAGAGCCTTGCGGCGTGCACCTCCCTCAAGGCACTGCTCCCAAGCCTGGAGTCCGATCTCGAGAAGGCGACTCGTGCCTACGACGTCCAGATCGCCGTTCAGACACAGGCATTCGATGCCCTGCGGGACCGTGACCAGGCAATCGCCACTCTGCTCCATGGGCGATCCATCGAGGACCTGAATGCTCGCCAGCAGGTCCTGATTCAGGCCCGCGAGCTGATCCGCGGACCCGTTCCGGATACCCAGGGTGCCAGGGCGGCCGTGGCAGAGGCGGATCGTCAGGTTCACCAGCTGACTCAGGACCTCGCGGAGGGACAACGGGTGAGCGCCCTGGCTCTCCAGGCCGTGACCGCCCAGGAAGCCCAGCTGCGGCGGCTGGAGGAATTGGCCCGGCTGGGAGCATTTGCCCACCTGGTCGTTGACGGGCAGCCCTGCCCGCTCTGCGGCTCGATGACCCATCCCACCCCAACTGGCGACGGGGACCTGGGATTGACGACCGTCCGTGGGGATGTCGAAGCACTTCGAAAGGCACAGGATCTCGCTCATCAGCGCATGCTGCACGCCCAGGCCCTGCTGGCCACCGGGCAGGCGCGACGCCAGCAGCTCCAGATCTCGGCACAGCGTGTCGACCAGGAGGCTGCTGCTCGTCTTACGAGATGGGCCCCCCTCGGAAAGGCGCTCAGTTATCCTGGTGAGCCCCAGGCGGTGACCTTGGCGGAGATTGAAACGGAATGTGCTTCCGTCGCCGATGACCTGCAGCGCCATGCCGCTGCGCAACGGAACCGCGAGGCCTGCCAGAGAGCACTGACCGCGGCTGAATCGCAGCTCGCAACGGCCCAAACCCGGAAGGCGCTCGCGGCCCAGGCCCTTGAGCAGGCGCGAACACGTTTGACGGAGAGCACCCTCGCGGTCACTCGCTTCGAGGGTGAGCAGCGTGAGGCGGACGGCCACGTCAATCGCCAGCTGTCGACATTGTGCGCGACACTCGGATGTCAGATTCCATCCCCTCCGGGCGCTTGGATCGCAGACCTCCCCCGGCAGTGCGAAGAGGCCCGCCTGCTCGCAAGTACTGCACTCGTCCTGGCGCGCGACGTCGAGAACCTGACGGTCGATTGGCAGACCCTCATGCCTGCAGGCGTGGAATTGCCTGCGGGAGCGGGTCCAGAGCTCGCAGGCGATGACCGTCGTCTGGTCGAAGAGGCGGGGACCGCATTGCGCGCGGCGGCTGCCCGGAATACGGCAGCCGCGACGATGGCAAGGGAGTCCGTCACCCATAACGAAGCGGTCCTCGAGGCCGAACGGGTTTTGACTGCCACCCATCGGGACCTGACTCTCGCTCTCGCATCCTGTCCGTGTCCCACGATTGAGGCCGTCCGGCAGGCCCAGCTCTCGGATGCGGAACGCGCGGGGCTCCGGCGAAAGCTGGAGCTGCTCGACCAGACCACTGCCATTCGAACCAGCAACCGGGAGCGGCTTCGGGCGGAGATGGCCGATGCTGTCTGCGGTTTGCAGGATCGTAAGCTCGATCCGAACGAGACGCAGCTCCTGGAACGGTGCGAGGGGCTGTGCACAGAAGGAGAACGCCTGCGCGGTGACGTGGATCGACGCATGGGAGAGGTTCAGGCCCTGTTGGAGCAGGACAGGCAGGCCTGCGAACGCCGTCTCGCAATCATCGCAACCCAAGCTAACCAGCGGGGATTGCGGGATCGCGCAGATCGCATACGCCAGCTCATCGGTAGTGCGGACGGCAGCCGCTTCAGCCGATTCGCCCAGGCGTTGACCCTGGATCTGCTCGTGAGCTATGCCAACCACCGGCTCCTCACCTTGGCACCCCGGTATCAGCTGCGGCGGGATGGGGATGTCCGCGATGGGGAACCCAGCTTGGCACTCGGCGTCATCGACCATGACCAGGCGGAGAGCGAACGCTCCATCTCCACGCTCTCTGGAGGAGAGACCTTCCTCGTCAGCCTGGCGCTGGCATTGGCGCTTGCGGACATCCATCGAGGCCGGCTCACGGTGGGCACCCTCTGTATCGATGAGGGGTTCGGGACGCTGGATGAGCAGACGCTTGCGCATGCCATGGCTACCTTGGAGCGGCTGCAGGTCAGCCAGGGGACGCAGATCCTGCTCATCAGCCATATCACTGCGCTCAATGAGCGCATTGCCCATCGCATCGAGGTCGTACCACGGGGCGGCGGTGCGAGCTGGGTGCGCCTGGTGGGCCCCGACGGTACGGCGGCCACCATGCCCAGCCTGCCGCCCGTCGCCGAAAGCGATGCGGCCGATCTCGCCGCTCGGGAGGTGCTCATGGGGGCCATCCAGGCCCGCGGAATCATTTCCAGCGCCGATGGACAGGACCTGGTACGACGTGACGCCGGTGGGGTCCGTTCGTTGTTGAAAGGTCTGATTGACGATGGGCGCGTCGTCATGGAGGGCCGGGGCAAGGGCGTGCGGTTCCGTCTTCCGACTGCGGCACTCAATCCAGGCACACCGGACGGGTGATGGATTTCCCCTGGATCATCCCCGCCACCGACGACATCTCCGCGCAGCGTGTCACGCTGACCCTCGGCATGGGAACTGCCTACCGGTATTTCCGAGAAGTGGCGTTCCCGGGGATCGGAGGTGCCCAATTCGTACGTCATTGCTCGTGGGGCGTTGCGGCGCATGCGCTCCATGATGAGATTCCCGCCCTGGCGCCCAGCCGCATCGCCCACGGCATTGAGGCCTTGGCCTGCAAGCTCGTTGTTCACTCTGATCGCGACAGGGATGATTACGACGGTCGAATCAGAGGTACCCGTGCATTTGAGAAATCCCCAGAAGCCTGGTCCTTCCGTGAACTCTCCCAGCCACGCTATTATGTGCACATCACCTTCCGGCAGTCCGTGGTGACGGCGCTGAGCTCAGATCTCGGCCTGGGATTCGCCGAAGGCGGACGCCGCTTCAACGCCATGACGTTGACCCGGCATGGACAGGATCTTGCTGCTGCATTCCTGAATCAAAAGGTGGGTCAGGGAGGAACACCGCTCAGGAAGGTGCTGATCCGCTGGATGTCCGGCTCGGAGGCCGATGGTGCGATCAGGAATGCCTCGATTCGCAACGCCATGGAGCCTTGGATCGGCAAGGGTCAGGAGGAGGGACAGGTCATGCGCGACCGCCTCTTTGCCGATTCGCGGTCCACGAGCATCTATGGCACCCGTGGGCGATTCCACCTTATGGAGGCATTTCAGGAACTCGGATTGGATGAAGAACCACGGCTGAGTGCCGTCCTGGAGTCACTGCGGGCCCGAGACCGCGCCACCCAGGCCCTGGCAATTGCGGTCGCGGTCGCCTTCGAAGCGCTCTTTGCGGCAGCGCAGCGTCTGGTGCATGTTGCAGCCGAGGTCCTCGAGAAGCGCGATATCGTCGTTTGCCCAGCCGAGACCATCGCGAATGGCCCCGTCCAAGTCGCGGGCGAGCAGCTGCGGACCCGGGCGCGGAATTACGTGACAGCAGTCGAGCAGGCGGACGGCAAGGTTCGGCATGCCGAAGCCGATGCGTGTGCCCAAGATGTCGAGGCCAGTACAAGCCTTGCTGAGCTGGTGATGAGCGTGGTTCGTCGCGATGGCCAGATCCTCGAGCGGGTTGACCATGCCACGATCCGCCGCGGGAGCCTGTTCTCGTCCAAGAAATCGACAGCCGACCTTCCGGATGCGGCCGAGCATCGTACCGGCCTCTCCTCTCCCCGATTGCGTCAAGCCTTTCGCTTGCTGGTCAGCTGCCATGCGAGGTAAAGACGGTCGAGCCTCCTGGTTCTCCTCCTTCGCTCCCGAGAATGATGATTATGGGATCTCGGGCGTGCTGACCACGATGAGTGCCGACCCAGTCGCCCTGGAGGGGCTGCTTGAAGCCTTCACCGGTCAGGGAGCTGGCGCGCGTCGGCGGGATGGGCGCATCGCCCTGACCCTCTTCGCAGATAGGCTTCAGCCCGAAATGCGTCCCCTTCCCGGATTGTACCAGCCCTTTTGCCGAGACGCTGCATGGTCCCCCGGGCAATGCCAGCACGCCAAGATCGGCCTCCTACTCTTCGGCGGATCGCGGTTCGGCGCAGCGAGCTCCCTCCGGTTGATCGTTTCGACTGGCAACTGGACCACCTTCACGGTTTCTGGGAGCATAGATCTGCTCTGGAGCTGCTCGCTGTATGCGCGCAGCCGCCACGTTGAGGCGCTTCCACAGGAGGCGGCGGATGTGCTGGCAGCCGCTGACTTCCTGGACTCCTTGCGCGGACGGTATCTGCTCCCTGGGCCTGCTGAGGCCTCGGTGGTGCACGTGGTGACAGAAGCACGTCGATTGGCAGTCGAACATCTCGGAAGTCGGTCGCCCCATCCCCGATTCATTGCGACCGTGGGTGCCCAGGCGGAAGCAGCCCTGGGGACCAGAGGCGCGTGGGCCCAGGGTTCTCTGGGGACTCAAGTCCATACCCGATTCAAACGGGGTAGCGGGCATCGGAACCTGCTCTTCTGCGGATCGGGGTTCTTTGAACAGGGCACGGAATCTACCGCCCAACCGACCGTCCTGAACGTTCTGGTTCGATCGCTCCAAGAGGCCGGTTCCCTCTCCAAGTCGCTGGACTCCTCAAGCACCCTGCTTGTTGCGAATCCGGGTCGCGCCGGCGCTGCTGCCCCGTGGATTCGGCAAGGCATGGCCCGGGAGGACGGCTGGACGATTCGTACGCCACGGCACCCCCTCTCGGATTCCGCGGAGCAATTTCACGCGAAATTCATCCTCCTGGCCAATCGACGAGAGCGCATCACCGGTGGTCAACTCTACCTGGGCTCCGGGAATCTCAGCATCCAGGGTTTTCTACGCGGCTGTGGGGGCCCTGATGTGAGGATCCATGGGAATGTCGAGGCGGGAGTGGTCCTCGAGGTGCCCTCCTGCTCGGAGGAGGAGCTCCTGCGGTCGCTGGGTGTGGATCCCGAGATGGAGATGGATCCCTCCGCATTCCCCGCAATCTCCTCTGACGAGGAAGAGGATGTGGCCGGTCTCGAACCGCGATCGATTCCGCCAATCGTCGCTGCCATATGGTATCCCGTCGATCGCCGGCTGTCCCTGGTTCGCAACCACGATGACGCGCGCCCATGCCACCTACGTGTCGATTCCACGGCGATGAGCATTGATGTTCAGATGACCGCGGTGACGCTGCCCCCCTCATGTGCGGTGCCGACGCGGATCGAGGTCGTCGGGGACGACGGAACGACCTGGTCCGTCCCGGTATTCAGCGCCGATGGAGGATTCTGCCGCGGCCCAGCTGAGCGCTTTGGGCTCGATGAAATCCTCAATCGCATCCTCGATTTCCCTGGAGGCGATCACTGCGACGATGATGACGAGACCGCCGATGGCGATCCTGCAACGCCAATCGGCGAAGGCGAGCCAGATAGCCCTGCGCTCGCCAAGCGTACGTCCTTCGCCTTGCACCGCACCATGTCACTGATCGAGGCGATCGCCGAGCGTAACCAGACCGTCACGGCCGTACAATTCCCGGATTGGGTGACCACCCTCAAACGGCTCCTTCTCGAGGACCTGGACGACGATGCTGCTTCTGCCATCCAGTCCTTGCGCGTCAACGTCATCGCCCCCTTACTGGCGGTTCCAGGGTTCGCGCCTCCTTTCAGTGATCGTCGGTACTGCGAGGTGATCCAGGCGTTCATCGCCCGGCTGGGCCTCGATGGATGCCCCGATCTCGTGCCCATGACCAGCCCGGTAGGACAGCCTTGAGCCTCGACTGGAATGTCATCGGTGATCGGTTGCTCGAGGAGAGCCGGAGCTCGGAATGGCGCTATGGACAAGGTCTGGCTCTGCAGGTCATCGCACAGCGGCTGAGGCAGCAGCCTGGTCTTCTGATCGCCGATGATGTCGGATTGGGTAAGACTCGGATAGCATTGGCCGTGGTTCGAGCGGTGATCGATGCGGGAGGTACGGCAGCCGTCCTTGCCCCACCGGGATTGCTTTTCCAATGGGAGAATGAATGGCGTACCTATGCTCCCCCCCAGAGCCCAACTCCGACCCAGGTGAGAACGTACTACCAACTGCTCACGAGTCAGCAGCGGATCTGGCCGCTCTTGCGCCCCCTGCATTCCGATCTTCCTGCACAGCCATGGGCGCTCATTTCCCATCGGTTCGGTGTTCCGTCCCTACGTAAGGATTCCCATCCCATCCGATTTGGCCTTCCCGCTCTCGCTTTGGCCCTCTGGCGCGACAAAAAGGCCGTGAGGGGATTCCGCAATTCGGCACTGTGGCGTTTTGCGAAAGAGTCCGTTGGCGTTTGCCTCACAGAACGGTGCGAGACGGAATCCTGCTACTACTGTGATTTCATGACCGCCGTCGCGTTTTGTGCCCAAGATGAGAACGCACAAGCGCTCGCGTCCCTCGATGAGGAGAAGTGCATTTCCGCAGAGACAGCAGCGGGTTACCTGACCACCGAATGGCGTACCTCCTTCTTGACTCTGATCGGTTCGCTCATCGGGCCCGCCGACCTGGTCATCATTGATGAAGCCCATAAGGCACGTGACGAAGGGGCCGGTAGCTCTCAGCTCAGTCAGTTGGCCGGTTCTATCGTGGTCTCACGAGGCCGTCGTCTAGCCCTCACCGCTACCCCAGTCGAACTCGACACCGCGCAGTGGAATGAGGTCCTGCACCGCGCCGGATTGGCCAGACCGCCGATGTCGGTCATTCGAGAATTTGGCGAAGCCATCCATAAGGCGCAGCAGCATCCTGATCGTTCCGATATCATCCAAAGGCTCATCGTGGCTTCCTCCGCCTTCCAGGAAGGCCTCCGACCACACGTTTTGCGCCGACGTCGCATCGTGCAACCCGAGATGAAGGCCCTGGTGGGCGGCCAGCCGGGTGCCCATCCGCACCGCTCGTCGCTCGTGACCCGTATCCCCTATGCATCGGTAGCCCCCTCCTGGCGACCGGTGATCATCGCCCTCGAAGGCCTGGGAAAGGCCGCCAAGGGCGGTGGCAGCACGGGCGCACGCCGTACGGCGGATCTGCGCTATGCCGCAGGTCATATCGGCAAGGAGGTCCTCGAGACCGAGGTTGACGGGGAAGCAAAGGTTCCGATCGATGCGGCAGAAGACCCTACCGGCAAGCGCCGGAGAGTAGCCTTCTGGGAATCTATAGCCCGTACCAGGGTTTGCGGCGATGCGCTGCAGCTCGGGTCCCATCCTCGCGTCGCCACTGTCGCAGGGCGCCTGGACGGATTGCTCCAAGGTGAGAATCCCGAGAAGATTCTCGTATTCGGGACCTTCACCCGCCCTTTGCATGCGTTGGTGGATTCCTTGAACCGTCGCGCCGTGCTGCGATTCCTCGATCGTGGGATCCCCTGCCCGGTCGGGAACTCGAGCGATGAGGTTCCAGCGTTATGGGATGAATGGCATGCGAATGGTGTTCAGGTGCTGGCTGGATTGCCGGGCGCTCTGCCCTACCAGGACCGATTGAAGTCCCTGCCTGGCGGCATCGAATCCCTTGCGGAGCTCCTCGGCGATGCAAATCGACGGTACCGCCAACTTCGTGGCGCACTGTCTCGGAATCTCGATGCCGGCACCATGAAAGAGATAGTTGGAAATGACACATTCGCCATCTTCGATGGAGCCGAGGTGGCGAAATTGATGGAGCTGCTGCGGACACGCATCGTCAATGGTCTATTGGCTGGAGGATCCATCGGCATGGAGGAAGTGGCCCTCACTCCCGATCAGATCAAGAGCCGTGCCGCCGCATTCTGGGATGATGATTTCGTAAGACCGTGTCGCAGCAGGGACGACGATAGCAGCCATGGTTTACGAGACGACGCCGGACCCTCTGGGCCGGATCGTGCAGTCGGCGGACCTCCGCTTGGCCCCGGCGGCAGTGACATCGATTTTCTTCAGCTGCGCCATCTGATATCGACTGAAATCGATGCTGGCCTTGGACGATTCGGTCATTTCGCGAGGCTGCTGATCGGCGACACGTCCATTGAGTCACGGCGTTCCCTCCAGGCACAATTCAATCGCATCGACACCTTCCCTCGGGTACTCGTCGCCCAGAGTCAGGTGGGCCGCGAAGGCTTGAACCTCCATCGTGCATGCCGGCACGTGGTCGTATTCAACCCCGAATGGAATCCGGCGGTCATGGAGCAGCAGATTGGGCGGGTGGATCGCATCGAGAGCCTGTGGGAACGCCGCGCCGAGGCCTGGAAGGCTTCTGGCTGTGAGGGCCCGATGCCCAAAATCCTCGTGGAACAGGTCATGTTCGAGGGCACCTACGATGAATACCAATGGACGGTGGCCGATGTGCGGCAGAAGAATTTGCGTGCCCACCTCCATGGGGAATTGCTCGATCCTGAGGCCATGTTGCGGGTTCCCGATGATCTGAAGGACGGGGTTCGGAATGGCGCTCCTGACTTCGAACCGTCGCCTTTTCCTGTTACGCAGTAGATGGCGCTACCGAGGGCATGATGCGTGGCGGCTGGGTGGATTCCGTGATTGCTTCGCGCTGTTGCTGAATGACCTTCCGGCGTTCCCTTACAGACTTATTATACAGGTAGAGCTTCTCGATCTCAGCCTTCAATTCGGTTGGCGATGGTTTCCTGATGACATGGCTCGTCGCGCGGCTATGGGCTGGAGTATAGGCCGAGAGCAGGGTCATGGCCTCGAAGATCGACTTGAAATCGGCGGTCGTGACCTCCACTTTATCGAGGTTTCCCGTTCTGATCTCGGGCTCGAATCGCCGGATTGCACCGCAGAGCAGAGTATCCTCGATCAAGCACTCCCAAGTCGATCGCAGGAGATCGACCAGCTCCATTGCCAGGAGTTGGTATTCTCTGCCATCGGGATCGGTGGCATGCGCTTGCTTAGCCTGTAAACAGAGGGCATCGAGCTTCGCCCTCCGCTCACTGACGGGCATGAATTCCCAGATCGGATCGCTGCCGGTATTTCCCGGAATCCTCTGTATGCGCCGCACAAATTGCTGATGGAGGGGGACTGCCTGCAGGCGTTCGGCATGTCGTCGTATCAGATAGGAGAAGCTGATGTGGTGGGTGAATACGATGACCTGCCGATCGGCGCTGAAAAGAACGAGTCGTTCGGCGATGCGATCGGCCCAACGGTGGTCGAGAGATGTCACCGGATCATCGAAGATGGCACCGACTGGCTGTTCGGCCATGCGTATTTCCGCCAGGAATACGGCGATGGCGAGGACACGCTGCTCCCCCTCGCTCAGGATCTCATGCATATCCTTGGTGTTGACACTAGTCCCCGACAGTACCAGCGAATTGCGGGTGACCCCCCGCTCAGTCCTGGTTTTGAATTCGACCACCAAATGCCCTTCCTCAACGCCGAGTTGTCGTAGTTCTTCATTGAGCCGTTGCGCGAGTGCTTTGGTGATGTACAGCTCGCTGAATTTCCCGTTCTGGGTGCTCAAGGCGGTGGTTCCGCACTCGCCAAGCGATTTTTCCAGGGTGCGTGCCTTTTCCAGGTTGCTGAAATACGTGGCGATATCCCCCCTGCATTTGTAGAGTGCGATCAATTCCTGTGTCCTGTCCCTCTCCGCCTCCAGCGCCGCCTTGGCCGTCGGGTTGACCAGGGCTCGCTTTTCAACTGCCTCACGGCGAATGGCCGCAACAGCCACCTCCAGGCGCGGAATGACTGCCCGTGTCGTCTCGATTCGAGGAACACTTGACCAATCGCCTGTTTCGATGGATTTCAGCAAAGCGGCCTGTCGGTTCCGCAGTTCCTTGCCGACGGCATCGATGGCATCCCCGAGGGACGGATCCTTCGCTCGTATTTCATCGCGGATGGTCTGCGGCAATTCCGCTATCTCAAAGCGTATAGCCTTGATGATGGATTCCAGATTTTTGCGGGCCTGCTCGGCATCCGTTGCAGTACGTTCTTCCATGAAGGCATGGAATCGACGCAGGCGTTCAATGGCTTGTGCATCCAATTCTTGCTGGCACAGAGGGCATTGTGCTCCGCTCTCCACTACCGGGAATGCCTTACCGGGATAGGCGCTGCGGGTGCAGAAGTCCTTCGCAGCCTGGTAGAGCACGCGCCATTCGTCCGCTGTCCCTGTACCCGGGAGATGCCCTTCCCGGAATTGCTGCTGCGATGCGCTCTGTGCAGCAGCGCGTTTGGCCTTCAGATCGCTTTCGGCGGTGGATGCCTTCTGGAGTGCCTCGTCGCCAATGATGACCACGATCTGCGCGAGTTGCTTGCGCACCTCCTCGAACCTGCTCGCCAGGCGTTCCAGCGCCTGGGCTTGCGATTCTGGGCCATCCTTACCCGACATGAGGGCCAGGTCCTGGAGAATCTTGGTCAATCGCTGGTCATTCGCCGCATGGTCACCTATGAGCTGGTCGAGGCCGGCAAGCGTTGCCCCCGTTCCCATTTGGGAGATGTAGGCGGACGCAGGAGAGCCAGGGAACGGGGTTGGCAGGCTTGCTGGCTTTTCCCGGAGCTTAGTGATCGTCCCCCTGATTCTAGCCTCGACCGCCGCCAATATTGTCGCAAAGGCTGGCAAGATGCTCAAAGCCTGAGGCTGATAGGTGATGATATTCTCTTCTGCGATGAGTGGCCGCACACACGAACCATCGAAGACGGCGAAACCGGCCAGCTCCTTGGGAGGAGTAGCCCCTTGGACCCAGCGTATCGACCGTGGCGGGGCGTCCGCGTGCTCGCGAATGTCGAATACGGCCTCTGGATTTCCCGCTGGTGCACCGGCTTGCACGCTGGACATAATCGGCTTGATGTCCTTTTCCCGCCATTGCCTGCACGCACGGCGGAGAACTCGAGAATATCCCGTCTTCCCCGCACCATTTTCGCCATAAATGAGAGTGAGCCCCAATTCGGTGAAGGT
>Ga0302320_10008990_pt1 | contig 21566 bp, 18 predicted proteins | sample Bog_T0_3_FD_202130 | JGI IMG/M metagenome (GOLD analysis project Ga0302320, IMG submission 202130) | Peat permafrost microbial communities from Stordalen Mire near Abisko, Sweden - Bog_T0_3 | ecosystem: Environmental > Terrestrial > Soil > Wetlands > Peat | place: Sweden: Abisko, Stordalen Mire...
ACGAGCTTGAGGCGCCGGATCTTCAGCACTGCGAGACTTTCTATCCGCTTGGATTTCCAACCGAGTTGAGAACGAATTCAATTGAGATTCTTGCGCAGGCACGCAATCTCTGGTCGGGGGTTCAAGAACGTTTCCACACTCAACCTATTCGCGTGGACCTGCACGTTGTTGAGGCCGGCTCGAAAGAGTGTCCTGCCCCGCCGGCTTCCAGGATCGTACGCCCGAATCTGATCAGCGTGGCGAACAAAGACAACTACAGCATTGCCAATCTCGATGAGGCCACGACCCAGATCGTACTTTCACACGCTGCGGAAAAGCACATCAACTATCTGAACTATTTCTTCCTCGAGCCGGCACCTCTTCACCACATAGCGGCTCAATTTACGACTCCCATTCATGCTGGATGTGTCTCGCTCGATGGCAAGGGCGTATTGTTGTGCGGCGATTCGGGCGCAGGCAAGTCTTCGCTATCCTATGCGTGTGCGCGTTCCGGATGGACCTACGTGACCGACGACGCCAGCTATATGCTCCACGATGCAGAGGACCGGCGGGTAACCGGTCATTCCAGGAAGGTCCGATTTCGCCCATCTGCAGGCGAGCTCTTTCCTGAAGTGAATGGGTTGGATCTAACTCCGCGCGCCGCCGGCAAGCCTTCCATTGAGGTGCCGACGGATGTGTTGCCAAAGATGATTTGTGCGCAGACTGCGCTGGTTGACTACATCGTGTTTCTAAATCGACACTCTGGAAGTGAACAGCAGCTTGTTCCGTTTCGAACAGAGGTTGCAAGGCACTACATGCGCCAGGTCCTCTACGGGTCGGCGCAGTCGCGTGTGGTGCAGCACGCTGCCATTGAACGCCTGTTGACGGCTGAGATTTTCGAACTCCGATACACAGACCTGGACTGGGGAGTGCCCCGTCTGGAAGCGCTCATTCGAGATGGATGCTAAGCAGACAGCCCAGTTCTGCCAGTTGATTCCTGAACGGACTCTGGTAAACCATGCAAACAAATTCGAAGATTGTTTGGGTTGACGTTCTGCCGCATGAGGAATTCAGGAAGCCGATGAATGTAACTGGCGAGTCGATCATGAATTCCAAGCCGCGAATCCCTCTTGAGGTTCGTGCTTTGCTCGCAGCGCTTCAATTGAGCCAGCCCGACATGGCTCCTCTCAACAAGCTGTCCGACGAGCAATGGGAGAGCCTTCTCTCATTCAGCGATCTGTCCCATCTCACGCTGGCGATTGCGCAACTGCCAACGAACGAGTTTCCGCAATGGGTCGTCGAACGGCTCGCCACGAATGTTAGCGACAATGCTCTCCGCTTCGAACGCATCAAGGCAACCTACCAGGAAGCCGCAGCAGCGCTTGACCGGGCCGGTATTGCACACATGGTTATCAAGGGCTTCACCCAGTCTCCCGAGTATGTTATGAACCCACGGCTCCGGGCGCAGTCTGATCTTGATATCGTGTGCACACCAGAGAACATCGAAGCTGCCCGCGACGCGCTCTATTCCGTTGGCTACCAAACCGTACACTTCCAAAGAGAATATTGCAGAGCCGACCATATTCCAACGCTGGTTAAGGTTGGCCCATGGAATTGGAAAGGCAATCATTTCGATCCGGAGATGCCGCTAGGAATTGAGTTGCACTTTTGCCTTTGGAACCAAGGCGTCTCTCGAATCGATGTTCCGGAAGCAGCTCTATTTTTTGACCGGCGTATAACGCGAGAGCTGAGCGGCATGAAGTTTCCGTGTCTCAACCGCGTCGACCATCTCGGTCATTTGGCACTTCACATTCTGCGCAATCTCCTGTTGCCAGATTGGATCATCCATCACGTTTTCGAACTTGCTCGATTCCTTCATTCTCACGCGGACGATGAGACCTTCTGGCAACAGTGGCATGAGCTTCACTCACCGGCTCTGCGGTCCTATCAGGCTTTTGCCTTTTATTATGCGCATGCATGGTTCGATTGCAGGCTCAACCCTCTGGCCGCGAGCGAGATCGACAAGCTGCCGAAAGTCCTTCGTAGCTGGCTACAATATTTTCAGAGCTCCCCGCTGGAGTCGATGTTCCATAGGAATAGAGACTCAGTATGGCTGCACATCGCAGTCGTCGGCTCATCCAAAGAAAAGTGGGGGTTGCTCAAACAGGCCTTGATTCCAACCAGCATCGGATCCACTAAATCCATCGCCGTTCATGTGCGCAATCGAAAGATCATTGAACCCTCCACCCGTCCCCGTTGGCAGCAATACATTGCGTATCTGATCAACCGTACATGGGTATATGGATATTCCGCTATTGTCACTTTGACGCGCGGCCTGGGCTGGTACATGTCTCGCATCTTCCGTTCCTAAGCTCGCATCTCCAGAAGCGCAATTGCGTGACAGGCACGAGACTCACGCGTATGATTTTTCCAGCTTGCCGATTACCAGTGCCCATTTCCAGGCCGTTCACGAAATGTGTGGACCGGAAAGTACGAGGCGCTCTGGGGGCGAGTTCATAAAAGAAGGTGTAATATGCATAACTTCCTCAGTTCTTCCTTGTTTTGTCGTCGTATTTCCCGGTCTGAAATTCGGATTGGCGCAATTGCAACCAGGGCACTCTTTCTGGCGATTGGATGGATGGCATTCGCGAGCTTGCCAGTGTTCGCAGGTACAGCGACAACCACGACTCTGGCCGTGACCAGCGGCGGGGACCGAGGGAGTTGGGTCAAAGAATCTGTTCAACTCCGGTCAACAGCCCGGCACTTCCGCCACGGTCAATGGCTTGGCGACTGACGGTCAAACGATCTATGCACGCATCTACACCAGGTACAACGGCAGGTTGGTTTACAACGACTACACCTATATCCCCTTTTTGGTAGCGCCGGTGCTAACGAGCCCCACGCCAGGCAGCACGCTCACCGGCCCGAGTGCAACGTTCACCTGGTCACCAGCCGGCTCCGGCAACCAAGGCTACTGGCTGTTCCTCGGTACTACGGGAGTCGGTTCCAGCAACTTGTATGACTCCGGTCAACAAACAGCTACGTCCGCAACTTTCAACAGCCTGCCGACGAACGGTGAAACCATTTACGCCCGCGTCTACACCAGATACAACGGTGTGCTGGTTTACAACGATTACACGTACACAGCACAGTAGTTCAACCCGGCATCGCGCCATCAATTCAGGCACTCGCATTGATCGCTTCCCGGAGTCGACCGAACTGATCTTCAAGTTCAGCCATGCGGACCGCCACAAAGTGCAGATCCCCCGCGTCTGCGGCCTTTTCCATCTCTGCCGCCAGGTTGCGAAGACGGTCGCCGCCAACATTTGCTGCAGCACCTCTGATCGAGTGCGCCAGGCGAGCGGAAGCAGCAGTGTCTCCGCTCGTCACGAATCCCTTCAAAGCCTGAATCTGGTTTGGAATATCCTCAAGAAAAGCCTCAAAGACAATCGAGGCAAGCTCAATATCTCCCTCCAAGCGATCCAAAACACCTGCGCGATCGAAGACTACCGCCGTATCTTCGGCACTCGAAGACGAGGCGGGTTGTTCCGTCACAAACGATATCGCGGTCTCGTCAGTACGCAACCATTTGCTGAGCGCATCCCGCAGCTCGGCCTTCACAATTGGTTTCGGCACAAAATCATTCATGCCGGCCGCCAGGCAATTCTCACGATCGCTCTGCATAGCATTTGCAGTCAAAGCGATGATCGGAATGTGATGATTCAGAACCGCAGACCGCGGATCACGAATCTGTCGCGCAGCCGCAATTCCGTCCATCACCGGCATCCGCATGTCCATCAACACCAGGTCGTAAGGGATGGACCCAAGTGCGGAGACGGCCTCGGCTCCATCCGCCACCGCATCGGCGCGCAGGCCCAGGTTTTTGAGCATACCCAACGCCACGATCCGATTGGTGGAATTGTCCTCTGCAATCAGGATTCTCCCGGTCAGCCGAGTAGCCGTTTGGCTCTCCGGCTGCGCCCCACTGCCCTGATCACATGGTGCCAGGCACCGTCCAAGCCGCGCCGTGAACCAGAACTCGGATCCCTTGCCCTCCTGGCTCGTCACGCCAACTCGCCCGCCCATCAATTCCGTCAGTTGCTTCGAGATGGCCAGACCCAGCCCGGTGCCCCCGAACTTTCGCGTGGTTGAAGCCTCGACCTGACTGAACTTATTAAATAGCGCGCTAATCTTATCCTCCGGAATTCCGATGCCCGTATCGCGCACGGAGAAGCGCAACACGCAATCAGATTCCGTCTCTTCTTCCAGCGCAACGCGAATCGTCACTTCGCCCTTCTCGGTAAATTTGATCGCGTTGGCCGTCAGATTGGTAAGGATTTGCCGCAACCGCCCTGGGTCTCCACGAAGCTGCGTTGGAACCGCATCTTCGGCTACACAAAGCAATTCGATTCCCTTCATTTTTGCCGTCGCAGAAAGCATAGATGCAAGATTGTCCAGCAGAATTCGAAGATCGAAATCGATGGTCTCCAGTTCGAGCTTGTTTGCTTCTATCTTGGAGAAATCGAGAATGTCGTTGATGAGTTGCAGCAACGATTCGCCGCTGGCACGGGCGAGTTCAGCATAACGGTGCTGCTCAGCGGTCAATTTCGTATCCAGCAACAACCCGGTCATGCCGATAACTCCATTCATCGGCGTCCGAATTTCGTGGCTCATGTTGGCGAGAAATTCGCTCTTGATCTGGCTCGCTGCAACCGCTTCTTGCCGAGCATGAATAAGCTCAAACTCGTATTGTTTTTGCTCGGTAATTTCCTCCGCGATTCCAACGATTCGAATCAGTTTCCCAACCTCATCGCGAATGGGAGAAGTCCGGCTCCGTATCCATTTCTCAGTGCCGTCGGGCGTTCGTATCCGATACTCCGAAGCGACAAGCTCTCCCTGAAGTTGTCTGTTGCTCACTGAACGAGCTAGTTCCTGGTCTTCCGGATGAATCGCATCAACCCAGGACATCGGGTTCTGGTAGAGGCTCCCGACCGTCAACCCAAAAACCGCTTCAACTGCCGGGCTGATGTAAATCACCTCGGTGCCATATGGGGTCATTACAAAAAACACTTCACGAATGTTCTCCGCCAACTCGCGAAACTTTTCTTCGCTGCTACGCAAAACTTCCTCGGCATGCTTGCGCTCAGTAATGTCGCTCAACACACAAGCCGCCCCGGTGATGCTGCCGGAAACTTCAATGGGGATAAATGAAATGAACAGGTCCCGCTCGCCAACCTCCGGATAGGCGAACTTCATATCGAATTTAACAATGGTTCCTTCAAAGCATTCGTCCAGCTTCTCCTTCACCAAAGACCCAAAGCCCTTTTCGCCCACCCAGTTGGATACAAGGCTTCCAATAATCTTGTCTTCCGTTGTTTTTCTGCGTTCCAAAAATGCATGATTGGCGAGTACGTACCGGTATTCCCGGTCGACCACCACAACCATTTCCTCTAGGCCTTCCACGACTTTCTCGTATTGCCGTAGTTTCTGGTCCGCAGTTTTTTGCCGGGTAATTTCCTCCGCGGTTCCCGCGATCCGGATCAGTTGCCCATCCTGATCGCGAACGGGGAACGCCCGGTCGCGAATCCACTTCACTTGCCCGTCGGGCGTAGTAATTCGGTATTCGGAGTCGATGTTCTCGCCCTGCAACTGCCTCATGAAGACTTCGTGGGCCTCTTCGCGGTCTTCAGGAAGGATCGCCTCAAGCCAATCCATAGGCTTCTCGTAGAGACTCGCGCAGGTTCGGCCCCAGATCTCCTCGTAGGCGGGGCCGACATAATAAATTTCAGTTCCCCCTGCATTCATCATCCAAAAGACTTCGCGGATGTTTTCTGCCAACTGGCGAAACTTCTCTTCGCTCTCTCGCAACACCTGCTCAGATTGTCTTCGGGCGGAAATATCGCGCAGCCGGAGCAAGTGTTCACGCAGCAACGGGCCACTCTCAAGTTCGAACTCTGTCCATGGCCGGCTGACCCCGTGTACGATTTCTCGCCATGCTTCAAATGATTTCCGGGGATGCAGCCGGTCATGTTCATCGGTCAGTACAGCCTTATTCGGATTCCCTGCCCACGCTTTTGTCTCGACAAACTCTCCACGTAGAAACAGTAGATAGCTTTCGCCTTCCACCGAAGCGCCGGATTCGGTGAGCCCGATATAGAGTGCTCCGCTTGCTATCCCGGCATTGGCCGCTCCGCCGGGATCCATTTTGCCAACTCGATCGCGACTCGCCACACCGCGTACTGCAAGATTACGCAATTGTCCGATGATTGGACCCGGCACGTCAGGTCCAACTGTTGGGCCAAGATACGATGTGACTCCGTCAATGCGGAAAGCCAGTCCGTCTGCGTCGAACAGATCGAGGAGCCGGCTACCTTCGGATTGCACCCCTTCGAAAAGAGATTCCGACGATTCCAACCCAACAACCACTTTATCCAGCCTTTCGCGAGCTGTCAGCCGTGACTGTAATGCGGCATTCTCAGTGCGCATCGTCACCTGCGCTGCGAGAGTTTGAACGACGAGCTCTAAAACAGAGCGGGTCGAACGCGCCATGCGACGCGGCGCATTGCCGTGACACGCGATCATTCCCCAGAGCCGGCCCTTGACGACGATTGAAATAGCAAGAGATGACTCCACATCCATATTGTGCAGATATTCAAGATGAACCCGGGAAGCGCTGCGCAGAACCGAGTAAGTCAAATTCAACGCCCTTCCTGTCATAGGATTCGTCTCGGGAACAATCGGTGCCTGCACAGCATCGACGTCCACAATCGGCCGCATCACATTCAATAACAGAAGCTGTCGCACCGGGGGCGGAACATCGCTCGCCGGAAAGGATAGACCCAGGTATGAAACGGGCGATGGTTCGACCGCTTCCGCAATTACTTCGCCGTTCCAGTCCGCATCGAATGTATATACGATGACGCGATCGAAGCCGCTCAGTCTTCGGAGCTCACATGCAGCCACACGCGACAACTCCGTGATATCGGATGCTTTCCTCATCCGCGACAATGGAAGCCGGATGTGAGATTCGAAGTCGAGTGGATCGAGGGAGTGTGCACCTCGCAGTGGCTCGAATTCCACAATCAGAATGCCGTCCTGGCGGTGTGCGATGCACTGCATGTCAACGGAGCTTCCGATGGCGGGAACGCGAAGAGAGTTTGCACTGAATCCCGCCTCGCTCAGCAGTTGCGTTTGGAACTCTTCGAATAATTGCACTCCCAGCACGGTCTCAAACGAATGATCCAATACTGACGCAAGCGATATTCCGAGGATGGTAGAGATGTTGGCGCTCGCCTGTCGCACGATCAGATCCGGCTCGGAGAGTGCGAACAGCAGACCGTGCGGTTGTATCTGCCCGATGATTTGGACCTGCTCCTGGGCGCACCTGTCCAGGTCGGTAATTGGGCCGGGCTCCTGGACGCGATCTGTCATCAGGCTTCGATCCGCAAGGGTGCCATTGAAAACCATTCCGCGTATGCGTCGAATACCCCTACAGCCGTAGCGCAGATCGCGTCAACATCGCTGCGCCCGTTCTCTTCAAGGTCCAAACGAAACGACGACCATGCCGCTTGATATCGCCCATCCTCATCCCCGTAGAAACAAAAGCTCGCATCCGGTCCAAGAACAGAACGCAATTGTCTGACGATAAGCTTTGCCCCCAGCGTTGACCCGAGAATCACGTAGATATACCCGCGCAGGCCCGCTTGTGAAATGTGCGGGAGTCTGCTGCAGCGATCAAGCGAATCAATATCTTTTGCGGTTACACCCATCTTTTCCAGATCCTCACGAAGATGGCCCGATCTTTGAATCGCCAGTGGGGATGCCTCCGGATTGTCCACGCGCGAAGCCGCGATTTCAAGTGGCTCAAAGAATCCGAGCAGCCGTCCGAGATGTGCCCGATATTCAGCAATGGTGTAGTCGCTCGCAAAGAGCCGCGACATTGCTTGGCCGGACCCCAGATTCTCATGGAGGGAACGCGTTGCGCCTCGAAGCGCATCGATAACGCTCGGCTCGCCCAATGAAGATGAACGATCAAGCATTGCTTCCTCCGTTGTATAGCGACTCGAATACCTGCAGTGCGCAGTCAACGCGAACCGAAGACAAGGATCGCCTAGACGTTGAAGTCTAATTTTTTGCGCCGATGAATACCGAGCAATAAGGCTCAACTCAACTGCAATCGAGCGTGCAATTGGATAGCTCCGAGGTAGATAATCTGGATGCTGGCATTTCCTGCAGCAAGGATTCGGAGAAGTTCCATGACCCAGCCATTCAACTACTCATCGATCGCCAAAATGATTGACCACTCGCTGCTTAACCCCACCCTCACCACCCGTGAGTTGGAGGATGGCTGCGCCCTCGCGCTCCGCTACAATGTCGCAAGCGTCTGCATCCTTCCCTACGCCCTCGCCCGTTGCGCCGAACTGCTCGACGGTAGCACTGTGAACGCCAGCACAACTATCGGCTTTCCCCATGGCGGACACACCACCGCCATCAAGCTTGCCGAAGCTCGCCAGGCTCTCAAGGACGGCGGCCAGGAACTGGATGCCGTTATCAACATCAGCAAGGCGCGCAGCGAAGACTGGAAGTATGTGAGCGATGAACTCGCCGCCCTGGCCGACACAATCCACGCCGGCGGCGCAATGATCAAAGTCATTTTCGAGAACGCCTATCTGGACGATGCCGCCAAGATTCGTCTATGCGAAATCTGTGCGGAAATCGGCGTCGACTGGGTAAAGACTTCAACCGGCTATGCGCCCACAGGGGCAACCCACGCCGATCTCGAGCTCATGCGCAAACACTCGCCCGCTCGCGTACAGGTAAAAGCCGCTGGAGGCATCCGCGATCTCGACGCCCTTCTCGCCGTGCGTGACATCGGCGTGAGCCGCGTAGGCGCCACCCGCACTGAAACCATGCTTGAAGATTGCCGAAAGCGCCTGGGACTCGAACCCATCACCCAGGTTGGCACTGCCGCGGCTCCTGCTGGCTACTGATAAGGAAAAAGGCCCGGCGCAATGGCCAGGCCTTCTCTAAAATCCATCCCAATAATCAGCGCAGCCTAATTACTGCAATGCCGGGATGCCCAGCAATTTCTGGATCTTCTCTTCGATGAATTCCTGTGGCTTCCATCCCTCGATCTGGTCCACCACTTTTCCGCCCTTGAAGAACAGCAATGCCGGAATGCCGCGAATGCTATAGCGCGACGGTGTTGCGGCATTCTGGTCCACATTCACCTTGGCCACCTTCAACTGACCTGCGAACTTCGCAGCCAACGCATCCACAGTCGGCGCAATAGCCTTGCATGGACCGCACCATACAGCCCAGAAATCCACCAGTACCGGCTGCTCGCTCTGCAGCACTTCCTGATCGAACGTTGCATCGTTAACTTCCAAGACACCCAAACCAGCCATGATCCTCCTCGCGGCAACCGCCCTTTACCTTCAGTGTACCGGGAGCCGTGCTTCTATGGGATGCGCCAGCCTGTGGAAAGTCGCAATTAGCTCCACGCTGGTTAACTGCCATTCCCATGAAAATCCAGCTTCCAAATGACCATAATACTTTTCTTTTGTTTAATATAGTGCCATACAAGCAAGCTTGGCGCGCAAACAGAAGCGCCCGGATCCTGTGCAGGATCACGGGCGCTAGAGCAGCCCTCCCCCAGAACTGCCCACGCTGCGAATTTATGGGTTCAGTGGACGAATAGCAACAAGTCTTTGGTAATGTCAAAAAGTAATCACACATTGGTGATTAGTCAACTAGATACCTACGGGACGCAAATATTACCGAATGATAAAGTCTTAAATGTTTCCGGCCGACGAATTGCAACTCTTCAGCGCTGCCTGGTCACCACGCTTGCCGCCTCCCCCAGAAAGCTGCAAACTCGCAGAACCGGCTCGTCCATGCCCTCAACCGCCACCCGAATCGCCGCCGAAGCCTCCTTTAGGCAGCCCTCACTTTCGAGGACCACCAGCACCGCCGGACCCGCTCCGCTCAAGGCCACGCCGAGAATCCCGTGCTCCCCTGCCAGCGGCAATAGACGCGGCAAAAGCGGACAAATCTCCGCACGATAAGGCTGATGAATGCGGTCCTTCATCGCCAGTCGCAGCAGGTCGCCCCGGCCCTGAGCAAATGCCAGCCCCAGCAGAGCCGCCGACTGAATATTTACGACCACGTCGTCGCGGTCATAGTGATCCGGAAGTAGAGCCCGCGCCTTGCTTGTCGCCAGCGGATCATCCGGCAGCACCACAATCGCCCGCCACTCAGCCGGAGGTACAACCCGGGCCCCATACACTTTCCTGCCTTCATTGGCAGCGACCACAAACCCGCCCCACCAGCAAGCTGCGGCGTTGTCCGGATGTCCTTCCAATACGCAAGCCTCTTCCAGAATCTGTTCCGAACTCCATCCCAATTGGCCAAAATGCACAGCCAGCGCAATCGCCGCCAGCCTTCCCGCCGCAGACGAGCCGCAGCCCATCCCCAGCGGTATCCCGTTCTTCATGCGAATCGCCAGAGGCACAATTGAGCGATCATTCCCGACAAGCAGAGTCTTGTAAATATCTAGAATCAGGTTGTCTTCAATTCGCCCGCATCTCTCTGCATCGTATCCGCTGGCCAGAATCGAAAACTCCTCTGCCGGGGCCGCGTCAATTTCGAGATAGAAATCGAGCGCGACGGCGGCCGCATCGAAACCGGGCCCAAGATTCGCCGAAGTGGCCGGCAAACGCAGATGCAAAGGCCCAGGGCTGGCAACGAACTCTTCGTTCATCCCACTTTGCCCTTCACGGCTGCCAGCACCGCTTCCGGAGTAGCTTCGACCACCTGCGCGTTGCGCCGCAAGCTATCAATCTTGCTTTCAAGGCCAATCTTCTCTTCGTCCCTCAGCAGCGTCCCCCGATGAAAGTCAATCGTGTAATCCGCATCTTTCAGCGTATGCCCTGTCAGCAGCAGAACCACCGTCTCTTCAGGAGCCACCGCGCCCTGTGCGCGCAGCTTTTTCAACCCCGCCAGCGTGACAGCGGATGCCGGTTCGCATCCCAACCCTTCCGAGCCCAATTCCGCCTTGGCGATGGCGATCTCCGCCTCGCTCACATCCAGGCACCAGCCGCCCGTCTCCTGAATCGTCCGCGCCGCCTTGCGCCAAGATGCCGGATTGCCAATCCGAATCGCCGTTGCCCGTGTATGCGCTTCGACAGGCTCAATCGAGGTCCCTTGGTTGCTCGCCATGCTGCGCACCAGCGGATTCGCCCCTTCCGCCTGAATCACCGAGATGCGCGGCATCCGTGCAACCAGTCCCAGTTCCTTCATCTCGCGAAATCCCTTGCCTAAGGCAGAGCTATTCGCCAGGTTGCCTCCCGGAACAATCAGGTGGTCGGGGACATTCCAATCGAACGCCTCCGCAATCTCAAACGCCGGAGTCTTCTGCCCCTCAAGCCGATAAGGATTCACCGAATTCAGCAGATAAATGTGCGCTTCCTTGACCACCTGCGTGAGTATGCGAACGCAGCCATCGAAATCCGTCTTCACCTGGCAAGTCACCGCGCCGTAGTCCATCGCCTGCGACAGCTTTCCCCACGCAATCTTGCCGTCCGGAATCACCACCAGGCTGCGCAATCCTGCACGCGCGGCATAGGCGGCCATCGCCGCAGAAGTATTGCCAGTAGACGCGCAAGCCACCCACTCGAAGCCACGTTCTTTGGCCACGCTCAATGCCGTCGTCATCCCTGTGTCTTTGAAAGAGCCGGTAGGATTCATCCCCTGATGTTTGGCGAAAAGCTGGTCGATTCCCAATGCTTTTGAAGCCCGCGGCAAATGATAAAGCGGCGTATTCCCCTCGCGCAGCGTGACTGCATTCCCAAAGCTTTCCAGAATCGGCAGCAGTTCGCGGAAGCGCCAAACACCGGAATGATCGAGCGCCTCAGACGAGCAGCGCCGCTCGCGCCACAGCCATTTCAGCGCGCCCGCATTGGGCCGGTCATTGCCCTTGCGCTGACCCCAGCCAGGGTAGTCGACTTCGAACAGGTCTCCGCATTGGGAGCAGCGGAAGTCTGGCCGCGCCTCTGTGCCCACAACGCGCGCCCCGCATCCAAAACAGCGTAACTGGTGCAAATTGTCGTTCATGCCTGGTGTTAGCCTATCAGCGCAGGCAGGATTTTGCTTTCAGTTGGAGGTTCAAACACACCGAATGCCAAGACAGATTCCCAAAAGCCTCCTCGTCGCTCTTTTTGGAATTGCCTACACCGCGATTGCTATTTCCCAAACGCCTCTGCGAATAGCTGTTGCCGCCGACCTTGAGCCGGTGCTGCCACCCATCCTTGCGCAATTCGAGCAAGCCACCGGAATCCATGCCGAAGCCACCTTCCAAGCGTCCGCCGTGCTGACCACGCAGATTCAGAACGGCGCTCCCTTCGACCTGTTTCTTTCCGCAGACGTCAGCTATCCCAAGCGCCTCATCGATGCCGGTCTTGCGGACGCAGCCGGAAGCCCCGATTCCTCCACACCCATCGTTTATGCTCGCGGCACACTGGTCTTGTGGGCTCGCAAGGATTCACATCTGCCTCCGCCATCGCTCAACCTTCTGCGCAGCCCCGATCTAAAACGTCTCGCCATCGCCAACGCCGACCGCGCTCCCTACGGCCGAGCAGCGGTTGCCGCTCTCACCAGCCTCAAGCTTTACGAAACCCTCAAGCCGCGCATCGTCACCGCAGAAAACATCGCGCAAACCGCCCAGTTCGTAGACACCGGCAATGCCGACGCCGGCCTGATCTCGCTCACCTCCGCGCTCACTCCCCGCCTGGCCGCCGACGGAACCTATTTCGTTCTCCCACGCGATCTCTATCCGCCTATTGAACAAGGCGCAGTCATCATCAGCAAAACTACCCAGCGTCCCCAGGTCCACAAGCTCCTCGACTACCTGCTGTCGGAACCAGTTCAGTCCCAGCTAGCCAAGAGCGGCCTGACGCCCGTTCGCTAAATCGTCCCTCCACCAACAAAAGCTGGGTGCCCCCGGTCTCGATTCTGAGACCGGGAATACCACGAACCTCAACTCAGCAAATCGCACTGAAGGCGACATAGACCCGTTACTCTAAACCAATGGACTGGCAAGCCCTGGCACTAACCCTGAAACTAGCCACCGTCACCACGGTCATCCTGCTAGCCGTATCTGTGCCGCTGGCAGCAATTCTGGTGCTCGGCCGGAGCCGCTGGCTAGCTGCTGTTGAAGCGCTCGCTGCTCTACCTTTGGTCCTCCCACCCACAGTCCTCGGATTCTTCCTGCTCGTCCTTCTCGGCCCCCGCACATCCTTCGGGCGCGCCATAACTTCCCTGCTCGGCCATCCACTCGCCTTCTCCTTCTCCGGCCTGGTTGTGGGTTCAGTGATCTACAGCCTCCCATTCGCCGTGCAGCCATTGGTGGCAGGCTTCTCCGCAGTAGAACCCGCATTGGTTGACGCAGCCAGACTCCTCGGCGCCAGCCGCGTTCGCCTCGTGCGCACGATTCTGGTCCCGCTCGCAAGCCGCTCCCTCATCGCCGCCGCCGTCCTCAGCTTTCTCCACACAATGGGCGAATTCGGCGTAGTCCTCATGCTCGGCGGAGACATCCCCGGCGCCACGCGCACCCTCTCCATCGTCCTGTATAACCAGGTCGAGAACTTCGACTACGCCGCCGCCAACCGCACCGCAGCCATCCTACTTGCGCTGAGCGCGTTTGCCCTGGCCGCAATCTACCTCAGCGGACGCCCGCGCGGAGGTCGCCGTGCTTGAGATCGCTCTCGACGCTCGACGAGGCAGCTTCCATCTCCACGTCGAATGCCGCTTTACATCCGACTGGACTGTGATTTTCGGCCCATCCGGAGCCGGGAAATCAACGCTGTTGCGCTTCCTTGCCGGACTTGACCTGTCCGCGCCAAGCCGCCCACAACAGGCGCGCATAGCCCTCGACGGCCACCTTCTCACAGACACTTCAAGCGGACTCTCGCTCAAGCCCGGACACCGTCAAACTTCCATGGTCGCTCAGCAATCCGCGCTCTTCCCGCATTTGAGTGTCGCCGCCAACGTCGCCTACGGCCTGCACCACCTCGACCGCGCCAGCCGCCAATCCCGCGTAGCAGAGATGCTCGATCTAGTCGATGCAGCCTCACTCATCGACCGCCGTCCGCGCGATCTTTCCGGCGGCGAAGCCCAGCGCGTGGCCCTCGCTCGTGCCCTGGCTCCAAAACCCCGCTTGCTACTGCTGGACGAGCCACTTTCCGCCCTCGATGGCGCTGCCAGCGACGCGCTGCTAGTCCGCTTGCAATCCTGGGCCACAGAACACCGCGCCCAAACCGTCTTAGCCACGCACGACGCCACAGACGCCCTGGCCACCGGCGCAGAAGTGGCGCTGCTCCACGAAGGCCGTCTGACCGCAATAGGTCCAGCCGCAGAAGTCCTAGCAAACGAGCGGACGCGATTAGCTCAGAGGCTCAGTCTAGAACCCAACTAAAACCGGCTCCATCTCCAACCCCACCCCGAACCGCGCTTCCACAGCCTGGCGAATATCCATCGCCAACGCCAGCACCTCTTGAGCACTAGCCCCACCCCGATTCACCAGCGCCAAAGTATGCCGCGAAGAAACCCCAGCCCTGCCCAGCGCATACCCCTTGGCAAATCCAGCCTGCTCAATCAGCCAAGCCGCCGGCACTTTCACCATCCCAGGCCCAGCTGGAAACCTCGGCATCTCCTTCGCACCAACGACTTCGATTTGCCCAGCCAACTCCTCGCTCACCACAGGATTCTTGAAGAAGCTCCCAGCACTCCGGCAATCCGGATCACCCTCCACCAGCAGCATCCCCTTGGACTGCCTCACCCGCCGCACCACAGCCGCAACTTCGGCAAGGCTCGGCTCATGTCCGCAGTGCTCAAAGTACTGCTTCAAATCCGCATACCGCAGTGTAGGCGCGCCACCCAGCGTCAGCCGATAAGCCACGCTTGTAACGATGAATCGCCCTCGATCCGCAGAGTTGAACCGGCTGCGACGATATCCAAACCCGCATTCCGTCCCTGAAAACTCCACAAACTCTCTCTGCGCCAGATCGAAAACCCGCACCCGCTCGATAGCCGAAGCCACTTCCTGCCCATAAGCGCCGACGTTCTGCACTGGCGTTCCACCCACAGTCCCAGGGATCCCCGCCAGGCACTCGACCCCAGCGCAATTGTCCCTCACCACGCGAGTAACAAACCTGTCCCAGTCTTCGCCAGTTGCAGCGCGGTAAACCCATTCCCCAAGCACATTTCCGGCCGGCCCGTCCGCATAGGCCTCAATCCCGAGCAACGCCACCCGCAACACCAGGCCATCAAAGCCCGCATCCGACACCAGCAGGTTGCTTCCACCGCCCAACACAATCAGCTTCAGACCCTGCTCATGCGCCCAGGCCGTTGCCTCCACAATCTCGTCTTCGCTAGCAGCCTCAACAAACCACCGCGCAGGCCCGCCAATCCCAAAGGTAGTAAAGGGTGCCAGCAGCTTGTTTTCTTCCAGGTTCATCGCATCAAATCTACACTATGGGAGAGACTGGGCAGGCTTCCCAACCGAGTTTCAGATAGAATGAATACAGGCAGCTTCCCAGCCGGAGGAATTCATGTATCCAGAACTGATGGTCATCCCCATGCGCGAAGAGTTGACCCGCGCCGGTATCAACGAAACCCGCACCGCCGAGGATGTCGACGCAGCCCTCGCCGTTCCCGGCACAACCATGCTGGTGGTCAACTCCATCTGCGGTTGCGCGGCAGGCAAGATGCGCCCCGGAGTTCGCATGGCGCTCGCCAACGCGGCAAATCAGCCTGACCACAAGATCACAGTCTTTGCCGGCCAGGACCGCGAAGCCACCGAAAAGGCTCGCAGTTATTTTGAAGGACAGCCGCCGACTTCACCTGCCATCGCCATCCTGCGCGACGGCAAGCTGGTCTACCTGATGCAGCGCTACATCATCGAGCAGTCCACCGCACCACAGATCGCCGGCGAGCTAGTCCGTGCTTTCGACGAATTCTGCGCCAAGACTTCAGTGCAGTAACAATCCTCAGACTTTTCGGATTGGGCCCGGATACTTCGCAATCACCGGGTCCGCCGTCAACAAAGTGATCCCTTCGACCATGGCCTGAGCAATCAGGATGCGGTCAAAGGGATCTTTGTGTATCGTCGGCAGGGAGTCAACTGCTACCGCATGCTGGCCGAGAACAGGCAACTCCTCATAGCCATCGTCCAACATCGCGCGCCTCAAAACTCTAGGGTCGAACTGGAAGTCCTTCTTTCCAAGTGCGCGTTTGATTGCAATCTCCCAAAGAGTTGCGGTGCTGAACACGAGTTCGTTGTCACGGCTTTGGAGAATCAACTTCGTCTGCATCGAGAGGCGCGCCTGCTTGAAATATGCCCACAAGGCCACCTGCGTATCCAGCAGAAACCTCATTCATCTTCCTCGCCAAACATCAGCTTCTCGACCTCTTTATCCAGTTCCCTGTCAATTTCCTCAAAATTGTCTGGAATGGTGTACATCCCCTCCAGGCCGCCAAGCCGGCGCTTGCCCGTCGTCTCTGGTGCATCAAGCCGAATCACCTTCACCTTCGGCTTCCCCGCCTTCGCAATAATGAAGGACTCCCCCTGTTCCGCTTCATCGACCAGCCGCGAAAGATGAGTCTTGGCCTCGTGAATGTTAATGGTCCGCATCGCGCCTCCAACTAAACTTAGTCCACTTAGTTTAGTTCAAATTTCAATAGAATTACAAGAGCAAGTTTCCTTCAACGCAAAAAAGCCTCCCGCACATCGAAGGCTTTTCTGCATTTCTTGCTTTAAGTTCCTTCCCTTACATCCCTTTTGTCTCAACCGGCAATGCCTGCACCTTGCTGTGCTTGATCGAATACAAGAAATAGACAACCATTCCAATCGCCAGCCACACTACCAGGCGAATCCAATTTGCCTTGCCCAGGCTGATCATCATGGTCAGGTTGAACGCTATCCCAAGAACAGGCACAATTGGCAGCCAGCCACCAAAATAGATGCCCGGTGTGCGAAATGGGCGAGGCTGGTCAGGCGCCTTGAACCGTAGCACCACGATCGACGCGCACACCATCACAAACGCCAGCAGCGTGCCGATATTGACCATCTTGCCGATGTTGTCGATCGGCGTCACCGATCCCACCACCGCCGCCAGACAGCCCACCAGAATCGTGTTCTTCCACGGTGTGCGGAACCGAGGATGAATGTCGGCAAAAAACTTCTTAGGCAGCAGGCCGTCCGAAGCCATTGCATAAAGTACGCGTGTCTGTCCGATAAGCATCACCAGCATCACCGACGTAAGTCCAGCCAGCGCTCCGCAGGTGACGATGTTCCCCGCCCAGCCCACATTATGATCGAGAAACGCGTGTGTCAGCGGAGCTTCCACGTTCACCAGTTTCCAAGGCACCATGCCCGTCAGAACACCAGCGACCGAGACGTAAAGCACCGTGCAGATCAGCAGCGAAAGAATGATGCCGATAGGCAGATCGCGCTGCGGGTTTTTGGCTTCCTGCGCCGTCGTCGAGATAGCGTCAAATCCGATGTACGCGAAAAAGATATAGCCTGCTGCCGCGCTTATACCCGCAAATCCGAATGGCGCAAACGTAGACCAGCTACTTCCCCAATAGTCGGGATGAATGTACTTGATGCCCAGCCCGATGATGAACAGCACTACCGTGACCTTGATAAACACGATTGCGGAATTGAACTTCGCGCTCTCCTGAATACCAATCACCAGAATGGTCGTGATGATGAGCGCAATCAGAAACGCAGGCAGATTAAATCCAATGTCGATGCCAAAAATATGCGGAGCCGCCAACAGGGCATGAGCGCGTGATACCAGATCCGCCGAAGGCGCCGACAACACTTTGTCCAGCGCGGCTACGAACTCCGGCGTGCCCTGGACAATCCCGGGATGCGACTGCGTCACAATATCCCGCGCGATCATCTTCTCTGCCGTATCGAGCCCCGTCCAATGGTCGTAGCTCATCCACAGCGGCAAGTGAATGCCGAAGATCTTCAAAAACTCGACGAAGTTATTTGACCAGCCGGAAGAGACCGTGCTCGCGCCCATCGCATACTCCAGCGTCAAATCCCAGCCGATAATCCATGCGAAAATTTCGCCCAGCGTCGCATAGGCATACGTATAAGCCGAGCCAGCCAACGGAATCATGGCCGCAAACTCCGCATAGCAGAGCGCCGCAAATGCGCAGCCCAGGCCTGAGAACACGAACGAGAGCATCAGGCTCGGACCAGCATAGTGCGCGCCCAGTCCGGACATGACAAAGATGCCCGCGCCGATGACCGCGCCCACCCCGAGAGCAGTGAGTGAAACCGGTCCTAGGGAACGCTGGAGATGCTTTTCCCCGACTTCCTGTGCCTCTGCAACAATCATCTGCAGCGGCTTTCTTCTAAAGAGATGTGCCATGCGTATGGACTACTCCTTTGTATGTAGTTGGGTGTGTGTATGCTTGCTTGTCGAAGACCAGAAAAGGTAAACGGGGATGCCGAGCAAAACAAGAATCATGCCCGGCCACGTGTACTGGGGCTTGTAACGCAATAATACGATACAAATCCATGACGCAAGCACGATATAAAGTGCCGGCAGGACTGGGTAGCCAAGCGCCTTATAGGGCCGAGGCGCATCGGGGCGCTTGAATCGCAGTACAAACAGCGCCACAATCGTGAGGATATAGAAAAACAACGCGGCGAAAATAATGTAGTCCAGCAACTGCCCGTATGAGCCGGATAAACAAAGAAAAATCGCCCACACAGCCTGAATCAGCAACCCCGCCGCCGGTGTCTTGTACCGTGGATGCAGCTTGCCCACGGACTTGAAAAACAGACCATCCTGGCTCATCGCGTAGTAAACGCGCGCCCCAGCCAGCGTCAGCCCATTTGCACAACCGAATGTAGAAATCAGAATTGCTCCGGCCATCAGCCACGCACCGCCGGAATGAAAAATCTGCTCCAACGCCGCCGTTCCAACTCGATCCTCCGCCGCATACTGCACGCCCCGCGCCAGCAACGTCGCGCCGTTCGGGTCGCCATGCATCGGCAAGACCAGCAGGTAGCCGAACGACGCCAGAAAATAGACCGCCGACACAAACCCCGTGCCCAGAACCAGCGACAGCGGAATGTTCCTCTTCGGATTCTTGACCTCGCCGGCTGTAAAGGTAATGTTGTTCCACGCATCCGATGAAAACAGCGAACCCACCTGCACAGCCGCCAGAATTACAGCCAGGTTCACCAGCACAATCGGCCCGCCGATGCCTACCTGGATCGGATGCAGCGAACTCCAGCCCGCGTTCTTCCAGAACTCGCTCCAGTTCGGCCCGAAGTTTGCCGACCAAGCCGTAGCATTACGCCCGATCGTAAAGGCCAGCACAACCAGCCCCGTCAGCGACAGCGCCTTGGCCGAAGTAAACACATTCTGAATCAGCGCCCCCAACTGCACGCCAAATATATTCACAACAGCCAGAATGCAGAGAACAATGATCCCGGTCAGGTTGGCCGTGTTCAGCCCAATATCCATGTTGCCCAGAACCATCGGCCCCACCCTCACCGGCGGAACATGCGCAATGTGCAGCAGCCAATGAGTCGTCGAGATGGTAGGGAAAAACACGCCGAGAAACTTGCCAAACGCCACACACACTGCCGCGATGGTTCCGGTCTGAATCACCAAAAAAAGCGTCCAGCCATAAAGGAATCCCCACAGCGGTCCCAGCGCCTCGCGCAGATAGACATACTGCCCGCCGGCCTTCGGCATCATCGCCGCCAGCTCACCATAGCTGAGCGCACCGATCAGGGTGAGGACAGCCGTCACTACCCACGCAGCCAAATAAAGCGCAGGCGAATCGGTGCCGCGCGCAATGTCCGCTCCGACAATGAAGATGCCGGACCCGATCATGGATCCGATAACAAGCGCGGTTGAGGAGAACAGTCCAAGGCTCTGGACCATTCCCGAAGCGGCCGGCACTGGAGTAGTGCCTGGAGTCTGAAACACAGGATCAGGGGTTTTGTTTGGGATTGTCACTTATTGAAAGTTTTAATGGATTTTGCCGCCAATGTCTTTATTTTTCTTCAACCCCCCATTTTTCCAGTCATTTAAGTAGGCTCCCGAGCTTTCCCGCTCCCCAAATACAAGTCGCAATCTTGAAGGGTACGGGCTTCAGCCCGTGCATCCTCAACCTAAAAATCGTCTCGGCTTTAGCCACCGAGGGAATGCAATGTCGAGTGGAGTTCCGTGCTCAGATCACCTTCTGAATTTCTCGGTTCGCACTTCATTGGCGTGTCTCCACCGCACATTCCTTCAGATCACGGCAGAGTTCATCCACTCGCGACAGGTCCGTATCCCACGCAAACATGAACCGAGCCGCACCGCCAATGAATGTATAAAACCTCCATCCCCGCTTTCGCAGCGCATTCAGAAACTCGTCCGAAGCCATCAGAAAAACCGCATTAGCCTCAACTGGCCCTATCCTTTGGATCCCAGCAATCCCTTCAATCTGCCTCGCGAAGTATTGCGCGCAACGGTTAGCGTGCGTTGCATTGCGCAGCCACGCGCCGCTCTCCAGCAGGCCCACCCACGGCGCTGCAAGAAAGCGCATCTTTGACGCCAGTTGCCCCGCCTGCTTGCAGCGATAATCGAAATCGGCAGCCAGCGTGCGATCAAAGAAAAGCACAGCCTCGCCCACCGCCATTCCATTCTTGGTCCCGCCAAAGCACAGCACATCCACGCCGCTCTTCCAGCTAAGCTCCGCCGGCGAGCAACCCAGGCTCACGCATGCATTCGCAAAGCGAGCCCCGTCCATGTGCAGATAAAGCCCAAGCTCCTTGCATTCATCCGCAACCGCCCGCACCTCGGCCAGTGAATAAACCCGCCCCGTCTCCGTTGATTGGGTAATTGTCACGACCCGCGGCTTTGGGTAATGAATATCCTGCCGCTTCGTCGCCAATTCCCTGATCGCCGATGGAGTCAGTTTGCCCTCCGCACTATGCGCCACCAGCAGCTTTGAGCCATTCGAAAAGAACTCCGGTGCCCCGCACTCATCTGTCTCAACGTGCGCTGAATCGCAGCAGATCACGCCATGATACGACTGGCAAAGCGAAGCCAGCGCCAGCGAATTGGCCGCGGTCCCGTTAAACACCAGGAACACTTCGCAGTCGGTTTCAAACAGCGCGCGAAACGCATTTGAAGCCCGCTCCGTCCATGGATCGTCCCCATAAGCAATCGCGTGCCCCTGGTTCGCCGCAATCGTCGCGCTCCAAGCCTCAGGACAAATCCCAGCATAGTTATCGCTCGCAAATTGCTGCGCCAATTCCCTACCGTCAATCTCCGTCACTTCTCAAATCCTCTCCAGAGGCGATAGGCTACGCCAAGTTTGTGCGTAGCAAAAAGTTTGTCTTCTCCGTGCATGACGCACCACAATGCTCCGTGCCTCATTCTTTCGCCTTGTTTCTGGCGAAAGGGTGGGAAACCTCGGCACTCAACCAGCCCTGCCTATCAGAACCGAAAACTTGCCACATAAAGTTCCTATCGCCATTTCATCACAGCGTTCCCTCACCC
>Ga0302320_10008991_pt1 | contig 21565 bp, 16 predicted proteins | sample Bog_T0_3_FD_202130 | JGI IMG/M metagenome (GOLD analysis project Ga0302320, IMG submission 202130) | Peat permafrost microbial communities from Stordalen Mire near Abisko, Sweden - Bog_T0_3 | ecosystem: Environmental > Terrestrial > Soil > Wetlands > Peat | place: Sweden: Abisko, Stordalen Mire...
GCATAGAAAGATAGAGTGAAAAACGCTCTATCTATCCATAAAAAAAAAGAATATTTTTTTTGCTTACTATGAAAAATAAGGCCTTAGCGACAGTACTTTTGGATTGCCCTAAGTAGATATAAAAAAGAAACTATTTTGTGTTTAAATGAAAACTCACCAAACAATTATTTATTGACATAAATCTGAATACAGAAACGAAAAGATCAGTTTCAGTTAGAATGAGAACTCGTCGTGTCGATAGTTAATTGAAATAACTTTTAAAAGAAAAAGAGAAAGAGCTCATTTCTTAATTAGATAACAACTTACCATACAATTATTAATCGAGATAACCCTAAAAAAATATAAAAAAAAGAATAATCTGTTTTTTGTATTCGACTGAAAGCTTACCAAACAATTATTGATTGAGACAAACCTATACAAAAAAAGAAAGAATTAGTTTTTTATTTAAACAACAACAACTTATCATTCGGTTGTTGGTTAAAATAAAAAACTTAAATATAAAAGGAAATATTTCTTTTGAAAGAGAAAACTTACCAAAGAATCCAGCAAATGTGAAGTGTAGTTTATTGAAATAAATATCTAGACATGACCCATTGTGTTAAGTTCCGTAACATATTGATCTTGTAGTGCAAGGAATATCTTACAGTTATCTCAAATAAACAAAAATAATAATAAGCTTAATCGAATTATTTGTAACCAAAGGCTCGTCATTATTAGGAATCAGAGAAGCGTAAATTCTGTTGATTAAAACACGCAAAACAGTCATGGATACACAGAATTAGTAAAGGATATCTTTGAAGTAAAAAAGCTTTCAGCGTAATCCCTTTCGGGATTAAAAATGTGAAACACGATCGATCTGTTGTAATTATTATAATCATGATTTGTACGCAACATTTTTGTTTGATATTGTCGATTGACAAATATAGAAAATATTCTTTATCGGTGTCGTTTGAAGTAAATACTTTAGTTTCAATGTTAGACGTTTAATTTATTGACACTTGAGGGTGTGCGGATGGGTGGTTCATTGTAGATTAAAAAAGGATTAAACTGTTTAGTTAATTGATGCAAAAGGAATTTCTGTTTCAAGTATCATATTTTATTATAGAGAAAAAAAACGAATTGATTATTTAACGATAAAAGAAAAGCTTGAAAAATGTTTCGACGAATTTTTTTAATGAATTTTTTTAAATTTGAATGTCATGTATTTCAATATTTATGACATTTTTATTTTTTGAATTGTTCGTAATTGAAAGATTGATTGATGATAATGTTAATAAAACTGATTCATTTTCCAATAAATCCTGTTCGCATAAATGGTTATAATTAGATTGTTCTAATAATTGTTTGATTTTTTCTTTTTCAATAATCAATTCTACTGATTAATCATCAGGCGTATTCATAGTTAGTTTCAATCGATTATCTTGAACATCGTGTTTCATTATAGATCTCGTCTAGCATCGCGTACATTTTATACTTCTTTCAGTTGTTTCAACTTCTTTAGAATAACACTTAGAACGCATCGGCTTTTGTTCGATTAATCCAATTGAAACGATATTGCCAGTTACATTTATGTCATGATCAAGTTCAACAATTTCAGATGATTGCACATCACCTATGTCGTTAATTTCTTCAAATCTTGGGATATGTCAAAGAAATATGAATTTATAATAATATAAAAGAATAGGAAAAAACCATATTTACGTTGTACTAGTAATTGTTGTTATAGATATTTCATTGTTAAAAAATTTCACTTTAGCTAATTTAATTTTATAGCTTGAATTTTGTTTAATTAAATCAAATTGATCTTGTCATATATTCATGCATATGGAGAATGTTTTATCCGCAATAAGAATTGCTCTTTTCAATTTCAAAACTCGTTTTTGTGCATTATTGAAAATTACACTCTCATCCTGAATTAGATTGGAAAGTTTTAACGAAGAAAGTTAGGTAAAACCTACAGGACCGATTTCAAGAATTTTCGCAAGAAAACTGACATATTCACCATCACATTTATTTTCAATTTATTTGTTCAAGTGCAATAAGTTCTAAACAATTTGGTTTAATTGATAGTTGTTTTGCTACGACAGTTGTTTCTGGAGTTGCAGTATAACTGTCGTCAGTATTGAATTTTAGTTTATTTACTTCACAACCATCTTGTTTATTATAAAATTCAACTAATTTTTCATGTAATGAACATTTACGTTTACACGATAAATATTTGGTAATTCTGATGATGTTCTGATCTGACTGACATAATAAAGCAGTCCAAAATGAAGTTGTTCTTTGGTTTTGTTTATGTGTCAGATTGCTGATGGCTACAACAACTCCATCAATTGATAGATTAGATCTGTTGTTGATACTAATGGAATTTTCATTGCTGGTGTTTCTTCGTTTCATTTTATCAAATTTTTTATTAAAAAATTTTCAAAGAATTGAAGAGAACTAATTGAATCAAATTAGATGAAAATGAAATAAGAAATTTGCGCGATAAATATTTGGATTTTCCAATAGAAAACTATTTTAATTTGAAAATCAATTACGGTAAAAATTTTCATGTTCTTACATTGGAATGATATATTAAAAATAAATCATATAGAAGAACGTCTTTTTCATGAGTATGGATTGCATATCACTTATATTAGTGAAATTGATCGTTCCTTCGAAAGAGCATTATCCAGATGTTTGTTTGATAATGAAGATGAAATGGATTCAATTACATGTGTATTAAATAAAGAAAAAGATTGGTCAGCTAAACAAATTTATATATAAAATATTTCTAATCTAATAGATTGAAATTTGTAGCTCATTTGAAAACCATTTTGATTTATTTGTATTGTACATTATGAGAATTGTTGAAGTATATGGAATTACAATTTATATACATGAAGAAAAGTCAAAAACTATTCATCAAAATGATGATGAGTCCCCAGTTATTCATTTGATTAGAACAAAGTTGAATAACGGTTCGATCTTGTTTTTACCTGCTGACCAGCGGCATGATATAAATAAAATGAACCATAATCCAATAGTATGTACTGGAAAACCGCATATCCTCGATATTACGATGAAAATTATTCTTTTTCGTTTATGTTATACTATTTAGTATGTCAAGGAAGATAAGAATGAAGATGATCATAATGCATATCAGAAATCAAATTGCATGCTAGAATTTAAGTCAAGATGTTCTTTGTTGATGATTATCAGATCTGTAGAATCTGATGGAAATTGTTATTTTAGAGCATTAAGTGATCAAATATGTGGTTCAGAAGATGGACATATTCTGTTACGTGCTCTTATTATTGGTTTTGTAAATGATAACGGTGGAAAATTTCGAGAAATTATTGATTATAACTATTATTTATCATGGGAAAATTTTATTTACAAAATGCGTCAAAATGGAATATTTGTTGATAGTGTCGTAATAGTAGCTTCTGCAATGTTTTTACAACGAGCAATTATTGTTCATCAATATGAACAACGTCCATTACTTTTCAAGTTTTCGATTTTTATTTCCAGTGATAATCAAATACATCTTGCTTATGATCCTAAAAAATTTCATTACAATAGTTTATGGTCAGTTGAAGAAAAAAGACTACAAATTGATGAATCAGAATGTCGATTTGCTTAAATATGATGTAATAAATCAATTAGATAAAGTGGCAGTAGACTAGTTAAATACAATGTCATTAAGTAGAACAATACGATTGACCAATGTGAGAAAGCTTTCGTCTATAGAATGTTTGTGTCTTGAAAGAGATAGACTCTCACTAATGTTATGCAAGCGAAAAGTTTTTCAGTGAACTGTTATACAATCGTTTTTTTTAAGCTAAGTATGCGCACTTTCATTAATGATCACGGAAGAGACAATTTCTCTCTCCGGTTTAAATATCTATTGACAAGAGGTGATGGAATTGGTACAGAATAAAATTCTGTAGTGATTAGTGGTGGTTTTATCCAACGAAAAAAGTTTGAATAAAATTTCAGACAAATCTTTTTTGTGTACTCAAAAAGTGAGTACACAACAGAGGTCCAAGCAGGCCTCCAAAAGTAGGCCTGGCCTGCCCATGACAGGCTTCTAAGGTCTTCAGCCTGCCTGTGCCTGCCATTAGTTTTCCTCGGCCTGGCCTGCCTGCCTGTGATTTTCATCGGCCTGCCTGGCCTGCCTGCCTGTGATTTTCATCGGCCTGCCTGGCCTGGCCTGTATAAGCCTGTCTATGGTTTTATATACTAATACTATATGATTATTAAATGAAATGTAAGGCAACCTTTGCAGATGATACGAAAGTCATGCAAATTAAATCGATATGACTAGATGAATCATTCTTGTTTATTTCAATACAATACTTTTACATGGACAATAAGTATATAGATAATCTTAATGTCACGAAAAAAAATCTGGTTTTGATTCGAACACTTGCTGTATGGATCTGACGAGAAAAACGTTGTTTACAGTTTCAGGATCCAGTGATGATCGCCGTTCAGTTACTGTAAGACGGGCAGATGAAAACTGACGTTCTACCCTGGCTGACGTAACCGGGATAGAAAAGAGACGACGAGCTAAGAAGGATAATGCTGAGAACTTATTTTGATGATCGCGCCAGATTGGTAATGGACTAAACCCCCCATATTAGAAGCCCCGGGGCTTCTAAACTGTCCAGGCGTTCAAAAATTTTAAGGGGGGCTTCTATTTTGTCCTACTATTTTTCAAAAGTTTCAGAGATGAAAACAGTTTAAAATTTTTTAAAGAGTTTCCGAGATTTTAAAGGAGTTTTGAGTGATTTTCAGAGGAATTTCGAGATTCCCAAAATTCCCTATTTTTTACTGTGAAAATACTAATAAAAATTACCAGAAGTTTCAAAACAAAATTTAAAATCGGGGGTAGGGGTGGTGCGTTAGCATTAGCATTGCATTATTTAAGACTTAATTCTAATACTTTTGCATTAAAATTAGTCTAATACTTAACACTTTGGTATTAAGTATTAGACTAATTTTAATACAGAAGTATTAGCATTTTCTTAACTCTAATGCTAATGCACCACCCCTGATCGGGGGGCTTCTGATACGTTTTTCACACCGACTCTCTCAGAGGGGGCTTGCAATAGGGGAAGGGCTTCTAATATGGGGGGGGGGGGGGGTTATATTGTGGGGTGGGGTTTAGGTTAAATGTAAATCTCTTCAATATTCACTCGTAAATACCGTTCAAGTTCATCAGTTGACACATACTTAACCGTAAATATCAATAACTAATTATGTTTCTTGATCAAAGATGATATTTCTATCAATACTTTAAAAAATCGTAGACAGGCCATTGCCTGTCTATTTTGAGCGGCCTGCCTGGCCTTCCTAGAGTCTTGGCCTGGCCTGCCTGGCACAGGCCAGGCCTCAATATCATGGCCTGTGCCTGTCACAGGCAGGCAGGCCCAGGCAGGCAGGCCCAGGCAGGCAGGCCCAGGCAGGCAGACAGGCCTAGCGGCCTGCTTGGACCTCTGGTACACAACTAAAATCGGTCAGTGTGTCCGGCCGGCCGTCCGTTTATCCGATAGCTCTTCACAAATGCATCTGAATGAGCTGAAATTTTGTACATAGAATGATCTCATCAATATCTCGGTCGAGTTCGAAGATGAGAATGATTCGCCAAGAAATTGCTGCGTTATACAAAAAAAATGTCATTATTTCCTGGGCTTGTCTATAAGAACATTGACCTATCCCAGTTATTGGGAGTCCTCAAGTCCTATAATTATTGGGTATCCTTAGGTCCGCAAGTCCTATATTATGGGGGTATCTTCAGGTCCTCCAGTCGCATATTAAGGGATACCATTGGGTCCACAAGTCCTATATTATAGAAGTACCCTTAGGTCCTCAGGTCCTATATTATGGGAGTACCTTCATGTCCTCAAGTCCTATATTAGAGGAGTGCCTTTAGGTTCTCAAGTCCTTTATTAAAAGGGTACCTTCAGGCCCTCGAGTCCTATACCATGGGGTACCCTTAGATCTTTAAGCCCTATATTATCGGGGTCCCCTTAGGTCCTCAAGTCCTATATTATGGCGGTGCCCTTAGCTCCCCAAATCCTATATTATGGAGGGTGTCCTTAGGTCCTCAAGTCCTATACTATGAGGTACCCTTAGATCCCCAAGTCCTATAATAAGGAGGTGCCCTTAGGTCCTCAAGTCCTATATTATGGGGATATCTTTAGGTCCTCTAGTGCTGCGTTGTGAAAATCAATTAGAATGTCATAATGGAGTATATTAAGGTATATAGAAGGGTAAAATGTCTCAGCTTAGTTTCTGTGGTTGATAAACAGGCACCTAAATGGTAGAAGAGTTTGTATAATCAAAGGATCTAGTGGATTGCTTTGACCATGCTACTTGTTATATACCATTCGATAGAGAATTTCACAGGCTACAAAATGGTATATAAAACATAAGGAAACAACAAGGCTAAGTCATTTATTGCAAAGATAGTTATTTGATGTGAAACTGATGAGTACCACCATATGAGTCGATGAACTGCAAGACCAGCACTCGCATATGTAAGTCTGGTCGATCTTTATTGACTTAGGTACTGAGACACAATGACCAGTCTAGACGGATATGTCATCATAGCCAGTCTAGTCACTTTTTGAAGTACACATAACGTTCGGAGTTAAATCCGAGGTTACGCCTTTATTTTCTTTATCAATACATATAGATTAATTATAGAGAACAATGGAAAGAGAATTTCTCTGTTCAGTTTGTTTTTCAGTCGGCAAGAGGTGATGGAATTGGTACAGAATTGAATTTTGTATCAATCGAGTGTGTTTTTTATATTTTCTATTATGTTTTATGAAATAGGACTGATATTATGGCTTGGTATAGATCTGTTTAGTTCGATCCATGATGAATGAAAAAGAAGCATGAATCAACAAAGTTTTTTCTTTTACTTTTAGATTTTTTTCTACCACATTTATTGTTCAATCTCTCTGTATTTTTTCCGATCAAAATACGAAAGAATTTTTTCACGAATCTGTTTTTTTTCTTAAAAATCTGATTACTTGAATGTTGATGAGTCTGTATTTATTAATGATATCGTTAACTGAATGGAATTATTCTTGTTGTGAATGTTCAAAGATCAGTCCTTATTTTTTTTATATCGATGAAATTAATTCAAACGATAATATTCACAAAATTGTTTTTGGATAGAGAAACAGTCACAATTATCTCCAAAATGTCGTCGTCGAAAACGGTAAATTCGTTCTAGTCGAGTTTCTTTACAATCTTCAATACGAGTAAAAAGAAATGTATTCATGTCAAATTGTTTGGGATACAATATATTGAAACCTCGTTGTTGATGTTCAAGTAAACGTGGTACTCTTCTCATGTATTGAGATGGTGATGTTGGCATAGCATAACAAATCGTATGACCTGGATTTAATGCTTGTAAACAAGCAAATGAAACTATTATTTGTTTAGAATTGAATGTTGCTGCACAAACATCCAGATCAAATGAATAAAGGATTTGAGAGATATTTATCGTATCGTTTGTTGGACGAATTAGTTGCATGATGATTGATGGTGAAAAATTTTTGTTTTCAAAAATATCTTTAATTGTTAATTTTTCAAACAATTCAAATTGAACTAATCTATTTGACCATATAGTTCTTCGTTTTACAAAATATTTATTTTGTAATCGGACTTCTAATTGGTTCTATAAAATATGAAAACGAAAATTTTTTTAATGGAATTTCTGTAAATGGATTGGTTCTGTTTTATGCTTGAGTTTTTCGTAGTGCATGTTCTGATAATTGGAATGAAACTGTTCATTTCTTTTTGTAGGTATATGGAATACAAAGGAAAAGGAGATTTCTTACCACGGCTTGTTGAAATAATTTTGGATCTTTTTTCAGAAAAAATAAATCGACATCCGATCAATTTTTGTAATGATGTTTGTTTTAATAACGATAAAGTAACTGAACCACCTGTAATTACAAATAAATTCCAATCGATATCAGTTTGTCAGACTTCATAATTATATCGAGCATTAAACTTTTCTCGAAACTGTTCGAAATTTACAATAATTTGTGGTGATAATTTATTATTACCCCATACTGAAAATAAAGCATGTTCATCAACTGTTAATTCTCGTGGTGGAAGAAGATCTACTTAGAAAATGAAATTAATATATAAATTTCGAAAAACGATTTTCATACAAGAATAATCAAAGATTTCAAGAGTTGGATATGTTGCTGAATAATAAAATGGTGTAAATGATCATAAACGTGAGTATAAACAAAATACACTTGTAGAAAAGTATTTCAATGATCTATCGATTATATTTAGTTTGAATGGTCCATATAAAAACGTATTCCATTTATTCATTGATAAAACAACAGCAATTTTATCATCCAGTATGAAATAAGCCGATTTAACATACGAATGAGTGAATCGATTCCACTCATCAAGGAAATATTTGGTCGATTGTGAAGCAAATTTATCAAATGACTAGCGGAGGTACCCGATATTGATCAAGAAAAGCTGATAACACTTATTCGGTAGATAAGAAAACGAAGTTGCTATCACCTTCTTCTAAGTGTTGGTCTATTATGTCATGAAATGCTCACTTATATTTCCCCTTTTCAACTTCTTGTTCCGAATTATGAGCTTTCTTTTAGTATCGCTTTTCTTTCCTCATGTCTTCGTGTTTCATGGAACTTTTTCATTTGTGAGAGGCTGTTTCATGAAATGGATCTTTTATTGCAAAGCTGTTGGATACACAATATTTTTAGTTTTTGCATCAGGAGCAAAAACGTATAAGTTCTTTCCAGTACCAACTCTTGAGCATGCTACATAGAGCTGTCCATGAGAAAAGCAAGGAGTTTCTAGGTTAATTCCAGCAACCTTAAGTGACTGTCCTTGAGATTTGTTAATTGACATTGCAAAGGCGAGCTGTATTGGAAACTGAAGACGCTTGAACTCAAACGGCATATCAGTAGGAACCATAGGTATTCGTGGAATAAATACATCCTCACCCATTGCGCAGCCTGTCAAAATTGCAAGGGGGTAACGACACTCCGGGATTTCAATACTCCGATACTCCAAATGAAACTCCGGTACTCCATGTGATACTCCCGTACTCCGGTACTCCAAAACATTAAATGAGTATTAGCTGGCTAGAAAACTAATAAACTGAGCATTTTTGTCCGTTGATTTCGCACCGAGAGTTTGTTTACATACGCATGGTATTTTATCATAAGAGAATAAGTTAAAGTTAAAGTGAAATCGATGACACCTAAGTCAATGGTCTCCAAACTCTAGTAACGGGGTAACATATTGTGTTCTGTATCGCAATTTCTTTGAACAGATAATCGATTCTACACGCTGTAATCGTGATGAGCTTCGGAAGTACACGTAGCGATTCTTCAAGTTGCATCGTGTTCCTAACCGAGCGTTACGTGTATAGTCTGCATAAGAATATTAAATAGTTTTAAAACTCAACTTATTTAATAACTATGATACTAAATAGTCTGAGATTTTAGAATACAAGACTACTATACAAGTAATACCTTCCCCAGGTCGAGAAATCAGATGCTAAGATCAATCACTGATTCTTGTTCGATCATATCTGATATCACTTCATTATCATATCTGATCATATCGGATCATACGCAAAATCGTAGTCTGTGAAATCTTATATCATTCTGACAAAAATATCATGTATGCTCCACCAGTATGACCTTGCATAAGATTCGTATAATAAGATATCGTTAGATTTATTAATAAATGCACATGAATAATATCCTCACCACTTTGTCTACTCAATATAATTCTAGCTAACTTCACATCTAACATAAAATCTTTTATGTCTAAAGACAATCCATCGGTGTACCCTTGTGATTATCTCACTCCATCTATACCATCATGCATATATCACTCCACCTACCCTCATGGGTACATCACTCTACCTACATCCTCATGGATATATCACCCTTTCTATACCTTTATTGGTATACTACTATATCTATACTCTTATTGATATGTCATTCTACCTATATTCTAGCAGGTATAATATTATTCTTAGATTTGTGCTTACACCCTTAAACACATAATCTGCTGCTGGTATTATTAGTCTCTATATCGAGATTTATATACCTGTTCATTTCACTTATTCTCATGCCTATATTCTTGTATGTATGTCTCTGTATCCTTTTACCTATATCTTTATACCTACACCAGTACGCTTATACCCTTATCACAAGACGTTGATACCTATAGGCTCATGACTACAGCCTTCAAAGATTGCGGTTTGCGCTTCCACTTATGTTCTTATATTTATAGACTCAGCCTCATTCCTTTTCGTATAGTTGTTTTTGTTCATTTAAGTAGTTTTACCTCGTTTGATCAATGGAATATCATGGTGTTCTGTTGAAGTATCATTTCATTGACACATTCTGCAGCGTTATTTATCGCGATGGCGTCTTAAATATCTATGTCTAAACCGATGTACACTTAATGGGTAGAATCTATTTTCTGTTCGTCTGCTGCATATTTGCCAGTGACGCGATAAATGTATGTTTGGTGTTTTAATAGGAAGTGCTCGTGTCTCAAGCTCTCGATGCTATAGCAAAAAGTTCTTTTAGATATAAAAGAAAAATGTCTCCATTCTATCAATAGTTCAGAAATAAAAGTCAATGCTCTGATTATACATCAAGAGAAAGTTTTTGTTTTTGGTGAGGTGAAATTTTATTACATTACTTTAGTCGTATCAAACATCATGCTGATCAGCAAACGTTTTTTCTTCAGATTTCTTGGTAACAACAACCATTTTACTCACGATTTTCTCGTAAAAAAAACCACGTCAGATCATACACGACCAGATAAGAACAGACAAGATCTGCAATACATACTGTTCCATGTTTCTTTGTTTAAAAATCTTATATAATCAGTTAAGATCTGACACGAATCATTCGTCAGCTGTTGTACGCTTATTATTTCAAGAATCTTGTATGATTTCTGCTGGCATCTTGAAATCTGAATCTTATGAAATCTTTAAAAAAAGGCAGTCGGGCAAAATTCTTATAACTTTTTTACCAAAATGGTGAGAGTCCTGTGGTTTTCATTACTCGTAAGAAGGTATCGGCAACGTTACCCGGTCCCTTCTCTCGAATAATGAAGACTACAGGCCTCTAGCTATCTTGTTTAAAAACGTATAATCATTTTGTCCGACTGGCTATTTTTAAAATTCCGATAGTAGTTCACGAGTACAACTGATGGATCAGTGATGACTCAAAAGAATCTTTTAAAAACTTTTACGTTGGTTATCATTTACAAGCTCTTATATTCTGTACTTTTGGTAGTATTTGAAACACTTTGAATCATACTCCTGTACTCCAAATAATACTCCCGTACTCCATGTGATACTCCGGTACTCCGACCATACTCCGATACTCCATGTGATACTTCCATACTCCAGAGCATACTCCACATTGGCCTCCAACATGTTAAGTTTTCTCTAAATACTTTCGACTATACTCCATCACTATAAGAGCATTGGAGCATAAATTACAAATCTGGAGTTGGCCGTTTCCCCCTTGCAGAATTGTCGCTTCAATAACGTGAGGCATCAGACTTTTTACACTTAGTCTTGTGCTATTACACAGTCTTGGCGCATCCAGATTTCTTAAAAGCATAACAGGAGAACCAATCTTAAGTATCAAGTTATGTGAGGGCATTCCGGGAGGTTCAAGAGAGTTAAGAAACTCAGTGGGATACTGAACTACCTCGTCAACATCTACAACTGTATCGATCGACTTGTATGATGTAGCATCTCCAGGGAGCTCTTGTTGAATCTGTAGGTTGATGACGTTCACGCTGCTATTTTTAGGAGCCAGAATAGCACGTTCACAAAGCCATTTGTGATCTTTGAAATGCAACTCGATGTTTGGAAACACACTGGTTTTCAGTGTATCTATTGATTCGACAACATTGCAAAAATTATTCGGAATATTGATGAGTCCAGTGTTCGGATCCACTGGTGCTTTTCCATTTCCAAGAGTGAGTAGTTGTTGAGCGAAATGGCCAGCAGACACATCACCTTGTAGATGAACTCGCATATTGGTTTTAAGCCCCAGTTTGTGAACATGTCTCCAAAGATATGAAGATTTCAAGCAAGCTTTAAGTTCATCAGCCATTGTTCCCTTTGGAATGACAGGTAGCGTTTGACGAAAGTCACCCGCGAGTAGTACAACAACTCCACCCATGTGTTGTCCGTTATCACGAAGATCTTGAAGAGTTCGATCTAAAGCCTCTAATGCCTGTCTGTGTGACATTGTACACTCGTCCCACACAATAAGATCACATTCTTGTAGAACCTTGGCTTCGCTAGTTCCTTTGCTGATGTTGCAGAGAGGAGCCTCACAAAGTGTGAGGTTCAGAGGCAGTTTAAGCGTTGAGTGAGCAGTGCGACCACCGTGAAGCAAGGTAGCAGCAATTCCCGAAGAAGCAACTGCAATTGCAATTCTGGACTGCTGTCGGATTTTCGCTAAAAGTAAATTAATGACAAAGGTTTTTCCTGTTCCACCAGGTGCGTCGAGAAAAATTATTCCACCAGCTTTTCTATTGATCCGATCTAATATGGCATTATAGGCAGCTTTCTGGTCTAGTACCAGTAGTGGTTCATTTGCTAGCACATATCTGTCCAACTCGTTCACATCGTAATTTGTTTCTCTGAGCATTTCTCTGCTCAGTCGATCGCCAAGGTTTCTTTGCGGAGTAGGAAGACCAAGTTGCTTGAGGTCTTTGCCAGCCATCTGCAGAGCCTTGTCCTCGAGTAGAATCAATGTTTGATTGAACATGTCAGATGCAGATGTGTAATCCAAGTTCATTCCGGGATTACGCCTGCGAGTTTGTATGAGAATATCTTCGGTCACGCTTTCTTTGTGAGAATCCCACAGTTGTCCTGGATTGGATGGTGCGCAAGTAATAAGTAAGATTACCAATAGGTTTCTTAGTCTCGCAGGCGATTGAGCCGTCGCTGCTTCGGACATTGTAGCGTCCCATTGCGCATCATCTTCAAGCAAACCTGTCAGCTGACAGGCCTCACGAAATGTCGTACAGATCCGACCATTAACAGTCCTGAGATCTTTAAACGAATTAGGGCCTCTGAGAGTGTGAAGTAATAACCGGAGAAAGAAGCATTCAAAGTTATTTGGATGTACAGTGTACACGCGACCAAGAGCGTCCGTTGCTCTTACGTTAGGATAACCGGATACGGCTGTTCCTTGAACACGGCGCTTGAAAACTTTTCCTGATGCATCCCAAGTGTAATACTTTGGTACATCACAATACAGCAGCGTTTTGGCGAAGTCGTCTTTCTCACAGAGTAAGAAAAACGCTGTCAAGGTCGTCCTGGGCGGCTCGTTGACTCTTTCATGTAAGTTGTCTTCTGTGAAATAGACGCGTTGACCATTTTTTAAGTGCACAGCTAAGTGCATCACCGTTGGATGTCGCTCGTGGATTGGGAAGTCCAGAATTCGCCATACTGCCTCATTGCTGCTGATGTATCTGCCTAACAGGTACCGTTCAATTTCATCAACTGCTGCTCCATCTTTTCCAAGGCCGAATACTGCCTGATCACTACCCTCGTTGACGTACTTGCAAATATATTTGATCGACTTGACCGAATTGCAGTACTCAACATTAATGTGTGCTTCAAAGATCCGAGAAAGTAATGGACAATATGGCACAACCCATTTATTGTCGATTTCAATTCCTTGATAGGAATTGCCAATTTTCACATTGATTTTGGCTTTGATACCGCCAGCTTCGGGGCTTCTCCTTCTGTAGAGTGGATACCCGTCTTCACCGGTTTGCGTGTCACTTAGAAGTTGTCTTGGGAATCTTTTGGTGCACTTTCCATCTTTCATACAGGGAGAGTTAGGATTGATACTACCGCAAGGACCGTGAATCATGTTCTTGACGATTATATCAAACAGACGGGGATCTTGCTGAGGATCGGGTAGCTCTGCACTGATCACGCTGTCTATTTGATCTGATTTAATTTTATCTTGCAGCCATATCAAGATATGAGCATGTGGTAGTCCTCTCTTTTGCCATTCAATAGAATACATCCAGCACCGCGCTGGTCCGAATACGTGGCTCTTGCTTACAATATGCATAAGCTCTATGAGCTTTTGCCTGAACACTCTTGTCAATAGATCATGGCGGTCTGAATGAGTTTGGCCCACCAACAGCTCGGCTTGGATTTCTTGCCACTTAGGATTGCAAGTAAATGTTACAAACAGGTCGGGCCGCCCATAGTTTCTCACGTATGTCATAGCATCTTGTGTATACTCGTGCATATGGCGTGGACTTCCAGTGAAAGTAGATGGTAGGATCATTAATTGACCAACATTATTAGAGTTTCCATCATTAGCTATTGCATCTCTCAGGTGAATGTATTCATTCACTCTAAGTTTCTTTTGGTTGAGGCGTACAAACAACAATCGTTCACTCTCGATCTTGGCATACATGTCCACTACAAACTGGTGGAAGAGTTGGCGACACTTCAAAATATGATTGCCAGCTCCAACTCGCAGCATCATTATGTATGCGTAAAACTTCATAGCCGATACCTTCTTGCTTTCGACAGGCATTCCTGTTGCGGGATTCGTTTGCATAATGAGAAAATTATAGCCATCTTCTTCCTCCCAAAAAATGAGAGGATATTGTAAGGCGTCATAAGACCTGTGTGTCTCTGCCACCCTCTGTAACTGGTTGTTTCTTTTCTCTAAGACGATGTCCCGCCTGTCAAATTCATTGCCAGAAATCACGATAGCCACCTCATTGGTGACAGGCTCATTGAAGCGTCGCTCATGCTCCCCAGCAGGTTTCTTATCTGTCCGAATGACCACTCTATACGCATTGATGCGCATTTTTTGAAGTGTAGACTTGAAAATATGGACATAACTGTTATGCTGATGAAGCATTTGTTGTAGTTCCATGACAATATCCCAAGGAGGAAACAGCTGATTAGGAGGCCGATAATCACGCTAATCAACCTAATCGCGCCTAATCCCGCCTAATCCCGCCTAATCCCGCCTAATCACTCCTAATCACCCCTAATCCCGCCTAATCCCGCCTAATCACTCATAATCACCCCTAATCACTCCTTAATCACTCCTTAATCACTCCTAATCACTCCTAATCACTCCTAATCACTCCTAATCACTCCTAATCACTCCTAATCACTCCTAATCCCGCCTAATCACCCCTAATCACTCCTAATCACTCCTAATCCCATCTAATCGCGCCTAATCACTCCTAATCATATTTAACCATATCCAATTAGGTATGATTACTAGTATCCAAAGAAGGAAATTACACTCTGGTACAAATTTCGTGCATATCAGCGACCAGACTGAAATTGTACAGAAGACAAAGAGACTTATTAGAGTTTATTTCTCCATAGAAACTGGATATTTTTGGTGCAATAGATAAAGAGCAGAACGGGAGGCATTTCCTAAGAGATCAAAAATACTTGATTTCTTTCTGTTTCTTCTAATTTGTTCATTTTATTCAGTCTTCAGCTAAAGATATAAATATGATAACAACACTAAAATACATCATACAAGAAGAAGAAAAACTCATCTAGAATAAAAAATAACTTAGTCCTACAAAAGAAAGCTGATATTAAAAATAGAATTAGAAAGAAGTCTTGACTTTATAAGAAAAAAATATGAAGACAGCTTTTTTCACTGTTTTCGTCTTTTCTGATGGTTGTCAGCTGTTGTCGAACGAAATGTACGTTTTCGATTAGGAAGAATAAGAGGTTTTGTCAATTGCGAATTACTGTTATTAAATTGACTTGATTGACTTAACGATGATGGAGCTGTTGGACTTGAAGCACAGTTATTGATATTTTCTTCATCTTTCTGTTCTTTCAGTAAACGTTTCGTAAATTTACAAGTTGACGATTTCAAATGACGATAGAAGTTAGGTGGTATTAACTTTCCGTCCAATTTTCCGAGCATAATTTTCGTTCTACATTGACATTCAACTGTTGCTTCAATTCCACTCATTCCTGTTGTTACATTCAGTTTGAAATTCTCACCATCTTTTAATTTGAATTCTTTCAAATTCAAGTGATTTTCACTTTGAGATGTCCAATCATCAATACATTTTAATAAATGATTTTTTTGATCATCAGCAGTGGAAGTAGGAGAGATGGTAGTAGTAGGTGTAATCGTCTCTATGGTGGCAATTGTTGTTGCGGATGGAAATAGAAGACGAGGAGAATTAATTTGAATAGTTAGTGCATTTCGTTTTGATGGTTTCATATTACGATCACTTGCTATCGCAAGAATATTAAGTAAACATTTAATTTTTGTTCGACTTGCACTTTTAACGATCGGATTGCTATTATCGATCTTTAAAAGTAATTGGTCGCGTAATAAATCAGTTTCAAAGTCGTTGATTTTGAGAAATAAATGATCAAAAACGTCTGCCGTCATTAAAAGAATTGGAACAGAATTTATTTCTTGCACTCGAAGTAATCGTGATAATGTTGGTCCAATTAGATATTCAATAAAATCGTAAAAGTCATCGTCAACACATGTCAATATTTCCAGTGGTAATTTGTGAGGATGAAAATACAGCTCTTGCAGCTTTGGAACATTAACAAGAGACATAATGTGTAGAGAGTTGACAGGAGAAGAATCGTGTATATTCAACTTTTATAAAGATGAAAATAACTCGAACATTTTTAGAAAAGAAAGACGTGGGAACGAAGTCAGAAAAAGATGATCAATCTAGGCAGACCTCGTGGTTAAATTTTACATTATACAATAGAGACAGGAAGGGGAAAAATAATGCGACAGAGAAGAACAAAAAGAAAAAGACTTTTGACAGGTATACATGTGTTTGTCAAAATTCTTTTCCTTTTCTGTTCTTCGTATTTAGCTTCTTAATTTGACTATTGATTGTTCAGATTCAAAAGGATGACCATGTGCTTCCTCGAAGGAAAGACCAACGATATCTACCCTTAAACATAAGTGAATATCACGACCAAACAAGCAAAGTTTCTTCTTTCAGTTCTGAAACACGTTGTTTATTCGTAGAAAGATAAGCTATAGAGAAAGAGAAAAGCCAGCTTCTGTCTATTTTCTCCTAATGAAAATGAATACTATCTGTCTCTTTTAGATACAGAAAAGTTGACTTTTTTCTGATGTTTAGAGAAGTTGCTGTTTCGAGTTGTATTCTCACCGATTCGCGTTGGTCTATGCTCACTTCAACCTATTATTTTTGAGCTTGAACTTGATACGTATAAGAAAAGTACGATACAAATGTTAGAAGAAGCTCATTCTCAAGAGAACATGCAGTTTTTTACGGTTGCTGATCAAAGCACTTGTTCGGTCTTGACGGATTAGCGGTCACAAACGGTAAAACATGTAAAAGCCATAGAAAGGAACACGTTTTGCTTCTTTTCATTTGTTCTTATAATTTTCAATAGAGCCTCGATCTTTTTTTTTCACATTAGATTTTGCTCGTTAAAAAAGGTTTTTTATTGCATTATGAATGCTGCCGTCAATGTTTATGATATTTCTCGTTTACCGGAGAATGTTCTAGAGTTAGAAGGTGATGATTTTTACCAGCTGACGAGAAGTCTAAGTGGTGAATTATTTACTGAAGTGCTCAAGCTACAGGGAATCGACTCAGTTTTCTTATTCTCACAAACAAATAATGTTTTTGAAGTATTTCAACACGATTCTGCAACATTAGAACATTTAAAATCAAGAATTGGTTTCAAGCTGAATGATGGAACATTTCAAGTAAAAGCTGCCTTGAAAATACAATTCGAATACTTATCAAAATTATTCAAATCAAAATCGCACCAGCAGTTTACACAATCATCGTCTCTTTCTTCAGAAAAAATTAATGAATTACTTCGAAAATATCCAGTTCTCCTCTCACTTCTTAACTTCTACGAAAATGAAAGCACATGGAATGATCAACACGAGTTTCTATCACTATTTATAAACACCATAACAAAAATTCTATCTTCATCTAATACAAGCCGATATCGATATGATGATAAGTTGAAAAGTTTTGCGGTTTGTCTCTATATACTTGGTGGAAAAACAGCGTATGAATTCGTGAGATTAAACTTGCCGGGGGCATTACCGAATCTAACAACCATAAACACGTTAATACAAAGTAATCCAGATAAAATAACAGAAGGAAAGTTTCGATTTAATCAGATGGTAAACTATCTCAATTCTTTCGGTGTTCAACACGTGTATTGTGCTGAAGATTGTAAGTTTTTCATTAACGATATCTCTTAAGTTTCAGTTTTGGTTTCGTACACAATTTTTTTGCAACACTCTGTATCTAAAAAGAGTTGTATCTAAAAACAATTTCGAAGTGAAGTCCCTCTGACTCGCTGGTTAGTTAATAGTTATGGTTTTATTAGGCAGAAAACAACTTTCAACACTATACTTTTGACAGTTGTGAAAGCTTCTTAACTTCATTCCACTTGAAAAATTGTTTTTCTGATACAAAAAAATGGGAAAGTTATTTTCGCGTACTTGTAAAAGTTTGAACGATGTCAAGGATGGGTGATAAAAAAAAGCTTGCTTTCATCGGTTTCTATTGTACTGAACACAGCAGTAGTAGAAGTGAATGAATAACATTTTAGGCGAAAATATTTGAAATAAAACTTATTATATATGTTTTTTATGGATGTCTTAGGCACAGGAGTGGTACGTCGGGTGAAATATGATACAAATACAGATAGCTTCATTGGCTTTTCAACTCCTTTATCTAAGGGTTTGCCAATCCCATGTTATTTCAAAACTGACTCATTGGCTGAGTTGAAAATGTGGATTGACACGAATGAAAAAGCTCCATTATTAAATATTCATTGTGTTCAGGCCATCCCATCACCAAATGAAACAAAAGCTCCACCTAGTTTTCTTCTGTCCGGTTATGGAACCAACAGCAAGTACACTGCATTACACATTCTCAGGCGATGTTTATTTACTCATGAACAATCGGCTGAACAGAATGTGCGAATTCTCGGATTTTCTACTGGTGAGACAACTTCTTTTTGAAATGCTCGCAGCTTCATTCATGAAGACTTGAAATCGTTACTCCATAATTTTAGTTTCATTATTTTTCGTTTGGAAACGTTGAAAAGGAGTATGAGAATTGTCGTTTGTTTTTTAAAACCATATGATCAAAGTTTTTCGAAGAAACATAATCAGGTTTATCTTCGCAGAAACACGTGAAGAAACCGGTAACTTTCATTCAAAGAAATCTTTCTATTTATTAAATGTGATAGTGAATCAGAAAATATTTTTTTAAATGTTTTTGCTTTCTTCTTTACACATTAGACGCTGATAGTAAATATTTAAAGGCTATGCGGCTTATGTCCGGATTTTATGCAAGTTTACCTAATTTTGATCGACACCTTAATCCTTCGGCATTTTCAATTCAAATCGGTGATTGGCCGTGGTATTTTTTAAGATGTGAGCAAGTCTTTGTTTTTATGAAAGACTCCACTCATTTGATAACCAAGTTACGAAATCGTTTGTTATCCAAAACAGCACTCTTACAAATCGGTGATACACAGATAACAATGAAACATCTACAAAATCTAGTTGATAATCCAGAACTATCAAGATTAGATCACGGAATGACACAAAATGACTTGAATCCGTCAGATCGTCAGAATTTTCGATCATGTTTGAGAATTACATCCTCTGACGTATTGAATTTATTAGCTAGCGAAAACAATGCCGATGGAACATACATGTATTTGAAACTGATAAAATTGATTACAACATCCTACATTGAAAAAACAACGTCAATTGAAGCGCGTATGTTTTAGTTTTGCTCTATAAGAATCTTCGAAATGGCCTTTGATTTAAACGAGCTTTTATTTCTTCTACAATTCAACTCACTTTTTTGCTGAAAGTTTGATGTCAGTCGACAAAGGATTCACTGTCGCTCCTGTTGCCAAAAAAATGCGCACAAATTCTAGACTTTTTTGATATATTAATATTAGTGATAGCAGGAATTTTTTTGAGCGATAATGCGCACGAAAAGCGTTTATCTATATTCTTGATGTCGTTGTTGTTGTTTAGGTCTTCAAGGTGCCTGGACCGCCGTTTTCCTTCTGCGTCTGTGGTGGGTGTGGTTGTTACTGACGCCGTTTTCGTCATTATCTTCATCCAGCACTAATTCGAGGAAGAAGAGTCGTGAGAAATATTTTGTAACCCGTCCTGCATTTTTTTCAACAGAATTAAACGCACATTATCTTACATATCTCATTATTCTTGTCCAACAACAACAATTACCATTAGAAGTATTAAATATTCATTTATTTTCGTCTCAAACATGTGAATCATTTTTTCGTAATACACGTTCACTCAGTGGTATCTTTTCTACAGTTGTAAATTATACGGTTGAAGATTTCCTACGAAGATCAAGAAAACTTTCAATTCTAAATGCTACTAAATGTCAATTTAAATCAACGTCCTTAATTAAATTTCCAATTCATCACAAACATCTGCCAGATATTGCAACAGGAAACAATCAAAACTTGTTCGATATTAGTAATTTGGATGTCGAAAATGTTGTTTTACAAGCGTACCATTCAGCTCTACAACTTACAGAAAGTTTGAATATTTCATCTGTAAGTTATCTATTAGCTTCGTCTCAACCTTTTAATATCCTATACGCATTTTTGTTCTAATTCTGGCGAGGAGAGGATGAAAAATTGGCGCGATTCTGATAAAAAAGATCTGAAAAATTATTAATGTTTAACGTAAACTTTTTATGTTTGTTTCAGCTGTTGAAAAAACACAACGTCGTTGACCTAGATGATCTGAGCAAATACTTGAACAAATATTTGAAATCCAGGTCAAAATTAAATAATAACTTACAAATTTTCGAGAATGAAAATGATGATTCTGATTCAGAATTCGATCTCGAAAGTGATGAAGATGATGAGAAAGATTCTATGTGAGTTATACATTAACTATGATATTTGACCTAGTTCTTGAATTTCCTTTCTGCGCATATTCTTGCAATATTCCGATGATCATTAGATCATGGAAAAATGTGCAAAGAATATTCCAAATAAAAATTAGCCTAAACATTATCCTTTGTATATCATATTTTTTATGAATGATTCAGAGATAGCACATCAAGCAGTAGTGAAGACGAGCATGACGGCGTGGACATTGATGAGGAACAGCTGAGAACGATTAAAACGAATTTCCATGGTTTAAATATCAAAGATGCCGTACCGGTCGACCAAAAGAAATCATATTTTAAAATCAAAATTAATGATACGGACAAGTTCTTACACAAATCCACCGCCTGGTACCTTCTAACAAAAGATAATAAAAGCTTATCTGCTGATCGATTGCTCAGAGTTATTCAGACATCAAAAAAATGAATTAAAGGGTGATCCAAAAGTCTTGGTACTTCATATTAAAATTTTATTTTCTCTCTCTTCACAAATCGAAAAAACCTGAAACTTAGGTATATAATAGCTCGCCACTAGGTGAGTATTATCCTAAATTTT
>Ga0302320_10008992_pt1 | contig 21564 bp, 23 predicted proteins | sample Bog_T0_3_FD_202130 | JGI IMG/M metagenome (GOLD analysis project Ga0302320, IMG submission 202130) | Peat permafrost microbial communities from Stordalen Mire near Abisko, Sweden - Bog_T0_3 | ecosystem: Environmental > Terrestrial > Soil > Wetlands > Peat | place: Sweden: Abisko, Stordalen Mire...
TGAAAGAATAACTCTTGAAGATAGGAATAAAGTGAAATTTGCATATTTTGATATGGGGAGAAATGAGGTTTGTTTTAAATTTTATATGGAGAAATTAATTTTTTCAAATAGGCAGATGGATTGGAAATCCAAAGTATTCCACATTTGAGCATTTATTTGAAAGGAGAGAAAAAAAAACCGAGAAATTATATTCATGATATAGATTTGAACAAGATGTGGAAATTTGTATGGTCATATTTCGAGTCACAGATCACACTTCCTGCTTTTTCTGAGGAAGAAATACAAAACATTCATTTTGAATTAATGTCGAAAGAAGAGAGGATAGTAATTTTTAGTGGTTTTTAAATTATATTTTGACAAATTTGAATTTTAGAAAATTTCGGAGGCTAAAGAAAAACTCAAACCGAAATCACATGAACATATCGTAGAGGGCATTGAGGATGATGAGCATTTGCCACAAAAAGGAACTGGAGAAGCCTCACCTAAAACAGACCTTTGAGAGTAATTTGTCACGATAAACTAAAAAATGATATTATTTTTGTTTATTAAATAATTGGAAATCTGATTCCCTCTTAAATATTGAAAATTTATCGATAAATTTAATGTTTTTAAAAAAAAAAAAATAGTGTGAAAAAGTTTTTTAAAAATCTCGAAAAACACAGCTTAATTAACTCCGAATTTTAAAATTTCCATCCATCTCAATTATATCAAAAGACATCCTTTGTCGTCTTCTTTCGTCTGCTGGACATGTAAATTTATATTTTGAGCTTTCTGCTCATCTGGCTGCGAATCCATTCTTTCTTTTCCCTTTCCGTTCCGGCATTTGATATCGTGAATTATCGTTCCATGAGGCTCAGCTTTCCGAAAACAAAAACATACCCTGAATTTCCCTTTTTCTTCAGGTTTTCCAGCCTTCGGTTTTTTATAAAGCTTGCCATTTTCATAACAGAAGTTGGAACTTTCCGAAGGGATGACATCCTTTTTCAAAATGAATAATACAGATTTCCCATCAAAATCAGGATATCCTTTTGTCTCAAATTCTAAATAGGGATGCGCTGTTTCGTAGTTATATTCCGCTTGTTCGAATGAATGAAAAGAGTTGTTCTCTTGTGTTTTTTTATCATTTTCATTATAATATTCGCTAGATTTGAACTCTGTGACAAAAGAACGATATTGTTCTGGATTATTGAAGGTATAATAGGAAGCGTCATCTTTATCAATGGCCTCTTCATGGGGTAATCCGGATTTTGGGGATGCTGGAGGACTAGAAAAAGAAGGTTGTTAAAAGAAAAAAAAGGAACATTTTTTTTTACAATTTTTTTTTCATTGTTGATTTTCGTTTTTGTAAAATGAAAGGTGTTTTTCATCATAAAATTAACTCTTTTTCAAAGAAAAAAGAGAAAAGGGCTCAAAAGCAGATTTTTATGCATTTTATATTTTGATAAAATATTTCAAAAGGTGTTAATCGTTTTTAATTTAAAAAATTTCTTTTTTTCCAACCAAAAAAAAAAAATCACCAAGCCAATTTTTCCAATTTTTCCTGAAATTCCTTTCCTCCATCATAGAACTGTGAATACCAATTCCTCCAGCTCATCAGGAATTTATCCGCTTCAGATTTCATATTATATCCCAACTTAGCTCCAAAAGTTTTCTTATTCCAAATGATGGTATCATTCAAGACCTGTTGAACCTCCAATCTCAAAATCAAAGCTGTGACCCAATATGGCAGATATGTGCTAGTCCAGACATTATGATATACCTTCTGGAAGAATTTGTCGACTGGTATCAAATGTTGTAGAAAGGTAACCTCGAAAAATGGTGAGGTCAGGAATAAAATCACTTGCGAAGGACCGATTTGCAACCCAGTGGCATTGAAGAAGAAGACCTCCCATTTGCCGAAGAAAAGGATCCAACAATCCAAAGAAATCACATTGGTATAGGGTTTGTTTTCTTCAGTGAGGTACTTTTTTAATCTCTCCATCTTGAAATCATTCACGAATTTCTTCTCATGCTTCATGTATTCCATTAAATCAGGGTCACTGGCAGCCATTGTTTTCATGGCCCATCGGAACTTGCTGAAACTTACAGTGCCAGGCACTGGTTCTAAGTGCACATAGTCAAAATGTCTGACGTCTGCACCATTTTCTGGTACTTCTTGAACATGGCAATTGACATATTGAACACTTTCACCTCTTCTTTCCAAATCGACATCATAGATCAAAGGCTCCCATAAGGGCTTGTTATGGTATTCATCCTTACAATGGAACCAGACCATTATAAACCCATTGATTTCACGAACCTCATATTTCTTCAAATGGGCTTCTCCCTCGCCACATTTCTTCAGGTAATTTCCGTTTTCATCCTTTTTAGGGTCACATACCCCATTGTTGTAATCATAGAAATCAGCATGTCTAGGCGTCTTTTGATCGTCAAGCACAGCTTTGCCTGTGGCACCATCGAATGTCCATCCATGAAACGGGCATTCAACACAGTTTCCATGTTTTACCTTAAAAAATATCAAATTAACTCTATTCTTATAAATTAAAAATTTACCTTGCCACCAATGCCCAAATTAGAACCCATATGAGCACAATAAGCATCCAAAACGTATGGTTTGCCATCAGTTCCTCTAAAAAGCACCACATTACGACCAACGCCATCGATTGAACGGACATCACCTGATTTCAAATCGTTAGAAAGCATGAGACGATACCACCCGTTTGGAAAATACGGGGGACATGCACCTCGAGGAAGTTTGGGGTCTCCATGACCTTGGTCGGATTGGACGAATTTGTAGAAACGGTATTTTTTATAATAAATCAGGTAGGTGACGATGAGCAAAGGGATGATGAATGCAGTTGAGTTTTGCTCGAGGTAGGAGAAAATAAGCAAGAAAGCCTCCATTTGAGAAGACAAAATGGTGGAAAATTATGAAACTTTTAGGATTTTTTGAATCTGCGCGTGATGATTCGATCAAATATCAAACCTAATTTCAGATATGACGTTTTTTATTGTGTTAATAATATTATTTGGAGGAATTTTTCTTTGACAGATCTCCATTTTTAGTTTTTTGGTCGTTTTTCTCAATATAAATGATTATTTTGAGAACAGTTTAAGTCCCATCTCATTTGTAATTTTTTCAAAATATCCAACAAAAGAATTTATATAACAAATTTTCATTCAAAAATGAAAAAAAATTTAATTAAAAAGTCAAATAAATAAATTAATACATAAAAATAATTTTTCAAATGCGAAACTTTTTTTTTTTCTTAACAAATTTAGTAAAATAAAAAATAAAAAAATGTTTAGTATTTTATAATTAACTCATAATATTAATTAACTAATAATATTAATTAAATAATAAAGCAATAAAAAATCGTCATTTCATTAATTATATAATCATGAATTCCAACCTTATCAAAAAATCACGCAAAAAAACTCCTTCAAATCGCGAAGAGCTGATTCATGTTCTTTCGCAGCTGCTTTTTCCAAATAGTTTTTCCCAAGTTCTTTCTTATCATTCATGATATGAAACATGCCTAAATTCCTCATCGCGTCAGAATTCCCATTTTCAGCCGCTAATGAATAAAATTTCACTGCCATCTCTTGATTTTTATCTACTCCTGTTCCCTTTTGATAACATGTCCCCAAATTATTCAAAGCCCCGAAACAATGTGTGCTTTGTTCTATAGCCAATTCCTCTGCCATTTCATAATATCTAATCATTTGTTTGGTGCTTTCGAAATCTTGGCTGTTCATGGCATGGATTACACCCAAATTAAAGATTGCCATATAATTTTTCATTTTTTCTGCTTTCTCAAAACATTCCTGTGCTTTTTGTGTGTTTTTTTGAAGTAAATGGTATCTCCCCAGAAGAACATAAGCTTTCTCCATTTTCAAGGCTTCACTTGCGAATTCCAACATTTTTAAATTATCTTTGACTTCTTTTTTATGTGCTTCTCTCAAAGAAGCTATAAAGAGCCCACCCTCCTGATCATATAAGAGATAATTATTGTAAATTTCATGGACCCTTTTATCAATCTAGATTTTATATAAAAGATTAATAATTTAAGAAAAAAATGTACATAGGCAAGTTCTTTGTTGATTTCTTTTAATTCATCAAGAATTTGATTGCAAGATGGTCTTTTTTTATAATCAAAGCTGACCATCGAAAAAATGAGGTCACTTAATCTTTTTCCATATATTTGTTCGATTTTGAACTTTTCGAAAATTTCTCTCATTATCCTTTCATATTTTTCCTCTTCCGGAATTTCACAAGTATATTTAAACTCTTTGATTTTAATCCCACAAGCCACCATCATCGTTTTCCCCAAAGAACAAATATCAAATTTAGTTTTATTAAATTTTCCAATTCTTTGATCAATCCATCGACATAATTCAGGAGCATAATATCCCTTAGTGAATCCCCAATCATCTGCCTTTAAAGAAACCGTCAAATCTGCCTTATTAACAGCTATCAACCCCCCTCCCCAATCTCCTAATTTATAGATGATCTGTTTATTATATACACAAATATCTTGAACATCCTTATTTTTAGTCCGATCATCTGTTTTAAATATTATGACATTTTGAGGCTTGATGTCCATGTGGATAATGTCTTTTAAATGGGCATCTTTTAAAGGAAAAATGAGATCAGTGAACAATTGCAAAAGATCATGAATTTCTAAAAAATCTCCGTTCTGATAGAGAAGTTCTTCTAAATTACATGTTCCGAGCTCCATTGAAATAAAGCAAAAATCTTCATTTTTGTAAGTTTCTATAACGTTGACGACATGCGGATGGGGTCCCAATATCGATAGGACTTTGATTTCGTTAATGCCCATAGTTTTTCGGTCATGATCATCATCTTTATCATTAGGAATAAAGATTTTTATTGCGACAAGATCTTGAGATGGAAACATGGGCAGGGAATAGATTGAGCTAAAACCACCTTTGCCGATTTCTTGCTTTTTGGTTGGGTCGAAATTGGTAGAGATGTATTGACTTTGCAAGGCAATTTGGAGAAAATCCTCTTTATATTTTGATTTTTTATCCATTTTTTTTGAAGTTTTTATAGATTTTGAAAAAAACTAATCATTTTCTTTTATTCAAAATGGATTGAGGGAAAATAATTGCTTTTATGAAAAAATGCTTTAAATAAAAATAATCATCAAAATTTGAAAATAAATTAAAGAGGAAATATTTAAATTTTCAAAAAAAATAATAATGAAAAATTTATTATGTTCTTTTTTCTTTTTTTGATAATATCAATGCCCGAATTGATTTTCTTCGAAATAACTCCAAAACTTTTGAATTAAATTTTTCTTATTTTTTTAATATTTTAATTAAATAAAATCATTTTTTTGAAATAAAAAATATTCCAAAAGTAGTTCGAAAATTCAACGGTTAAAAACGAGAGTATTCTGAATTATAGCATATATATTTGAAATAAACCGAAATTATTTTGAATATCACAATAAATTTTAAATTGAGATTTCTCAGTCAATGTCGTTAGAATCTTCCATTTTCACGGAAACGCTATCATGCACCTATGCCAATTTCTGGTCTTCCCAATTAACTACGAGTCAAAAATGCAAGAAACTAGCCTATGGTTCATGTCAGGATGAGGAAGATCTCGTGAATTTCTTCGCTTTTTTCTGGTGTTACCTCGACGGCTCATCATGGATTTATGTCATTCTTTCGATCATCTTCATCTACCTGATCTTCAAATTCATTTCCAGCACGATCGAAGAATTCTGTGCACCTTCCATCACTTTCATCAGTGATTGGCTCCAATTATCCGAAGCATTAGCTGCAGTGACTCTTTTGGCCTTCGCTAATGGGGCAGGGGATGTGATCACAGCCATCGTGGCTTCAAGCACTAGCAATGGGATTTCATATAACATCGGATCGTTATATGGTGCTGGTCTATTTGCGTAATTTTAACCCTAAAAACTTTTTTATTCTTAATTTCCCTCCATTTTTTTTTCAAATTTCAAGCTGCGCATTGATCATTTCGCTCATCATCTTCAGATCCAGCAAGACCATTGTTGTCACCCCCTCCTGCATTTATCGAGATATTGGAATCTACATCTTTTCCACTCTCTACATCCTAGTGGTTTCTGCCTTTGGAGAGATCACCATCGCCATCAGTGCCTGTCTTCTGGTGATTTATTTCGCCTTGGTTCTCATCGTCTGGATTCAAGATTACTTAGCAGCCAGGGAATCCTTCGGCAAAGGAGGGAAAGCACTCAAAGACGGACCAGATTCCTCAGCACCAGTAGTAGAAGTTAATGTCCATGGGAAACATCATGAATTACAAGAAGAAAATCCAGATGAGCCAGAAAAACCGAAAAAAAGAATAAAAAACATGGTCAAAAAATTCAAATACCATCTCATGGTGATGTCCATCGCCACCAAGATGGTTCTTTTGGCCAAATTCAAATATAGACAAGAACAACATGAAAAAAGCTTTGGAGATCGATCTATCCTCGGAAAGATCAGTTATCTCATTGATTTCCCATTCGACCTTTTGCGTAAACTCACAATTCCACCTTGTGAGGTCGAAAATTTCAGCAAGACCTTATTGGTTCTTTGGCCATTCCCAGGTTTATTCCTAATTTTTTGGGCGTTCTTCGGTTCTTTCACTTTGGTGTGGATCTATGTGATAGTGCCTTTGGGAATCCTTTTGATGGCGATCTTTTTCTTCACCTGTCCAGATCATGGAGTGCCAAGATATATGGCAGCTATTGAGATCCTTGGCTTGACGATGTCAGTGATTTGGACGTTCATAATGTCGAGCATTTTGGTGGATTTATTGCAAATGTGGACGATTTTCACTGGAATCAGTGCCACTTATATGGGTTTGACAGTTATTGCTGTAGGAAGCGCATTACCTGATGGAGTGACTACCTTGGCTTTATCAGCGAAAGGTTATGGAGATATGGCGATCACTGGGAATTATTCATCTCAATGCTTTGGATTCTTGGTTGGGTTCGGGTTAGCAATGTTGAAAAAAACCATCACCTCAGGCACTCAATATTTCAATCTATGGGATTTGGACACTTTGAATAGCAATGCTTTGGATGTCTTGGCAATTTTGACTATGTTGACTGTGCTTTGTGTGTCATTCTTTTATGGAATTGCTAGGAATTACCATTTCGATAAAATCTTAGGAGTCGTCTTGTTAGTGATTTATGGCACTTTCCTGATAGTTGCCACTTATTTCGCTTTAGCCATATTGCTCTCAGGAACAACCGATTAAAGGAAATACCTTATAATATGCTTTGAAAAAAAAATTATGAAAACAAAAAATTTCAGGAAAATTAAAGTTTTTTTATCAGGCTTTTTTCTTAGCTTAAAAATTACCTTTTTTTCTTTTTGGGGCTAAGTTTTTTGATAATAATTCATAGGAAAAGATAAATTTTCTCTAGATGGAATTCGCCAATTTAAAGCCTGATAAAAGCATCCAATCCTTCGCATGGAATCATCAGGCACATATCGCCACAGGTCCCCATTTCAAGTTATTTCTCGGTCATAACACAATTGATCATGCTGAAGTTATAATCAAACAAGTCGACCGTTGCAATATTTCCGATGCAGAGGTTTTCTCGTCTTTTCTCAATGAAATCCAAAAGATCAAAGCCAAAAACATCCCAGGTTCTGTCACTTATCTTGATCTCGTGAAATCTAATGATTCTTTCTATTTCGTTCAAAGCTTTTGTAATGGAGGCGATTTGAGACAAATACTCCATTCCAAAGGAAAAATCGAAGAAACTGAAGCATTGGTTATTATCCAAAGCCTGATCAAAATCTATCAAGGCTTCGTTAAAGAAAACATGATCCATGGACATATCAAGCCTGAAAATATCCTCATCCATAATAAACATTACATTTTCAATGATTATTGTCTAAATTCCCTCTATCAATGTTTTATATTAGATAAAAATAAGGATAATCAAGAGAATTTCCTCTATTATTCCCCACAACAATTAGCCAATCCCAATGCCAAAAGCAATGTCAAAAACGATATCTGGTCTTTAGGGCTCATTTATTATGAAATGATTTATGGGAATTTGCCTTGGAATGGGAAATCCAAAGCAGAATATCTCCAAACCATTAGGAAAATACCCATCAGATTTCCATTTAACCTGGCTTTGACTGAAAAATCCAAAGATTTCATAAACGGATGTTTACAGGTTGAGGAAAATTCACGGTTTTCATGGGATCAAATAATGAATCATCCAGCTCATTCCTCAATAGATGAAGCTTCTTCAAATAAGAAAGAAAGCAATTCGAAGGCTGCGAATTTGAATCAGAAAAATGTGAAACTCATCAAGGAATTACAAAACGTGATAACCAAACAAAATCTTAATCTCGAGAAATTATTCAATGGTTTTGATAAAACAGGGGATAAGGCTTTAGATCTGCATGAATTCATGAAATTGATTGTTGTGATCCAACCGAAATTAGAAATGTCCGATATTCAGGAAGTTTTCCAACGATTCGATGAAAATCATGATGGGAGTATCAATTTTGCTGAATTCCACAAATTGATTGTTGAAACTGATTATAGAGATAATTCAGAAAATGAACAATTAGCTGATTTCAGAGGCGAGAAACTCTTGGATCATATTATTCATATCATAATGGAAAATAACCTGGATCTCGAAAAAATGATCAGTCAATTCGATGTCACAGGGGATGGCTTATTGAAATTAGGAGAATTCTTACCTATTATCAGAGTTTTTGATAAAAGCATCAGCGATGAGGATGGGAAGTTCGTATTTAAGAAATTTGATAAGAATTCTGATGGGGAATTAAGCTTCCAAGAATTCAAGACGATTTTGGAAATCGAAATCGAGAAGAAATCAAGAAATAGCAATAAGAATAAGAAGAAAAAAGAAGAGATGACAAAAGCTGAAAAATTATTGGAAGATTTGAAGAAAGTAATCGTTTTTAATAAATTAGACACGAAAATGGTATTTGTGAGCTTTGATAAAAGCGGGGATAATCTATTGGATTTCATGGAATTTAAACGTTTGGTGGAGATAATCAACGCCAGGAATAGTGAGACTGAAATCAAGGATCTTTTTAATCTGTTTGATATCAATAAAGATGGAAATGTCAGTTTGGAAGAATTCCAAAAGGCTTTGTTAAATTAACTAAAAAAACCTGTTTTTCTTTGATTTCTCATGAAAATTAAACACTTGTTTTAGTCAATAAATAAAGCTTTTTTACTTATCGTTTATTATAATTCCAGTAGTTTTATTATTTTGTTGAAAAATAGACATTTATTTCCTAGTTTTAAATTCGAAAAGGCTTTCGGATTTCTTCGATATATCTCCAATCTTTTCCCTAAGAAATCTCTTAATAAATTCATTAAAATCTTTGTTCATACCATAAATTCTCATAATCTTTATATCCATTTATCTTGAAAATCGAGGAATTATATTTTTCCTTTTCATGAGGGTCGTTTTTATTGATTCCTCTAGGCGGAAATAACATATCAACTGATAATCTAAAGGCATCATCTAATAATTAAACGAAAGAAATTAGCCCTGGAAAATATCTTTTTATTAAAAAACCTAACATTCTTGGAATCAATTGTTTAAGCAAAGGACTTGATTCCTCAATGCAAGGGTTCGTATTGATTTCTAAAAGCCAAACTGCGAAGGCAGCATCGATCATGAAATCGAAACCGAAGATTTCAAAACAAAATTTCCGTTTATTTGGATTGAGTTTGTCCTGAACTGCCTTGAAACATAAATTGATGATATCCTTCATTTTTGGAATCAAGTTTTTCCGGATTCTAGCTTTCATATTATTATCTCGGAAATATTTCTTTGAAATTTTATGAAAATTATGAAACAATTATGAAAAAATTATGAAAAAATTATGAAAATAATATAATATTAGAAAAAATTATGAAATAATTTTGAAAAAATTATGAAATAATTGAGAAAAATTAAGAAAAAATTTAGAAAAAAAATTAAGAAAAAATTAAGAACAAATTAAGAACAAATTATGAAATCAATTTAGGTTTTTTACATCTAGTTGATAGAAAGAGAGCTGGTTTCCTTTTTCGAAAGTCCCATATTTTTCTGAATTCTTTTGAATCGCGTTATTTGTGAGATGAATGAAGGGGTTTTCAAGTTCGTTTCCATACAAATTGAAGACTTCTGATGAGGTTCTGATATATCCTTCTTTAAAGAAATAGATGTTCAAATCATGGTTTAATAAGGCCCAAACTCTGATATCGAATTTCCTCTGCGTGATTAATAAGGGGTTTTCTATATATTTTTGAATGATGAATCTCCTGGTTTTGAGTTTCGAATTTCCTAGTATTTTCAAGGTGTTTTTCTTCATTTCTTCTTTATTTTGCAAGGGTTTCCTTAGGATTTTCATGGTGGAATTCGCTTTTTTCCCGAAAGTAAAGGACCTTTTCTTGAGTATATTAGAGACATCAATTACTTTATAATTATCGAATTCATATCGTTCATATTCCAATAAAATTGATTGAAGGCTTTCTAAGTTATTAAATAATCTAATGCCTCTTCCTCTATTATAATCCGCAGGCTTTAAGATCCATACATTATTTCCCGCATTTAAAGTGGCATAATTTCGAGGCTGTGAATATAAATAATGTTTTTTATCCATGCTTTTCTGCATTAATTTATGCGAGGAAAAGCTGAAAATCGAGGATTTAAATAACGAGCTTTTCCCTTGGAAGCAATCTAGGAAATCCTGGAATTCCGAATCGAATTTCTCCAGATGATCCAAATCCAAAAAGAACGTTATGGGCAAAATATCAAATAAAAACCGTTGATTTTCCTCGCAATAAGTTTGCAAATTATTCAGGAGGTTGATTTTCGAAGATAATTCCTTATGTTCTTCGAAATGATTCACGATTTGTTTAAAAGGCGTGAGCTTCAAACGATCGTATTTTATCGTCGCGCTGGTCGGTTGCCAATTCAAATTAAATAAGGTGCTATAAGAAGGAATCTCGACCCACCAAGGCCTGCTATTCATCACTCTTCTGATGATAGGATGATTGTTGCCTTGCCCTAAAGTAAACTTCCAAAAAATTATTATATTATCTATTCATTAAATCAAAATATATTAGAAAAAATAACATAGAAATTTAAATTCATGTATAGCTACAGGCCAAAGATTATTAGACTCCAGGTTAGATATAAAAAAAAAAGCTCACTTTATAACTATTATCATCAAAACCGATCATTGGCATTGAAGCTATGGTCATGGTTTTGAGATAAGTGGAATCCCGTTTACGATGAGGGGTCAAATCATGAATATCTTTAACTGACCCCAAAGGAATGTCAAAAGATGGCTTTTTAATGGCTCGAATAAGAGGGAAGTTATATTCATCAATCGCGGATTTGTCTTTCATTTTTTATTTGGAAGTTGTGTTTTTTAGAGTTTTTGGAATTTATTTGACACAAATTAATTAGCGTTTATATTTTATTTCGGTTTATCAAAATGACTTCGAACATTAATTATAAATCTCGAGCTTTTGGGTTTCTATCAGGTTTCTTTTAATAACAATTTCCCCATCCCAAAAATCAGAAATCATAAGAATTATTAAAGCAAAAAACCCAGAGGAATTAAGCCCTTTATATTTCCATACCAAGGAGAAATTCCAAGATTGTAAAAACCTCATAACAGCCAAATTCGATGAAGCCTTATATGAAATGGAGGATTTTCATTCATCCCCCGCCATTATATCGCCTAAATATAATGCTATTAGGGAGAACTTCATTCAAAACTCTGAAAAAAAACAAAAGCCTCAAACAATTCCTAGGAAAAATTTTTATCATATAGCCCGTAAATTGAGGCTTTCTCATATAATTAATGATCAAAATGTCGAGTTATATATAATTTTATCAAGAAAAAGGCAGTAATTTTGGCTTATTTTAGGATCAAAAGGATCAGATATAATGAGCGATCGAATATCACTCGAATCCTAACAAAATCCGCAGATCTCCAAGAAAGAATCATGGATTGTGAAGAGCCTTTGGATCTCGATTTCTATAACACCATTAACAAGAAAACAAGCCAAATTCCTGAGATTCTTCCTTTCAAATACTTTAGACAAAAACGCTTCATTAAAGTCAACACCTACTCGATTTCCAAATTAAAAGAGGTGTTTCTTTCTAATTTTATAAGCCTTTTTAAATATACTCTAAGAAAGTAGATAAACTCAATGATAGATTAGAACATACTAAGGCAACTTTGGCTTTATTTGATGACCCAAATCTCAATAGAATTCCTTTTTTTATGAAGTTCCGAAAAAGGAAACAAACCTTTATTAATATCCCCAAAAACATATCGCCTTTTAATTCAAAATCTCCAAAGGCCAGAAGTCCAATTTCTATGTCTCCATTAGGGAATTCTCAGCCTTTTGAAATGAAGAATGGTTTTAGTAGGAAAATGATGAAGAAAAGGGGTAATTCTGGGTTTTTTAATCAGAAGAGGCTCGGATTTTTGGAAACTGAATTGAAGAAAAATGAGCCTTTTCAAGCCGACCCTTTTCAAGCGATGATGTGGAATAGGATAAAGGAAAAAAGACCAAAAGGAAGGCTTTTGGATGCAGCTTTTGAAAATAATCTGCTGAGAATTGCCTTTGATAGAAGAGATAAGCTGAAAGCCATGGTTTTTTAAGACTATTTTAATAAGAGTTTCTTCAAGGCGCTTTTTAGAATGAAGCGATAAGTTATCAAGGAAAAAGCGATCAGAAAGCCTTAGAAGAGAAAATGCAAGGACTTTATCAAAGAAATATAGATGAAAACCTGCGAAAACAGGAGATTTATTGTTCTTTGATGTTGGGATTATATAAAAAAAAAGATAATCTCTCAGAAATTGAGATAAAGTTCATGGATTTATTGAAAAGATTGCTCGAAAGAGGCATTCTTATCACCATATCTAATGTCAACCAATTGATAAATCAACGCTTTACTAAAGAACAGCTCCAAGAGAAAGAATTCCTGGATTTATTTGAGAATTTCAAGAAAAAACTATTAACTTAAGTTCTTAAGAGTTCGAATAGAAAAAAAGAAGAAAAAACCCTTTCAATTGCTTTAATTTTTCTCAATAAAATAACCCCCAACCCAAAAAGGTTTATCATCATTTTTTGGTTTCATTAATTAAACCTTCGATTGTTGAAATTCCTAAAATTCCTCAATAAATCTATTAAAAACCTCTAGATAAAATAAATACTTCCTCATTGGAAATCCGCCTCGATTCTGTCTAAACCTGTCTTTTTGTATTCCACCGCTTCTTCTTAGCATTGGAACCAGCTCTTTTTTATAATATTCAATCACCAGCTTTTGACCATCTAATTCGGCTCCATTATATTCATCAATGGCCTTTTTGGTAGATTCTTCATCATTAAATTGGATGATAGCTGTGCCCTGCAGATTTTTTAAGAGACTTTTAGAATAATTTCTTGAATAGAAAAACCTTAGATCGACCGATTTCATCCCAATCGATCTCACATCTGGTGATTTCTCCGAATTGTTCAAAAAGGTCCTAAATTTTGATAAGAAAAAAACTTCAAAAATTAACTCTTTTCTAGATAATTTACATGCAGATCCTTATTAATAATAGCATAATGCAAATTCGAGATCCGGATGGTGTTTCTGGAATTAAAACTCGAATTTTGTTGAGGCGATCGTGAAAATCGTTTGGTGGTTTTTTCGAAACCACCGAAATCCTTGTTTTCCTCAAGTCCGCCTTCGAATCGATCATGTTCCCAATGTCTTTTCTAAGAAATTTGAATAAACCAAAGAATGGTTCATTCCTTGTATATTTTACCTTGTTAAAACCGCTATTATTCTCTTCGAATTCTTCATTTCTCTGGAATCTATTGCGATAATTTCCACCTGCGGGTTTGAATCTTTGTTGTTTATTAAAGCCTCCACCGGCTTTATATCTGCCTGAATAATTGTTATGGCCATTGTTATTGCCATAAGAATGGTTATTGTTGCCTCCTTTTGATTTCGAAGCCTTGATATAATCATCTAAGGACATGCCGAGACCTTGACTCATTGCGAATTTTTCAAATTAAAGTTTTTTAAATTTTGTTTATCTTCGGAAAAAAAATTATAAGTTTTTTCTCGTTTTATTGCTAAAATTCGCTTCATGAGCCAAACTTTTAATCCGAACGGAATTTTCGGAGGACTCAATCTTCTCAAACGGTCGGAAAATCGCATTTTATTAGATCCTGGCCAACGTCCGCCTTATCCTATCTTGATAACCCAACCGACAGTTCGAGAAACTGTGGCCAATTTCAATAGAGCGGATCTGGCCATTTTGTTAGTTTATACTCTCGTGGGTAATTTTATTCGAAATTTCTCAGATTAAATCATCATTTTGGATCATTTTTCTTGATTTTATTTCATTTTCTAAGGTTTCCCAGTGGCCCGCAAAGTTGTGAACACTCCAGTTGCGAGCGAACATTTGAAAAGATCGATGTTCAAATTGACGTGGACTGCGTTTATGACATTCGGAGCTTTCACGGCATTTAGTAATTCATATTATAGACTCGTGGGATTGGTAGATAATGGATTGGTTTGGAGAAGAAAGGAGGAATCTATAAAGAAATATGATTTCACTTCAGATTATTTGAAGGGAACAATTTGGAATTTCTTCCGAGTGGAAAAGAAAGATCAAGAAGAAATAAAATAAATGGAATTATTTTGGCGACATTATAGAGATTTTAAAGAAACTACAAGAAAAACATTTTATCTTCTTTCTATTTTTTAATTTATGGCAATTTTTAGAGAATTTTCTTCAATATTTCAGGCTTTTCAAAAGGAATCAATTCCGTCCATTTCTCCAATTTCTTATCGCTTTCCTTATAAATGAAGGTCAAAGTGCTAGCCAAAGAAGGTGTGAGGTTTTTCTTATCATCTTCGAAAAGAAACATCAAGATTCCCCATACCAAAGATGCCAAAATCGGATAGAAAGTCATTTTCGGCATGATTTCTTGTTTCTTCAGCTTTTCCCCCACTCCCACCAACATTCTTCCCAATAAAAATAAGATTATTTGGTTATTAACGCTGGTTTTCTTTCGGAAAACCACATAACCCACAGTAGATCCGGCTAATAATGAATGATATTTCGATCCCCTTCCTCTCAAAGCATTCAAAAAACAAACCATTGCCTTATAGAGAAAGATAAATAGACCGAGATTTTTAGCATGTTCGAAAGTCAATTCACATATGTTGGTCAAAAGTTCTTTGAAACTGCCCTTTTTGAATAGGATCACCATCGCGATGGAATGAAGGAAACGAAGCCTACCACCAAAATAAACCCCATTACGAAAACCACGGAAGGCACTGATGATGCAGGAAGTATGTTGACAAGGGTTGTTGTCAGAGGCTTGATCCATTTATTGTTGCATTTTTGAAAAAAAATAGTTTTTTTGGGGGTTTTTATGGGGTTTATTTTAAATGAATAAATAATTTAGATGGCGTCATTACAACAAAAAAACTTAGAAAAATTAGTTTTTTTAATAAAAAAAATGGACATAAAAAAATTTAAATTTTTTTTTAATTTTTTTTTCAAACTATTTATTAGATTCAAATAATCAAGATAAATAAATACCTTCAGCCTTTGTTGGATCTCAATATTTTCAAATTTATATTTTATTTCAAATTTATTCCATTCTTTAAGCTTTTCTTCTTTCTTTTTTCATATATTCTCAAATTTATGTTTCATATTCAACCCTTCTTGTCATGTCTCGGAATCAGTCCATATTTCCAAGAATCAGCAGCCAAAACCATAGTCAACAGCATGCTTTTCATTGATTTTATCCACACCTCCAAAGTTGACCCACACTTTTTCTATTTTTATAACGTCAGCAGGCTCAAAAAGGTGTCTCCAATTTTACAAATGTACCCAGAACCAGAATTAGTTCACCAAATTTACATCAAATACTTTAAATCCAAGTACCAAAGTTAAGAAGATTACTAAAAATTTCCAAAATAATAGCTCAAAAACTTTAGAAGACATTAACCGGATCTCCATGAAGAACTGGAATGAAGAAAAACTGATGATTTTGATTTGGATGGTGGCATGTTATGAGACGCTGATGAAACGAAACTCAACCGATTTTGTATAATTTTTTTTTAATTTTTTAATTTTTTAATGTTTTTCAATTTTTTTCAATTTTTTTCAATTTTTTTAAACATTTTTTTCAATTTTTTTCGATTGCCAAATAATTTTCTCAACTAAGACCCAATTCGATTGGCAGACAATCGCTAACCTCTTTCCCAACATTTCCTCTGAATTCCTAGAATTCAAATGGTTGTTGTTGTTTCAACAATCCAACAAAAGCATTTATGAATGGTCAGAGGAAGAAGATGAGGGTTTGATTCAAATAATCAGGGAAAATTCTTGGAATCAAAGGATCAAATGGAGCGAAATGGCTCAGAAATTATGTGTTTTGGTTCCAAACCCTCACAAAATCAAAACTGGCAAGGAATGCTGTGAACGATTCATTAATCATTTGGATCCTGCTTTAAAAAGGTATCGAGTTTATAAAATATTTAGAAAAAGTTAATTTTACATTAAAGAAACCATTGGACCTCTCAAGAAGATGTGTTATTGATGGAAATGGCGTTAAGTTTCTTGAGGAAATGGTCAAAATTGGCCAAATATTTTCCAGGCAGAACCCAACATAACATCAAGAATCGATTCATCAGTTTGATGGTGAAACATTTGAAGGTATCAAGGAAAAAATTGGCAGAAATGATGAAAAACGAGAATTTGGATGATCAGATCATTAGTTGTATTGATAGTTTGAAGTTTAGAATTAAGAATTATAATCAACATCCCATAAAAAAGAAGAAAGAAGAAGGCTCTTTCTTTGACAATTCGGAAACCATGTGTAGTCGCCTTCACCATAACAATAATTTAGATCATAATTTAGATCATTTGAACAATGTCCAGACTTTTCATGATATTGGTTTGGACTTCTACAAATATTAAATAGTCGAGTTTATTTTATTTTTTTAGTATTTCGTTAGTATTCATTAATAATCTCTATATGTTGAATTGAATTATAATTACATACAGATTTCCTATATATATACTTTTTAATTTTTTAATTTTCTCCAAAAAAAAAATTAAATAATCATATCAAATCTCTTAATTAAACAGGGCGGATTTCCTCTCATAAACCCATCGAAATCTATCAATCTTCTGATCTTCATCGATTCCACACTCGGAGCCATTTCTTTTTAAATAAAAGATTAAAAAGAAAATAATTAAAAGAAAAAAACTTCCATGAACTAATCTTTCAGTTCTCATCAAATGACAAAAGCCTCTAAATTCTTTATCTGGAGTCTCCTCTGTAATTACTTTACCCTTTTCATCCAATAAAATCAAGCCCAAATGACTGATGATTTGAAAATCCTCAATTAGAATATAATCCTCTTCAGAAGCCTTGATTTGTTTGAAGCTTGAGCCTGTCATGTTTTTCCATAAATTCTTCGGAGAAAGGCTTTTCACAATAGAAGGCTCTGATTTCGGCAGATAACTCTTCAAGGTTTCTTTATTTAAATTATTGATTGAGTTTTTTTGTGACATAACTTATGAGAAAATTGGGCTCTTTATCTTCAGAAGAATTAAATTTTGCAGCCAATTGTTTCCCCATTGTCAATGATTGCTTCTCTGTTTTTATTTCCTGTTCTAAAGACTTGATTCTCTCTTCGAAATGCAAATCCTGGCCTTTACGAAACATATTATAATCATGAAGGAATTTATTTGAATTGCGGTCGATTTTTACACCGAAAATCAGATATTGGCCGAGTGGAATGATCCGAATTTCGTTATAATTCGGAAGCTTTTTCATGCGGAAAGCAGATTTTGTTGATTTCAAATTAGTTAAGACTTGAGAGGAAAAATTTGCCTCGATGTTGATTTCAGGAAATTTCCGATTTAGCAAACCATCGAAAAAATTGGAATATAAGGAAAGCAAAAAAGTGGTTTCGGTGTTCGACAAAGAAAAATGGCTCGGAACCTAAAAATTTATCTTTAGATGAAAAGAAATAAAGAACACAGTTGAAAATATTGGATCGATTAAAGAATTTAGCAGCTTAGAAACATCTTCATTAAAACGATAAAACGATTTCATGAAAAGATCTGATTTTTAAGAGTTTTAAATATTAAATTTTTTTATTTTAATAAATTTTCTTTTTTTAGAAAAAAGTTTGATTTTATATAGAAAATAATTTAAAATATTTTTTTTATAAAAAAATTATGAAATTATAACAAAACTGTTTGACATTTTATATTTTTTTAGATTTTTTGGAAATAAATTTTTGTTGTTAAAATATGGGATATTTATTTTTCAAATTTTTAGGCAAAATTTTATTTAGAAGATTATTTTAATATAATTTTAGAAAATTAATTCTTTTGGCAATATTTATTTGTCTATTTTTGGCAATTTTCGAACTTTTTGGCAGATAAATTTTTAGAAGCTTTTTGGCAAAATATTCTTTTGGCAATTTTTCTCTATATTCTCTGCGAAGACATTCCTCACCAAATATGACTTGACCAAATTCAACGACAGGAGAATCGATACAACATGAACAATTCAATCAATAACTCCCATCTTCCAGTCACAAGGGAAACCGTCTTGAATGGACAGACCAAAACTAATTAATATGTGGCTGAAAGTTCTCAAAATAGCTCTGAATTAACTGCAAGAGAAAAAACCAAAATTTAGAAAGGAAAGCCTACAAGTAAAAACAATCTTCAATAACCCAACTGTTGATACTTGTTCTCCTTTTTTAAGGAAGGATTTAGAAGATTATAAAAACGAGAAGGAAAATGAAAATGAAAAAGGAGCAACTAGACTGATGATAGTAATTCAGAAATTGAAGAGGAGGAAGAGAAGATAAGAAAGAAAATAAAGCCTTCAAGTAAAAACAATCTTCAATAACCCAACTGTTGATACTTGTTCTCCTTTTTTAAGGAAGGATTTAGAAGATTATAAAAACGAGAAGGAAAATGAAAATGAAAAAGGAGCAACTAGACCGATGATTCTAATTCAGAAATTGAAGAGGAGGAAGAGAAGATAAGAAAGAAAATACTAATTTTAATAATTTTTTGAGTTTTTTTAAGTAAAAGTTAACTTCATGTGAAAATTATCAGAGTTAAAACCAAGAAAAATCCATTTTTCTTAAAATGAAACTATTTTTATAATTTAATTTGAAAATTTTTCTTCTGTCTCAAACATTTACCAGAAAATGGATTTCAACAAAACGACTCAAAAGCAGCTCACCGAAATCGATAAGCACAACAACTCAAGGTTCTTAATGGCATTGTCGAGAAGAGACCCAATATCATAGACTTGGAAGAAAACCATCAACTGAATGAAAAAGAATCCAGCCATACAGCCCTCGTAGAAGTTCAAGCATTCAACAAAGTCCGCTGTACAAGGATGGTGAAAGAACATGAAAGGAATCTAAATCCAAAATTGGATCATCTCTTAAAACTTGCAAAAAAAGAGGCAGTGATCGAGGCAAAAGAACAAAAAAAGACATGGTTAGTGCCAACAAAAAAGATTCAGAAGCCCAATTCAATCATCAACACTGAGGCAAAGAAGATGACAGGTCTAAAGTTGAAGCTGAAAGAAAAGAAATTGGGGAAGTTTAAAATGAAAACATCCATCGATAAAACTTCTCTACCTGTTGCTGTACCATCTGGCGCCGATGGATCTCTTCAGGATGGTAATGGAAACGGGATCCTGCCAAGAGTTGGGGAAGATGGTGGTGTTAAATCTCCGGTCGTGTACACAGGGACTTCCCAGATGCACGATTCTGGAAAAAACCAAAGGACTTCCATGGTTTTTTCGGGAGATGGAATAGATGTTGATTTTTTTCGAAAAACCGATTCCATTTTTTTAGCTTTGGAATTAGATCTGTCCAAGGAAGACAAAAAAAATTGTCTGATGAAGTTCTTCAGAAAACTTGATATTGAAGTTGCATTGCAAAAACTCCTTTCATATGATGGCATTGGTTTTTCCATCAAACCCAATGAAGAAAAACGATGTTATTCAGTCATAGCAAAAGTCCAAGGAAGGGATGATGTTGCACGTGATGAATTTTATGGAAATGGACAGAAACAAAACTCCCAACATGCTAAGAAAAAATGCTGTCTTTTTGTTTTGAAGGTCATCATCGATGAGTGTGCAGACAAGCTGTTCGGTGCCATTGTTTTATCCAATGACAGATCCTCCTTTGACAAGCTGTTCGGTGCCATTGTTTTATCCAATGACAGATCCTCCTTTATGGATTCATTGGATAGTCAAAAACTCAAAGCCCAATCCTTGCAACTCACCAAAAAACTTGAAGAAGAAACACAATCAAATGTGATGCTCCACAACAAAAATGAAGCTGTTGAAGCAAAAAATCTAGAGCTTGCAGCAAAAAATGACAAGTTTATAGATGATCACAACCAAGATGTTTTGGAATGGATGAATGAAGAAAAAGAATGGAAAGAGGGTGAACTATTAGCAAAAGAAGCTTATTTAAAGCTTCAGGATAAATGCCAAAAACTAGGGGAGGAGTTGAAGACACAAGAAATTCACCAAGATAAATTGGAAGAAGAACTCCAAAAGAAGAAAAATGCAGACGGTCTTTTAAATCTTCAATTCACCAAAATGCAAAAGAAATGTAGAAACATGGAGCTCGAAATCGAAGAGTTGAAGAAGAATCGTGGAAATGCTGATTTGAAAACCGTTCAAGACATGTTTAACCAAATCAAACCATATTTAGGCAGAAAACAACATCCACCAATTCAAAATTTTGGTCAAATCAGAAAAGAATTTGGGAGATTTTCAAAAAAGTATACTTCTTTTCTATGGCTCGACGAAAACAAAGAAGCATTCTTTATTCTTTGAGATAGAAGAAATTTCAGGGATGAAAAGCAATGAAGATGGTGAAAGACGATTTTGTATCAACTGGTGGGGTGAACCTCTGTCAACATGGGAGCCCCTGAAAACATCCCAGAAAATCTCAGAAATGCATATCTCAATAAATATCCAAGCAAAAAACATAAATTTTTAATATATGTATATTTTTTAAACAGAAGAAGGAATATTGGATTCAGCTCATCCAATAGCCAAGCCAACAGCCAAGCCAATCGCCAAGCCAATAGCCAAGCCAATAGCCAAGCCAATATCCAAGCCAATAGCCAAGCCTGCCAATCCAATCGCCAAGCCAAAAGACTTGAAAAAGACCAAGAGACACAATAAATAATTAATAAATTTTTTTTTGATAAAGAACAGAAGAAGAAAATTTATTGAATAATTATTGTTCACTTTATAAAAACTAAATTTTATTTTTATAACTTAAATTCTTGATAAATGTCTTCTAAAAAAATTATTTAATGAATCTTTTTTATTAAAACATTTTTAAAATGGAAAAAAAAATGATTTTCTTAAATTAATATTTTTTTTTTTTAAATATTTTGGGGTCATCCCGAAGTTTTTTTAATTAAAATTTTTTTTGCATATTTTCCCTTACCGTAAAA
>Ga0302320_10008994_pt1 | contig 21555 bp, 20 predicted proteins | sample Bog_T0_3_FD_202130 | JGI IMG/M metagenome (GOLD analysis project Ga0302320, IMG submission 202130) | Peat permafrost microbial communities from Stordalen Mire near Abisko, Sweden - Bog_T0_3 | ecosystem: Environmental > Terrestrial > Soil > Wetlands > Peat | place: Sweden: Abisko, Stordalen Mire...
GCCGCGTGGATCAGGGCGGAAACGGGGGTCGGACCGGCCATTGCGTCGGGAAGCCAGGTGAGGAGCGGAATCTGCGCGCTTTTGCCCGTGGCCCCCAGAAGGAGAAGCAGGGTGGACGCCGTGACCAGGGCCGCGACGGGCGCCGAGGCGAGCAGGATGGCGTGGGCGGGATCGCGGAACCAGTTCGCGATCGCTTCGTAGGTCAGGGGCGTGCCCGTACCCAGGACCTGCCAGAGAAGGAACAGTCCGAGCAGGAAGCCCAGGTCGCCGGCCCGGTTGACCAGGAACGCCTTCTTGGCGGCGGCGCCGTTGGAGGCGTCGTGGTGCCAGAATCCGATCAGCAGGTAGGAGCAGAGGCCCACGCCTTCCCAGCCCATGAAGGTGACCAGGGGGCCGTTCCCCAGAACCAGCACCACCATGTTGGCCAGGAACAGGTTCATGTAGGCCATGAACCGCGCGAAGCCCCTGTCGTGGGCCATGTACCCGACGGAGTACAAGTGGATGAGGGTCCCGATCCCGGTGATGAACAGGAGCATGATCCCCGCGAGCTCGTCGAAGCGGAACCCGAAATCGACGTTGAGTTCTCCGGTCTGGATCCAGGTCCAGAGCACTTGTCCGAACGGCTTCACCGGGGGGATCCCCAGCCCGAGACCGAGGTCGTGGTTCAGCCTGAGTATGGAGTCCCGCTCGAGGAACAGCCCCTGCCAGGCGAGAACGACCAGGATGAAGGTGGCCAGGGGGAAGAGCACCCCCAGGAATCCCGACAGTCCGCGCGACGGTCCATGTTCCGTCCTGGATCCGAACAGGGCCAGCGCCCCGTTGATCAGGAAGCCCAGGAAAGGCAGGGCGGGCAGGAGCCAGAGTTGGGGCGTCACCGTGTCACTCCTTCATCCGGTCGAAGGCGTCCGTGTCCAGGCTCTCCCGGGAGCGGAAGACGGAGAGCAGCATGGCGAGGCCCACGCAAGCCTCGGCCGCGGCGACCGCGATCGCGAAGATGGGGGCGAGCTGGCCCTCCAGTCCCACGTTCCCGGGCATGGTGCGGGACCACGAGAGGAAGGAGAGGTTGGCCGCGTTCAGCATGAGCTCCACCCCCATGAGCACGAAGAACAGATTCCGTCGAGCCATCACCGTGGCCAGTCCGAGGGCGAAGAGGAGAGCGGCCAGGACTTGGAGCTGGATCGGCTGCAGGGCGCCCATCAATGGCCTCCCGGACGGGGGGTGGAGGGAGCGGCGGGGCCGTCCAGGTGGTGCTTCGCAAGGAGCACCGCTCCGACGACCGCGGAAAGGAGTAGAAGCCCCACGACCAGGAACAGGAACGACCAGGCCCCGATGCGATCGCCGAATAGCAGTGTGGACAGCGCCTCCACGGTGCCGCGCGCCGCGGGAGGATCCGTCGGACGCAGGGCGAAGGAATGCGCGGCGTCGGCGCCGAGGAGGACCCGGAGCAGGAAGAACGCCGTGGCCGCGGCCGGGGCGAGGGCCGCCCAGCCGAAGGCGTCCCATCGCGGGGTGTGGTCGTCCTTGGCCGAATTGAGCACCATGATCACGAACACCAGCAGCATGACGATGGCGCCGGCGTAGACCAGGATCTGCAGGGTGGCCAGGAACGGAGCCGCGATCAGGCTGTAGATTCCTGCGAGCGACACCATGGTTCCGATCAGGCAGAGCGCGGCGTGGATGGGGTGCCTGGAGACCAGCACGCCCAGGCCGGTGGCGAGGGCGACGATGGAGAAGATCCAGAAATACACCTGGGTGATCATGAGAGCCCCCACTCCTTCCGGGCTTGCTCGTTGAGGGTCCCGCCCGGGGCCTTCTGGCTCTGCGTGTCGGCGTCGGGATAGTCCGAGGGCTTCCAGTCCAGGAGATCCTTCAGGCCCACCTTGAACTTCTCGCGGCTGTCCGCTGCCAAGGCCACCTTCTTCGTGTCCATGCGGATGGCGTCCACCGGGCAGGCTTCCACGCAGAGTCCGCAGAAGACGCAGACCAGAAGGTCGATCTCGAACCTGGCGGGCTTTTTTTCGATGCGGTCGTCGGCGGATTCCGTGGCCTGGATGTGGATGCAATTGGCCGGGCAGGCGGTGGAGCACATGAAGCACGCGACGCAGCGGGGTTCGCCGTCGGGCCGCTTCATGAGTCTGTGTTGCGCCCGGTAGTCCCTCGGAACCTCCGGCTGGATCTCGGGGTAGTTGAGGACGGGAAGCGTCTCCGGGCGGAGAAGACCTCTGGCCAAGTGGCCCAGGGTCAGCTTGAGGCCCTTGGCGATCTCCGGCAGATAGGCCTTCTCGGCCAGCGTCATCTCCGGTCTCGGAACGGTCATGGCCATGCTTTCAGCCTTTCGCCAGCTTGGCCACGACGGCGGTGGCCAGAAGATTCAAAAGGGCGATGTTCAGGAGCACCTTCCAGCCCAGGAACATGACCTGGTCGTAGCGGAATCGCGGCAGGGTCCAGCGCACCCAGATGAAGACCCAGCAGATGCAGAGGGTCTTGGCGACCAGCACACCCAATTGGAGCAGCGCCACCCCGAGGTTCACGCACAGCGGCCAGGCGGGAACGCCATCGATGGGCACCTGCGCCGGATGGGCGGATGTCGCCGCCGCGATCGCCGCCGCGAAAAGTGCCGCCGCCAGGATGGCGAAGACCCCGAAGAGGATTCCGTGCTCGCGCTTGCGGGCGGCGATGTCCGACCCGCCCCGCGTGGCGTAGATCCGCTGCCAGCGGCGGACCGCCAAGGCCACCAGGCCGGAGAGGACGCCGAACACGGCGAGCACGCCGGCCGCCACCTGGCCCAGGTTGGCGCGCAGGGCCTCGGTTCCCAGGAAGGGCATGTGGTAGCCTCCCAGGAACAGGGTGGAGACCAGCGCGGAGGCGATCGCGATGTGGGCGTATTCGCCCATGTAGTAGAGTCCGAACCGCATGGCCGAATATTCCATCAGGTAGCCCGCCACGATCTCGGACTCGCCTTCGGCCATGTCGAAGGGGGGCCTCCCCGTCTCCGCGAACATCGCCGTCAGGAACAGCACGAATCCCACGGGCTGCAGCACGATGCCCCAGTGGAGGGGATTGGCTCCCTGCCATTCGACGATGCGGGTCAGGGAGAAGCTGCCGGCCAGAAGGAAGATGCCCGCCGCGGAAAGGCCCATCGAAACCTCGTAGGAGATCATCTGGGCGCTGGCGCGCATGCCGCCCAGGAGCGCGTACTTGGAGTTGGAGGCCCACGCCCCCAGCACCACCCCGTACACGGAAAGCCCCGAAAGGGCGAAGAGCACGAGGACGCCGGCATCGGCGTCCAGGATCTGTCCGGACATCTGGACCAGCCCGCGCGTTCCCTCCACGGCCATGGGAGCGAACCAGGGGATCACGGAAGGCGTCAGGAGCGCGATCACCAGGGGGATCATGGGCGCGACCAGGTACCACGCCTTGTGCGCCCCCTTGGGGATGAAGCTCTCCTTGGTGAAGAGCTTGATGCCGTCGGGGAGGTTCTGCACGAATCCGAAGAGGCGGATGCCTCCCAGCAGCGGGATGTTGGCGCGGTTGGGGCCGAACCGGTCCTGGATGAGGGACGCCCCCTTGCGCTCCATGAAGATGTTGATGGGGATCAGGCACAGCGGAACGAAGGCCAGCAGGAACTTGCCGCACTGCAGGAGGAACGGGAGGTCCATGTGGATCACGCTTCGGCTCCTTCCAGGAGGCGCCCCTGCGGGCCGATGGTCCGGTAGGTCAGCCCGACCAGCGAAGGGATCCGGGATTGCGCGAAGCGGAAGGCGTCCAGTTCGCTTGTCCACCCGAGCCTGCCCGCCGTGGACAGGACCTGCCATGTCGGCTCGAGATCCGGACTGGGCAGGATGGGAGCCGCGTTGACGATCTGGATCCGGCCCTGCACGTTGACCATGGTGCCGCGGACCTCGGCCCAGGCCCGGACGCCGACCCCCAGGGTGGAAGCCCGCACCGTGGCGTCCGACCAGCTCGAAAGCGCGATCCGTTCGGGGATCTTCTCCAAGGTGGCGGCCTTGGAGGGATTGGCCGTCCAGAGATCGTTGCCGACCACCACCAGCACGTCGAACTCGCCCACGCGGGCGCGCAATTCGTCGAGCGAGTCTGGAATGCCCAGGAGCTTCAGCCCGCGGCGGTTGGGAACGGGATCCCCCGATCGGGCGATCCCGTCGGGAGCGCCCACCCAGAGCCAGGAACCTCCGAAGACTTCCGCCCTGGGTCCCAGGATCTGGGCCCAGGCCAGTATGGCGGCGTTGTCTTCCAGGGTCAGGTGGCCGGAAGCGACCAGGGCCACCTTGCGCGCCCCGCGCACCAGTTCCCCGAGCCGCGAAACGGCCTGCGCCAGAGGCACCTCCGAGCGCCCGAACAGCCCCGCGGTCAGGCGATCCTCGGACAACCGGCGGTACGCCAACCGCGAGGAGTTGGCGATCCAGGACTTGTTCACATGCGGATTGCGCCGCGGCATGATGCGCCACGCGTGCCCGTCGTGGTGTTCGACCGTGATGTTGGCGCCCAACCCGTCCGTGGGGTCGATGGTCTCGGTCTTCGCGAGGAGCCAGACCCTCTGCTGGAACCGGAAGTGCTTTCCGGTGAGCGCGCCCACCGGACAGACGTCGGTGACGTTGAGGTCGTACTCGTGGTCCAACGGCTGGTCGGGGAAGGTGGCGATGAAGGAATGGTCGCCGCGGCTCGCGATGTAGAGCTGCTCGGATCCAGCCACGTCGCGCATGAAGCGCACGCACCGGTCGCAGAGGATGCAGCGTTCCTCGTCCAGCACCACGGCGGGTCCCAGGTCCACGTGCTTTCCGCCGCGATCCTGGCCCTTGGAGTCCACGTGGCGGTGGTCCGGGGAGCCCTTGTACTGCTTGCCGACCTCCTCGCGCATGCGGCTGGGCTGGCGGTCGGCCGCCATGTAGTTCTCCTGCAGCGTGCACTCGCCGGCCTTGTCGCAGATGGGACAGTCCAGAGGGTGGTTCGCGAGCTGGAACTCCATCACCGCCTTGCGCGCGGTGCGGACCTTTTCCGACGACTTGTCGGTGGCCACCTTCATCCCGGCGCGGACGGGGGTGTAGCAGGCGATGGCCAGGGCCATCCCGCGCGGTCCTTCCGTCTCCACCATGCATTGGCGACAATTTCCGGCCACCGGAAGGTCGGGGTGGTAGCAGAAGTGGGGGGTTTCGATGCCGATGGTCTCCAGCGCCTCCACCAGGTTGGTGCCTTCCGGCACCTTCGCCTCGACCCCGTCGACCACGATGGTCACGATCTTGGAATCGGAGTTGGGGAGGACGGGCCAGTTGTAGGAGTTGCTCATTACCAGAACGCTCCCGGGCGGAAATCGGAGGTGACGCGGGACTCGGCATGCCCGGCGTTGGAGGCGAGCAGGGCGTCGAACTCGGAGCGGAACTTGCCGATGAAGTTCTCGATGGGCCACGCGTCGGCGATGGCCAGGGGGCAGATGGTGGTGTAGCTGAAGTTGGCGGCGAGGTCCAGCATGGTGTCCAGGTCTCCGTCGCGGCCCTCTCCGCGGACGATGGCCTTCAGGATGCGATCCGCGTAGCCGGTTCCCTCGCGGCAGGGGGTGCACTGTCCGCACGACTCGTGTGCGTAGAATCGGGTGAGCGACGCCAGCATTCCCACGGCGCTGCGCGTGTCGTTGAAGGCGATCACGGCGCCGGATCCCAGCATGCTCTTCAGGCTCGCGAGGCTTTCGTAATCCATGTTGGCCTTGGCCGATTCCTCCGCCGTGAGCACCGGCGAGCTGGACCCGCCGGGGATCACGCCCTTCAACGTGCCCACGACGCCTTGGCACCATTCCGACGACTCCAGGAATTCCAGGAGCGGGGTGCCCAGCGGGATTTCGTAGACGCCGGGACGCACGACGTCTCCGGACACGGAGAAGACCTTGGTGCCGCCGGACTTCGGAGTTCCCAGCGCCTGGTAGGCGGCCGGACCGTGCTCCAGGATCCAGGGGAGGGCCATCAGCGTCTCCACGTTGTTGACGCAGGTGGGCGAAGCCCAGGCTCCGGAGACCGCCGGGAAGGGCGGCTTCAGTCGCGGCTGCCCCTTGTAGCCTTCCAGGCTGTTGATGAGGGCGGTCTCCTCGCCGCAGATGTAGGCGCCGGCGCCGCGATGCACGTAGATGTCCAGGCTGTAGCCTGAGCCCTGGATGTTCTCGCCCAGGAGTCCGGCGTCGTAGGCCTGCTTCAGGGCTGCGTTCAGGGTCTCGATGGCCTTCAGGAATTCGCCGCGCACGTAGATGTAGGCCGTGCGCACTCCCAGCGCCCAACCGCAGGCGATCATGCCCTCGATCAGGCGGTGCGGATCTTCCAGCATCAGGACATGGTCCTTGAACGTTCCCGGCTCGCCTTCGTCGGCGTTCACCACCAGGTACACCGGCTTGGGGGTGTTGCGCGGCACGAAGGACCATTTCATGCCGGTGGGAAATCCCGCCCCTCCGCGGCCGCGGAGTCCGGAGCGGGTGACCAGGTCGATGAGTTCGAACTGGGAGAGGCCGAAGAGCCTGGGTCCCAGGCTGGAGTAGCCGCCCAGGGACTTGTAGACGGCGATGTCCGCCGCTCCCTTGCCGAAGTTCTGGGTGACGGTCAGGGTGGCCATCTAGGCCTCCACCTTCGCGGCGTTGGAGGGCTTGGCCCGGCGGTCGCCGGACTGGGCCACGATCCGCACCTCGGTGCCGACCGGGAGCTCGCCGGTCCAATCCTTCTCCTTCGCCGAAATCGTCGCCAAGGCGGAGAACTCCCCCGTTTCCGCGCGTGTTTCCAGGTGCAACTGCGAGACTTCCGGGGCGGCCCGCCAGGTGAGCTTGACCTTGCCGTCTTCCGTCTTGGCCGCGGCCACGCCGAGGGCGGGAGGAGCCGGCGCGTAACCGGTCTTCTGCGGCTCGTTGGTGGCGCCCACCGCGCCCGGGTGCCCGTGGGTCTCGAACAGCCCCCCGAGCACGTCCCGAACCGGTTCGGCGGGAAGATCCGAGGCGCGCTTGCGGCACCAGGCCACGATCCGGTCGAACCGCTCCGGGGTCAGGGCCACGCCTTCCGGCATGGCGAGCTTCCCGTCCACGACATCGGTCGCGAAGTCGTCGTTGACCTGGAGCACCGGACCGTTGCCGCAGGCGCCCAGGCATTCCACCCGCAGCAGGGTGAACAGGCCGTCCTCGGTGGTTCCCCCGTGGCTCGTGGTCCCGAGCGACTTCTCGGCGTGGGCGATGATCGCTTCCGCGCCCAGGATGTGGCACGACACGTTCTGGCAGATCTGCACGAAGAACCGGCCGGTGGGTTCCTTCTTGTACATGGTGTAGAAGAGGCTCACGCCGTAGGCGTGCACCGGGCTCACCTTGCACTTCCCGGCGGCCCAGCGGATGGCCTCCTGGGGAAGCCATCCGAGCGTCTCCTGGGCCACCCAGAGGACCGGCAGCAGCGCGGCCTTGGGAACGGGGTAGCGGCGCACGAGTTCTTCCACCTTGGAGAGCACCTGGGGCGTCTCCAGTTTCGGGAGGATCTCCGACGCGTGCGGTTGGTCGACCTTGGTGTGGCAGTGGCTCATGGGTCCCCTAGCGATCCAGTTCGCCGGCGATGATGTTGAGGCTGGAAAGGCAGGCGATGGCGTCGGCCACGAGGCTTCCCTCCACGACGTCCGCGTAGGCCGCGAACTGGGTGAAGCAGGGTGGTCGGACCTTGATCTTCCACGGTTTTCCGGTGCCGTCCGACACCACGAGGAATCCCAGCTCCCCGTTGGCCGCCTCGATGGAGCCGTAGAATTCGCCGGCGGGAGCGCGCACGCCTTCGTAGACCAGCTTGAACTGGTTGATGAGCGCCTCCATGTCGTGGTAGGTCTTGTCGTGTCCCGGCAGCGAAAGCCGGGCGTCCGGCGTGTTCACCGGACCCGGCTTGAGGCGGGAGAGGGCCTGGCGGCAGATGGATAGCGATTCGCGCATCTCGTACATGCGCACCAGGAGGCGGTCGTAGGTGTCGCCGGTGGAGCCCACCACGGTCTGGAAGTCGTAGGTTTCGTAGCCCAGGTAGGGATCGTCCTTGCGCAGGTCCCTGTCGACGCCCGTGGCGCGCAGGCACGGACCGGTCCAACCCCAGCTCACGGCCTGTTCCGCGGAGACGGGACAGCAGCCGCGGGTGCGGTCGATGAAGATCCGGTTGTGCTCCAGGAGCCGGAAGGCGTCGTCCAACCCCTTCTCGATCTTGGGCAGCACGCCCCGCACGTCGTCCTCGAAGCCTTCGTAGGTGTCGCGGTAGAGGCCGCCGATGCGGGTGAAGGCGTTGGTCAGCCTCGCGCCGGAGAGCTTCTCCCAGATGGCGTAGACGTCTTCCCGGGGATTGAACAGGTACCAGTAGTTGGTGAGGGCGCCCAGGTCCACGGCGGCGGCGGCGATGCAGACCTGGTGGTCGATGAGGCGCGAAAGTTCGGACAGCAGCACGCGCAGGACGGTGGCCCGTTCGGGGATCTCCACCTCGAACATCCTCTCCACGGTGTGGGAGAAGCCGATGTTGTTGAGGATGGCGGAACAGTAGTTGAGCCGGTCCGTGTAGGGCAGCACCTGCTGGTAGGTGCCCTGCTCGACCATCTTCTCGAAGCCGCGGTGCAGGTAGCCGATTTCCGTCACCGCGGCGCGGATCATCTCGCCGTCCAGGGCGACGAACGCTCGCAGCGCGCCGTGGGTGGCGGGATGGGAGGGGCCGATGTTCACGGTGAGAAGGTCGAGCTTCTCGCCCTCCTGGTTCCGGACCTTCACTTCGCCTTCTCCACGTAGTTGACCTTCTCCACCGCGGGCTTGCCGAGGAGATCGGTCTCCTCGACGGAGGGTGAATTCGCGGCAACGTGCTCCAGCACCTGGAACCCGTTGGCCTCCAAGCGAGCCTCCAGGGGAAGGATCATGGGGTCGTTGGTGGACAGCCACTGCCGCTTGCGGACCGGGTAGTCCTTGCGCAGCGGATGGCCCGTGAACTCCACGTGGTTCAGCAGGCGGCGCAGGTCCGGGTGCCCCTCGAACACGATCCCGTACTGGTCCCAGGTCTCGCGCTCCTGCCAGTCCGCGATGCGGTAGAGGTCGTGGATGGACGGGACGACGGGATCTTCCTCCTCCAGCCAGACCTTCAGGCGCAGGCGGTGCGCGCCGAACCGCTGGCTGCGGAGGTTGTAGACGACTCCAAAGCGGGCGCCGTCATGGCCGGGATAGCCCAGGTAGTCGATGGCGGTGATGTCCAGCATCAGGTCCATGCGGAAGGAGGGATCGTCGCGGAGGAACTGGACCGCCTCGCGAAGGAGCCGGGCCGGAACCACGGCGGTGAGCCCCCACCGGTCGCGAGGGTCCAGGACCGCTTCGAACCGGCTCTGGAGCGAGGCGAACGCCCTGGTCTCGAATTCCTTTCGGCCCTCCGCGTTGGCCGGGGTCAGGACCTGGTCCAGGTCCGTGGGCTGGGAGGTCATCCGATCTGGATCCTCTCGTGGGAACGGTTGGCTCGATCGCGCATGTAGGATGCGTCCTGGATCTTCTGCTGGAGTTGCAGGATGGCGTCGATGTAGGCCTCGGGGCGGGGCGGACACCCGGCCACGTACACGTCCACCGGAATCACCTCGTCGATGCCGGGAAGGGTGCAATAGCAGTCGTAGAAGCCTCCCGTGCTGGCGCAGGCGCCGATGGAAAGGACCCATCGCGGTTCCATCATCTGTTCCCAGATCCGCCGCAGGATGGGCGCCTGCTTGTAGGTGATGGTCCCGGCCACCACCAGGAGATCGGAATGGCGGGGGGAGAAGCGGATGAATTCGGCCCCGAAACGGGCGATGTCGTATTTGGAGCCCGCGAGCGCCATGAATTCGATGGCGCAGCAGGCGGTCCCGAAAGTGAAGGGCCAGAGGGAGTTCTTGCGACCCCAACCGACCACGGCGTCGATGGTGGTGGTCACGAAGCCCTGGTTGAGACCGGCATCCTGGTGCAGCGCCCCGATGGGAGGTTCCGGAGTCCCGACGGAAGCCACCGGAGGTGCCGCGGTCGTTTCAGCGCCCATGTGATCGGCCTCCTTTCTTTGAGCGCGGAAAATTAGCAATCCCGTTCCCGCTTTCTTCCGGCCTTCGTCCCCGGGGCGGCCCGAAGCCGGCGGCTGATGGACGGAATCCGTCCGGACGGGCGGCCGACGTCCCGCCGGGGCGGGGGGAACGGCGTGTTCAGGCGGGCTTGCGGGCCAGGACGCAGATCTCCGTGTAGCCCGAGGGCAGGAAGGATCTTTTCCATGCCGGCTCGAACGAGACCTTGGCCAGCTTCATGACGAATCCGTTGAAGGAGAAGGGGTCCAGCCCGAACTCCTCCTCCACCGCGAAGCCTTCCCGGCGCACCACCTTGCGCAGGCCTCGGCGGGTGTACGCCTTCTCGTAGCCGTGGATCCAGTTGCCCAGATGCATGAGTTGGTAGACCTGCCAGAGCGACCACTTGGCGGGGACGAAGGTGGCCATGAGACCTCCCGGGCGCAGCAGCCGGAACATCTCGCGCACGAAAGGTCCTTCGTCGCGGAAATGCTCCATGAGCCCGGAGGAATAGATGAAGTCGAAATGTCCGTCCGGGAGGCCGGTGGCCTGGCAATCGGCCCGGTGGACTTCGTCCACGGCTCCGCGGATGCGCTCCACCGAAATCTCGGAAAAATCCAGGGCGTGGCTCTCGATGTCGGTCCGGTCCTCCCTGAGTTTCCGGATGTTGGATCCGAACCCGCACCCGATCTCCACCACCTTCTTGCGCCCCTCGCCCAGGGAATCGATCCACCCCATGAGCTTGCGGTGGCGCTCCCCGATCATCCAGCGCTCCGCCTTGGAGATGCTGTACTGCTTCCAGTAGTCGTCCCAGCTCATCATGGTCGTGGTCCTCTCAGAGGTAGCGCACGCCGACGGCGCGGCGCAAGGCTTCGAGAATGGGTTTGTGGATGGCGCGCGCCTTTTCTGCACCCATGGCCATGATCTTCCCGAGGCTTTCCGGGTCGGCGGCGATTTCGGAACGCCGCTCGCGGTAGGGGGCGAAGTGGTCCAGGTAGGCCTGCACCAGCTCCTTCTTGGCGTGGCCCCAACCGTAGCTCCCGGCCCGCAGCTTCCGGTCCATCTCCGCGACCGCGTCCGGGGCGGCCACATGCCGGTACCAGGAAAAGACGGGGTTGGCCTCCGGATCCTTGGGTTCCTCCAGCGGGGTGCTGTCGGTGGCGATGGCCATGATCCTCCGCTTCACCTCGGCCGGATCGGCGAAGATCCCCAGGGTGTTGCCGTACGACTTGGACATCTTCTGTCCGTCCAGGCCCTGCACCGTGGCCACGTCCTGGCCGATTTCGGCTTCGGGCTTCACCAGGATGTCCCCGTACCTGTGGTTGATCGCGTCGACCAGGTCGCGCGCGACTTCGACGTGCTGCTTCTGGTCGCGGCCCACCGGCACCTTGTCCGCGGCGTAACCCACGATGTCGGCCGCCATCAGCACGGGATAGGTGAACAATCCCGCGTTGGGACTCTTTCCGTTCGCGATGGCGTCCTTGTAGGCGTGCATGCGTTCCAGCAGCCCCACCGGCGTGAAGTTCGCCAGGTACCAGGAGAACTCGACGACTTCGGGATGGTCGCTTTGCATCCAGAACACGCTCCGCTCGGGATCGACGCCGAGGGCCAGGATGTCGATGGCCATCTGGCGGGTCCAGATGGCCATCTTCTCCCCGTCGGAGACGGTGGTCAAGCTGTGGAGATTCGCGATGAAGCAGAGCAGTTCGCCTCGCGACTGGCTCTCCACCATGGGTTTCAGCATGCCCAGGTAGTTGCCGAAGTGGATCTCCCCGGAAGGTTTGATGCCCGAAAGGATTCGCATGGGACGGGAAAAGGTAGGAGACCGGACCAAACGTCGCCGCGTTCCGGGGGTGACATCCGGCCCATGGATTGGTTACCCTTGGTCCGAAGTGCCCGCCCATCGCGGAAGGAGCCCCACTTGAAGGTCAACCGGATCGCCATCGCCCTCGTCCTTGCGGGTCTGTGGGGTTGCAAGAAGGACGAAGACGCCGCGCCCCCGCCCCCGCCTTCCAAACCCAAGGATTTCATTCCCCCGGCGGACGGACTTCTGGCGGCGGACCGCGCCGCCCGTTGGCGCCAGGCCGACTCCTTGGTTAGGGACCTCGACAGCCTCTTCCAGGATTCGCTCCGGAACCGTCCGGATCGCGCCGCCCAATTGGGCGCGGAGCAGGAAGCCGCCCGCGACATCGCGTCGCGCAAGGCGGGGCTCCTGGGATGGAAGGAATACCGGTGGATCCTCGAGGAGGCGCCCAAGAATCCCGCCAATGCCGCCGCATTCCAGGCCGCGGGCCTCTCCATGGCGACACCGGACGCGACATCGCCCAAGAACGGGAACAAGCGAAACGGAAAACCCCGGCCCGATCGGATGTGAGGTCCGGATAGATCGATTGAAAGGCCCTTGAATCCTCATTTTCCCGGGCCTTGCCATCCCGTGGAATCGGAATTCCCATTGGCTTCGGCGGCGACCTTCCGCCGGAGACACGCGCATGAAACCCAACTCGACCTCCATCCGATCCCCCCTGGCGCTCGCCACCGGCGCGCTCGTCCTGGCAGCCTGCCAGAGCGCGACATCCCCCGACGCCGGCACGGCTTCCGGAGGCAGGGTCGAAGCGGTGTTCCGGCTCTCCGACTCGTCCTTCACCGTCGATTCCACGGAATGGTCCACGCGCAACCAGTCCGGAAGGGGGGGCGTCTCGTGCGCGCGGGTCGTGGGAGACACCGTCCAATGCACGGACACGTTGATCCCGCTGTCGCCGCTGGGAACGGACACCGTCGGAATACAGCTCTGGAAGCTCGGGGTGCAATTGGGCGTCCTGTACTTCCACCAGGTCGGCGCTTCCACGCAGCTCGTCCAGTACGACACGGTCCAGCGCAATTCGCTGGACCTGGGGCTCGTCACCGCCTTCTCCCTGCTGTGCACGGCGAAGTCCCAGAAAATGGCGAGCCAAGGTCCGGGAAATCTGGTGGCTTTCTACGCGGCCCTGGTCTTCTCCAAGGACACGGGCTACAAGGGCTTCCCCGCGAATCTTCCCGCCGGGATCACCGCCGACACCATCCGGAACACGCTGGGATTCTTCGCAAGCCTGGACAATTTTCCCACCACCCTCCCCACCGGCATGAGCCGCGATTCCGTCTACAAGGACCTGATCCTGCTGGCCGCGGATTCCGGCAGGACGCAGGCGGAAATCACCGCGCTGGGCCTGGACACGGCGACCATCCACGCCTGGGTGGACACCTTGCTGAAGGACAAGCTGATCCCGCCCGCCGACACGCTCGCCCTGGTCCCCCTGGACACCCTCCCCGCCCCGACCTTCAGCAAGCCCGGCGGACCCTACAAGGGGATCCAATCCGTCTCCATCTCCAGTTCGGTGCCCGGCGACACCATCCGCTACACGACGGACGGGACCAACCCGACCGCCTCCTCCCCCGTCTACTCGGGGAGCCTGCAGGTGGTGGCGAGCGAGACCCTCAGCGCCATCGCCGTCGAGGCGGGCATGATCCAGAGCGCCGTTTCCGCCGCCAAGTACACCATCACCTTCGACACCGCCGCCGCCCCGACCTTCAGCCCCCTTCCCGGCACCTACACCGGATCCCAGACCGTGTCCATCGCCAGCGCGACGACCGGCGACACCATCCGCTACACCACGAACGGGGACGTCCCAACCCCCACCTCCCCCATCTACTCCGGACGTCTGCCGGTCACCGGCAACGAGACCATCCAAGCCATCGCGGTCAAGGCCGGGATCGTCACCAGCCCCGTTTCCACCGCCGCCTACGCCATTTCCCTGGATACGGCGCCCTCGCCGGTATTCAGCTTGGCCGGGGGACCCTATGCGGGCCCACAGAAAGTCGCCATCTCCAGCGCCCCCGGCGATTCCATCTTCTACACCACCGATGGATCAGCGCCCACCGCCGCCTCGAAATTCTACGCCGATTCCGTGTCCATCCGGGCGACCACGACCCTCCAGGCCATCACCGTGAAGTTCGGCTTGGTCAACAGCAAGGTGACCAGCGCGACCTACACCATTCCACCCCGCGACAGCGCCCTGAACGCCCTTTCCACGAGTCCCGGGAACTTCACGTCGACCTTCCTGGGCGGCGTCAAGAGCTATGTGGATTCGGTGAACCAGGGCGTGACCAGCGTGGTGGTCTCCGCGACGCCCCGGACGCCGGGCGACGTCAACAGCATCGCCATCGACGGCTCCTCCGGCTCCACCGTCGCGCTGGACTCCATCGATCCGGACACCATTTCCGTGCAGGTGACCAACAGCAACGGAAACAGCATGGTCTATTCCATCATCGTCGTCCACCGGGCGCCGGGCGCACCCACCTTCAGTCCGGGCAACGGCCTCTACACCAGCGCCCAAAACGTGGTCATCGCCTCCGCGACGGCCGGGACCAGGATCTACTACACGGTGGACGGTTCGACTCCGTCGACCGCGTCGACCCTCTACACCGGACCGGTGCCGGTGACGGGCACCACCACCCTGGAGGCGTTCGCGGTGGGCACCGGAGCGGTTTCCAGCAAGACGAGCGGCGCCACCTACGCCTTCGACACGGTCAAGGCCCCCACCTTCAGTCCGGGGGGTGGATACTACGCGGGCTCGCAGACGGTGACGCTGTCGTGCGCGACCCCCGGAGCCAGCATCCGCTACACCACGGACGGCACCCAGCCATCCGCCAGCTCCACCCTGTACACCGCACCGCTCACCGCGACCCTTCCGGAGACCGTTCGCGCCGTCGCCTTCGAGAATGGAGATGTTCCCAGCCCCGTGGCATCCAGCACCTACTCCTCGTTGCTCATCATCTGTCTGGCCTGCAAGACGGTGCTCCCCTAGCCCGGGGACCTGGATCGCGGATTTCGATTCCATGGAAGCCGGATTCCAGCCCGGTTCCTAGGTTGGAGGGATGTCCTACGACCACCTGATCGCCTACCTGAAGGAATCCGACCACCTGCTGGCCGCCGCTCGCCTCCTGCAATGGGACCAGGAGACGGGAATGCCCTCCGGCGGCCAGGAATCCCGGGCCGAGGTTCTGTCCGCCCTGGCGGGTCTTTCCCACCAGCGCGCGACCTCCCCCCACCTGCGCGAACTGCTGGAATTCGCCGAGTCCGAAGCGAAGACCCCGGAGCGGATGCGCCAATTGGAACTCGTTCGTCGAGATCTCGACCGCGCATCCAAGGTGCCCGCGAGCTTGGTGGAGCGCCTGGCCAAGGCCACCAGCACGGCGCAACAGATCTGGTCCAAGGCCCGGAAGGAACGGGATTTCCAGATGTTCCGGCCCTACCTCGAGGAGGTCGTGGGCCTCAAGCGGGAAGAAGGCGCCCTGCTGGCTCCCGTCGGCGCAAGCGCCTACGACGGGCTGCTTTCGGACTACGAACCGCTCATGCGCACAGCGGACTGGTCCGCTCTCTTCGGGGAGCTGGAGCGCGAGTTGCCGACACTGGCCCGCGAGATCCACGAGCGGCAAGCCCCGGTCCGCGAACGACTGGCAGCCGTGGCGGCCTTCCGCGGCCCCTTCCCCCGCGGACGCCAACTCCATGTTTGCCGGGAGCTCGCCAAGTCGCTGGGGTACGACTTCTCCCGCGGCCGCCTGGATCTCTCCGCCCACCCCTTTTCCGAGACCATCCACCTCGGCGACAGCCGCATCACCACCCGGATCGACGAATCCGATCTCGCGTCCTCGGTCTTCGCGACCCTGCACGAGACCGGACATGCCCTCTACGAGCAGGGGCTTCCCGAGGAACTGTCGGGAACCCCTTTGGGCGGATTCTGCTCCATGTCCGTCCACGAAAGCCAATCGAGGCTCTGGGAGAACCTGGTGGGTCGGTCGGACGCGTTCTGGCAGGAGCGCTGGAGCCGGGTGCGGGAAGACCTCCCCGTCCTTGCCGGAGTGCGGCCGGAGGATTGGACCGCGCGCGCTCGCCTGGTGCGGCCCAGCCTGATCCGGACGGAATCCGACGAGGTCACCTACAACCTCCACGTCCTGGTCCGCTTCCGGCTGGAACAGGCGCTGGTGGATGGCGACCTCGCCGTGTCCGAACTTCCATCGGCGTGGAACGAAGCCTACGGGAACATGCTGGGAACCGTCCCCTCGCACGACGGGGAAGGCGTGCTGCAGGACGTCCATTGGAGCGCGGGCATGTTCGGGTACTTCCCCACCTACACCCTGGGCAACCTGCTCTCGGCCCAATTCTTCCGCGCCGCCGCCGAACAGGGCGCCGCCGGGGACGTCGGGGCCCTTCTGGCCTGGCTGCGCCTGAACGTCCATGCCCGAGGCCATCTTCTGGAAACCCCGGATCTCGCCCGGCAGGCCACGGGGCGGAATCCGTCGGCTTCGGACTTCCTCGCCCACCTGCGGGAGCGGTACCTGGGCTGAGGAGCCCTACTTCTCCGGTACGGTGTCCGCCATGGCCACCGCCAGGTAGCGGTCCGGATCGGCGGAGAATTCCTTCGGGCAGTTGGGGCAGCAGAGATCCACTTCGCGCCCCTTGTAGATCACCGGGACGGCCGGACCCATGGACCCGACGACCTCGCCGTCGGTGGGACAGTGGAGGTTGTGGACGGGACGGGCCTTGGCCAGCTGGGCGGCCGTCGGCTTCAGGACCAGTCCGGTGTCGGAGGATGTCGCCGTGTCGCCGGGCACCGCCTTCGCCGCCGGGCTGTTGCAAGAGGCCAGGAGCGCCGCGCAGACCGCGGGGAAGATGGGGAAGGATCCGGTCGGGGATCTTTGGCGCATGGACTCAGCCCTTGTGCCTGGCGGAATCCGCGGGGCTGGCCGAAACCACGGGAGGGAAGACGGCGACCGGGCTGGTCAGCTTTCCGTTCACGGTCCGGTCCAGGTATTGGCGCAGGGCCTCGATCTCCACGGGGGTACCCACCAGCGGAGGCATGAACTTGGAGTAGGGGGAATCCGGCTTGTGGTCGTGGAGCATGGTCAGGATGTTCCCGATCGCCTTGCCGTCGCGGTCGGACAACAGCCGTCGCAGCGACCGGTAGCCGTCCAAGGTGTGGCACGCCAGGCACTGTCCCTGGAACATCCGCTCTCCAAGTTCCGGGGTCGGGAGGGACGTGGCGGTCGCGATGGTCGCCGCCGGCACCCAGGGCGAGGACGCCAGGTAGCCCTTGGCGTTGAGGTGGTCGACATCCCCGATGTGCACGCCGTTGGAGTACAGATACCCGTTGACCACGAATGGTTTGCGCAGGAATTCCCGCACGCTCTCGGTGGAGCCGGTGGCCATCAGGGCCAGGAACAGCACCCCCAGCGCCTGGCTGCGGGATAGCGTACGCGGGGAAAGCCACGCGAAGAAGAACACCACGCCGGCCATGGTCGCCGAGGTCATCACCGTGACCAGGGACATGCGGGTGACCATGGTGAAGGCCCCGGCACCGATGGTGGAGATGCCCAGGCTCATCAGGGCTCGGTGGCTTTCGGGGACCGTGAACAGGTACCACACGAAGAAGACGGGCATCAGGATGTAGGCGGGGACCACCCACCGCGCCGACCAGCGCACCAGACGCTCCTTGAGCGGCCCGTCGGCGTCGCCGTCGATCCCCGAGAAGAAGACCATGGCCCAGATGCCCGCCAGCGACAGGCAGGCGAGAGTCCGCAGGCCCAGGCTCGGGAAGTATCCGGGGTTCAGGAGCGCCTGGAAGAAGTAGAAGGGTTCGTTTCCGGACCCCGCGTGCGGAAGCCATGCGCCCGGCGTCAACTGGAAGGTGAGGATGCCGTTGATGATCACCAAGGTGAGCCAGGATGTGCCCGCGTAGGCCCATCCCAGCCTCAGATGGATCTTGTCGGGGATGCGGTTCCATGTGTAGTAGTAGGCCGCCGCCAAGGTCAGTTCCACCAGGAACACCACCCATTCGGTGGCCCAGGCGAACACGAAGTTGTGGATCAGTGTGCTGGTGCCCTCGGGGCTCGCGAGTCCGATGGCGAACCAGATGCCGACTCCGGTCATGGCTCCGAAGACGCCCGTGAGCACCAGGAAGAACTTGGAGAACGCCTCGAGTCGGGGGAACCAGTCGCGGCGCCCTTCCCGGATCGCCTTGGCCTCGGCCATGGGCAGGAACAGCCCCCCGCCCACCGCGAAATGCGAGATCAGGACGTGGATGATCGCGATGATCCCGATCACCCAACCGGAACCCAGGAACGGCACGTCCCAGACGGGATAGTTCACGGCGACGCTCCTAGTGGGCGGCCGCGGGCAGCACCGCGTAGCCCCAGATGGTGGTGAAAAGAAGGATGCCTACGACGACCAGACCGAACCATGTCGCCCGGCGCGCCCAGGCGCCCGCGCGGCGTTCGGGGTCGAAGAACGGAACCAGGACCCAGAGCACGAGTCCCAGGTTGAAGAGCCCGAGGCCGGCGAATTCGCCGAACTCGCCGGGAATCCACTTTCCGAAGAGCTTGAGCACTTCGAAGCTGCTCATGAAGTACCACTCCGGGTGGATGTCCATGGGCGCGGGCTTCAAGGCGTCCGCGGCCGGCCCCAGCGGCCAGGGGAAGACCGCGGCGCAAAAGGCGAGCACGTTCAGGGCGATGAGCCAGACGGCCAGGTCCTTCATGGCGAAGTTGGGGAAGAAGGGAATGGTCTTGCGCTTGTTCTCGGGCTTGTCCAGTTCCGACTGGGGCGAAGACATTCCGTGCTTCTGGATCAGTCCCAGGTGCAGGAGGAGCACCGGGATGAACAGGGCGGGAAGCACCACGACGTGCAACGCGAAGAACCGGGACACCGTGAAGCCGCTGATGTCCGGACCGCCCCGGACCAGGTTCGAGAACCAGGGCCCGACCACGGGGACCACGGCCGGTATGCCCAGGCCCACCTTGGTCGCGAAGTACGAGAGGTCGTCCATGGGCAGCAGGTACCCGGAGAACCCGAAGACCATCGCCAGGAGCAGGAGGACGATCCCCGAGAACCACAGGAACTCGCGGGGGCGGCGGTAGGCCTTGAGGAAGTAGGTCGAGAACATGTGGACGAAGGCGGAACCGATCATCAGGTTCGCCGACCACGAGTGGGTGGATCGGATGAGCCAGCCGAACTGGATGTCGTAGGTGATCGAGCGCACCGACTGGTAGGCCTCGTCGCCGGGCCGGTAGTAGAGCAGCAGCAGGACGCCCGTGAAGCACATCACGGTGAAGAAGAAGAGGGTGATCCCCCCCCAGTAGTACCAGAAGGAGTACTTGTGCTCGGGCACCCGCTTGTGGGTGGCCAGCTCCACCAGGGCGGAATATCCCAGTCGTTCGTCCAGCCAGCGAGCGACCGGACTATGCACGGCTCACCACCATCTTGCCGTCGGTGATCTGCGTCTTGTATTCGGTCAGCGGCTTGGGCGGCGGGCCGCCCAGGTTCGCCCCGCTGTTGGGGTCGTAGGTTCCGCCGTGGCAGGGACAGTAGATGATCTTCTTGTCGGGTTGGTAGCCCACGGTGCAGCCCAGGTGGGTGCACACGGCGGAGAGCGCGGTCCAGGTGCCGTCGTCGTGGTGGATGAGCATGGCCGGATTCTGTCCGAACTTGAACATCAAGGCGGAGTTCTTCGGCGTCGCGAGGGCGTCGTCCAGCACCACCTGCTTGACCTGGCCCTCGGCGGCGGCCTTTTCCACCGGCGAGGCCAGGTAACGGTACACGGGATAGCCCACCAATCCCGCGTAGGCCGCACCAAGCACTCCGGCGGCGGCGAACTTCAGGATGTTGCGCCTCTCGGGATCGGAGGCCGACGCGTCGGAGGGGATCTTCTCTTCAGGCATGTTTGCTCTCCGCGGAGGCGAGGCGCATCACGCTCCCGACCCACGCCAGGGTGGCGAGTCCCGCGACCAGAGCCGCGGCGAACACGGCGACCACCGCCCAATTGGTGTGGACGGCGCTCTTCCAGACGTCGAAGCCGAATTCGGACAGGGAGATGTCCCGCACGAGATCCCGCGCCAGGACGAAGCAGGTCAGGACCCCGAGGGCCGGCAACGCGGAAACCACGGGCAGGATCCAGGAACGCGATCCACGGAACAGGAACAGGAGCAGTCCGCACAGCGCGGAAAGGGACAGGGCCGCGAGCCAACCGGTGGCTAGGCGGTGGGCAAGGAGTGAGGCGCCCAACGCCGCCCGCACGGATTCCGTCTGCGCACCCCAGGCCATGGCCCCGGCGACGGCCAGGAACGGGGCGGCGACCAAGGCGACGATACCGGCCCAGGTGCGCAGGAACTCGCGGACCTGGGGGGAGGTGTCCCTGGCCAGCGACCAGAGCGAGGTGCAGAGACCTCCCAGGGTCAAGGTGGATAGCATGACCACCGCCCAGCGCCACCAGGCCGCGGGGTCGTTCGGAAACGAAGTCCCGTGGCTGCTCGAGCCGTACAGGGCGTTCCACCGGTCGGGGTGGATCATCAGGGTCATGTTGGCGGAAAGGAGACGTCCCACGGCGGCGAGGATGGGGAGGGCGAGCAACCCCCACTTCCACCAGGCGAGATCCTTCTTCGCGAGGTTCGCCATCCGGTAGAGCACCGCGTAGGCCGCCATGACCGCGAACACCACGCAGATCCACCAGGCGCCGATCAGCACCGAACTCGCGAAGAAGGCGCGTCCGTAGAGGACCTGCAGGAACAGCAACGGGGGAATCCCCAGGTTGATCACGTAGGTGGTGACCATGGGCAGCACCCCCGCCACCCGGTTGGATGCATCCCGCGCCGTCCTGGCTCCGCGGAGATGCCCCCAGGCGTTCCAGACCAGGGCGAGCGCCAATCCGCCCAGCAGCAGGGACAGGAACGCGAAATGCAGCGTGAGTGTGAGGTAGGAAAGGCTCTTGAAGAGCCACACCGGGGCTGGCAACGGGATCGGGTCGGCAGTGGGAAGGAAACGCATCGGATCGGCCATCACGTCGTCGGCCCTTTTTGTGGAGGAGCGGATCGGAAGCCGGCCTCGATTCCCGGAGCGAACCCCTTGGACCGACCCGGACAGATCGCGACCCAATCTACAAAGCCAAATGGAATTCCCCGCTCGTCGAAATTCTCGCGGCAGACTCCGTTCTCCCGCGTCCTCCTAGTTTTCCTCTCCGCAAATCCGGAGCGAGATGATCCTCCAACCGTGCCGGGTGCGACCCGCGGCGAGACACAATCCGGGATCGTCGCGAGAGGCGATGGCCTTGGAGGAGATCCACCCGGTCCGACCATCCATGGTCCGCACCTTCCAGTGCGAAGGGTGGACGCTGGTGGAAGGAACCATTGTGGAATCGCCGCCGCTCGAGACCATGAGGACCGCGTACCTGCTGGACAGCGCCCCCCTGGGAGCCTCGGAAGAATCCAGGAAACTCGTGGAAGTGTCGCGAACGCGCACGCACGGTCCCTCCAGGTCGTCGTCGCTGCCGGGCGCGCGGCACGAATCGGGATCGTCGGCGGGCGCGAAGGCCACCGGGACCTTCCCCACCTCGCGCAGTCGGATTCCGTCCGAAAGGGTCGCCTCCAGCAGCCGCAGGAGCACGCGGGCCTCCGCCGGATCCCGCAGGGAACGGAACAGGGCGGCGCGATCCCCCC
>Ga0302320_10008997_pt1 | contig 21551 bp, 23 predicted proteins | sample Bog_T0_3_FD_202130 | JGI IMG/M metagenome (GOLD analysis project Ga0302320, IMG submission 202130) | Peat permafrost microbial communities from Stordalen Mire near Abisko, Sweden - Bog_T0_3 | ecosystem: Environmental > Terrestrial > Soil > Wetlands > Peat | place: Sweden: Abisko, Stordalen Mire...
GGTGCGGCCATCGCACTTGGTCATGAGGAAACTCCTTTCCCGGTAACCATCTCGCAAAGCCTTCCCCATGCGGATTTCGCTGACACCGTCATTGTAGTCCCAGCAGTTGTCCATGAAGGTGATTCCCTCGTCAATCGCGCTCCGGATAATTCCTATGCTCTCACCTTCATCAGGCTGTTTCCCGATGTGAAATCCGCCCAATCCAATGGCTGAGACTTTCTCGCCCGTCCGCCCCAGGGCGCGTTGAGGCATTCCGTCAATTGACTCGGCCAGTAAAACCGCTGGGCTTGCGGCACCAAAGACAGCAGTCGCCGCAGCGGACTTCAAGAACAAGCGGCGGTTCATCGCGGCGTCGTTTTCATTCCTCTGATTGTCCTGTAGCATTTCGCCAAATATCATACGCAATCACGATTTGCTGCACAGCTTTTTTGCCCGAAGCCGCTTTTGGTGCCATTCACCTATTTCCCGTTCTGCCCGAAGCCAATCGGTCAGGTTATACCCGCGTTCACGGCATCTTGTAGCCACAGTTCATTAGCTCGCCGGGCAATTTGTTCTTCCAAGCTCACGTTTTCGTCCACAACCAAAATTGGTGTGGACTCTTCGAGTGTTCTTGTTCTTTTCATAAGTTTGCAATTGTCATTTTTGTCCCTTCAAAACGTTCTCTAGGCCGAGGAACCCGGCTTACCGGCAGCGCTGCATTTTCTATTCCGTCTTTGGAAGCCACAGGTTGCGGACTGACCAGTGGAGGAGTAAGCAGTCCACCCTGAAGCGCACCCTTGGCTGTGCGGATTAGCACCACCACCCATGTAGCCAGCAAGCAGGCAAATAACGCATCAGCAGTCCACTGGAACATCGGCAGTCTCGTGTGCAGAGCGAGTTGGCTGGTGCCCGTGACGCAGGTCCCAACCGGGAACGTGAACGACCACCACGTCAGGGCGAACCCCATCTGCTTGTTGCGGGCGCGAATCGTGAGCAGCGCTGCGATCGGCAGCCACAGCCACATGAATCCCCACATGGTCACTCCGAACAAGACTGCAAAGACATCGAGTGCCGGGGCTAGATGACCGGCCACGGCTGTGGCGGCCACCGTGCCGAGTCCACCGGCGGCGGTGATGGACTGCCCGATCGGACCCAGCACGATCCACAGTGTGGGCACACGGGCAGAGCCGGACGATCCAAAGTGAGCCAAGCGGCTCCAGATCAGGCTAATGATGATTAGCGACACCACCAGGCTCATGCCGAACATGGAATAGCAGACGAGCAGCAGGCTTTCGCGGAACGCCCCAACCGGGGCGTGGGGAACCATCAGCGCACCGCCAGCGGCGGACACCATGGGTGGAACGACAGGCATCAACCATCCGCCGAACGCCGCGTCGTTGCGCACCCCCAATTGCGTGAACATCCGGTAGGGCACAGCTACTGCTGTGACGAGTCCTAGCACAGTTCCGGCACTCCAAAGCACCGAGTCGACGGCGATAGCGACCGATTGACCGACATACTGCGAGCCGACGAGGAGGGTGGCCGTCCCAACCGTCATCAGCGCCATCGGCGGGGCTCCGAAGAACTGAATCGCGATCGGATCCTCCATCAGCGCTTTAAACGTTCCGCACCGTCTGATCCAATGGGCTGGGATCACGACCAGCATCGCCACTAACAAGATGGCCGCAAGAATCCATGCTACCGAGGCAATGACGAACAGGCCTGGGAATTTCACGGGCAGGATGGCTCCTGCAACGGAGATGATTCCCGTTCCCATCACTGAGGCGAACCAGTTCGGCCCGAGCCTGACCTGACCCTCGATCGGGGATGCCAGCACTCCGGACCAACGGTCGATCCATTGAGTCCATTGTATCTTAGCCGGTTCGAGCATGTCCTTCTTGTCACCTGTATTTGTGTGCAATATCATAAGCTTATGAGAAATTGCTTTTCGTGCGCCATCATTACTCACTCGAAACGGATTTACACTGGCAGGAGTTCTCCGTCCACACGGAGGGAAATCACCTCAGAACTGTGCGCAAGGTAGTCATAGATGGCTGAAAAATCTTCTTCGCCATGGCCTTCCCGGATGGCGATGCGATAGATTTCCTTAGCCGCGTTCGTCACGGGCATGGATACACCGGTTTCATTTGCACTCACTATCGCGAGGTGCAAATCCTTTTGTAACCACTGCAAGGGGAAATCGGCATGCTGATATTCTCCCTTTTCAATTCGCTCCCGTTTGACCGAAAGGAATGGGGCAGCCGCCGGCCCGCCCAATAATGCCTCGAACAATACCTCACGGGACAGCTTGAGGGATTCGCCAAGAACCAACCCTTCGGCAAAAGCAGCCATTACAGTTCCAAGCAATTGGTTCATCACTATTTTCAGGGAAGTTCCCATCCCTTGTTCGCCGCAATGAATAATTCTGTTCCCCATGCATTCCAGCAAAGGCCGGCAGGCTTGTAAACCACACACTTCACCCCCAAACAAGAAAGTGAGCTTCCCGGCCGCCGCCATGCCTTTGGAGCCGCTTACTGGAGCGTCGAGGAAACGAATATTGTGCGCTTCCGCTGCGGCGGCCATTTTTCTCGAAAACGACGGGTTAACGGTGCTGCAATCAATCCATATTCGACCCGGTGCTAACCGAGAAAGAAATCCGTTCTGACCCAACGCCGCTTCTTCTACGGCGGCAGGATGTGCCAGCATCGTGAAAACAACTTCCACCTGTGGAGCCAAGACGGCGGGGGAGTCAGCCCATTGCGCACCTTCAGCGATCAAGGACTCTGCCTTTTCACGCGTCCGGTTGAAGACCACCAAAGAGTGGCCGCGTTTTAGCAGGTTTGCCGCCATGCGGCTTCCCATAATTCCCAGGCCGATGAAACCGATTTTCATTGGCCCCTCCCGGCGAGTTCATGAACCGCTTCAATCTCCATGTAGTCCGATTCAGTGAGATGAATACCCGCCGCAGCGACCATGTCATCCACCTGACCAGGATTGCGTGCGCCAACGATCGCAGCCGTCACGGCATAGTGCTGCAACGTCCAAGCAATTGCGACCGCACCCGGGGAACAGTCGTGCAGTTTACCAACGGTGCGCAACTGTTCCACTAGGGCCAGATTGGCCGACAACTTCGGCTCACTGAATTCAGGACTGCGCTTGCGCCAATCATCGGCGGGCAGCTTGGCGATGCGTTCACGCGTCATGGCGCCGGTTAACAACCCTGAAGCCATGGGTGAATAGATAATCACGCCGATTAACTCCCGATCGCAGAACGGCAGTATCTCCGACTCCACTTCAGGACGAACCAACGAGTAAGGTGGCTGTAAAGAGGTTATCGGTGCAATGGCTTGCGCCCGCTCCATCTGTTCAACATCGAAATTGGAAACGCCAATCCAGCGCACCTTGCCTTCATGTTTTAACTGCGCCATTGTGCTCCACCCTTCTTCGAGTTCGTTCACGTCGTCCATCGGCCAATGGATTTGGTAGAGGTCAATGGCGTCTACCTTGAGCCGGCGCAGACTATCCTCGCATTCCTGTCGGATGGAGGACGCCGACAAGTCGTGGCGCGTCTGGCCTTGCGCATCCCAACGTAGACCACATTTGGTGAAGACATACGGCTGTGGTCCGTGCCAGGTCGCGAGCGCTTGAGAAACAATCTCTTCCGAGTGCCCCATTCCATAGACAGCCGCCGTGTCAATCCAGTTCACGCCCAACTCCAGGGCGCGGTGAATCGCGGCGATGGAGTCGTTATCGTTTTGTTTTCCCCAGGCGAATTGCCAGCCCGAACCTCCGATGGCCCATGACCCGTAACCCACGGGTGTAATGGCCAAATCCGAATTTCCAAGTTGTTTTGTTTTCATATGATTTGATGTGCGTTTTTTCATAATTCTTTTCCTATGTTCAATGGTTATATTTTTCAAGTTTGTTTGCGATTTGGTGTTTAATTCATTTTCATTTGCCGCCAGGTATTGGCGGATCGAAACTGATGATTGACGCGCTCGGCGAGTTTGGGACTTGCAGGTGAATGTAAGACCTTTCGCAGGCCGCATGGCAGCCGTTACAGCCTACAATGGTCTGCCGATAGGCGGTTCTGAATTTTGCAACGTCCTGCTTTGTGATGGCTTGATCAATTTGCACGAGCATACCGTTGTTCATTGTGTCTAAATTACCCTTCAAGACCACTTCACCAGCCTGGGTCTTGCGCACAGGTTTGATCCGCACGGCCAGTTCCAAATATGACCGCGTCTTTCGCAGATAATAACTTGCCAATGACCAGTTCTGTTTGTCACCGGCGAACCAAAGGTTCTCGAAGTGGTAGCCCGCATCCTGCATCGCATGGGATTGATCGGGCAACCGGTCATTGAGCGTTTGCCTGTCCATTAGCGCGGCAGCAACCCCGCTCTGCTTCGGCGCTGGCATTTCTTGGGCACGAACCTGCGGCTCGAACAGGAATTTCGATGCGTCACCCAGAAGCCACGCCGCGCCAAACCAGGCCGCCAGCAAAAAGCCAAATCGAAAGTTAATGACGCGTTTCATAAATCAGAAGTCAATTATCTGTTTCATAAGCCACCCTCGGTTGTGCCATCCAGGTATCGGACGGGACTTCGCGGACGCCAGGATAAACCGTATATCCGATGAGGTTGGCCAGATTTAAAAAACTCTGTCCGCCACCCGGCAGGCGAATGGCAAGAGCAGCTTTTGAAAGAAGCCGCTGCATATAGGATTGGCTCTCAGCTGGAAGTTTTACCAGTGTTTCGTTCATTAGATACACTTGGCTGCCGCCGCGCATTCGCAGATTGAGAAACGAGACCAGCAAGTTGCCTACCCGTCGGCGCTGTCTGCGTTTTTGCAAACGGGATGGATGGTTCAACGGCACATGCTTGCGAAACTCAGCTTCGGTTAGTTCAACAATATCTGCATGATCATTGGGAATATATGCGAAGCCATCCCCATCATTGACAAAGTCTATGCGGTTGATTTGCGAACAGACATAAACGGATTTTGAATAGTCATCGGCGACGACGATACGAGTTTGAGCGAACAAATGGGATGGATTGATTTGCTGGAGGATGCTTTCCGAAATTTCCGCGTCGGGTTGGACAAATGTTTTCTTGGAGCCATCCGCGAAGTGGATGAGGATTTCCAGCACCGGACGACGGTTCCCTTTCTTTTGGGAGCGCGTGTTGATTTCAAGTGCAATCATACTTTAGATTGCTTTGCAATGATTGTGCCAGCCACAAAACTGCGTGGCATGGTCATTGGAAAATGCTGTTTATGAATAGAAAGCGAAGGAAATATTCCCAGTCCTGAAAACTGATCAAGTCTTGTGACCACGTTGCATTGCGTCGAGCATTCGACGGCATGTCGAAGTTACGTCATTTGGGAATATGAAAGCCTTGCAACAAAACCGACTGTAATTGTTCACAAAGCGTCAGAGAAATGGTGACACACGAAAGCGGCAAACACATTGGCAAGGTTACTGTAGATATTGGAATTCGCCTAACTCTTCGAATCTGCGAGGGTGTGGTGCGCTTGAGCTTGATGCTGATGACACTGAACAGGTTGTCCTTGTATTGCGGATCACCCGCCAACTGTTTCCAGACCGGGGCGCGGAGAATCCCTGCCAGAGTTGCTTCCGAGGTTGCACTGTCGTTGTTGGTGTCAGCCGTCCGATGGTTCCTGCCAAATGGATGTCATTGCTTGTTCGCTTGAATAAAGCTTGCGGCGGTGCCATCGGCAGGATTTACGAAATGCACGTCGTCCGGTTCCCGCCTTGGCGTATCAATTGAAAGAAAGACCACTGGTCCTTCCAAAATGTCCGGCATCGCGTGGACGGTGCCCCGCTCAAAGAAAAGGAGCTGGCCGGGACCAAATTCAGCCTTCCCGCTTTCGTCAGTCATCCAGAATGTTCCTCTACCGGAAAAAACGTAGAGGTATTCATCGCAATGCAAGTGGAAGTGCGGCGGGGTGCTTTGATAGACCCGAAAAACCCTGGCGCTTGCAGTCTGACGGTCAACCAGATAGTGATCAAGCAATAGTGTGGCGGCCGCGGGAGGAAAGGAGGCAGCTACCGCAGCGATGTCGAAGCGACCGGTCGTCTTTGGAGAAATATCTTTAGATTTCATCACGATTGGCACAGCAGGTTCAGGCATTCAAGATTCCTTCGCCATGACTTCTCCATTGACGGATACGATCTCCGCCGGCGTAAATGTTCATCTTTTCGCCGCGTAGAAAACCGACCAGTGTTTGGCCGCTATCCCGCGCAAACTCCGCTGCGAGGCTGCTCGGGGCCGAGATTGCAGCGACGATGGGAACGCCTGCCGCCAGCGCCTTTTGCATCATCTCAAACGAAGTGCGGCCGCTCAACAGCAAGATGTGTTGGCGCAGCGGCAAAGCGTCTCTTAATAAAGCCCAGCCGATCACCTTATCGAGTGCGTTATGACGCCCCACGTCTTCCCGAAGCACGAGCAGGTTTCCCGTTGAATCAAACAAGGCGCACGCGTGCAGACCGCCGGTGCGTTTGAAGGATTCTTGCGCCGAGGAGAGCACGGCGGGCAAATCGAAAAGCACCTGCGGATCAACCTCACAATCGTCTTCGATGAGCGGAAATTGCTGGCGAACCGCCTCAATGGACGACTTGCTACAAATGCCGCAACTTGAAGAAGTGAAAACGTGGCGGGTCAGCTTCTTGAGATCCATGGTCTCCGGATTTTTCAACAGCACGTTGATGACATTGCCCTCTGACCGATTCATCTCCAGCCCCGCCTGGAAAGCTTCCTTGCCAGGAGGCACTTCGTTGACGTCCATGCGCCGACCACTGACGTCGCGCGCCGGAAACAAGCAATGATGTTGATGTCGGATGTCAATCAGATCGCTGGCCGTATGCAACAAGCCCTCGGTCACGAGAAAGCCAGCCGCCAGTTCGCGATCTTCGCCGGGCGTCCGCATGACGATAGCGATATTGTGTCCTTCAACCCGGATTTCCAACGGCTCTTCGGCAGCGAGAAAATCGCGGTCCTGACTCACGGCGGAACCATTCAACCGTTGCATCGCAACCTCTCTGACCGGCCGGGCAAGCAAGGATACATTTTTCATGCAATATCATAGCACCAACTGTTCGTGGGCAAAAATTTTCGGCTACTTTCCTATGCACAACGGTTATATGATTGGTGACCTTCATATGCAATCAGGTTTTGCATAAACCGGGCCAACCACGAAATAGGGCGGTTACATCAAACAATGCGTTTTAGCTTAATGAGATATCAATCAGTCATTCCGCAAGAGAAAATCTTTTCGCTTCATAAATTCAGCGAATTGCGTCGCCAGTTCGACATTGCGTCGAATATTCGTCAAGCTTTCGCCCAAGCTACAAATGCAATCATGTTCTTAATCACGGCGCGGGCAATGCGATCGAGGCGTCAAATTGTGGAACCGCGGGTGAAGCACAATTTGAATGCATAAGCTGCGCCGAAGGTTCGACTTAATGTCGAAACCACGACGCGTTGCGCAAAGCCGGAAAGCATCGGCGATCGCTGTATTGCCACGAAATATCCTTTTAAAACCTTGTCGGAACGATTGATGAAAAGAAGTCTGGCAACTGGGTCTGTGTTTGGCATTAGACGTGCAATTAGACAGACGATGAAAGATTTACATTCAGACTCGTATTCTGACCATGAAACTCCGGCGAATGCGAAGACGCGAGGCGCCGAAAAGCAAAAAAAAATTCGCATTGTTTTCGAAAACAATGTCAGCGCTCGCAGTGTCAAAATCCCGATTAAGCACGGGCATATCCCCGCCAAGAGTCCCACGCCGGAGTTCAAAAGTCACAACCGGCCTGCTTGCATATCCACCGTCAGGGCCACGTCATGAACTTTGACGCTCTCATATCTGTCTCACCGCGGAATGGTTCAGGCGGCAGGGATTCTTCAAAGCCGTCCGAACCGATTCACGCGCGGCGAATTCTCATCGCCGAAGATGATGATATCATCCGCCAAATCATATCCAGCTTTCTGGTTAAAGAAGGTTACGACGTGACCGCTGCGGCCGATGGCGAAGAAGCGTGGAAAGCGCTTCGTCACGACGACTATGACTTACTTGTCACCGACAACTCAATGCCTCGTCTCACGGGTTTAAAACTCATCGAGCGGATTCGCAAGCGGGGCATGAGTCTGCCAGTCATCGTTGCTTCCAGCTCTTTCTTTGCGTGGAATGTTCGTGAATATCCGCAACTCCAAATCGCAGCGGTCATCCCGAAGCCCTTTGACAAGTCCGAATTCCTTGACGCCGTCAGAAATGTTTTGGCGACGAATGAAGACCCCATCCCAGATCAGGTGCCGTTGAACCGATCTCACGCCGTCCGTTTTCAAACCTGAACCGCACAAAAACAACGTGACAGTATCATGAGTCAAAACGAAAATTCACCTTTGATGACGACCACGGCAGGCAATCCCATCGCCGACAACCAGAACTCCATCACGGCCGGTCCGCGCGGACCGCTCTTGATGCAGGATTACCAACTGCTCGAAAAGCTCGCCCACCAAAACCGCGAACGCATTCCGGAACGCACGGTCCATGCGAAAGGCACGGCGGCTAACGGCACATTGACCATCACGCATGACATCACGAGATACACCAAGGCCAGCGTCTTCGCCAAGATCGGCAAGCAGACGGAGGTGCTGCTCCGTTTTTCGACCGTCGCCGGCGAGCGCGGCGCGGCGGACGCCGAGCGCGATGTGCGCGGTTTTGCGCTGAAATTTTACACGGACGAAGGCAACTGGGATTTGGTTGGCAACAACACGCCGGTTTTTTTCATCCGTGATCCGAGCAAGTTTCCCGATTTCATCCACACGCAAAAGCGGCATCCTAGGTCCAATCTTCGCAGCAACACGGCGGCCTGGGATTTCTGGTCGCTCTCGCCCGAATCGCTGCATCAAGTCACCATTCTCATGTCGGATCGCGGCCTGCCCAAAAGCATGCGCCACCTCAACGGCTACGGTAGCCACACCTACAGTTTAATCAACGCCAAAAACGAGCGTTTCTGGGTGAAGTTTCATTTCAAGACGTTGCAGGGTATCCAGACCATGACCAATGCGGAAGCGGAAGCCGTCGTCGCGAAAGATCGTGAAAGTGCGCAGCGAGATTTGTTTTCCGCCATCGAGCGCGGCGAGTTTCCTAAATGGAAATTGCAGGTCCAAATCATGCCGGAGCAGGACGCCGAGACTTACCGGTGGAATCCCTTTGACCTGACCAAGGTTTGGCCGCACAAGGATTATCCGGTGATTGACGTCGGCATTCTGGAATTAAACCGCAACCCGGAAAATTATTTTGCCGAGGTGGAACAGGCCGCGTTCAGTCCGTCGAACATCGTTCCTGGCATCGGTTTTTCCCCAGACAAAATGTTACAGGCGCGGATTTTTTCCTACGGCGACGCGCATCGTTACCGCATCGGCACGCATTATGAAATGCTGCCCGTCAACCGCCCGAAAAATGCCGTGCATACTTATCACGCCGACGGAGCCATGCGTTTCGACGCTCCCAAGGGCACCGACGCCTATTACGAGCCGAATAGTTTTGGCGGCCCAAAACAGGATGCGCGCTACGCCGAGCCGCCGTTGAAAATCTCCGGTGACGCCGACCGTTACAATCATCGCGACGGCAATGACGATTACACTCAGGCCGGCGATTTGTTCCGCCTCATGTCCCCGACGCAGCAGCAGCAATTGTTCGACAATACCGCCGCCTCGATGAGCGGTGTGCCGGAGGAAATTGTGCAGCGTTGGCTCGTCCACTGTCACCAAGCCGATCCCGCTTATGCCGCCGGCATTGCCAAAGCGTTGGGTATGAAAAACGGCGCCGCCGGAAAGTGATTTGTCCAAATGAAAACCATTCTAACCAGAAACGAAGAGGCGCGCTACGTTGAATTGCAACTGATGGCCCTGGATTTCGCGCGCCAGGGTGAAACCGAATCACTCGCGGCCATGCTCAACGCGGGATTGCCGGCCAATCTCGACGACGCCAAAGGTCAGTCGCTGCTCATGCTAGCGAGTTATCACGGCCACTTCGACACCGCGCAATTATTGTTAAAAAACGGAGCCGATGTGGACCGCCGTAACGATCGCGGACAGACGCCATTAGGCGGGGTCGCATTCAAGGGCTATGAAAACATCGCCGCGCTGCTGCTCAAGCACGGCGCGGACATTGACGCGAACAATGGTGCCGGCATGACTCCGATCATGTTTGCCTCGATGTTCGGGCGGACCAAGGTGGTCGAGCTTTTGCGGGCACATGGTGCGTCCTTAAAACGGCGCAACCGCTTTGGGATTTCCGCTGGCCTGCTGATTCGCATAGCACAATGCTGGAAACGCTTTTTTCAACGTCATAAAACTCCAGACCAGAGTGCCACCCCACAGCCGCAATCTTTATGAAAAATCAAATCCCATCGCTCATCACCAAGGACGCCCGGTCCGGGCTGGTTTTAGCCAGCCAGCTTGCCGAGGAACTTCAGTGGCAATTGCAACAGGCCGGTTCCAAAGTGGAACGTCCCGGCGGCATGAACTATTTGCAGCCGGCAACTGTTCCGAAAGAAGTGATCAGCAGCATTTTGTTTTACGCCATCGCTAGTGCCAACGGCGGCTGGAGCAGCGGGGCACTTTGACGAAGATCATTCCGTAACAACCATAACCAACAACAAAAACATCCAAAAAACATTTGAACGCATCAATTGATGGAATAAAGATACCGGGCACCGTACTCGCATGGGAAATCACCGAGATAGTCAGGGATATTTATGTCGCTCTTGGTGGTGCGCGGAAATCGTCTCGAAGCTACGGAAGGCGATGAAAATTTTAAATTCCAACTGGATATCAAGATGAAGCTGGTTTTGACCTGGTCGTTAAACCTGCCGAAATGAAAGTCAAGTCGCGCCGGTCTGGCTCGTTCGACCCACGAGGACACCTGTTCCTGTTCCACCCGTTCCACAACCAACCTCTTGGCTGGCAAGCTGAATGTGTGCTTACGTCACAACTTAAAAGACTGCCCTCGGCCTATCTTATGCGCAGGAGGGAAACGTGAATAATGCGATATGTTTCCTGCATGTGGCCGAATCCTTTGTTTTTGGCCTGATGTGGCACAATCAGTCGCCTCGATCTGAAACAGAACACGAAGCAGAACGGCCCGATCCGGCAGTTTCGTTCGCCCAAAGATTAGTAAAAAATGACGAAACTTAACCAGTTAAACCAAACACAAGATTCAACAATGAAAGCACTGATTATTTACGACGATTTTGCTTCGGCAGCGAAGGCAAATACGACACTCCAACATTCGGCACAAAAAGCAGATTGCGCCGTGGAATGGAACATCCACCCGTGGCGGGTGGACCTGTTGAAATTCCCACCCACAGCGGATGAGGCGCTGGCCGAAGCTCTGGACGCGCACCTGATTGTATTCGCTGGCCGCAGCGCGCAGTCGCTTCCTTTCTGGCTTGAGCGCTGGCTCGAACAGTGGACCAAACACCGGCGGATCAAGGATGCCGCGCTGGCAGTGGTCAGTGCGGGAAGCTTAGAGGCGCTTTCTTCGGCGTCAGCCAAGCCTGATTTGTCCGAGTTCGCCCGGCGTCACGATTTGAATGTCATTTTTGGTGACGACATAACGAGCATTCCGTCTTCAATCGAAGACACGTCATCGGGCGGCGAAAGCCATCAGCACGAACGCAAGCTGTCTAAGTCTCCATTCCTGCCGCGAACCCTGGATACAAAATCCCGGGATGCGTATCGGGGCTGGAGCATCACTGGGCTGCCGTCGCGGTCTTGAGTCTTTGAAGCCCAGATTGACGGATTTGCTTTTTGCTCCAATCCAAGTGAACATGGTAAATTAATGCTAACGTCATGGAAACGGTCGCAAGAATCCCCCAGGCTGCAGGCATGGAAATTCGCCGGCTCTACATTGCGCCGGGCCACAATTTCTTTGGGCGCCACGGTCAACCACCAGCCGAAAATCCGATCGCAGAGATGGCGGAGATAGAATGTGTTGCCGGACGCGGCCTGCGAGGCGACCGTTTTTTTGACCACCAGGAAAATTACAAAGGCCAGATCACCTTTTTCGCCTGGGAAACCTACGAAGCAATTTGTCTCGCGCTGGGCGTGCGAGACAAAATGCCGTCCGTATTTCGTCGCAATGTGATAACTGCTGGAGTGGATTTGAATGAACTAATCGGCCAGGAATTTTGCGTTCAAGGGGTGCGATTCCGCGGCAAGGAAGAATGCCGGCCGTGCTACTGGATGGATCAGGCGTTCGCACCTGGCGCAAATGATTTTCTGAAAGGGCAGGGCGGACTCCGAGCCGTGATTCTAAACGACGGTATTCTCCGGGTGAGCATGCTATGACGTTAAGTGCCGTCCTGATCGCTGGTGGGCTTTCGCGTCGCATGGGTGCGGACAAAGCAACGTTGCTTGTCGCCGGCAAACCGCTTTGGCAACAGCAGCTTCAGGTTTTAAGCGGAATGCGGCCAGTTGCGCTCTGGGTTTCTGCCAGGAGGGTATTGCCATGGTGCCCGCCCGGAATCGAAGTTGTGGTGGATAAAACACCTTCGCGCGGACCACTGAGCGGTGTTGCAGCGGCCCTAGGCCGTTTGCTGACTTCGCATTTGCTGGTGCTGGCGGTCGACCTGCCGCAGATGACCACGGAACATTTGCTCAAACTTTGGAGCTTGTCTCAACCGGGCATCGGAGTCATCCCTCTGAACCGTGGTTACTATGAACCTCTGTGCGCCATTTATCCGTTCGAGGCCGCCGCAGCTGCTGCGGCCGCGCTCCACAGCAGCGATGTGTCTCTACAAAGTTTCGCCCAAACGCTGCGGCGCCAATCGCAAACCCTTGTTTATAAACTGACCTCGGAAGAGCAGCCTCTTTATCTAAATATGAATACGCCTTCCGATTTAATTTCCAAACGTAGTGCCCGCAGATGATCACGTTCATTTGTCCATCATCTAGCTCGGTGGCTGGTGGTTGTCGGGTTTTTCATGAGGCAAATTCCTACCAAATGCTTCGAGCAAGGAGTTCACAAGCACTAGGCCACGGCGGAAATCTTTATGCGAAAACTGCGTTAAGATGCCAAAAAACCCTGGTGGTTTGGCTTCGTGAGCCTTCGTATAGGCGATGGCTTCAGGGAGTGACTTGGCAAACCCTTCGACCAGTTCCGGCTCAATGCTTCCTAGAATTTTCGTCAGGGTAATGACGTTCCGAAGACCACGAATGGACTCAGGCGTCTTCGCCGCCTCGACCACAATCTCCAGCACCTTGTCACTCGAGCCGAGGGCACCGCCCAACAGTTCAAATACTCCACGATCATGGAGGACCTGCAGCACTTCATACGCGGACAACAAAGCCTCGGCGTGCTCCTGCGGCGCGCTCTGCAACCGTGCCTGCAATTCGGCACGCGGATCGCGAGCCGGCAAATTCAAGGGAATGGGTTGAGCCATTATTTTTTGAGAGCTAATGGTTTATGGTCAAAGACGGTCTTTCAATTTCCATTTTTTCCATTTTTGGTCATGTGAAATTTGGTGGGCTGGCTGCCTGGCAGATAATAATCCGGACGCTGCCATTTTCGTTCCACTTCGACACCTTTTTGCGGTGTCGGATGACCGAAGCGGTGATTGATCCGGGGCAGTGGGTTCTCGCCAACTTCGGCCAACACCCGAAGGTGGACGGACGCTTCCTTATAGGCGGGCGTATGGGTTATCTTGTCCGTGTGGCTGCTGGTGAGGCGATTCACCGGGCTTTCGACGGAGTTCATGGGCATATACAATTCTTTGCCTTGCACGCGGTCGGTCACCACGGCACGCACCTTGACCTGGCCATAGCGCGAAACAAGCTGCACCCAGGTGCCATTTTGAATGCCTCGCTCATTGGCAAGGGCGGGAGAAACTTCGACGAATACGTCCGGCGTTTTTTTACGAATCCCATCGCTGCGATAAGTCATGTTGCCTTCGTGGAAATGTTCCAACAGACGGCCGTTGTTGAGGTGCAGATCAAATTCTTCGTTCGGCTGGTCCGTCGTCTGGGAATATGCAACGGGGAACAATCTGGCCTTGCCGTCCGGGAAGTGGAAGCCTTTCGTATAAAGCAGCGGCTCGTCGGTTCCGTCGGCGGCGATTGGCCACTGTAGAGTTTTATATCCTTCGAGTCGCTCGTAGGTCGCGCCGGCGAACAGCGGAGTCAGCGAAACCATCTCGTGATAAATTTCAGACGGGTGTTGATAATGCCAGTTGGCACCGAGACGGTTGGCGACGTCCTGGATGATCCGCCAGTCGGGCCGGCTGTCGCCCAAAGGTGCCAAGACTTGATAGAGCCGCTGGATGCGCCGTTCGGTGCTCGTGAAAGTCCCTTCTTTTTCAAGGCTGGGGCTCGCGGGCAATACGACGTCCGCAAAGCGGCAGGTATCGCTGAAGAAAATATCCTGCGCGACGAAGAATTCGAGCTTGGACAAGCCATCATTGACAAAGTTTGCATTTGAATCCACAAGACTAATTTCCTCGCCAAACAAATACATTGCCTTGAGCTTGCCTTGGTGAATCGCATCAATCATTTCGTGGTTATCTAGTCCTTTCGTTGAGGGCAACTTGATGTTCCAACCGGCTTCAAACTTCGCCCGCACTTCGGGGTCATCCACCGATTGGTAGCCCGGCAGGAAGTTTGGCATCGCCCCGTGGTCGCTGGCGCCCTGAACATTGTTGTGTCCGCGCAACGGATAGGAGCCGGTGCCGGTCCGCATGTAATTTCCCGTGACCAGAAGCAGATTTGAGATGGCAGTTGAACTGTCTGATCCCATGCTGTGCTGGGTAATGCCCATCGCCCACAGAACACAGACACCTTCCGCTTCGGCAACCATGTGGGCCACCTGCTTCAAGGTCTCGATGGACAGGCCGGTGGTCTCGGCGGCAAACTCCATCGTGAACGGTTCAAGACCCTTCTTGTATTCTTCCAAACCATTCACCCATTGATCGATGAATGAGGTTTTAGCCAGACCATTCTCCAGAATATAGCGGGTGATCGCGCAAAGCCACACGAGGTCGGAGCCAGGTTTGGGCCGCAGGAATAGGTCGGCGCGTGTTGCCATTTCGTTCTCGCGCAGATCAAAGACGATAAGTTTCTGGCCGTGCAGTTTGTGGGCGCGTTTGACGCGTGTGGCCAGAACCGGATGGCTCTCCGCCGTATTGCTGCCGATGATAATCACCAGGCTCGCGTGCTCAATGTCCTTGATGGATCCGGAGTCGCCGCCGTAACCGACCGTGCGAAAGAGGCCCATGGTGGCGGGTGCCTGGCAATAACGGGAGCAGTTATCCATGTTGTTCGTGCCGATCACAGCGCGCGCCAGCTTCTGCATGAGGTAACTTTCTTCATTGGTGCATTTAGATGACGAAATAAATGCGAGCGAGTCAGGACCGTTACGGGCTTTGATTTCCGCGAACCGGCGGGCAACGAGATTGAGCGCTTCGTCCCAGCTCGCTTCGCGAAATTTGTCGCCTTCGCGAATAAGCGGCTTGGTCAACCGGTCGCCGCTGTTCACAAAATCCCACGCGAACTTGCCTTTGATGCAGGTGGAGATGCCGTTGGCCGCGCCTTCGGATGGCTCGACCTTCAAGATATGCCGGTCCTTGGTCCAAATATCAAAACTGCAACCCACGCCGCAATAGGTGCAGACGGTTTTGGTTTTACGGATGCGGGATTCGCGCATGGCCGATTCGGCTTCGGAAACTTTCAGGATCGAGCCATAGCCGGTATCCGGCTCGACACCTTTGACCAGATCAATCATTCCATCCAAGGCCGTTTTCGGAAGTTTGGTCATGAAACCAGCGTGGCCGAGCATGGATTTTTCCATCAGCGCATTGCAGGGGCAGACGGTGACGCAATGGCCGCAGGAAACGCAGCTTGATTCGCCAATTGTCGAACCGCCATCCCACAACACGCGCGGATGCGGGTCTTCCCAGCGAATGGACAATGTCTCGTTCACCTGAACTGTCTGGCACGCCTGGACGCAGCGGCCGCAGAGAATACATTGGTTGGGATCATAACGATAAAACGGATTCGTCATGTCCACCTCGTAAGGTTTCTCCTTGAAGGGAATCTTCTGATGTTCGACGGCGAGCAGCTTGGTGGTGTTATGAACCGTGCAGTTGCCGTTGTTGTTGTCGCACACGGTGCAATACAGCATGTGGTTGCCGAGAATCCGGTCGAACGCTTCCTTCTGGGCAGCCGATGCGCGGGGCGATTTCGTTGAAACTTCCATGCCGGCTTCGACCATGGTCGCACAAGCCCGCACCAGTTTTCCACCGACCTCAACCATGCAGGTGTCGCAGGTTTGAATCGGCCCCATTTGGGGGTGATAACACACTTGCGGAATTTTATTTCCGATGCGGTTGAGGAGATCCACCAAGCACTCATCGGGCTTTGCCTCTGTGATGGCGCCGTCAATTGTCATGCAAGTCTTCATATCTTTTTTGTGAATCTACCTGGCTCGCTTATTCTTCTAAACTGGCTCCGCCACACTTCAAAAAAGGAATAGCAACCCCGACGGGGAAAATCTTGCGTTCGCAAATTAATATATCCACGGCATCACCTATTGCAAATACGATGCCAGCGGCACAACCCAACCGGGATCACATGCCCAAATCCGTCAAACCGGGATGATCCAAGGGGCGAGGCTTTGAGGTATCCCACCTGAATTTTCGTTCGACTTCTTTGATCGGCAAATCATTGATGCATGCGTGCCGGTGATGCATGAGTCCGGTTGAGTCAAATTCCCAATTCTCGTTGCCGTAAGCGCGAAACCAATTGCCTGAATCATCATGCCATTCGTAGGCAAAACGCACCGCGATCCGGCTTCCTTCAAAAGCCCATAGCTCTTTGATAAGGCGATAATCCATCTCCCTCCTCCATTTACGAGTGAGGAACTCGATAATGGAACTTCGACCGTGGATAAACTCCGCACGATTACGCCACCAACTATCCACGGTGTATGACAGGGCCACTTTTTCAGGATCACGGCTGTTCCAGCCATTTTCAGCCAACCGCACTTTTTCTATCGCCGTCTCACGCGTGAATGGAGGAAGCGGAGGACGCGTAGTGGTTGTTATGTTCATAAATTCCGTTTGTTTAGAGTTTTGATTTTTTTCATTTATTTTTTCCGCAATCAGTCCTGTTGTATTAATTCACCGATAACATCATCAGCCATGGCGAGTTCAAGACCGTCCCTCTCCAAGCTGGATGCCCATGCTTTGTCCCGCACAATCCCGCGCACTTTTTCCCGGCTTTCAACAAGGCTCGCGCAGTCGCGCCTCCAACACTCCCGGTTATACCAATAACAGCATACATAAATTGTCCCTTTGATTCTTTGTTTCAATTTGCCAAGTCATCCTCTGGTCTGAATGAGAATGATCGCCATTCGACAATCGTGCGGAAGTTGTGTAAGCCGAACACTGAGCTCAAAAACAGGTGACCTTTTCATTGGCTCAATCCTCGCATTTCCGATGCCAAGCGCAAATTTGCCGTCCGAACTTCATTTCACCAATCGTTCGACCATTGTTTTATCAGCAAAATTTCAGGATGATGGAATTTGTAAATGTTTTGGCAAGTAATCATTTGTGACGATCCCTCGACTGGCAGTCGAAATAGCGACATCCTCGTGACCATCGCCGCGTCTCGAACAGCTTCCGGCTTCATTTCCATATATGACAGAGGGCATCTTTTCACCCAAAAAGGCGATTAAATAAACATTTTTTGAGTTGCAAACGTTTATGAGAACGAATTCCTACCAAAGTAACCGAATCCGCGCCAGTAAGTTTTTGAAAATGAAATTGCTAGACCATGTAATCATCGGCTACGGCAATTTTTCATCACTTCGTGCTCTTGGCTATTCTAACGCCTAGGCCGACAGCGCCACACCAGAGATTTCCGTGCAGATTGCGATAAGGCCGTCCTGCAGAGTTGGATCTTTGGCCTGCGGCTTAGGGTTCATTCTTTTCATATGATAGAAATATTTGCCCGTCACATGCGCCATCGCATCGTCGCTGGCGGCCAGCCAAGCCTGAGTTAAGTGAGCCTGATCCATGTCGTCAGGTGCGCTTGGGCCACCCATTTTCGTCGGCACCCAGCCAGGTTCGCACGAGTTTGATAGAACGTCCGACCAGCGTCGCGCGATTGCGAACGCGAGCATCGCATCGTGGAGCTTGCTCTCGGCGTAAGCCTGTGAGCCGTTCCAACTCCGCTCCTGCCAGAGGATGTCGTCAAGATTTGCGTCTGCATGATGATGCATACCGGAACTGAGATAGACGAGCCGTTTTGGGCGCGCGATCAGCGCGGTCATAATGTAGGCCGACAGAGTGTTAATCGCGAAGACATGGGACAGGCCGTCTGCGGTGATGCGATGTCCCTCACGATAGCCAACTGCTGCATTGTGAATTACGGCATCGAAGTGACCCAGCATATTGACCTGGGCGGCGATATCCTTTGCCCCGGCGATAGTCTCGACATCGCCCACCACGATTGCCTCAGCTTTGGGGAGTTCTCGGCGCGCATCTTCAGCTCGGTCGGCGTTGCGGGCATGCAGGACAACTTGATGACCTTGTTCGACAAGTTTAGTAGCGGCCATGAGGCCAAGTCCAGTAGATGAGCCTGAAATGAAAATCCGTGACATGTAATTCCTGTCTATGTTGATGGTTAAGGTTGAGGGCTGCGGGTCGTGACTACGAGTGCCGCTCCGATCAGCGCGCAAAAGGCACCGAACAGGTAGACGGCGGCGTAGCCGAACTGCCCTGCGATGACCCCAGCGGCTGGACCCGAGATGCCATAGGCTATGTCTAAGAAAGCGACGAACGCCCCCATTGCGCTGCCCCGATTGGCGGGCAATACTCGCTTCAGAGCCTCCACTCCAAGCGCTGGGAAGACAAGCGCGCAACCAAGGCCGGTAACGAGCGCGCCGACGAGCGCACCGATCTCAAAGGGAGCTAACCAAAGCATGGTCTGTCCGATTGCCTCGATGACCAGCGACCAGAGTGCGACGCGATAGCCACTCATCTTGTCGGGCAGAGACCCGAAGACCACGCGGACAGAAATGAAGCCGATCCCAAATGCCGTCATAACAAGACCTGCATGGTTCCAATTCCGCGCCACAAAATAGAGCGAGGCGAACGCGGTGAGGCCAGACAGGCCAACGCCTTGCAACATCAAGCCGAGTCCTTCGCGCCAGATTTGGCCGATCACTTTGTAGAAAGGGAGACGCTGGCCGGATGGTGTAGTATAGGAGACTTCTAGGAAGGCGATGACGGCCGCAAAAAGTGGAGTGGCAATGCAGGCAATCATGGCCGCCTGAAGACCGTACCTCTGATAGAGTGTCATGCCAATCGGCGCGCCAATTGCGAGCGCCGCGAACATGGCAATTCCGGTCCAGGACATTGACATTCCGGCGCGTTGAGGGCCGACCGAGGCAACTGACCAGGAAACGCAGCCGGTTATGAATTGGCTCTCGCCGAAGCCCGCGGCAAGACGACCTGCGACAATGATGGCAAGGCTCGCCGTTGGCGAAAGACCCGACATGGCCGAGACGAGATAGAGCAACCCTCCAAAAGCGCAGACGACCGCACCTTGAAGAGCCGAGCGCTTCCCGCCGAAATGATCAGTCAAATGGCCTGCATAGCCGCGGGTGAGCACCGTCGCAAGAAATTGGACGCCGATCACCAGGCCGACAATCAGATTGCTGAAACCGAGCTTGTCGTGAATGAACAACGGAATGACGGGCAGCGGCAGGCCGACTGCGAGATAACCGCAGAATAGCGCTGTGATGATACCAAGTGCGGGACGGGATAGATGAACCGGGCGGGCTTCCGGTTGACCCCAAAAAGTGTTATTGAGATTTGACATAAAATAGCTCAATACGGTTCGGTTGAGGGATGGAGGCGACGCCCGATAACGGGTGCCCCCTATTGGATTAGGCCTCCGTCTTCGTAACCGACGCCTTGAAGAGGTCTGGACTATAGCCGCTTGCCTTGAGCAGATAGTCGCGCGAAGCATTCACCTCCGCCTGGAGTTTGGCGACATCCACACCGACCAGCTTGCCCGCGCGCTTGCGGATATCGCCTGCAACCATCACCGTATCGATGTCGGAGCGTTCCACCGCCTGCACGATGGTGCCGATGGCGTTGGTTACAGGAAACACGCCTACGCCATTGGTGCGGACCATAATGATGTCTGCCTGCTTGCCGGGCGTCAGCGTTCCAATGGAGCTTTCGAGGCCGGCAGCGCGAGCGCCATTTACGGTCGCGGCTTCGAGGACGGCTTCCACCGAGATCGGTGCGGGAACATTGGCCTCGCCGTGGAAGCGGCGGTAGCGCATGGCTGAGCGCTGCTGCCCGAACAGGGCATGCATCTCGCCGAACAAATCGCTGCCGAAGGCTGTGTCGAGGTCGATGCCGAGCGCTGGCTTCAGGCCATGATTGATCGCCTGCTGATATGCGAAGCTCTCATCGTCGAAGCCGAACAGCGCATCCGAACGTGGGTTGACTGTAACATTGACGCCTGCATCCGCAAACAGCTTCCAAGTCTCCTGAGGAACCCGCGTACAGTGATTGAAAATATTGTGTGCCCCCAATACTCCCTTTTTGGCAAATTCCGGCCCGAGTTTGGCCAGATCGCCAATAAACTCAGTCAGGACACGCATGTCAAGACTGCGTGCAACCTTCCACCAGTCGAGATTGAACTGGCCAAACAGGCCGACGCGAACGAGGCCGCCATCGTTGTTCCAGTTGGAGGAAAGACGTTCGAGGTCTGCCGGCAGATGCGCGGTGGGCGCTTTCTTGTCCATCGCTGCACCAACCATATGCAACGCGCGTATACCCGTATCGTCGAGCGCATCCAGTGCGGCATCGGTATGCTGTGGGCTGCGCGACGAATGGCAGGCGTCGATGATGGTGGTGATACCGGCCTCAATCGAGGTAACCGCCGTCAGCTTCGTGCTGAGATACATATCGAGCGGGCGGTAATGCGCGCCCACCTTCTCGGCGACGACGTCGATATAAGTAAACAAGTCATCGACATCGGGCATCATGCGGCGCATCACGCCGAGCCACATGTGGTGGTGGGAGTCAATCAAGCCCGGCATAACGATGCTGCCGGACGCGTCGATGACCTCGGCTCCCTCCGCCTGAATGCTGCCGCCAACGGCGACGATCCGGTCGCCCTCGACCAGAACGTCACCGGTGGGAAGGTTGGGAACGGCCGAATCCATCGTGATGACGGTGCCAGCCTTGAAGAGTGTGCGGCCATTCTTTTGTCTATTATTTTGAGTTGTCATATGATGCTTCATTTCTTGGTTTGTGTTTATTTAGATGTTGAGTGCTCAGAACACCGTGGCAATGCCCATCGCCCAAGTTCACGGGCGGTCTGCAATCCTGATACCTTCTAAGAGTGCGTCTGAAAATTCATGAATGATGAGGAATCAAGCCAGTCGGCGGAGCTGAATTCGTATCATCGCGATATAAATCCAAGCCTCGGCGCTGGATTCGGTGGTTTCATAATCGCGGGCCA
>Ga0302320_10008999_pt1 | contig 21550 bp, 14 predicted proteins | sample Bog_T0_3_FD_202130 | JGI IMG/M metagenome (GOLD analysis project Ga0302320, IMG submission 202130) | Peat permafrost microbial communities from Stordalen Mire near Abisko, Sweden - Bog_T0_3 | ecosystem: Environmental > Terrestrial > Soil > Wetlands > Peat | place: Sweden: Abisko, Stordalen Mire...
GGCGGTCATCATTTCCGCCAGAATAGCGGCGCGCTTGGTTTTCGACAGTCCTTCCCGTCGCGGATCGCGGTCGCCCGTGAAGCCAAGGGCGACGTAATCCACGGCCAGATCGATGTCTTCCGAAAAGCGGTTGATTGCGTGATTGATTTTCGACAACGATGTGCCGCCTTTGAAAAGCAGGCGGTCTCTCAGGGCATCAGTCGCAAACAACTGTTTCAGCGTCCAGCAGACCCAGAAGTCTTTCTCAACGACAGCTTCGGAAAGGCCCAGTCTTTCCGCCGTTTCGGCGAACAAGTCCGCGCGGTCGCGTTTAGTCATTCGTGCAACTTTGTTCACTCGGTCTCCTCTGCAATCCGGCTTGCAACTTCATAAATCCAATCCACGCCGAATCGGGCATCTCGGACGAATTTCTTCCTCTCGGACGGCGTGAGCGCCGCGCGCAACACTACCATCTCGTGTGCCCCAACATTTTCTTTGCCGAGATGACGCAATGCCTGGACGACGAGAGCGATCTTTCCCTCAAGCCCAGCAAGCACCTTAGGACGAGCGTGTTTGAATAGAATGCTACGCCGCCCAATCGGCACTTCATTGTTCGGACCGTCGGTTAGATAGATGATTTTCGACGGCACCTGCGTCGAAAGCCCCAGCAGGTTTGCGGCCCATGCGCCATCCGGCACGATCTTCCAGCGTTGCCGCCGCGCAATTGCGCGCGCGGCTTCGTCGATGTCAGGGCTGAGCGTACCGCCAAGGGCGGGATTGACGCGCGGCATGTCGTAGAGACCCCGTCGGATACGACGGATCGTGCTCTTGCGCGCCAGTTCCGCGAGAGTCACATCGATAGTCGTCCGACTCGCAATGTCGAGGAAGTCCTTCGCCGAGAAGGCTTTCCCCTCGCCGCACCTTTCGATTCTCGCAACTATTTGATCCCGCATGGTTTCCATGCGCTAACCTCTCATCTAAATTAAGAAAAACTATACCTCTTTTTCTTAACGATGCCAAGGCTGATTTTTATTCTGGACCAACTCTAGCACTCCCTCGGGCTTTTCCTTTGTGCCGCCCCACACTGCCACTTCAAAGTCTTCCGAATGGGGTATTCAGCGTTACTTTGGCCGGCCTCACATGGGTCAGCATGAGCGCGAATACTCAGAAGATCACGCTTGGTAGAGGACGAACTCTGCAACAAGTCGCCTCGCCCGCCGCTCGCAGCACCATCACGAGCCGACAGTTGTCCTCAAGCGTCAACTGATCCAACATCACTTCACTGGCATCCGGCACCAATGTTCGCTGTTTCAGCGGCTGCTGCCGGAGACCGCCAGAGCATGCCACTCTTCTACCGCGTTTCCTCGATCAGAAAAAGTGACAAGCATAGTTCATCAAAAGTGACGAAGAATCCAAATTAGATAAGCTGATTCAGCATCCCCTGCCCACCAAACTGTGACAGGAGGGACATCAGGCCATTTGTCAAATGCAAACCCGCTGCGGAGGTGCAGGAACGCGAAGTGGTTACGCTCGAATTTATTCTGGAGAGTGGAATGCCACGACCACGAATGGTTCACTCGAATTGACGGCGAAGTGCCGGACCAGAGTGGCCCCACTCCGAATACCAAGAGTCGCTACTGCCACCACAGATGGACTGAAAATTCAATCTTTAGGCTGACGACTGCCCTCGTCTGGCGGACTAATCTTCGACTGAAGGGATTGATAACGTGGAAGAACTATGTAAGCCAATAGGACGACGCAGCCTCTTGAAGGCTGGCGGTTTCGTAGCCGCTAGCGGCGCTCTCGGGTCGGTTTGGAAGTTCGTGATGAGAACTGGTGTAGACGCCAGCACTTCGGGCAACATACGGAGGCGTGCCCGGTGGATCAAGGTCGTGGGCAAGCCCACGCTGGGTGAGACGAACGCCGATTACAAGCGTTTTTCGGGCTTCGATATGTTTGCGCTCTATCGTCCATTGAAGACGCAGCGCGAGGGAACAGGTTCCTTCGAAGCGGAGCAAGCCTCCAAAACAAAACGCCTGACCGCATGGACCAACGAGAAGAAGCCCGGATTCAGCTTGCCGGATCGACAGTTGAGCGAAGGCGCATGGACTGTGATGCGCAGCGCCAGACCCGGCACAGGCTTGCTGTCATGGACACGCGCTTCGGAAGGCCCGCCAACGGAACCTAGCGCGCAGCGTTATACGGCTTCGCCAGAGGAGATGGCGAATACGGTAAAGGCAGCGGCGCGACTCTATGGTGCAGGGCTTGTAGGGATTGCGCCGATGAATGAGGCTTATATCAATCTCCAGGTGCCGCATCAAGAGCATCCGCGCAAAGAGCAACCGCCGAAAGATGCACAACATAAAGACCCGCAATCGGCCATTCATCCACATGAAGGTGAAGATCAGAATCGTGGACATTCTTTGGGTCAGAATCATGCAGGTAAAGAACAGAAATGCGAGCAGGGGAAAGAGCAGAAGAAGACAGATCAGCCTCCGCAAGATAAAGATATTGTCTTTGCCGACGTTGATGCACCAGAAGTGACGGATACAAAGTTCGTGATCCCGCGGAAGATGAAATGGGTGGTGGCAATCGCCATTCCGATGGATATCGAACTGCTCGCTCGCACGCCCACGGCACTGGGTGATGCAGCGTCGGCGCTCGGTTACAGCCACTCTGCTTTTGTGGTGTCATCACTAGCCGTATTTATCCGCGGCCTTGGCTATGACGCGATACCTTGCGTGAATGATACGGCGCAGAGCATACCGTTCGCGGTCGATGCGGGCCTCGGTGAACTCAGCCGCCTCAACAAACTGGTCACGCCTGAGTTCGGTCCCGCAGTTCGCTTGTGCAAGGTCTTTACCGATATGCCGATGGCCTACGACAAGCCTGTCGATTTCGGACTGGTTGAGTTCTGCAAGGGGTGCAAGAAGTGCGCTGAAGCCTGTCCTTCGCGTGCGCTGTCATTTGATGACGAGCCAAGTTTCAAGACCAGGGGTCCTTGGAATAACCCAGGACACAAGGCTTGGTTTGAAGACTCTTACAAGTGTTATGAATACTGGCAGAAATCCGGTTCCGCGTGCGGAGTTTGTTTTGCGAGTTGCCCATTCACGAAGGGCGATCAGGCATGGATTCACGAAGGTGTGAAGGCCACAATCTCCATGGCGCCTCCCACGGATGGCGTTTTCCGCATTATGGACAACGCCTTGGGCTACGGCAAGCAGCACGCGCCTGAACAATGGTGGACGAAAGATTCGCCGTCGGGCAGAAGAGGATGACCATGATGAACAACGCCGATGTTTTCACGATCACCATGCGCAAGCGCGCATGGTGGTTTTGGGTTCTTGCAGGATTCGGGCTTCAACTGGAAGTCTTGTTGGTGCAGACGGCATTGGCCAGTCTGCGGGAATCCGAGTACCGTGCCTCCACTATCAGTTGGATTACCGCTGTTGTCCTGGCAGTTGTCGGCGTCTTCGGTTGGCTGCGTCGGGGAGACTCTCGCAAACCAGACGATCCGAACGAGTCTGTTTTACGTACGAAAGCGTAATCGGCTCTCTCCGGCGCTGATCACATACACTCCAGGTCGCTCCTGTAGCGGGCAGGCAAACTCACATGCCCCGCAGCCCACGCATCGATTGAGGTCAACATACGGTTGCTTCAGAGTCTTGGGCTTGCCGTCCGCGTCCATTACCGTGGCGTCCTTAAGATAGATTGCCTTGGGCACTACTGGGCACCACTCCAGGCAGACTACGCAATCGGTGGCCTTGGCCCACGGAAGACAGTGTCTCTGGTCGTAAACCGCCGACCCAATGACCGTCGGTGTTGAGGGAGTACCACTCCCCTCGGCCCATCCTTTTTGGCGGGCAGTCAGATCTTGGATCGCTCCCGTAGGACAGACCTCAGAACACAGCACACAACTCGGCTCGCAATATCCGATCTTCGGCGTTACGACCGGGCTCCACAAACCCATCAGTCCGGCCTCGGTAAACGCAAGTTGCAGAGCATCGTTGGGACATACCCTCACGCACTCACCACAGCGGATGCACCGCGAGAGAAAGTCAGTTTCATTTAGTGCTCCAGGTGGCCGCACTAGCAGCTCGTTGCGGCTCTTGCCCAGCGCAGTTTGTGCATGCAAGATGGGCACAACGGCCAAGCCGGTTGCCACTGCGGCGAGCGCCTTGCGCCGGCTTAGACTTGTTCCCACGACCTCCGGCGGCATTTGCAGTTTTCGAGAGAAGCGGAACGTAAGACTTCCATGCGGGCAGGCATCTACACAGTTCAGGCAAAGATGACACTCGGTCTTATGCCACGGCACCCCTCCGATCGGATCGTCGCCACCTTGGCAATTGATCAGGCAGCGGCTGCACTTGTTACAAGTGGCCGTATCCTTGTGCAGCCCCAGAATCGACCATCGCGAGGCCAAACCCAATAACGCGCCCAGGGGACAGAGCGCCCGGCACCAGAAGCGCGTTATTCGTAGATTCATGGCCATCAACGCCAGGAAGACTACGCCTATCACCACGCTCTGCCAGTAGTGAGGCTGGTAGACGACGTAATACTTCTTGCTGGCTGCGGCCGGCAGTACAGATACTCCGATTGACCGCACGAACAGGCTGAATGGATCGATCCAACCCACAATACTGCTACCGAAGGTTGCTGCCACTACCCCGGTAATCAATAGCAAGTACTTTGTCGTTTGCCATTTCTTATAGCGATTCGAAGCAATCAGCGTCTTGCGCGTGCTGGACAGTAAACGGATGCTTCCCAGAAACTGATTCAAGCTGCCGAGCGGGCAGATCCAGCCGCAGAAGAAGCGCCCCAGAAAGAAGGTCGGGATCAAGGTAGCGAGTGACCACACCATTCCGCAGAAAAGCGCATGACCTGCCAACAGATTGACGAGGGCAACCAGCGGGTCCATCCTGAAAAAGGTATTGTCTAGATGCGATCGTTGCGAATCTGTGGCTGTGAAGTTAAAGAGCTTTGTCTGCGCCATCAAGCCCGCAAACAAAATAATGAACACGATCTGCGATATACGGCGAAGTCGTGGCGCCAATGGTCGGTTCTCCAAATCCGCATCAACCTTCATCAATTGTGTTGCAGCTTCAATTCCAAGACTTTCGCCCCATGTCAGCCGAATCGATCTTCAATAGGGCATAAATGACCTTTCCCACGCTGCTCTGGCCTGACAATTACCTCTCTCAGGCCAAAGCAACGTTATGAATCAGAAAGCGAAAGTGGCGCTGACCTGCATGATCCTCGGGTCGAATGCCTGGGTGGATTTCCCGAAGATGGAGGTTGTAGAGAACGTCTTGTTTGGCTTCAATGCCAACGCCATGTCGCCGTTAGGCATATAGAGATTCGTGGTATTGAGGACATTGAATGCCTGCCATTGCACGTGGAGCTCTTTGGATTCCGCAATCTTGAAGCTGCGAGCGAGGGAGAGATTGGTGTTGATTTGGCGCGATCCGCGGAATGCGTCGCGCTTCAATGTGCCGTTTGTCCCCAGAACGGGTATCGGGAAGATATTGGGATCGAAGAGACCGTTTACGTATTCCTTCTGGCTGAATTTCGACTTGATTGTGCCCTTGGCCGGGGTCATAGGACGGTCATAGTATCCGTTCCCGATGTTTCCTCCTCCATCTGCCTTCCAATCGCATCCGGCCTGAAACGACGCCGAGCAGTAGACGCTGAATGGCCGTCCCGATTGAACCGCGACGATGGTTGACAGTTGCCAGTTGCTGGCTGCTTTGTCAAGCAGACTGTTACCTTTGAAGTATTCAGGGGTCCATGCCGCGGAAGCAGTGAAGCGCTTCGGGATGTCAAACTCTGAACGGCCCCGCTCGCATTTCAGGCAGCTTGCATCTTGCGCTCCACGTGATCCCTGCGAATTGTCCGCCCAGAAGGATGAAGCAGTGTCGGATTCATCGTCGAGCCACTTGGACCAGCGATAGTTGGCTTGCACAGTCAAAGTTCTGCCGGCCTGATGGCGAATCTCCGCAGTCATGGCGTTGTAGCTGGAGGAAACTCCGTTTGTTGCATAAGTGATGCCGGCCCATTGCTGATTGATTCGCTTTTGCACTCCATTGTTGATGAGTAGGTCGCCGTTGAATCTGTTGATGTCATCTCGACGTTCGAGATTGACTCCGGTGGTTCCAATGTATCCAACCTCAGCAATCCACCCCTTTACAAACTCGTGCTGGAGGTTCAAGAACCAGCTTTCGCTGTATTGCGTCTTGAGTTTTGGATCGATTAGCCATGGAGAAATACGGAGCGGCGGAGTTCCCGGCGGGCTCACGATTCCGCCCTGCGCATTCAATGTTGTCTTGAATTGTGGGTTGTTGGGTACTGGAATCCCGTAGAGGATGCTTGTGCCATATCCAGCATTTGGCTGCAAAATTGCAGTGACGGCAAATGGCGGATTTCCCGTGCCGCTTAAAAGTGTCAGACCATGAAAGGGCTGATAGGAGAGGCTGAAACCCGCACGTATCGAACTCTTTCCATCGCCGAAAGGATCATAGGCAAGGCCGACGCGCGGCGAGAAGTTGGTCTTCTGTGCGTCATAAAGGCTTGACACCTTTCCAACCGATGCATTGGCGAGCCGCTCGCTAAAGGTCGTTCCCTGTCCAAACGTAATGGAAGAGAGTTTCCCATATCGCTCGCTTGGGCCGCCAAAAAAGTCCCAACGCATTCCAGCATTGATTGTCAGCCGCGAGGTGGCCTTCCAATCGTCCTGAAAGAATATCCCAGCTTCATGGGATGAATAGTCGTGTTGCACCGCAGTCGGATATCCGGTAGCTGGATCGACCACGAGGCTTTGATAATAGGGGCTGTCTGCAGCAAAAGCTAGCAGACTGTTGAAGCTGAAACTGCCTGCCTTTGGAGCGCCGACGCTAAGCGCGATGAAGATGTTTCTGAACTCGCCCCCGTAACGCAACAGATGCTTTCCAACAACAGAGCTTAAGGAATCCCGATATTCATAGGTGCGGATACGGCTCCCCAGACTGGCAGGGTCACCAAATTGCGCGTTGATTCCCGTGATGCTGATGGCAGGATACTGAGCGTCGGGCCGAGCATAGCTGATGATGTCGTCCTGAAATGAAAAGCGAGCGTCATTCACGTTGCCATGAAAAACGTGAATCTCTCCCAAATTCAAATTCCCGAATGCTCCGTTATAGGGATCAAGAAATCCACGCATGGATACGCCTAGATTCGAATTCAGGGAGTTGGTCGCACCCAGGCTTCTGTCAAATTCGTTGATCCAGCGACCTGTCAAGGTGTCGTTCCCGCCATGAAATGTGTGATCGACACGCGCAAGATACTGATCGTAGCGCAGATAATCATGGAGCATCTCGTAGGCGGTTCCTGTTCCTGGAATCACCGTGCCTTGCGGAGTTGTAATGTCCGTCTCGTTCAAATACTTCGTCGCACCCCCCGGTGCAGGCTTCGCTGCGGGGAAACTCTTCAGCAACCCAGCCGCGATGCTCTGTGGCGCGGTGGTTTCTACATAGTTTACGAACTCGGGCGTTTCCACCTGGAACGATAGAGCCTGGGCCAGCGCATTGCGCGTGCCTTCGTACGATCCAAAGAAGAAGGTTCTTTTCTTGTTAATCGGACCGCCTACTCGTGCACCAAACTGATTGAATACTTGAGGCGTACGCTGGGTGGCGAAGTAATTCCTCGCGTTGAGGTCAGTGTTTTTGAGATATTCCCACGCCTTCCCGTGAAGTTCGTTCGTTCCGGATCTGGTTCGCATATTGACCACAGAACCGTTGCCGCGCCCATATTCACTGGAAAAGTTCCCCGTCTGAACCTGAACTTCTTCGATGGATTCAATGCTGGGGACGATGCCCGGTTCTCCTGCATTGAGTGTATGAGTATTGATGGAACCATCGAGAACATAGTTGTTTCCGCGAAAGCGATTCCCATTGACGGTAACCGTGGGAGAATTGGTTAGTTTGTAGGACATATTCTGTCCTGGAATATTTGTGGCTCCCGCGTTCAGGCTGGGCAAAAAGAAAACGTCACGGACGGGAAGCGGCAGCTGAGTGATCTGCGCCTCATGCAATGTATCTGAAAGGCGACCATCCTTCGACACAGCAACTTGCGACTGATCAGCCGTGACCTCAACGGTTTCCTGAACCTGCCCGACCTCCAGACGCGCATTGACCTGCGTGGTGGTCCCGACATTCAGTTGCAAATGGGTTTGCTCGAAGGTCTTGTAGCCTCGCGACTTGACCTGGACGAAGTAGGTGCCCGGTTTCAAATTCGTTATGGTAAAGGAGCCATCGTTGCCGCTGGTCGCCGCGCGGCTGATTCCAGTTGACTCGTCGGTGGCCAGAACGTTTGCATGTTGAACGACGGAACCCGTGGTATCGACAACGATCCCTTTAAGCGTGGATTCTGTCAGTTGTGCAAAGGTAGAATGACTGGCGAGTATAAGCAGCAGACTCACAGCGGCGATAGAAAATCGGATACGAAACTTCATGAAGCCTCCAAAATGCCGTACTGTACTCTTCCGCGCACCATGAGTCAGCACAACGGGCAGTCATAAGCACGAGAGTTCGTGTGGTAGTGATTTTGGGCAACCTGAAACTGTGGCCTTCAAGTGCCTGCAAAGGACTATGAGTGATTGCACATCATCATCGACGATTATGGTGTTTAAGTCTTGCGCATTTGGGAGGAGGCCAGCATCAATCACAATGTTTATGCTTGGCATACATCTTTTGACTGATGATGCGAGGGTGAGACGTGCTGGTAGATGCGGAAATCTATAAAAAACGGGATAGAAATCCGGTTCTGCGCAGGAATCTGTAAGACGTCGTGTTTTTCGCGGGTTTTGCTCGCGTGCCAGAATCGGTTATTCTCCTCCCGATGCGCGACAACGATTGGACGCGGGTATTGGGGTGGCCGGGCTACAAGGTTTACCGGCATGAGATTGATGAGCCTGGCAAGAGGCTGAAGCTGTGGGTTCGGCGTAAGCGGGCCAACAAGTTGCTGGTTTGTTCTGGCTGCGGCAAGCCGTGGGGCGAAATTGTAGCCAGTTGTGAGCGTCAAGTGCGCGATCTGCCGTGCTTCGAGTACCTGACCACAGTGGTGGTCGAGTTGTATCGTGTGCGCTGCCCGGATTGCGGAGTGAAGGCGGAAAAGGTTCCGTTGCTGCCTTCCAAAGCGCCCTTCAGCAAGCGATTTGAAGATGCGGTAGGGCAGGCCTGCGAGAGCGCGGCCGCCAGTCGGGTAGCGCGGCAGTTTGGTCTGGCGGCCAGTACGGTGCGGGCTATCGATCAGCGGTATCTTTCGCGCTGGGCCGCGACGCGGCGTAAGCCGGCCCTACGGCAGATGGGTGTGGACGAGATCTTTGTGGGCAAGAAGCAGAAGTTCATCACCGTGGTGAGCAACCTGGAGACGGCCGAACCTCTCTGGTTCGGAGCGGAACGGAAGAAGGAGACGCTCGATGCGTTCTTCGACAAGCAGTTGAGCCCCTTTCAGCGCGGCGCGGTTCAGGCCGCCTGTGTAGATATGTGGGAGCCGTTCAAGCAGAGCATCCAGCAGTGGCTGCCCAACTGCCGCATCATCTATGACAGATTTCACATCATCAAGCACGCCAATGCGGCGGTCGACGAGGTGCGCCGGGCCGAGTTCTTCCGCAAGGGCGGACCGGCACGCGAACTGGTGAAGGGCAAGCGCTGGCTGCTGCTGACGCGCTGGGTGCATCTGACCGCACACAAAAAGCAGCAACTCAACGAGCTGTTTGCGCTGAACCGGCGCGTCATGAAGGCCTACCTGCTCAAAGAGAGTCTGGACCGGCTGTGGAGTTATCGCTACGAGGGCGCGATGTTGCGTTACCTGAAGAGCTGGATAGATCAGCTGCGTTGGCAGCGGCTCAAGCCCATGGAAAAGCTGGCCGACATGCTGCTTCGCCACTTGGAGGGTATTCTGAACTACTGCCGCACCAAGGTTCCGCTGGGGGTGGTGGAGGCGGTCAACGGCAACATCAAAGCGCTTCTACGGCGAGGACGCGGCTACCGCAACCTCACCTACCTGCTCCTGAAAGCGCAACGGCTGGCCGCCACAAGAACCCAACTCGTCGCTTTTCAGAAAGCCGCGTAAAACGATGACTTTTACAGTTTCTCGTCAAGAGCCAGAAATCCATCGTTGCCCAGGCGCAGGAAAGGGCCGCAGTTTTACCCCCCCTGGCTCCGCGGGAGCTACTCTATGAGTCTATGTGTTTCATCTAAAGGGAGGAGGCAGTTCTCTTCCGAGGCTGGAGTTGCCTCTCCTAACTACCGGTCCAAACGCTGCAATCCAATCGATTCGATCTCGCGCCGAGATATCTTAAATCCATTTATGGTTGCCATTCGCTTCTGCTCGATGCGTTTGCGAAGAACCGACACCACATCTTTGGGAATGATCCAATATGTGAGTTGACCGACCCATAGCTCACATTGCGACAACGATCCGAATCCCTCATAAATAGGCTGTGCTTTTGATGTCTCGACTAACAGTACTCTCACCGTAGGGTCGATCTCAGGCCCATGCAAGCGGATGAAGTAGGCACGGAATGAAAGCTGGGCATCGAGAAGAACACTATCCATTGAAAATACCTTTGCCATTCTTATATTTGGAAGATGTTTCCCACCGAGCCAATCCTCCAATCTGATTCACTCGAATGACCCATGTCTGCCGTGTTTCTCCGGTTGCGACCTGTTGCGGAGTGTGAGCGCTACTTTTTTCGCGGCTCCCCGGTGGGCAGAAACGCAATGCCGGAGATGCCTTCATCTGAGGCCAGCACATTTCTGAGCCGCTCCGAATTTGCGCCACTGCGACATTCTGCCGCTACGAGCATACGCATTGCTGTGGCCGGAGTTGTATCGGGCTGAAGTCGGAATATCCACGGAATGTTTGTCGATGTCAGCGTCTTGTCGGCAGCCAACGCCACCACCGGCACAAAGCTCTTGAGCGCCAATTGCTCGGCCAGATGGCTGGAATTGCGATCCAGTGCGAGAATAGCCAATGCGTGATCGTCCATCAGCGCCTTGACCAATGCCGTAGTTGCAGCTCCCCAATTCTGATCGCTCTCTACCGGCAACAGCTTTAGCACACGTCCCTTGATTGCACTCGACGCGATCTCGGCCTGCATCTCAGATGTCGCAATCACCGCCGCAGCCTTTGGCCCGAAGACGACTATACTCACTGGTCCTGCCGGCTCATCCTTGCGATGCGGCCCTGCATAGTCGACGCCACCCTCGCCTACACGCGCATAAGGCGCTTGCTGCTCCTGAGGTACGGCAGGAGATGCTTGCGGCGCGGCAGAAGACACTGGCCGCACCGCAGGTGCTTCCATTGCGGCAACGCGGTAAGTGATCGCGCCGTTATGTACAGTGCCCAAGTACAAAGGGGCCGTGTTCTTCAGGTTGGGATCGAAGATCATTTGCCCGGTCACGCCATCGTATTCTTCGATATTGGCCAACGCATCGTGAATCCGCGCCCGGTTCAGCCCTGCCTTGCAAATAGAGTCCAGCAGCAAATTCATCGTGTCATAGGCCATTGAGGCAAACTGCTCTGGCTTTTCATGGAACCGGCTTTCAAATCGACGGTTGAAGTCGATCCAGTGCGGGTCGTTGCGGTTGGGGTCGTAGGGATACACAGCCTCGAATCCTTCCGCAGCATCGCCGGCTTCTTTTAGCAAAGTATCGCCCAAGGTGCGAAACGCTCCAAACGCGCGCTGCTTCATCCCTGCCGCACGCATTTGCTTTAGAATTTCCGCTGCTTCCAGCTCGTCTCCTACCAGAAAAACGGCGTCCGGGCGCGAGCTGCGAATCACCTTCAATTGCTTGGTGTAATCCTTATCTCCGGGTTGGAAGATCTGCTCCATCACCACCGGATGGCCCAGACGACGCGAGGCATCGAGAAATTTCGGAAGGCCATAACGACCGTATCGGCTGCTCGCCCTGAGAACCGCTACACGCTTCAAGCCAAGCTCGGTATAGATGCGGCGAGCCAGCGTCAGATACTGCTGCCGGTCGTCCTGCATTGTCCCGAGGAACCAAGGAATGGTGGTCTCGGGAACCGTAGGATCGGTATTGGCTGAGCTGACGACCGGAAGCTCCGCACGCAGGGCCACGCGTAGCGCAATGTGCGTTGATTCGGAACTGATCGAGCCGAAGATCGCCCAGACCTCTTCGTCGTAGGCCATCTTCACGGCCTCATCGGAGGCTGAACCCCAAATCGCCGCATCGGTGGGCCGGACATCGCCGTAGACCGCCTTCGCCTGCCAGTTGTTGTAGTCGTTGTGCAGCATCAGTTTGAAGGGCTTGCCCCCATATCCGCCGTTCGCATTGGCCTCTTCGACAGCCAACTGCGCACCGTTCAGCATTCGCAATCCAAGAACCGATTCCGAATTGTTTTCGATTGGCCCGAAGAAGCCAATGCGCACCTCAGTCAGATCCTTGGGATCGGGGATATTCCTTGCCGCGCCCATATAGATGTTGGGACGCGTGTAGTTGGTGTCGTAGGGTGCCCTGAACTTGGCATAAGGCCGCATGTCGGCCGGCTCTCCTGCATAAGGCACAACTTCGCGATCGCGCGGACGCCCTGGCGGATGTGCGCCGCACTCGCATGCTCTCTTTCCAATGCTCGTATCCTTAACCTGTGCTGCATCCTGGCCTAGGCAACGAGCCGTTAGCCCCGCAGCTATAATGCCGAATAGTACCAATAACCATCCCTTGCGCATCACAACAACTCCTTGCTGTCTTCAGCTTGCTTATCCGTCGGGAACATCACAGTAGCGTCTGCCCATGCCTTCATGACAATCCGGCTTTCCTACGGTTGATGAATGCCGTGGCTCAACCCTTCTGCGGTTGCCACCCAAATATCCTCTCCTTGAAAGTCGATGCCGAGGATATAGTTGTGTGCCGGAGCCGTGGCCACTGGCACGGGCGTTACCACGCCGCTTGCGTCGCGCACTGTCATCTCGGGCTTGCCATCTTTAAGCGACGGCCGGTAAACAGCCCAGTTCACGCCGTCGAAATAAGCCACTCCCTTGTCGGTGCAGAACCAAGCACGCTTGCCGTCCACGCCCTTCACCTGGTTGGTAAAGTTAGAGGGAAGTCCGCTGTCCTTGACGAGAAAGTTGTGCCAATAGCGGCCATCGTAGTGGCTATCGCCAAAATAAGTGGCCGCCCATAATACGTTGTCTTTCTCGATATAGCTGACCGAGGTAACGATCTCGTGGATCAGGCCTTGATCCTTGTAGAGCACCATCTCTGTCTCACCGTCGGGATCGTCATACCTGTCCCACTTTGCGTTCTTCTGATCGTATTCGAGAACGCCGCTGCCCCATATTCCGTAATAGACCTTGGTGGGCGTAGCTGAGACAGCATACGACCAAATCTCGCCCATAGGCGTGTTGCGCTCGTTGTAAAGCGACCACTGATTGGTGTGCAGGTTCAGCCGGCATCCGCCGGCCGCTGTGGCGATCCACACGTTCTCGCCTTCAATTGAAATGCCGTAGACTACATTGTTGCTCAGCCCCGAGTTCAACTGCGTGAAGCTATCGATGTGTCCGCCCGAAATCCGGCTTAGCCCACCCATTGTTCCGGCCCACACATCGCCGGTGCGCTTGTCCAGAGCAAGAGAAATAACTGCGCGTTGTGCCAGCCCATCCGTGGTCGTGTAAACTTTCCAGGCATGGTTCTCGTAAACAGCCAATCCATTATCCGTGCCTGCCCAGATGCGATCTCCATCAACAAGTACCGCGAAGACGTGATTGTTAGGCAGGCCATTGGCGGTGGTGAAGTTCTCAAAGCGGAAGCGCGGCATCTGTGGCGGCGCGGGCACCTGCGGTGCGGCAGACGCCGCTGGCGCGGCACAACCCAATGTTCCAGCGGCCAGCAGCATTGCGATCATACAGAGCTTTTTCATCAAATTCCCCTTATCGAGACTTGAGGTACTCGATCAGATCGTTGAGTTCATCCTTGGTTAGATCGTTGGTCCGGCCGTGTTTGTCCTCCGGGTTGAAGACCGTCCATATCTCCTCCAGCGAACGCGCCGATCCATCGTGCAGATAAGGCGCTGTGAGCGCAATGTTGGTCAATGGTGGCGTCTTCAGGTTTCCGGTATTGTCGTTGGGCTTACGCGTGCCTACATCGAAGATCTTTTGGTTCGTTCCCTTGGGACCACTGTGGCAATTGGAGCAGCGATTGCTTTCAGGAATCGGCTTCTTGAATTTGTCCACCGTGCGCTCGAAGATCGTCTTCCCGCGCTCCTGCGCCGCAGTCAACTCGCCGTTTGCCTGTTGCCACCGATTTGGGCGCGGAGCCAGACTGCGAACGTAGACGGCCAAGTCGGCAAGCGCTGAATTATCGTAGTTCTCAGAGCGCCAGAAGTATTTCTCGGTCCGAGGTCCGCACTCGGTGGGAATGTTTGGATTGGTTCCCGTCCATTTATACGGTTCCGTATCCTTGATGCCCTCAAGTATCTTGTTGTCCACGGTGTTGCGGCCAAATCCGTCCGGTTCCAGATTCCATTGGATGCCGTCGAACGTGGAATCGATGTGGCAGTTGGCACAACCGATCTGCCCCCGGAAAGAGAAACGCGAGGTATAAAATATCTGTTCGCCGCGGCGCAGTGGCGAAACTGTTGTCGATCCACTTGACCCAAGGCTGGGAACCATCAGGTTCTTGTGCTTGTCAATCAGGTTCTCCAGATCTTTTGATGTAGGCGCAATTTTACTCTGGGTGCGGCCATCGATATGGCATTTTGAGCAGGTGATATTTCCCTCTACGGCGCCACTAGCGATATCGACAGACCCCTCGTTGAAATGAGGCGACGCAATTGTATTAGAACCGGCCAGCGTGATCGTAGAGACCGCACGATTGGCGCGCGTATCAATCACGCTTACGGTATCATCCAGACGGTTGGCGACAAAAAGCCAACGCCCGTCTCGAGAAAGTGCCAGGCCCCGCGGATTCAGTTCCACAGGAATGCGTGTCACAACATAATTAGCGCTGGCAGAAAGATCCTGCGCGAAGGGACCGTTGTGCGTGTGAATGAAGCGGAGCAGGCGCGGCACATCGACCACAGTCACAATCTCCGAACCACCGCAGGTAACGTAAATGCGCGACTTGTCGGGCGCTATAGCCACGCCGAAAGGCTGCGAAGCATAGCGCTCCAACTCATCGAGCGGAACTTCGACGGGCGTTTTGCCCACATCCGCGCCGAACAATTCGAGCGAATATGTGAAAGCTCCACCGTGGTCCACATGCGCCAGCGGCAATAGGTTCTTGGGGTGGTACTCGGCCGCAACGCCCAAGCGTCCATCGGGGGAGAGCGCCAAATGAAAGATGCCGGCAATCCCGTGCAGTTGAACGCGATCTATAACTATCGCGCGCTCCGCATCGATTACAGTGATCTCCGACTCCGGTGGCAGGCGGTTTTCAAATCCTGTCTGACGCGGGACGATCTTCGGATAAACATGCGTCACATAAATGCGGCTAGCGTCTGGTGAGAGTGCGAGATAGCTAGCGCCGCGCCCAGCCGCCAGTCGCTTTTCTTCGACTCCGGTTTGGGCATCGAGCACGGCTATGTCGTTACTGATCCGATTGGCCACAAAAAGCCGCTTGCCTGCGCGGTCCTCAACCACGCTAGACGGCTCTGCTCCAACTGGCCATGTATGGATGACTTCGAGCGCCTTTGTATCGATCACCGAGATCGTATCGTCCCAGGCGTTCGTCACGAACAACTTGTCGCCTTTGGGAGAAAACGAAAAGCCACGCGGTACGCGGCCCACCGCAATGTTTTTGATCGCCGCGAAGCTGGCCGCATTCAACACCTGCACTTCATTGCTTTGCTGGCAAAGGACAAAGAGCCGAGCGCCGTCAGGCGAAAGCAATACCTCAAGTGGCGACGCGTAGTCTTCTGACGTGCTTGTCTCCGGCTGCGCGGCTGCGCGAACAGGCCTGCCGGTCCAAAAAGTCACCGAAAGCAACGCCACACCTATTGCGATAAATCCCGCGCATGCTCCATAGCGAAGTCCATTTTGTGTTTGGCCGCTCATTTAGGCTCCTCCACAGTAAGCACGCGGTCCACTGCCAGGTGTTCGAGAGTCTGTTCGCGCCCGCTTGGCCAGTGAACGATAAGTTTGTCTACTGTCGTTGCATTGCTCAAACCGAAGTGCAGGTGTTCCTCGTTCTGTGACAAATAGCCCGATTCAGCCACGCGTTCCGCTGTTTGGCGTTTGCCTGCCGCAAAGACTTCCACCTTTGCTCCAATCCCGTCGCGATTGCTCTTTGTGCCTTTCAATTTGATTGCTAGCCAATGACCTGTATTTGTCGAAACGTTGTGCAGAAGCGTTCCCTTCGATCCAAGATTCACCACAAAAGCATCAACTTTTCCGTTGTTTTCGTAGTCGGCAAAACATGCGCCGCGTGCTGTGGTGCGTACGCTCAGCACCGGACCGGCCTCGCGCGAGACATCCTGAAACTTGCCACTGCCCAGCCCGCGAAACAGCGTGTGCTCCTCCGGAATCAGGTGAACAAGACCACCATGAAATACGAGAATGTCGAGCTGGCCGTCGTTGTCGAAGTCGTATATACCCGTGCCCCAGCTCGCGTATTGCGCGTTGCCCTGGGAAACACCGTTCTCCGCTCCGAGATCTTCAAAACTCATCTTTCCCGTCTTCGACCCCACTGACAAAGACGCGCCCGCAGGAGCTCCGGTGTTGTGCAACAGCCTGTTGTAGCGCCCGTCGGTCACCCACAGATCCAGCCATCCCGTGCCTTCGAGATCGGCAAAAACAGGCCCCATTGACGAGGTCGATTCGCCATTCTGACCATAGGCCGTGTTCGTATCGCTGCCAACCTCTTCAAAGGTTCCATCGTGCTTGTTGTGAAAGAGGAAGTTCTCCGTGCGGTCATTGGAGACATAGATGTCATCCCACCCATCATTGTCGAAGTCCGCAGCCGTGACTCCCATCGTCCGCCCCACATACGCACCGATACCCGACTTGTCAGTCACATCCGTGAATGTGCCGTCGCAGTCGTTGTGAAAGAGCCTGTTGGTCTCACCCTCGTAGTCCAGGGGTCCCGGATAATTGGTCGGTGCATAGAAGGCGCGATATGTGGGATCGAATTTGACGTAACGGCCCACGAACAGATCGACGCAACCATCCTTGTCGTAATCCAGCCACGTCGAACTGATGGCCCAACCTTCCACCTTGATCCCAGCCTTTGCGGTCACATCAGTAAAGTGTCCATTACCATCGTTGTGATAGAGAATCGTTTTGCCGTATCCGGTCACAAGCAGATCGACAAAACCGTCGTTGTCATAGTCAGCAGCCGTCACGGCCATTCCATATATGTCTGGGTCAAGCCCGGCACTCTCCGTCACATCACTGAAGGTGCCGTCGCCATTGTTGCGATAGAGATGATTGTGCGGTAGCGGATTTGGCTTAACCTTCAGCGGAAACGGATGCATCGAGTCGTCCAGCGGCCGCCCGTTCATTACGTAAAGAGACTCAAGGCCGCTGTTGTTGTAGTCGAACCACACGCAGCCTGCGCCGGTATCTTCAAGCAGTGAGCCCATCTGACGCGATCCGAAGCTGTGCGTAAAGTTGATTCCAGCCTTGTCGCTCGCGTCTTCGAATCGAATTAACGGGACCTTTGGAGCAGCCGAGGTCTGAGTTGCAACATCTTTCTGCCGGACAGTCAGCTTCTGTCCCACCACAGGCGGCTGCGCGGCAACAGTGAGATGCGCAAAAGATATGGCGACTGCGGAGAAAAATAGAAGAAAGCGATAATTCATCTTGAGTTGCCTCCTGGAGTTCCGCTCTGCGCTTCACGCATCTCCTTCGCGCCTGTAAGATCAGCAGGCGTTGTCGTGTGCAGCAATACGGCTGGCAAGCGATTCTCCGATGTGCGCTCCGGTCCCGTGTGGCAGCCCGTGCAGTAGCGCTGTTCTCCGCGGCGAATCCAGAACCATCCGTGTTCCTGTCGCAGCACTGCACCCTTTGAATCAAGCAATGCGAAGCGAATGGGCTTGTCGCCCGGAGTTTGCACAAAGAAGGAACCATCCTCCTCCACCGGCGCTGTGCCTGTGACGACGACGCGGCCTTCGGCGTCTAGCGTCTCTAGCCGCACCGATGCAGGTGCGACCCGAAGGTCGCCTTCGCGTGAGAGGCGCGAATCGATAGCAAGCAGATTAGCGTAACTCCAATCATGAAGCCCGGAGGGGTGACGCTTGGGCGTTGTACGCGTTGCAACAAGCACAGGCTCGACGATATCCTCGCCGCTTTGCGCCAGCAATGTTTTGAGCGCCCCCGCTTCCGATCGCGAAGGATTGGGCTTCCAAAGCTTCAATGCGTAGTGCGTTCCCGCACTGGCTCGCGCACTCATCAGCCATGCGCCAGAGGCCGTCTCGGCAATCGCACCCGCATATTCGGCGCGTGGCGTAACTATGCTCTCTTCCTTTGCTAGAGGCGACCTGAACTTCGCCACTGTTGCGCCTTGCGTGAACACCACATCGCCAGAGGCTAGCTGTGTTCCTCCCCAGCGAGCTGTGCCGTGATCACAGCGGTAGGATTCGACTCCACTTCCATCCGAATAAACAAGAAATAGTTCCGGCGTTGATCTGGAACCTAAGGGGAAGTCAGCTTCAAAAAGAATGCGCCCATCCTTCAGCACTGACGCAGGTATTGCGCTGGCGGGCAGGTAGCTGAGCACCTGGACTGCGGAGCCATCCAACTGCGCAACTTCAAGTTGATAGCCCTTGGTAGTGTGGTGTGCATAGACCAGGCGGTTGCCTGGTAGATAGAGCGGACGAATGGCGTCGTTTGCATCCGCGACAATCCTGTGCAACGAATGATCTGCAAGCGTCAGTTCCCATACCTGCCATGGGTCGTCTGCGGTGTTTTTGCCAGCGAACAGCACCGTCTTGGCGTCGAAGGAAACGTTGGCGTCCGCTGTAGCCGCAAAGCCCGTCAGCAGTGGCTCCGGTTTGGACTCCGGTTTGTCTCCATGGATGACGAGCAATTGCGCGCCATTGGGAAAGCGTTCTTCTCCGCGTAAGGCCGCCAACGGCTCATAGACCGGCGCGGAAGTAACGATGATATCCGCTGCGGGACTTTGTCCCGGTTCGGTTGTAAAGCCGCATACCAGAAGCAGCGCGCATGGGGCGGCAATTGCCATGACTCTCATGCAACAGCCTCCATGGGTCGGCAAGTTGTTGTGTGTGCCGTGGAGATCTGCATCGCAACGTCGGTACTCACCACCTGAATCAAATATGGAAATTGCGTAATGGAGGGAAAGCTCCATCCAAGCTTTATGAACTTGGTTCGCGAAGCACGTACCTGCCAGTGGCGGCTAGATGCGCTTTGCGCATAGGCCTCCGCAGACGTGACAAGAAGTGCACGAAGACTTACAGTTCGTATGCTCATGGGACTACGAACAAGCATCAAGCGTGCAGGCCACGGGTGCAACAACCCGTAGACGGAGATATGAGTACAACTGTGGATGTACGCTTTAGCTCATCCTAGGTGTTGAGTTCTATCGCCTACCTTAGTTGTAGTCCCACCTCAACCATTTGACCGGCGTAAAGTCGTCGAGCTTGAAAGATAATGTTTGAAACGCTAATCATTTGAATGTAGACGGGCCGCCCATGAGCGATTTATCCGTAGTGTCGCCGCACAACCTGTCGATTCGCGTGCTGGTCGTGGAAGACCACAACGTGGTGCGACAGGGGCTGGTGGCTCTGCTCAATGTTGCCGATGGTCTTGAGGTCGTCGGCGAGGCCGCAGACGGCGTGGAGGCTATCGCTCAATTCCGCAAGCACCAACCGGACATCACGCTAGTTGATCTTCGACTGCCGCGTCTCAGTGGCGTCGAGGTCATCGAGCGCATCCGCATGGAGACACCAACCGCGCGTTTCATCGTGCTCACCACCTACGACGGAGATGAGGACATCTATCGCGCCCTGCAGGCCGGCGCGCGTGCTTATCTGCTCAAGGGTATGACCTCTGAAGAGCTGATTGCGACGATCCACTCCGTCCATTTGGGAAAATCCTACATTCCGCCAGCGATTGCCGCGAAGCTCGCCGAGCGATTGGGCACCGAGGAGCTGACACCGCGGGAGTTGGATGTGCTGGAGCAGATTGTGCATGGCAAGTGCAATAACGACATTGCGACTGAACTAAAAATTTCAGAGTCCACAGTCAAAACGCACATCAACAGGCTGCTGGGCAAGCTTGGAGTGGCAGACCGGACTCAGGCGGCCACTTCGGCAATTCAGCGCGGTCTGGTCCCTCTCGAGGTACCCATTCATCGCAATCTCCAAGAGGACGATCAATAGAAATACGATCACGACATCAGTGCCACACCACTTTTCCCATCGGCTGGATCGAATTGCCGGTTCCGGAGTTGCTCCAATCAGAATTGCCCGGTGTTAATAACCACCCTCATTGATCATTGGGCTCGCTGGCCGATCAAGCACTGTTCCCACCAGGTCGCTCAACTGATCGGCCGTGAAATGGTTGCCTTCCAGGTTCGCGGCAAGACGCCCGTCACGATCGATGACCACCGTATGGAACGAGTGTGTCAGGTATCCTTCATTGTTCCAGAAGTCCATTCCGAATCTCTCGGCGATGGCGTGAATATCGGCCAGCGGGCCGGTCAGAAAGCGCCAGGCCGACCAATCGGCCTTCCATGTTTCCGCGTAGTGTGCCAGCGCCTGACCCTGGTCCTGGTCGGGCTCAATCACAATGGTCAGCAGAATCAGGCTATGCCCTGCGAGCGAATGGAAACGCCGGTTCACTTGCGCCAGGTTGTTTGAAAGTCGAAAGCAGTAATTCGGATTTGGGCAGCGGGAGTAGGCAAATGAAAGCACCACAACCATCCCTTTGAAGTCATCCAACTGCGTCGTCCGATTTGACTGGTCGGTCAATGTGAAATTTGGAACCAGGCCGCCGATGGGGATCATCTTCTGCGCTGCCGTGTGGTCCAGGGCGCGGTGCAGGTAAGTGAGCCGGCTTGCCTCCGTGGGCTCGGACTCATAGTTCTGCACTTTGATGGCCTCCAGGTGGTCCGCGATATCCTCATTACCCTCTTCCACCATGGTGAAGCGCACCGTGCTGCCTGGTTGGAGGTTCTTGAGTACCTCGGTATTGCGCACCGCAAAGGTCATCACCATCGCATCCATGTAGCCTGGGATGGCATCGCAAGAAACCTCGATGGTACGGCTAGCCGAGTCTGCCTTCAGAAGGACGCCCTGCACCGTATGTGGATCTCCGGCCGCGGTCGCCATCGCCGCAGGAACCAAGAGAGCCAATGCAAGAAACGCTCGTCCCATTTTCATTCTTCTCTCCTTGTGCGCAATTTCGCTTGAAGCCTTTAGTTGTCCTACTTTGCTGCTGCTATTGCCGTGGCAGTCTTGGTGTTGCCTAACTTGAATGGGTGACGCGTGAGCTTTGCATAGCTGGTGGCAAATTCCTTGATCTCGATATACTGGTCTTTCTCGATCCCGGTAAAATGTTGCCGCGTGCGCGTGGTCGGCCACCAGATGTCCAGCGCAATTTCGTGCGCGT
>Ga0302320_10009001_pt1 | contig 21548 bp, 17 predicted proteins | sample Bog_T0_3_FD_202130 | JGI IMG/M metagenome (GOLD analysis project Ga0302320, IMG submission 202130) | Peat permafrost microbial communities from Stordalen Mire near Abisko, Sweden - Bog_T0_3 | ecosystem: Environmental > Terrestrial > Soil > Wetlands > Peat | place: Sweden: Abisko, Stordalen Mire...
GCGGGTGCGGAGCGCGGATTTTCGCGCCGTTGGGCGCCTGGTGCGAGTGGACGCGACCGGCACGCGGACCAGTTATCCGATTACGATCAAGGCGCACTGGTTCCCTGGGGTGCTGCGGGTGCTGGTGGAGGTTTCCGGGCCGGCCAGGGAACACATTTTATTGGAGATGCGGCCCGATGGGCAGAACACGATCCGGATTGCGCATCCCGGCGACAAGACGGCGGCCGCCTTGCCGCTTGCCAACTGGAGCGACGGCCCGCTGGGTCCGGGATTCAGCTACGAGGACTTTCTTGACGCGGAGTATTTCTGGCCGGGGCAGACTGCGCTGGAGCCAACCCGGCTGGGCGCTCGCGACTGCGATGTGTTGAAGAGCACGCCGGGGGCAGCGGACAGGACGCACTACGCGGAAGTGAAGAGCTGGCTGGACCATGGGATCGGGTTTCCGGTTTATGTGGAGAAGGCGCTGATGAATGGACCGGTGAAGGAATTCACCTATGTGGGGCTGCGCAAGAACGGCGGAGTCTGGTCGGCAAGCCAGGTGGACGAGAAAGTGCGCGGGCAAGCCGGTTCTACGCTGCTGATTGTGGAGCGGGGCAGCGCCAAAGCAAACCTCAAGGCAGAAGACTTTGCACCGGCCAATATTTTGAAGTTTCAGGATCGCTGATGCTCGTTTTACTTTTCATTCTCGGTGCAGGTGCAACCGTTTGTATGGCGGGATTTCTGTATCAGTTGGTTGGGGCTCACTTTGACCGCCTGCGCTATACCGGCGACGGGCGCTGGGTGACGATAGCGCCCGGCTGCGAGCTGTACCTGCTGGAGAAGGGGTCGGGTGGCCCGATGGTTCTGTTTGAGGCGGGCATCGCGGCAACCAATCTGAACTGGTTTCACATCCAGGAGACGGTATCGGAGTTTGCCTGCACGGCGTCTTACGATCGTTGCGGGCTGGGCTGGAGCAGCCCCTGCCGCAGCGCGCGCACGCCCACCAACATAGCCGCCGAGTTGCACGCGCTGCTGGAAGGCGCGGGGATCAAGCCGCCTTACATTCTGGTCGGCCATTCGTTTGGGGGGCTGGTGATGCGGCGGTATGCGTTGCTTTACCCGGAAGATGTGACCGGCGTACTGCTGGTGGACCCGATGCGCTGCGAAGAGTGGCCTCCTCTGGACCCGAGCAAGCAATCGGAGATTGACCGTGGGAAGAAGCTTTCGGGGTTTGCCGTGCCGATTGCGCGGTTTGGACTGGCTCGGCTGGCGGTGACCTCTCTGCTGTGCCGGTCGGGGCGGGTGTCAGGACAACTGGCGGACGCCGCCGGCCATGGCGGCAGGCACGTGTTGAGCCGGGTGACGGAAGAGGTGGGCAAGATGCCCAGGGAAGTGTGGCCGATTGTGGCGGCGCACTGGTCGCGACCGGGCTACTACGTGGGAATGCGCAGCCATGTGGAGGCGGTTCCCGAGACGGTGAGGGAGATGCAGGACGCGGAACCGATTCGCGGTATCCCGGTGACGGTGCTGACCCCCGGGAAATCAGCACCACTTTCGCAAGAGCAACTGGGACGCATCGGCGACCAGGTGCGGCAGGTGATTGCTTCAGCCAGCGCACACTGGATTCATCTGGATGAACCGGGGCTGGTGGTGGATGCAATTCGGGAGATGGTGGCGGCGGCCGATTCCCAGGCGGTGGCGGCTGCCGGCTGACCGGGCTCGACGAAGACCGGCGCAGAGGGAAGACACGGCGGATAGTGTTCAGGATGAGGAAGAGGCCTGTTTCCAATGTGGGTTGCAGGCAGAGTCACGATTCCAGCGCCTTGAACAATTTCGCGCACTGTATTGATTCTTAACTACTTGACGACGTTATGGTCGAGACCAGAGGCACGCCGATCGTGATTCTGCTGAAAGCGGGTACCGCGCGAGCCGCATTTCTTGATCGGCCCCGAATCACCGGTTTTGATTTAGCTGGAAAATATTGGTGTTCCATGTCACATTCGGGCTGATTCTGCGACAGACAGGAAGGATCGGTCTTGACGATTCCCTGGGTCGCACATCATGCGGCGACGTCATCCGGTACAGATCGACGATTTCGAGGAAAGTAAGATGATCGTGTTTGACGAGCTTCTCCTGAGCCGCGGTTCCCGGATCGCCCGGCGCCTGTTTGTTCCCGTGCTTTGTCTGCTGGCCGCGCTCACCCCCTCTCTGCTGAGGGCAAGCAGCGTCAGCATTACGATTTCGCCGACTTCCGCCACGGTGGTTGAGTCACAGACCGAATCGTTCAAAGCGACCGTGGCAGGGAGCACGAATGTGACCGTCACCTGGAGCGCCAGTTGCGGAACGGTCACGGGAACGGGTTCCCATACGGCCACGTTTACCGCGCCTGCTTTGGCAACGAATTGCACCGTAACGGCCACGAGCGCGGCAAACACAGCCAAGACGGCCCAGGCCACGGTGACGGTGGTGCCGCCCGTGGCAATCCGGGTGACACCACTCACGGCAAACTTGTTGGCCGGAGGAACGCAGACATTTACCGCAACCGTGAGCAACACGACGAATCTGGCCGTGAACTGGAGTGCAAACTGCGGATCGCTTTCGAGCAGGACGGCGAACCCTGTGACTTATACCGCACCGAATGCGACCGAAGCTTGCACCGTGACCGCAAAGAGCAGCGCCGATACCACCAAGACCGCCGCGGCGAACGTCAATGTGACGGTGCCGGTGAGCATCACCTTGTCGCCAACAGCAGTCAAGTTGAACACCAACGCCACGCAGACCTTTACGGCAAAAGTGGCGCACAGCTCGAACACGGCAGTGAGCTGGAGCGCAAGTTGCGGGTCGCTCGCGAGCATAACGGCCAATCCCGTTACCTATACGGCACCGGCTGGGGCGACCACCTGCAAAGTGACGGCAACCAGCGCTGCCGATGGGAGCAAATCAGCGCAGGCAAGTGTGACGGTGGTTTTGCCGGTGACAATATCGGTGGCACCGAGCCCTGTGAGCCTTTTGACCAATGGGACACAGAGTTTTACAGCGACGGTGAGCAACACGAGCAACACCGCGGTCTCGTGGCGGGCAAGTTGCGGATCGCTGTCGAGCACAACGGCCAACCCGGTGACCTATACCGCACCGGGAACGGCAAAGACCTGCACGGTGACGGCAACCAGCGTGGCCGATCCCACCAAGGCGGCGCAGGCTACGGTCACCGTGACCGCACCGGTGACGATCTCAGTGGACCCCAGCAGCGCGAGTCTGCTGACCAACGCCGCACGCACCTTTACCGCGACGGTGAAGAACACAACGAATACCGCGGTGAGCTGGAGCGCAAGCTGCGGATCTTTGTCGAGCAGCACGGCGAATCCAGTTACCTATACCGCGCCCGCTTCGGCGACAACCTGCACGGTGACGGCAACCAGCGCGGCGGATGGAAGCAAGTCAGCCCATGCCACTGTGACGGTGACTGCGCCGGTGACGATTTCGGTGACTCCCCCAGCCGTGAGCCTGTTGACGGGCGGGACGCAGTCCTTCAGCGCAACGGTGGGCAATACAACCAACACCGCCGTGACGTGGAGCAGGAGCTGCGGATCGCTGTCAAGCAGCACGGCCAACCCGGTAACCTATACCGCACCGGGCACGGCAAACACCTGCACGGTCACGGCGACCAGCGTTGCCGACCATACCAAGTCGGCGCAGGCTACAGTGACGGTGACCGCGCCGGTAACGATCTCAGTGGACCCGAAGAATATCACGCTGCAGGCCAACGGCACGCACTCCTTTACCGCGACGGTGAAGAACACGACGAACACCGCGGTGACATGGAGCGCAAGCTGCGGATCGCTCTCGAGCACCTCGGCCAATCCGGTGACGTATACGGCGCCGGGTTCAGCAACAAGCTGCACGGTGACGGCAACCAGCGCGGCCGACGGAACCAAATCGGCGCAGGCCAACGTGACGGTGAACCCGCCTGCTCCGGTTTCAGTCTCAGTGACGCCGCCGAGCGTGAGCTTGCAGCCGAGCGGCACGCAGAGCTTTACCGCGACGGTGAGCAACACGACGAATACAGCGGTGACCTGGGGCGCAAGCTGCGGGACGTTGTCGAGCACGACGGCGAACCCCGTGAACTATACGGCGCCGTCCATTGATACGACGTGCACGGTGACCGCGACCAGCGTGGCCGACGGAACCAAGTCTGGGCAGGCCACGGTGACAGTGGCGACAACGACGAATGTGAACGTCTCGATCAGCCCGGCAAGCAGCAGCATTCCGGTGGGCGGCACCGCGCAGATCACGGCAACGGTAACGGGCAGCAGCAACACCGGTGTGACCTGGAGTTCAGGCAGCGTGAGCGGCGATCCCGGCACGATCACAGGGACTGGGAACACCATCCAATTCACCAGCACCAGTACGGGCATTGCCACGTTGACGGCAACTGCCAATGCCGACAATACACAGTCGGCCAGTGCGCAGATCCTGGTGACGCCGACGGGCGTGACCTACCCGGCAGTTCCCTACCCGATCAGCGCGCACCCCCGGTTGTGGATCACGCCGGCGGATGTGACGCGGCTCCAGGGCTGGGCAAACGAATCCAACCCTGTCTACGTGCAGGGAATGTTGCCGGTGCTGCAAACTGCAGTCACCAATTACACCACCCAGTTTTTCCCTGGCGGCGTACCCAACCCCAACTGGCCTGACCCCGGCGACGTACAGGGCTACCAGGGCCTTCTTGCGGAAGAGAACGCGTTGATTCTGGCGTTCAACTCGCTGATCGATCCGAACCCGGCCAATCGCATCCTGTATGCGCAGTACGCGCGCAACCTGATCATGTATGCCATGAACCAGGCGGCGCTGGGGCAGGAAGCGAATGCGCCTTACCGCGATCCGGCGTTTCCGGTGTATAACCGCGGCAGCGCGACGGGGCAGAATTGGCCGCTGGTGGTGGATTGGATTTACAACACGGTAGACGCGGACGGACATCCGATCTTGACCGCACAAGACAAGGCGACGATTCGCAACGTGTTCCTGATCTGGGCCGCGGACTGCGTGACCGCCAGCACCACGGGCGGCGACAGTCCTCAGGTGCAGGGCGTGATCAACGACCCGCAACTGCTGCCCAACAATCTGCCGTATCGCATGGCCGCCAACAACTACTACCTGGCGCATGCGAAGCTGATGACGATGATGGCGCTGGCAATCGATCCGGGCGACGACGCGGTGGTGGCGGCCGGCCAGCCGGCAACGATGCTGGGCAATACGCTGCGCAGCTACCTGAACGATGCCGTGGGCGCGTGGCTCTACCAGGAGTACGCCATGTTCGGCGACGCGCAGACGGTGACCTCGGCTTATGGGATTCCGGGCAATGGCGCGGGATTTGGCCTGGCCAGCGGCGGTCTGCCGCCGGAGGGCATGCTGTACGGCGAGTCCCTGGGCACGGCATTGGGTCAGTTGCTTGCCTTGCAGACCGCTGGATTCAACGATCCCGCCTATGCCGACTTCACGGGTCCGCAGATCGGGTTGATCGGGGCGCCGATCTGGGGCCGGTGGGTGAACGGGATGCTGACGTCGCTGATTCCCACCAGCTTTGTTCCTGCGTCGGAGCCGTATCTTGGCCCGGTCTACGAGTTTGCCTCGTACGGCGACATGCTGCGGCTGTGGGTCGAGCCGGATAACGTGAGCGCCTGGACGACGCTGGACCTGCTGGAGAACCAAAACGGCCAGACGACGCACCAGGCCGATGTTCGCTGGTTCGCCACGAATGTGCTGCAAGGCGGGGCGGCCGGATTGGCAGATCGCATGACGAGTTCGACGTGGGGCGCGATCGCCACGATCGAGTACTATCTGCTGTTGGATCCTGCCGCGCCAGCCGCGCCAGACCCGCGGCCCGGGCTCCCGCTTGAGTTCCACGATCCGGGCGCGGGGCGCATTGTGGCTCACAGCGACTGGACGCCGAACAACACGCTGTTCGACTACCACGCCAGTTGGGAGTCAATCAACCACCAGGACGGCAATGCGGGCGAGTTTGAGCTGTTCCGCAAGGGCGAGTGGCTGACCAAGGAGATGAGCAACTACGACAACAACGAAGTGGGGCTGACCACCTACTATCACAACACGCTGGGGCTGAAGAACTGGTGCCCGGCGGGCACACCCGACCTGGGCTGGGAAGAGGGCGGCGAGTGGGCCAACGGCAGCCAATGGATATTGGACTCGAACGCCGGCGACCCGGTGACGCTGACCAGCAGCGGCACGGGCTACGTGTTTGCCACCACCGACATGACCAACCTCTACAACCGGCCCGATCCCTGGGACGATACACAGAACGCGACGAACATTACGCGCGCGCAGCGGTCGATCCTCTGGCTGAACAAGGACTACATCGTGGTCTATGACCGGGCGACCTCAATCAACAGCGGGCTGTTCAAGCGCTTCAACCTGAGCCTGGTGACCAGCCCGGCCATCACCGGACTGAACGCAACGGAGACCATGACGGATGGACAACAACTGTTCATTCACACGTTGCTGCCGCAGAGCGCCACCATCACTTCGCGCGAGGCCGACACAGACCTGAGCCCGATCGCGGATCTGGAGCCGACCAAGTACGTGATGACCGTGGAAGACACCGGCAACCCGACCGATATCCGGTTCCTGCACGTGCTGCAAGGGGCGGATGCCGGCGCAAAGGCCACGGCGGTAAGTGGGTTCACCACGACCAGCGGGACGGTGTTTGACGGAGCGCTGGTGGGCAATTCGGCGCTGCTGTTCATCCATGACGACACGCAGACCGCGGGCTTTGGCACGACCGTGTATTCAGAGCCTGCGACGGTGACCGCGAACTACGTGGCCGGGCTGAGGCCGGGCGGGGCGTATACGGTGAGCAAGAGCACCACCGGCGGCACGGTGCAGGTGACAGTGACTGCCGGGGGTAGCTCGACGGCAGACGCGGCCGGCATGCTGGTTTTCTAGAGCGAATTGGCTGTCGTGCTTTTGGGATATAGCGTCCCTGGTTTCGCTGTAGATGTGGGTTGCCCCGTCGTCGCGCCGGCGGAAGGGCGCAAGGATGGGGCAACCGCAGCTACTTTGTGAAGATCAGGGGTTGACGGCTCAGCGCTTCTTCGCGGGCTTGGGAGCGGGCTTTTTGGCAACCGGCTTTGCCGGCTTGGCGGCCTTGCCTGGCTTGGACGCCGGTTTGGCTTTTGCCGGGGCGACCTTGGCGACGACCTTTTTGACCGGCGCCTTGGCCGGCTTCTTCACCGGTGGCTTGGCAGGGGCTTTCGCCGGAGCCTTGGCGGGCTTGGCGACGATTTTGGCCGGAGCCGGCACAGCCTTCTTTGCCGCAGGCGGCGCGGGCTTTGGTTTTGCCGCGGCGGGGGCAGCTTTGGCGGGAGGGGCGGCGGGCTTGACCGCTGCCTTGGGTTCAACCTTCGCCTTGGGCTCCGGTTGAGATTTCGCGGCCTTGGCAGGAGCAGGCACAGCTTCAGCGGGCTTCCCGGGCTTCAACAGTGCGGCTGCGGGCACGGGCTTTTCCAGCTTGGGCGCGGCTGCCTTTTTGCCGGCGCGGTCCTTCTCTACCGGCGGGGCTTTGGGGGCCTCCACGTCGTCCTCGTCGCTGTCGTCATCGCCCAGATTTTCATCCAGGGCAAGCTTGGGGATGGGCAGGCCGAGGTCGATTTCATCGTCGTCTGCGCCGATATCGTCCAGGTCCTCATCGTCGTCCAGGCTGTCGTCGGCATCCTCGTCGTCAAAGGCCTGCTCCTTGACCTTGGCCTCAGCCCCCCGCTTGGCGCGGGGCCGCTTGATGGTGACCTGCGGAGGCGGTGCGGGCGGTGAATGGGGCTCAAGGAAGCCGCGCATCTCCTCCGGCGTGGTCAACTTGCCGTCAATCAGTTGCAGGAAGATGGAGTGGACAATCTGGTTGTAAGCGGGCAGTTCCTGGGTAATGCGCATCTCCTGCATGAGGGCGTAGGGGATGCGCTGGCGCGCTTCAGGCCAGACCTTGAGGAACAGGTTAAAGTGATCGAGCACAGCCGCACTCTTGCTGGTAAAGCCAAGCCAGAGAATCGCTTCCGGATCGTAAGTTGTAAACAGCTTGAAGCCGGCCGAGGGGGTTGCATTCTCTTTGGCGAGCAGGACCTTTGAAAAGCCAGCGGCGAGATTGTCGAGGCTGTTCCACTCCTCAACAAAACCGGGCCGCAGCATGAGCTTTTTGAGGGAAGCCAGATCTTTGGGGTTGAGCCTGGCGGTGAGCAGGCGCATCTGGGCCGCGGACATATCGGCGTGAACGCCCTGGATGAGCAGTTCGACGGCCAGGTCGTGCAGCGCTTTGAGCTTTTCTTCGTCGGCTTTGGCGGGAGTCCAGGGCGGAAAGAGCACCTCCATCCAGCCTTCCGCATTCAGCGCGTCGAGCACCTTCAGGGCATCTTCCTCGTGGCCAATCTGCTCCAGTTCCTGGCTGCGTGCGTGTGCGGAGAGGAGCTCGATGACGCCTTCGCCCTTGGCATTTTCATAGCGCTGGAGGGTCTTGGGGTCCAACTCCCAGCCCAGGCGCGCTTTGTAGCGGGTGGCGCGAATCAGCAGCGAGGGCTCCTCAAGGAAGCCGTAATTTGAGACCAGCCGCAGTGTGCGGGCCTCTATGTCGGCGGCTCCATTGAGGGGATCCATGAGCAGGCCAAAGGAGCCCTCGTTGAGGGAGATGGCCATGGCGTTGACGGTGAAATCGCGGCGGCGGAGGTCTTCCTGGATGGAGGCTGGATGCAAGACAGGTTTGCCGGGCTTGGGGTATTCGGCGCGGTGGGTACTGACGATATCGACGCGCACTGTGCCCGGAAAACAGAGGTAGAGGGAGCGTGAGGGTTCGTCTTCGCCCCAGACGTGAGCGCCGAGTTTCTCGATTGGTTTCTTCAACTTCAGGGCGTTTCCATGCACCGCGACTTCAAGTTCGCGGACGGCATGTCCGCTGGTCAGGTCGCGCACCGCGTCTCCGGTGAGGAACAGGATCATTCCGGCTTCACGGGCAACCTCGCGCAACTGGCGCAAGGCGTTCTGCTGGTCAGCCGAGAGCCGGTTTTCCAGGAGGTAAATGTAGTCGGGCATTGTCTTCCCTGCTTCCGCCGTTGGTTACACAAGCCAAGTGCCTGATGCGGTTGCTGTTACAGGACGATTCGGCATGGTGGCAAACCAGTACATTAGCATAATTGGCAGCTTTTGGCTAGGTCAATATGCACCACCATTGCTGCTTTTGCTGCTGACGGGACTGGGATGCGCTCAACTGGGGCCCGCCCCCATCGTGGACGAACTGCGGCGCCAAAGATGCTGCCGCCCATGCGACAATCCAGAACGATGGCTTCAGTCCGCAAACCGGTGATCGTGCGCAAGTTCTCACGGGACTGGTGTGCCGGCTATGCCGAGGCCAGGTTGGGCCAGGATGCGGGGGAGCTTGAGATGCTGGACACCGGCGGCAAGGTGCTGCGGATCGGCTGGGAGCAGGTGAAGTGGGTCTGCTATGTGCGGGATCTGCCGGCAGGCTCGGCGGACCAGGCGAACCCGGAACGGTTGCTGCACAAGCGCTTCACAGTGCGTCCGCGCACTGCCGGGCTGTGGCTGCGGATGACTCTGAACGACGGCGAGGAGTTGGAAGGGCTGGCGGCGAACGATCGCTCGCTGGTTGAGGGCGCGGGGCTGCTGCTGACGCCGCCCGATACGCGGTCGAATACACAGAGAATCTATGTGCCGCGACAGGCGATTCAGGCGCTGGAAGTGGTGAGCCTGATCGGGGTTGCCGGGCGCAAGCGTGCTGGCCGGGATGCGGGACAGCCGGAGCTGTTTCCAGGCGAGGCGGAGGCAGTGGAATAGAAGGGGCCTTCGGCGTGAGACGGCCTGGCTGCCCTCACTCGCGAGTTGCCCCCCTTACAGCGGGAGCAGCGACAAGCCGAAGTGCTATGGGAACGGGACCGGAGTGATTCCGGTACAATTTCATTCCATGAAGCTAGGGGAGTTGGCAAGCAGGCTGGGCGCGGAGTTGCGCGGAGACGCGGAGCTTGAGGTGACTGGCGTAAGCGGGCTTGAGGAAGCGGGAGCGACCGAGGTGACGTTTGTCGCCAATCCCCGCTATACGGCGCTGGCCCGCACCACCAAGGCCGCGGCCGTGCTGGTAGAGCCGGGGTTCCCTGAAATTGCCGCAGCCACACTGCGATTGAAGAATCCTTACCTGGCTTTTTCTCGCGCGCTGGGGCTCTTCTACCAGCCTCCGGCGTATGCGGCGGGCATTCACCCGACGGCCGTGATCGATGCGACGGCGGAGATTGGCGAAGGGTCGCACATTGGGGCGTATGTGGTTGTGGGGCCGCATGTGAAGCTTGGCCCGCAGGCCACGCTGCTGCCGCACGTGGTTCTTTATCCGGACGTGGAGGCAGGCAGCCACTTTTTCGCGCATGCGCATGCGGTGGTGCGTGAGAACTGCAAGCTGGGCGACCACGTGACGCTGGAGAATGGCGTCATCATCGGGGCAGATGGATTCGGATTCGCAAAGAACGAGGCTGGGCATTGGGAGAAGATTCCGCAATCGGGGCCGGTGGTGCTGGGCAACCGGGTGGATGTGCAGGCGAATGCCACGATTGACCGGGCCACGGTGGGTGAGACGCGCATTGGGGACGGCAGCAAGGTGGATAACCTGGTGCAGGTGGGGCACGCTTCGCACGTGGGCGAGAATACGCTGCTGTGCGCGCAAACCGGGCTGGCCGGCTCGTCGATTATTGGCAACAACGTGATTCTTGCCGGGCAGACAGGCGTGGCCGGCCATTGCACGGTGGGCGATGGAGTGATTTTGACGGCACAGTCGGCGGTGTCGCACGATGTGCCGGCGGGAAAAGTGATCTCGGGCTCGCCGGGCTTTGACAACCGGGTGTGGCTGCGCGCGGTGAGCGTGTTTCAGCGGCTGCCGGAGCTGCTGAAGCGTCTGGACCGGCTGGAGAAGAAGGTGGCTGCAGGGTCCGCGGCACTGCCAGAGTTGGATGGAAATGAGAGGCCGCAATGAAGCTGAGTGCCAGAGGGTTGGCGATCGCCGCGCTGCCGGTGTTTTTTGCCGCAGCCGGTTGCCATTCGTATCACATTGAGACGACGGTCGAAAACCGCACGGGCGGGGCCATCCAACTGCTTGAAGTGGATTATCCGAGCGCCAGTTTTGGGGCGGACAGCCTGGCTTCAGGGGCCCAGATGCACTATCGCATCCAATTACGCGGCAGCGGCGCGCTCAAAGTGCAGTACACCGGCGGCGATGGCCGCCAGGCGCAGATGGACGGGCCGACGGTTGCCGAACGGCAGGAAGGCCGACTGGAGATTGTTCTGCTGCCGGGCGGCAAGGCTGAGTTTCATCCCGAGCTGACACAACCCTGAGGGCACGACCGGAGAACCAACCTGGGATTGGACTCAACGTGAAGAGGTCAGAGAGCACTCTTTCCGACGCGAATTCCACCAATAAATGGAGGGTAGGGGGGGGTGTGCGCGGCCGGTCCGCATCGAATTCCAGCCCTCCGGCAAGGCGCTGGTTGCGCAGGCATGGGTTTGCGCTGCGCCTGGCCGGCTGCTTTCTCTCAGTCAGCGCGGCTACGTGCATTATCGAGTTCCTGGAGATGTGGAAGCCGGACGCGAGCATGTTCTGGGTGGCCAACGGAATGTTGCTCGGCTACCTGCTGCTTGCGCCTCGCTGGCGCTGGCCTGCTTACCTGGCGGCTGGGCTTTGCGCCCTTTCAGTTCGCATTGTCTTTTTGCCCAGCCGATGGCATGAGTTCCTGCTGTATGGCCTGCTGGACATTGTTGAGGTGGCTGCTGCCGCGCAACTGCTGCGCCCTCGCTCCGGCATGCTTCCGCGTTTCACTGAGCGGGGCTATCTGGTCCGCTTCCTGTTCTCTGCCGGTCTGGCAGCGCCAGCGCTGGCGGCAGGCATTTATGTGCTGGTTTACCCGCTGTTGAGCATTGCCGCGCCACAGCACCCGTTTTTGAGCTGGATGGCATCGGACGGTCCGGGCATGCTGGTGAGCACTCCGGCCTTTATCGCGGTGTTTCAAACTCGATTCAGGAAGGCCGTGAACTGGCGCAAGAACTGGCCTTATCCCATCCTGCTGGTGGCTGTGTCCATGGCCGCCTTCATGCAGAACTCGGTACCAATGGTGTACCTGATCTATCCGCTGCTGGTGCTGGTTGTGCTGCGGCTGGGGCTGGGTCATGCATCGCTGTTCATGCTCATCACCACGGTGATCGCGAGCTGGTTTACCATTCGCGGCTCAGGCCCGTTTGCCGCGGCAAGAGCCGTCAATCCAGCGCTGCCCACGGTTTTGCTGGTGGTTGCCGCCGGTGCGGCGATGTTAATGATCTACAGTGTGTCGGTGGTGCTGGCGAACCAGAAAAACACCGAGCGACGGCTGCAAGAGATCGTCGCGTTGCACACCCTGGTGGCCGAGAACTCGCGCGACGTGATCATCGTGGCGGATTTCGAAGGCAATCGGAAGTTCGTCTCTTCGGCGGTGGAGAGCATCACGGGTTGGAAGCTGGAGGAGTTTTTCAGAAGGAGCATTTTTGAGCTGGTCCATCCCGAGGATCGGGCCGACGCGCAGGCAGCGGTGAAAGCAATCCAGGCCGGCAGCGATGGGATTGTTGTGGAAGCGCGCCTGATGAGGAATACGGGCGAGTACATATGGGCCGAGTCCAGCTTGCGTCCGATCCGCGATCCCGTAAGCGGCGTCCCGACCGGGATATTGAATATCATGCGCGATGCCAGCGACCGCAAGCGCTCAGAAGAGAAGTTGCACGAGGCCTACCTCGCGCTGGAAGAGCTGGCCATTACCGACGCTCTGACGGGGTTGGCCAATCGCCGCCGGTTTGACGGGAGCCTGGCCACGGAATGGCGCCGGGCCCTGCGGGATGGGAGGCCGCTGTCACTGCTGCTGATCGATGTGGATCTGTTCAAGTCGTACAACGACACCTATGGGCATCCGCGAGGCGATGTGTGCCTACAGCAGATTGCCGAGTCAGCGCTTGAAGTGGTGGCCCGGCCGGGCGATGTGGTGGCCCGCTTTGGCGGCGAGGAGTTCGCGGTGCTGCTGCCGGACACCGGCAACGAGGGCGCCATGCGGATTGCTCATGCGCTGTGCGCGGCGGTGAAGGGCCGCAAGCTGACGCACAGCGCGAATGGCTCAGGGATGGTGACGGTCTCAGTGGGATGCGGCACCAAGATTCCCCGCCTGGGAGAGGACTCGCTGGCGCTGATTGAGGCAGCCGACCAGGCACTCTACCTTGCCAAGCGAAGCGGCCGCGACCGGGTGTGCAACGGCTCAACCGAATGCAGAGATGCGGACGAATCCCAAGGCGGTGGAACTGCGCCGACTGTTCTCTAGAGCGGTTCTCCAATAAACGTGCGCTGGCTATTTCTGTGCAGGGTGGCTTTTTCTTAAGGAAGAAGCCACTTGGCATTGTGCTTTCGGAGTATAGCAATTGGAGAACCGCTGTAAGCTTTCAGCCAGGGCCTATCGCCAACTTCGCGCAGCGCAACGGGAAACCCATCCAGGCAAGGAACGGCGGCACTCGCCCGGCGATCTTTTGCTCAGTGCACCATGCTCTGGAAGAGCGGCGAGTGCAGCAGGCTGTCGAACTCCGCGTCAGTGGTGGCAAAGTGGACCGACAGGTTGCCCGCGCTGGAAGCGACCTCAGTAGCGGCCATGGCCTGCTTCTCGGTATCCGATCCGCTCATCTTGCGGTAGATGACCGCCGCATTGAGGAGCGAAGAGATGGTGGTGGCGGAAAACGGGTCGCCGGTGGCGATGGTGAGGTCAAACTTGACGCCGTGCTGAAAGTTCATTGAATACCAGGAAACCTGGAGGCGCTTTTTCACGGTCTCAAAGTCAGTGACTCCGCCGGCTTCGCCCAGCACCTGCTTCATCATGGTCTGCGTGCCTCTTTCGTCGAGGATGCTCCACAGCGGTTCGGAGTCGACGCTGCGCATGGCATCCATGATGGAGGCATTGGTGAGCAGGCTGGGACTGACGCCATCGCGCGCATCGAGAGCCTTGACGACTGCCTCTTTGGAGCCGAAGACCATGGTGGAGGGGTCGACAAAGCAGACCATCATCCCGGTCTTGGCGAGCGGGTAGATCTTGTTGGCGCGCACCAGTTGCGGCTTTACCTTCTGCTTGCGGAAGTTGGCCAGAATGTCTTGCATGGCGAACTGGCCCTGGGCAATGCCGACCGTGGCCAGGTCGTCTCCGGACTGCTTGGTGCGGAAGAGGACAAAGGCAAGCTGATCGACGTCGTGGTTGTCGTTGAGGCCGGACTTCTTGAGCGCTTCGTCAAACTGCTTGAGATCGGCAGGCATCACGCGCTCTTTCAGGTCCATGGCCGCTGCCGAGTTCTGCATGGCCTTGTAGTCAACCACCACCAACTGCTGCACGTCATGGGGAACCGCGGTGCGGGCATCGGTGGACAACTGGGCCGCCGGGACCGAAGCAGCGGCAGCCACGAGGATGGCCGGAACCGAAACTCTAAAAAATGCCTTCAACAATTCAATCCTCCAGGATTGCGGTATGTACCGAATGTTCTGTTGGAGACGCCCCCAAGGGCCTTCTCCGGGCTGTTCACCACGAAGAAGAGTCTCTTCGCTTTTATCTCACCCGATGCGGGTTCATGTCTGCTCAATTAGCGCCAGCGGGTTCGGTTACTCCTCGCTGGGCCAGGCCAGAGGCGACGCGAGGCGGCGCTCCAGGATCTTGGTTTCGGGATCGAACCCTCTTAATAGACGCATCCACTCGCTATTCTGCTCACAGGCGGCCTCAGGAATCAGGCCGACGATCTCGCCTTCGATGGGCGCGGCCTTGTGTTTAAGCGCCAGCGCAGAGACGGCGCGAAAGACCTGTGAGACCGGGGTTACGTTGAAGTCGGTAATGTTCATGGAAAGCTGGGCTCTTCCATGGGCCAGCAGTCCCATGGCTTTGACGCCCTTGAGGCCGCCGGAGACGGCGCGAATTTCGCGGGCGATGGCCCGGACCATGGCAACACTGGTGGAATCGAAGGTGAGGTTGTAGTCCACGAGGAAGCGGCGAGCGCCGACCGCGCAGGCGCCGGCCGTATGATGCAGGCCGGGACCGCCCAGGTCAGGGCGGCGGGTTGTCTCATTGCGCACCGCGTCGCGCAGGCCCTCGAATTGGCCGCGGCGCACATCTTCAAGGTTGGCGCGGTCAGGACGGGCGGCAGCGGCCTCATAAAAGAAGACCGGCACGCCGAAGCGGCGCCAGATCTCGAGGCCGGCCTGGCGGGCGAGCAGCACGCATTGCTCAAGCTTGATGCCGGAGACGGGCACAAACGGAATGACGTCGGCGGCGCCGATGCGCGGGTGAACTCCCTGCTGGCGGGTGAGGTCGATCAGTTCCACAGCCTTGCCGACGGCGCGGACCGCGGCCTCGACCACCGCGGAGGGTTCGCCGGCAATGGTGACCACCGAGCGGTTGTGGTCTGCATCCATGGTCCAGTCAAGCAGCTGCACCCCCTCAACGCGCATCGCGGCCACAATGGCCTTGACCCGCCGCGCATCGGCGCCCTCTGAGAAGTTTGGAACGCATTCAACAACCGGCCCGCTCATCTTTGCTCCATCCCAGAGACCGAACCGCCCGCAGGGATTCGGGGTTACTTCCAGAAGGTGTAGCCCACCTGGATCTGAAGGCTGGCGTTGACGCCCGGATTGCGATCGCCCAGCGAGGCGGACGAAATGTGGACGGCGTTCAAGCCCAGGTCGATTGACCGACGCGCACGCGTGAAGTAATGGAAGCCGATGCCGCCCTGGGGCGTGAAGTTCCACACACTGGTGCCGCCGGCCTCTCCGTGCGGAACCAGCACGTCCGGGGGAAACTTGTGGGTGGTGTAGATGAGCCCGCCCGCGCCCTGAAACCAGGGCTGAAAGCGCCTGGAGCGGGTGAGGAAGTTCCAGCGGAAGATGACCGGCGTGATGCTGACACCGCGGTATGTGCCGCCGCCCACGGGCTCGGTGTAGGTTTGCCCCTGATAGACAAAGGTCTGCACACCCGCAGCCGGCGTATAAGCCTGCCACAGGGGCATGACGTTGACGGCGTACTCGAATTGGCCGGAGAGCATGCCGGCATGAAGAACCGGCGTGAGCTGCTTGCCCGCCTGAGCGCCGGCCCAGAGAAACTTGAAGTCTGACCGGTCGCCGATGCCCATGCCGCCGTTGACAAAAGGTCCCCACTCCCAGCTTTTGGCTTGCCGCACCTGGGCAGCCGGGTTGTCAGAGAGCGCGTTGGCGGCGCTGCCGGGCGTTTGTGCGGCGGCCATCATGGCCCCTGCCATCGCAACTAACAAGAGAGCTTTCAGAGTTCGCGTCAAAAGTTCATCCTCTCTTCCGCTTCAGAATTTCAGGATGCTCAAAAAAGGCCGCCACATGCGGGCGGCCTTTTGTTGTGCCTGCCGGTCAACGATCAGCCTGCCATTTGTTCCATCTGCTCGGCGTCCATGTCGAAGTTCGAGTAGACGTTCTGGGTGTCGTCGAAATCTTCCAAGGCTTCAAGCAGCCGGACCATCTGTGCGGCTTCCTTGCCTTCCAGTTTGGTGTACGTGGAGGCGACCATGGTGACTTCGCTCATGACGGTGGGAATGCCGGCAGCCTTGACGGCCGCGGCAACTGCCTCGTGCGCAGCCGGATCGGTAATAATCTCCCAGCTATCGCCCTCGTCATTGAGGTCTTCGCCGCCATGTTCGAGGACGATCTCCATCAACTGGTCCTCAGTGGCCGCGGACTTTTCCACGGCAATCAGGCCCTTCTTGTGGAACATGAAGCGGACTGAGCCGTTTTCGCCGAGATTTCCGCCATTTTTTGAAAAGGCATGGCGAATTTCGCTGACCGAACGGTTGCGGTTATCGGTGGTGACATCCACGATGATGGCCACGCCCCCAGGGCCGTAGCCCTCAAAGCTGATCTCCTCGTAGTTGACGCCTTCCAGTTCGCCGGTGCCGCGCTGGATGGCGCGTTTGATGTTCTCGGCGGGCATGTTTTCAGACTTGGCTGCCAGAACCGCGGTACGGAGCCGGGCATTGCTGTCAGGGTTACCGCCGCTCTTGGCGGCGACTGCAATTTCCCTGAGCAGACGGGTGAATATCTTGCCGCGCTTGGCATCGAGCGCGCCCTTCTTGTGCTTGATTGTGGCCCATTTTGAATGGCCGGACATGAGAACCTCGGCGTTAATAGAGAATACTGGCGCGGCACGCGCCTAACCTTGTGAGTATACCACCGGGGCGGTTGGTCAAGGCGAGGCCCGGAACCCTGCCAGAGAGGTGGCGGGCGGGCACTGGACGGGAGGGGAAACCGGAGCTGCAACCGGGGGCAAAACTGATAGTCTGGAAGCATGAAATTTGGGGTTTTGGTCTTTCCCGGCTCCAATTGCGACCACGACACATTCCACGTGATCGCGGAAGTGGCCCGCCAGCCGGTCACGTTTCTCTGGCACGACTCCGAGGACCTGCAAGGGGTGGACGCGGTGCTGGTTCCCGGCGGGTTCGCGTATGGCGACTACCTGCGGACCGGCGCCATTGCGCGGTTCTCTCCGGTGATGCAGGCGGTGAAGCGGTTTGCCGCCGGCGGAGGGCTGGTGCTGGGCATCTGCAACGGTTTCCAGATTCTGACCGAGGCCGGCTTGCTGCCCGGCGCGCTGATGCGGAATGCCGGCCTGAAGTACATCTGCAAGCAGGTTCATCTGCGCGTGGAGACGGCCAACAGCCCGTTCACCAACCAGTTGACGCAGGGCTCGGTGCTCGAGATCCCCATCGGGCACATGGAAGGCAATTATTTTTGCACTCCGGAGGAACTCGCCCGGCTTGAAAACGAGGATCGGATCGCCTTCCGGTATGTCGACCCCGAGGGCAACCCCACCCAGGAAGCGAATCCGAATGGGTCGCTGAGCAACATTGCAGGCATCCTGAACGAGGGAAGGAATGTGATGGGCATGATGCCCCATCCGGATCGATCGAGCGAGCAGATTCTGGGGTCAGCCGACGGCTGGAAGATCTTTGCTTCAATGATCGAGGCACTGGCCACTCATTGAACCTGCCACGGCATGGACTGGAAAGCGCGAGACAGTGATTGATATCCATCAGCATTTGATCTACGGGGTCGACGATGGGTCACCTGACCTTGAGACCTCTCTGGCCATGGCGCGCGAAGCCGCGGAAGAGGGTGTGACCCGCATTGTTTGCACGCCGCACGCCAGCGACGAGTATCCGTTTCAGACCCAGGTGAACCTGGAGCGGCTGGCGGAGTTGCGCGCGGCGCTGGAGGGCGTGGTGGAGTTGAGCCTGGCCTGCGACTTCCACATGAACGCGGAGAATATCTTTGACGCGGTGGCCAACCCGTTACGCTACTCGATTGAGGGCAAAGGTTACCTGCTGATCGAGTTCTCGAACATGAGCATCCCGCCGCAGATGGAAGACGCGATCTTCCGCCTGCAGTCGGCCGGCTACACGCCGATCATTACCCACCCCGAGCGGTATGCCGCAGTGCAACAAGAGCCCGAGAGGCTGAGCGAATGGCTGCGCAGGGGCTGCCTGGCCCAGGTGACGGCCAGCTCGTTGTACGGGCGCTTTGGCAAAATTGCCGAAGCTTTCTCCAATGAGCTGCTGGAGCGGGACTGGGTTCATTTTCTGGCCAGCGACGCGCACCACCCGGTGTGGCGTCCGCCGCACCTGAAGAAGGCATACAACTACGTGGCCGAGAAGATGGGCGAGGAGACCGCGCGGAGGCTGTGCGAGACCAACCCGCTGGCTGCCGTGAATGGCGACAAGTGGCCGGAGCAACCAACGCCCGTGGGCCTGCATGAGGGTACGCCGCTGAAGTTCCACGCGCGCGATTATGCCGAGCCGCCGCGCAAGAGCGAGAGGAATCCAGCCAATCAAGGCAAGAAGAGCTTCCTTGACCGATTGCTGAACCGGTAACAGGGCCGGAGAACTAGAGCCCCAAACCACCATCGACAGCTAGAATCTGGCCGGTGACAAAGTGCGGGCCCGCGGCAAAGAACAACACTGCCTGGGCGATGTCGTCCGCGTTGCCATTGCGCCGCATGGGTGTGCGGGCGGCAAAATGCGCGGCCTGCGATGCGGGCTGCGATGTGGGCTCGTGGTCGAATTCAATCCAGCCGGGGGCCACGCAGTTCACGCTGACTTCAGGAGCAAAGGCCTTGGCCATGGCCTGGGTGAGCATGTGCAGCGCAGCCTTTGAGGCGCAGTAGTGGGCATGACCGGCCCAGGCGCGCAGTCCGCCCAGCGAGCCGATGTTCACAATTCTGCCTTCAGTGGCGCGCAGGGCGCTCAATGCCTCCCGAGCCACCAGAAATGGCCCGCGGGTGTTGGTCTCGAAGACTGCGTCCCATTGATCGAGGCCGATCTGGTCAAGGCTGGCGGACGCGAAGACGGCGGCGTTGTTGACCACGATGTCGAGGCGGCCAAAGTGAGCAACGGTGGCGGCGATGGCTGAGCGAACTGAGCTTTCCGAACGCACGTCGCAGTGGAGAGCCAATGCGCGGGTTCCTGCCGCCTCAAGCGCGCGCGCCGTCTCAGCCGCGCCGGCAGTTGAGTTGCGGTAGGTGATGGCCACGTTTGCGCCGGCGCGGGCCAAAGCCAACGCAATGCCGCGGCCGATGCGGCGGGCGCCCCCGGTGACCAGTGCCGATTTGCCGCTGAGGGGAAGGTTGGACATCAGGGGACGCTCCTACGGATCTGCCGCGGCAAGAGCTACTTGGGAGCGGGGGCCTGACTGGGCGCGGTGGTGGTGGCGTCGGGCGCTTTGGCGCCATCGGCCGGCTGCTCGTGGTTCTCGTAGATCGAGTACTGCTCGCCCGGTCGCTTCATGCGAATCTCGATGGCCACTTGAGCCTTGTCAATCTTGTAGTCCGAGCCAAATGTCTGAAATCCCTTGGCGATGACTTGCACGCGCATGGTGTCGCCGATGGGCAGCACATCGATAATGGTCTTGCCGTCTTCGTTGGTCTTCAACTCCATGTTGCCCCGATCCCTTTCCCCTTCCATGGGGTGAAAGACCACGGCGGCGTTGACAATCGGCTTTGCATTTGCGTCCCGCAGGACCGTAACCTCGATGCGAGCCGTGGGCGGAGGGGCCTTGTATTTGCGGCCGCGCTTGCTGAGAGCCTGGGCGTTAGCGGAGACCAGCGAAAGGGACAGGCCGGAGACGGCCAACAAGACAGTGAGGCAGAGGAGTACACGTCGCGACATGCACCTGATTCTACCGCGTTCCCCGTTTGGTCATCGAGTCGGCGCCTCTCCCGGGTATGATTGGGAATCGAGTTCCAGCGATTCAGCCCCGCCGCCAAAGGTGCGCTGCATCGTACGATTCCAACCTCAAAAGGGTTTGCGCATACCAAAATGCTGGTTGCCATCAAGCTGGCGCACACGGCGATCTGGGCGTTCTTTGCCGCCTGCATTCTGGCGCTGCCCGTGGCGGCTTCGCTGCGCCGCTTTGATTGGGCGCTGGGCTTGACGGCGATCATCCTGATCGAATGCGGAGTGCTGGCCGTCCATCGCGGCCGGTGTCCGTTGACCGATCTTGCCGCCAGGTTCACCCCTGAACGAAGTGACGCCTTCGATATCTACCTGCCCGGTTGGCTGGCTCGGTGGAATAAGGTGCTGTTCGGCTCGTTGTTTGTTTTCTGCGAACTTGTTGTCTTGTGGAGGTGGCTTGGTTGAGGCTATTCGCTCTAAGGCTATATTTTTGAAACACTTACACTACGCGAACCAACTGCCTGTCGCGCTGTGTGTTTATCTGAGCATAAATCACTCATATTTGTACGAAAGGGGCTTGACAAGCGGTTCCTCGATTGCCTATCGTTAGCAATTGGAAGCCGAGACTGCTAGCACACAGCTGGCAGTATTGCTCGGCCGGGTTTTCTGCTCCAATCGAACGGAACAGGGCCCGGGATTTCCGAAGCTTTTTACCGAAAATCAGTCAAATCCCGCGGCCGGGGCTCAACCCTTTCCGCGCGTGAAGGAGAAGCAAAGCAATGGCAGCAACATCGGTCAAGACGACATTCACTCCGCTCCACGATCGCATCCTGGTTCGCCGTTTGGAAGAGGGCGAAACCGTCCGTGGGGGCATCATCATTCCCGACAGCGCCAAGGAAAAGCCCCAGGAGGGTGAAGTGATCTCCGTTGGCAAGGGCAAGTCAAACGACGAAGGCAAGGTCTTCCCCCTGGACGTGAAGGCAGGCGACAGCGTGCTTTTCGGCAAGTACTCCGGCACTGAGATCAAGCTCGACGGCGAAGAGTTTCTGATCATGCGCGAGGAAGAAGTTCTGGGAATCGTTAAGAAGTAGTCAGTTATCAGTGATCAGTTGTCAGCAAGAAACGCTTCTGGATTGACTGCGTTGGCTGACGACCTGGATCATGACAACCGCCTACTGACAACTGATAACTGACCACTGACAACTGAATTGGAGAGTAACAAAAATGGCAAAACAAATTCTGCACGGTGAAGAATCCCGTCAGGCGATCTTGCGCGGCGTGAACACGCTGGCGGACGC